>Ga0306920_100012151_pt1 | contig 11669 bp, 11 predicted proteins | sample flu12Cox44000170_FD_204666 | JGI IMG/M metagenome (GOLD analysis project Ga0306920, IMG submission 204666) | Lab enrichment of tropical soil microbial communities from Luquillo Experimental Forest, Puerto Rico - flux4day.12C.oxic.44.000.170 (v2)... | ecosystem: Environmental > Terrestrial >...
TTTCGCCGTCCGGCGCCTTGCACGGGAACGAAGCATGGAGGGTCTGCTCAGGCTGAGCCGCCTCATCGATGCGATCAATGACCGCTTCGGGGTGATCGCCAATTGGCTGGTGCTGCTCGCCTGCCTGATCAGCGCCGGCAATGCGGCGAGCCGATACCTCTTCAACGCCAGCTCAAACGCCTGGCTTGAGGTGCAGTGGTACATGTTCGCCGGCATGGTGCTCTTGGGCGGCCCGCACACGCTCAAGCGCAACGAGCACGTGCGCGTCGACCTCATCTATTCCTCGCTTTCCGAGCGCACGCGCATCTGGATCGACATCATCTGCGACCTGCTGTTCCTGCTGCCGATCTGCGTCATTCTCGTCTATTTCACCTGGCCGTGGTTCACCGAGTCCTGGCGCATCAATGAGACCTCCTCCAATGCCGGGGGGCTGATCCGCTGGCCGGTGAAGCTCGTCCTCCCGGTCGGTTTTGCGCTGATGGCGCTGCAAGGCGTCTCCGAGCTGATCAAGCGCGTCGAGGCGCTCATCCATCATCATCGATTGCAGTACGAGTACGAGCAACCGCTGCAATGATTCATTTCGTGCGGGAGAACATGGCGCCCCTGATGTTCGGGGGCATGATCCTCTTCATGCTCATCGGCTACCCCGCGGCCTTCTCGCTCGCCGCGACCGGCCTGTTCTTCGGCTTCCTTGGCATCGAGCTCGACCTCATCCGGCCCGACTTTCTCGGCAATCTGACCTATCAGCTGTTCGGCATCATCTCCAACGACCTCCTGCTCGCGATCCCCTTCTTCACCTTCATGGGGGCCATTCTCGAGCGCTGCGGGCTTGCCGAGGACTTGCTCGACTCGATCGGGCAGTTGTTCGGGCCCGTGCGCGGCGGCCTCTCCTATGCGGTGATTTTCGTCGGCGCCATTCTCGGCGCCATCACCGGCACGGTGGCCGCCTCCGTGATTGCGATGGGCGTCATCTCGATGACGCCCATGCTCAAGTACGGCTATGCGCGGCCGCACACCATGGGCGTCATCGCCGCCTCCGGCACCATCACCCAGCTCATTCCGCCCTCGCTCGTTCTTGTCGTGCTCGCCGACCAGCTCGGCCGCTCGGTCGGCGATATGTACGCCGGAGCCATCGGACCGAGCATCATCCAGGTGGCGCTGTTCTGCGTCTGGGTCCTCATCGTGAGCATCGTCTGGCCGAAGGACGTCCCGGCTCTGCCGCCGGAGGCGCGCACGCTCAAGGGTTGGGCGCTGTGGTTTCGCTGCCTGCGCGGCATCGTTCCCTCGATCGGCCTCATCTTTCTGGTGCTTGGAACCATCTTCATGGGGCTTGCGACCCCCACCGAGGCCGGCGCCTTGGGCGTCGTTGGCGCCATCGCGCTCGCCGCCTCCTACGGCACGCTGACCTGGTCGCTGCTCTATCAGGGGATGGCCAGCACCATGCGCATCACCGCCATGGTGGTCTATATTCTCATTGGCGCGCGCACCTTCAGCCTGGTGTTTCAGGGCGTCGGCGGAAAGGTGTGGATCGAGGATCTGCTCACCGCGCTCCCCGGCGGGCAGATCGGCTTTCTCGTCTTCGTCAATGCCTTCATCTTCGTGATCGCCTTCTTTCTCGACTTCTTCGAGATCGCTTTCATCATCATTCCGCTGCTGGCGCCCGCCGCCGACAAGCTCGGCATCGATCTCATCTGGTTCGGCGTCCTCATCTGCGCGAACGTGCAGACGAGCTTCATGCATCCGCCGTTCGGTTTTGCCTTGTTCTATTTGCGCGGGATCGCGCCGCCCAGCATCAAGTCGTCGGAGATCTTCTGGGGCGCTATTCCCTGGGTGATGTTGCAGGTCATCCTGGTCGTCATTGTGATCCTGTGGCCGCAATCGGTAACCTATTGGATCGAGCGTGGCACCGGGCTCGATCCGTCGAAGATCAAGATTGAAATCCCGATGCCCGAGGCGCCGCCGCCGCTCGATTTCGGCGAGCCGCCGAAAGTGCGATGATCTCAGCAATCAGGAAACGCAACCAAGGAGAACTCCCATGACCGTGAGCCGACGCCGCCTCCTCTCCGCCGCATTGACGGTCCCGTGCGTGATCGCCGCTTCGCGCTTGCGCGCTGCGCTCGCTGCCCAGACGCTCAAGATATCGCATCAGTTCCCGGGCGGGACCATCACCGAAGGCGATTTCCGCGATCGCCTGTGCCGCATGTTCGCGGCTGAGATCGAGAAGCGCAGCAATGGCGCGCTGACGGGCCAAGTCTATCCCAACTCATCCCTCATGAAGACCGTTGCGCAGTTCTCCGCACTGCGCAAAGGCGCGCTCGATCTGAGCCTTTATCCGATTTCCTACGCTGGCGGCGAGTTTGCCGAGCTCAACATCGGGCTGATGCCGGGATTGGTCAGCTCGTACAACCAGGGTGCCGCGTGGAAGACGTCGGAGGTCGGCAAGAAGCTCGCCGCTTTCCTCGCCGAGAAAGGCGTGATCATCGTCTCATGGATCTGGCAGGCCGGCGGGGTCGCCAGCCGCGGCGCGCCCATCGTCGATCCCCAGGACGCCAAGGGCCTCAAGGTTCGCGGCGGCAGCCGCGAGATGGACATGGTGCTGCAAGCGGCCGGCGCCACGACGCTCTCGACGCCTTCCAACGAGCTCTACGCCGCCATGCAGACCGGCGCCTGTGACGCCGCCATCACCTCCTCGACCAGCCTGATCTCATTCCGTCTTGAAGAGGTGGCCAAGAGCCTCACCACCGGGCGCGGCAAGTCATATTGGTTCATGCTGGAGCCGTTGGTCATGTCCAAACGGATATTCGACGCGCTGCCGAAGGAGCAGCAGGACATGATCATAGCGCTCGGCCGCGAGCTGGAGGGGTTCGGCACAAAAGAGGCGATGGCCGATGACCAGAAGGTAGCCGAGGTCTACGCCAAGAAAGGAGCCAAGGTGGCGGACCTCGATGCGGCCACTGTCGATAAATGGCGCGCAATTGCCCGCGATACGGCATGGAAGGACTATGCCGGCAGGTCGGCGCTGTCGGCCGAGCTGCTCAAGCTCGCCGAAGGAGTCAATGTTTCTTGACCCTCAAGGCGCTATCCGCGCAACCTTTCGACCTCGGCGAGCCGGAAGCGGCGCCGCTCGGCGCCGCTGATCGCGCTCTTGACGCCGTCAATAAGGTCATCGTCACGCTCTCCTCGGTCGCGCTGGTGGTGGCCTCGTTCGTGCTCACCTACAGCGTCATTGTGCGTTATTTCCTCAAGATTTCGACCGACTGGCAGGACGAGATGTCGGTCTTTCTCATCGTCGGCGCGGTGTTCATGTCGGCCGCCGCCATTCAGGCCCGCCGCGGCCATGTGGCGATCGAGGCCATCATCTCGTTCTTGCCGCCCCGTCTCGACAGCGCGCGCCAACTCCTCGTCGATGCCGCCAGCTTCGCCTTCTGCGCGTATTTCGCCTGGAAATCCTTTCTTCTGCTGCTCGAAGCATGGGTGGAAGGATTCCATTCCGGCTCGACCTGGGGTCCGCCGCTGTGGATCCCTTACTCGCTGATGACGGCCGGCATGGTGCTGCTCTCCCTCCAACTGCTGTTGCAGGTGGTGCGTGAGCTGCGCCGGCGGAGCCGGATGCGATGAGCGTGCTGGCAATCGGGCTGCTCTACGGCGGCGCAACCCTGGTTGCCATGTTTGCGGGCATGCCGATCGCCTTCGCGCTCGGTGCGGTGGCGACCCTGTTCATGATGCTCTTCATGCCGGCGGGCTCCGTCGATACCATCACGCAAAATGTCTATGAGGAGATGGCGTCGATTACGCTCCTCTCCATTCCTCTGTTCATTCTCAAGGGCTCGGCCATTGGTCGCTCGCCCGCGGGTCAGGACCTCTACTCGGCCATCCACGTCTGGATGCATCGCATTCCCGGCGGGCTCGGCATTGCCAATGTGTTCGCCTGCGCGCTGTTCGCCGCCATGGCGGGATCATCGCCCGCCACCTGCTCGGCCATCGGCTCTGCCGGAATCCCGGAGATGCGCAAGCGCGGGTATTCCCCAGGCTTTGCCTCGGGCATCATCGCCGCCGGTGGAACGCTCGGCATTCTGCTGCCGCCCTCGATCACCATGATCCTCTATGCGGTTGCCGCCGAGCAGTCGCTCGGCCGGCTCTTCCTCGCCGCCATCGGACCGGCGCTCCTTCTGGTGGCACTGTTTGCGGGCTACGCGGCCTGGCGCTATCGCCGCGAATACCGCTACGCCAAGGCGCTGGCGCAAACGAAGGGCACCCATTCGGAGCTGCTGGCCAAGAGCACATTGAGCCTGCGCGAGAAGATCGCGCTGCTGCCGCGGGTGCTGCCGTTCGTCATCCTGCTGACCGGGGTGATGATCGCTCTCTACGGCGGCTATGCGACGCCATCGGAGACGGCGGGGCTCGGTGCCCTCCTCGCGCTGGCGCTCATCGCCGGCATCTACAGCGTGTGGAAGCCGCGCGACCTTGCACCGATTCTCACGTCCACCTTGCGCGAATCCACCATGCTGATGTTCATCATCGGCATGTCGCTCCTTTATTCCTACGTGATGAGCTATTTGCACATCAGTCAGTCGGCGGCGCAGGCGATTGTCGACTTGCAGCTGTCACGCTGGGTACTGCTGGCGGCGATTCTTCTGATGGTGGTCGTGCTGGGTTTCTTCCTGCCCCCGGTATCGATTATCCTGATGACAGCGCCGATCATCCTGCCGCCGCTGAAGGGTGCCGGCTTTAACCTGATCTGGTTCGGCGTGGTGATGACGATCGTCATGGAAATGGGCCTCATTCATCCGCCGGTCGGGCTCAATATCTTCGTGATCAAGAGCATTGCCCCGGATATTCCGCTGCGCGACGTCATCTGGGGCGTGATGCCGTTCGTCGTGCTGATGATGATCTCGATCGTGCTGCTAGGTGTCTTTCCGGAGATTGCCACCTGGTTTGCGAACGCGATCATGGGAACGTCCTAGTTGTCTGCAGCCAATGCGAGGGCGAGGGTCATGTCGGAGCAGTTGCAGGTACCGGTCTGGCCGGGCATCCCCAAGAGCTCTTCCGAGTACATTACACTCATCGCGCACTACTATCGTGCCGAGATCGCGCGCATGTCCGGGTGGCGCGATCGCATCGACCGCACCACGAACTGGGCTATCACCGTCGCGGGCGCAATGCTTTCGGTGTCGCTGTCCACGGCCACCTCTCATCACGGCCTGCTGCTCTTTGCCATGATCTTGGTGCTCCTGCTCCTGGTGATCGAGGCGCGGCGCTATCGCTTCTTCGACGTCTACCGGGCACGGGTGCGTCTACTCGAACGGCAGTACTTTGCACGAGTTTTCGCAGGCGCGGGCGAACGGGATACGAGCTGGCTGGCCATCTTGAGCAATGATCTGCAAAGACCGGTGTTCCTGATGGGTTATGGATTGGCATTCTCCCGCCGCCTGCGCCGCAATTACATCTGGATGTTCCTAATCGTGCTGATCGCCTGGCTTCTAAAAATCAGTACGCCGAAGCTTATGCCGGATGGCACGCCCGGCCATTTTGCACATTCATTTGCCGAGTGGGCGACTGGTGCCGGGATCGGCCCGGTACCCGGCTGGGCAGTCGTGCTGGCCGTTGCGGTGTTTTACTGCTGGATTATTTACACCGCGCTTCGTCGTGGGGCTGGGGCAGGCGAGCTCTCCATCGGCGATGTGCACGTTTAGTACCTAGTTTTAGTCACGGCTCCTTCGCGCGCCTTTTCAACTCAGCAAACGCGCGGCCGGCGAGGCGGCCGAGCTTGGTCGCAGCGGAGTCGAGCTCCTCGGCGTGATTGGCGCGGCCCGCCTCGAAGGCGGTGAACCAGCGGCGGAAGCGGGCGAGTTGATCCGGCGGCAGCTTGGCGACGGCTTCGGCGATCTCTTCGACTTTCATGTGGCGCAGTATAGCACTAAACCAGTACGATGACGCCTCCCTGGGGTGCCGGCGGTCAACGAGAGGCTAAAGAGCTAATGGCGTAAACGATAGGGGCGCCAAATGCCGAATGAGACACACCTGAAAAGATTAATTTCTGATGCCGTGTTCGAGGCACATGGCACGCATGGAAGGCGAGCCGCAGGAGACCGGCTGCATATCAGCCGTGAGGAGTCCCGCATCATTGCCAGCGCGGTTTTCGATTGCCTCAGGCGTGCGAATGTTCTGCTCATTGACCACGCGGGTGAGGTCAACCCGGAAGCAGCCCGGCCGCGCTGACGGGGCGCTCGAATGAGAAGGCGCGAGCTCCTCGCATTGCTCGGCGGCGCGGCGGGCGCGTGGCCGCTCACAGTGCGCGCGCAGCAACCGGCTGCGAAGGTTCCGCACATCGGCATTATCGACGACGCGCCCATTTGGAATCATTTCCGCCAAGCATTGCACGAGCTGGGGCATAGCGAAGGTCACACCATAGAGTTCGACTACAGGATCGCCGGCGGAGAACCCGAGCGCTTGACGACGGTCGCGAGCGAGCTGGTCCATCTGCCTGTAGACGTGATTGCCGTGTATGGCACGGCACCCGCCCAGGCGGTGATGGCGGCGACGAAGACCATCCCCATTGTCGCGATTTCGGTGGGCGATCCCATGCGGGCCGGGCTCGTGGAGAGCCTCGCACGCCCAGGCGGTAATCTCACAGGTAATACTGTCCTTGGTCCCGACATCGGCGCCAAACGCACGCAATTGCTCAAAGAGCTTATCCCTACCGTTGCGCGAGTGGCTTTCCTTTGGAACCCGGACAACGCCTCACATCTCGCTTACCTTGAGGAGCTGCGTGCCGCTGCACCGGCGTTGGGAGTGCAAATGATTTTCGTTCGGGCGGGCAGCTCGGACGAGCTCGATAGCGCGTTCACGGCAATGATGCAGGAGCGCCCCGATGCATTTACGATGACGGGCGATCCATTCCATCAGCTCCACCTGCCTTGGATTATCGACTTTCTCGCCAGGCATCGCTTGCCTGCCATGTATCAACTGAGGGAGAACGTGCTTGCCGGCGGACTCGTGTCCTACGGCGCCAGCCAGCCGGACTTGTTTCGGCGCGCCGCCGGATACGCTCACAGGATTTTGCAAGGTACCAAGCCGGCGGATCTGCCCGTGGAGCAGCCGGTCAAATTTGATCTTGTGGTGAACCTCAGGACTGCCAGGGCACTCGGCCTGGCCGTGCCGGAATCCTTCCTGCTTCGCGCCGACGAGGTGATCGAGTGAGTGTGCTCTCGGAGAACCGTCCTGCAACGCACGGCCGGGCCTTGCACCATGTTCGAACATTGACGTCCGCGATTTCGTCATATTAAAGCAGGACGACGCAGCAGAGTTGCCGATGTCCAATACCGAGACGATCGTTGCATACCGCGGGGTCACGCGCGGGTCTGACCGCAACTTCGGCATTGTCTTCGCGTGTGTCTTTGCGCTTATCGGGCTGTGGCCGATGCTGCACGGCTCGGCGCCACGCCTGTGGGCGCTTGCGGTTGCGGCAGCATGCCTCGCCGCTGGCCTGTTGCGGCCGCAATTGTTGTCGCCGCTCAACCAGCTTTGGTTCTGCTTTGGCCTGCTGCTGCATCACGTGGTCAATCCGGTGCTGATGTTCGTGATCTACTATGGCGCCGTGGTGCCCACCGGTCTCGTTCTGCGGGCCTTGAAAAAGGATGTGCTGCGTCTGAAGCTCGATCGCAGTGCGGCGAGCTACTGGATTGCTCGAGATCCGCCCGGCCCCGCCGCGGGCTCGATGGAAAAACAATTTTAAGAATTACCGCCCTCCAAGGGCCTTGTCGTCAACCGATCAGCTCGAATCGTGATTTCATGGCCAAGAATATTTTAGTGTCAGTGGTGAGTTTATTTTTTAGCCTCTTTATGCTTGAGATCGGATTGCGGATCTTAGGATGGACGTTCCCCGTATTCGCGCGGCCCGATCCCGAGCTTGGCTGGAGCTTCAGACCTACCATGAGTGGGTGGTCGAGCCACGAGAACGATTCCCATCTGAGCATCAATCGCTTTGGCTTTCGCGGAGGCGACTGGTCGAAGGAGCCTGTGCCAGGAAGATTTCGCGTGGCGGTGATTGGAGATTCCATGGTCGATTCGTCCAATCTGCCCGACGAATACGCCCTTCCGAACGTTGTCGAGAAATATCTCGCAAGTTGCCCTGCAGGCATCGGTCATGCCGAGGTGCTAAACCTCGGCGTCTCCGGGTATGGCCCTGCACAGGAATATTTGCTGCTTCAGCACGCCGTCGAATATTTTCATCCGCATCTTTCGCTGCTTGTCTTCTTTATCGGCAACGATGTCGCGGACAACATTCGCTCGTTGAGTGTGGAAGGCCAGCAAGCGAGGCCTTATTTCGTCGCGCTGCCGTCGGGTCGGTTACAGCTCGATACGAGCTTTCGTGAAAGCGATGGCTTCCGAAGAGCGCTTTCGAGCGATTGGCTGGCCCGCCTGGTCAACAGCTCCTATTTGTTTCAAGCAGTCAAGCAGGTGCGACTGGGCAAATCGATGATGCCCAGGCCGAAGTCGCTGCAAGTTGCATATGACCAAGGGCAGAACGAGGATATTCGGCTCGGGCCGCAATACCCGCAGCTGTTCTCACCCCCCGCGGATGATGTTTGGAGCTCCGCCTGGTCAATCTCGGAAAAGCTGTTGGTGAAGATGCGGGATTGGACAGTCAGCAGGGGTTCGGAGTTCGCGCTTGTCATCCTGCCGGCGCCTATACAGTCACTCCCGACCCAGAAGCGGCGTCACGCCGCCGCGCAGAAGCTCAAGCTTGCAGACATGGATTATCCGGTCGAGCGAATCGCAGGCGCCGCTGCGCTCAACGCTATCCCCTTTTTGAGCCTGCTTGGCCCGCTGCGAGAGTTCGCAGATTCGCAGGGCGTGTTCCTGTACGGCTTTCCACCGCAGCTCGGCGAGGGCCATCTCAACGCAACCGGCACCGAAGTCAGTGGCCGGGCCATCGCCAGTTGGTTATGCGAGCGCGCAGCCCACAAAGGGTCCTAACACCAGCTTTCTTAATCCCTGACTCTCTCTGCCGTCATGGCCGGGCTTGTCCCGGCCATCCACGTCTTTGATCGTGGCAAAAAAGACGTGGATGCCCGAGACAAGCGCGGGCATGACGAGTGAGAGATTGCGCAGTTTGGTATAACACGGGTCCGAGCAACATGCGCCGCGAAGCCCTAGCTCAATGGGAGCGATTTACATCGATCGAGGTGTGGGGACGCGGGGGGCGGCGATCTCAGCGATCCGCGCCGCCAAGCGGCGATTGCCGGCCTCGTTGAGGTGAGTCACGTCGATAAAATATGGCTCGGTTGACTGATCGAACACGTCGGACGCATCGTGGACCGCAAGCCGGGCACTCATGGCGGTGCGATAGATCGTCCTAAACAATTCACCGTATCGCGGATAGACCTGTCGCAGTGTTTGCGCGAGCCTGATCTCGGGTCCGATCGGCTTCCGGCGGCTCAGCAGCACTGGTTGCAGAACAAAATCGCAGCGCAGCGCGATTTCACGGCAGTATTCGTCGGCCGCAATGATTCCGTTCAAAAGCGAGTTGCGGCGGCTGGCGCCCGGCAACAGCTCGTTGTCCAGCTTTTCGAGCAATGCCGGCGGCGCCGACACTTTCAGCCGCCCAATGGCTTTGAGCAACTCGAAGGCATTGACGCCGGCGATGAGACCTCCAAATCCGTCCGCGGGACTTGCCATGCCCATGTAGGTGAACGTGACATCGTTTGCTCCTGTCAGGAATATGACCTGGTCGATCTCGTATGTTTTCTGAAATCGCTTCAGCAAAGCCAATTCGTCGCTGAGCGAAGCGCTGTCGATCCCGAAATTGTAGACAGTGACATGGGAGAAACCACGTTCATGGAGCTCCTCTTGCATCTGGACTGGGATGGTATCGGAATCGCGCACGCGCCAGCCGAATGCCACCGAGCCGCCGGTGATCGCGATCCGCCATTCCCCGATCTGCTTTTGTCCCGGTAACGCCGTCCGCAACCCCAGCTCGTTGATGCTGATGCCTTCGCCTTGCCAGGGCGAGTAAAGCAAGAGTCCATCCCTCTCGACCTTGCGTCCTCCACTCATGAAATGGGAGGGCCAGCCGCTTCTGTTGACCAGCGTGGACAAGTCCTCGAGCGGGGCAATCCGATCGGCGAGGTGGAAGGCAACGGCGCCGGCCTCAATTCCGGCCAGCAGCATCACCGGAAAGCTCAGTATCAGAAGATAGAATAAGACGGCTTGTATGCGCCCCCGGCTTGGCAGCGCTGCCGCAACAAGCAGCAAGAAGGCACTAAACGTCAGGCTCAGAACCACGACCCGTGGACTGAGGTCAAGCCGGCCCGTTGCGAGACGAATTCCGATCGGGCTGACCGCTATGGCAAGCACGGCGATCAAGCCAGCAATCGCAAAATCGCCTATTCGAGGTGGCGAATGCTCAACCGGCTGTTCCATAGTCCCTGTCGCAGACCCGCCGCCAAATGCGCCTAATCCAACGCGAACGCATCCTTGTAATCGAGCCTCAGGTCCGGGTTTTGCTCGTCCTTCGTCAGATACGAATTGCCAACTACAAGGACATCCAGCGCCGTGCCCATGAAGCAGCGAAACGCGTCGCGCGGCGTGCATACGATAGGCTCGCCTCTGACGTTGAAGCTTGTATTGATGAGAACAGAGCAGCCGGTGCGTTGCTTGAATGCCGAGATCAGCGCATGAAAGCGCGGGTTGGTCTCCCGATGCACTGTCTGGACACGTGCCGAATAATCGACATGCGTGACGGCGGGGATGTCCGAGCGCGGTACATTCAGCTTTTCGATGCCGAATAGCTTTCTCTCTTCCGTGGTCATCTGCCGCCGTCGCGCTTCGATCACATCTGCAACCAGCAGCATGTACGGGCTGTCGTCGTCGATCTCGAAATAAGCCGCAACATCCTCTCGCAGAACCGCCGGTGCAAACGGCCGGAAGCTTTCACGGTATTTGACCTTCAGATTAAGGTCCCTTTGCATTCGCGGCGAGCGCGGGTCCGCGATGATTGACCGGTTGCCAAGCGCGCGCGGACCGAACTCCATGCGCCCCTGGAACCAGCCAAGTGCCTTGCCGGCTGCAAGATCGCCGGCGGCGCGTCCGATCAGGGCATCGTCGTCGAACTGGGCAAGCTTGCCCCCCGCTTCCCTGCACTGCCGAGCGCATTCCTCGTCATCGAACTCCGGTCCCAAATAGGCACCGGACATGCCATCGAGTGCTTTATCAACCGTGCGCTGCTTACCTGCATGGATGTGGTAGGCGGCAAGCGCCGCGCCGACCGCCCCGCCAGCATCGCCCGCCGCCGGTTGAATCCACATACGCTTGAACTTGCCGTCGCGCAGCACTTTGCCATTGGCAACACAGTTGAGCGCCACGCCACCTGCCAGGCAAAGATTCTCGCATGCGGCCTCGGCAGCGACCGATCTTGTAAGGCGCAACACGATCTCCTCGGCAACGGCCTGGATCGAAGCCGCCAAGTCCATATGGCGCTGATTGAGCAGTGACTCAGGGTTGCGCGGCGGCCCGTCGAACAGGCAATGGAAGCGTTCGCTCGTCATTGTAAGGCCCGCGCAATAGTCGAAATAGGATTGATCCAGAAAGAAGGTTCCGTCCGGCTTCAGATCGATCAGATGATCAAGGATCAGTCCGACGTATTTCGGCTCGCCGTACGGAGCGAG
>Ga0306920_100012153_pt1 | contig 11668 bp, 8 predicted proteins | sample flu12Cox44000170_FD_204666 | JGI IMG/M metagenome (GOLD analysis project Ga0306920, IMG submission 204666) | Lab enrichment of tropical soil microbial communities from Luquillo Experimental Forest, Puerto Rico - flux4day.12C.oxic.44.000.170 (v2)... | ecosystem: Environmental > Terrestrial >...
GATCGCCAGGGTGTACCTCTCGTGTGGGCCAGCGAAGCCGACGGTGTTGATGATCCAGGCGCTGCCCTCGTTCTCCCAGCCATCCTTGTCACCGGGATTTTGGCCGCGGCCCGCCCCCCAGACGCCCCACTGCTCGATCGGGCCGACCCGTCTCATCCGGTACACGATGTAGTTCCGGTCGTGAGCCGGGAGCCTGCCCCGGCGCAGGAAACGCCCGCCGGTTTCTCGGCGGTGCCCGTCAGCGCGCCCAGCCGCCCGCACTAAGCCAGTTCGCGGAGACCACGTCGCCCTTCGCCAGGTAAGCGGCCGCCGCCGCCGCCTTCTCGGTAGCAGCAGCGCGCGGGTCGTCAACGGCGGTGAGTACCGCGGCAAGCCCGGCATGGGCGAATCCCTTCAGCTCCAGATCGTCGGTTCCTTCAGCGAGAGCGACGGCCGCCCGGGAGATTTCTTCCGCGCTGGCCGGGTCACCGGCGGCCAGCCGGCACAGCACGCGTGTTCCCCTCCAGGCGATCTGTGAGGCAAGGTCGCTGACAGCAGCGGTTTGCTCCGATTCGAGTGTCAGCTCCTGGGCCTCGTCGAACCGCCGCTGCACGGTGAGCACTCGAGCCAGGTAGGCGGCCACGGTTGACAAGCCCGCCCGCTCGCCCATGTCGCGCAGCGTCTGGTAGCCCCAGCGGAGCTCGGCCTCCGCCTCCGCAAGGTCCCCGGCGAGCAGCAGCGCCATCCCCGAGAACACCGTCCAGTGCGCGCGGCTGAAGCTGAGCCCAAGCTCCTCGTGCCGTTGCCGCCCGCGGCGGATGAATTCCCGGGCGGGATCGGGGGTACCTGCCATCGCGGTTAGATAGCCCAGCACCGTGCAGACAGCCGCTTCGACTCGCCGCGAGCCCCGCATTTGCGTGAGCAGCTCGTGGCAGCGTGTCACCGCTTCTGGCGCCGGCGTAGGCCCAAGAGCGAGGCATGAGGCGAGCCAGACAGTGATGGCGGACTCTTCCCGGGTGTCGCTGGCCCGGCGCGCGTGCGCCAGGGCTTGTTCCAGCGCCACCGTCGTGCCGCCATACGAGCAGGCCATCCAGTCCAGCTCCGCGCGAAGCCGCCAGACGTGGGCGAGACCGGTATCGTTCGCGGTCTCGGTGAAGCTGATAAACGCGTTGTCGGTGGCCCGCGCTAGCGCATCGAGCGCAGCTTCGGGTCTGGTCTGGAGGAGAAGGAAATGCTGGTCGAGGCGCGCAAGCTCGGCGAGGGCCAGATCGTCGGCGGCGCGCGCGGACTCCTGCGCCTGCCCCAGCAGCCGCCCGGCCTCATCGAGCTTGCCACGGGACATGAGCGCCGCTGCCAGGTCGCGCAGCAACCCCGGGTACTCGGGGTCTGTGGGGGCCAGCATCTCCACCGCGCGCGTGAGCAGGTTCGCCGCGGCCGACATATCGTCCCGGGCAAGGGCTCGCCGACCCGCGGCGGACAGCCACTGCCCGGCGCGGGCGCCAAGGGCGCCGCTGCGCAGCTCGATCTGGCCCAGCAGGCGCAGCTGTCCCACCGCCTGTTCCAGGTGGTAGCCGATGATCTCCTCGTACTCAGCCGCCCGCAGGCCCGCGCGGTCCTCGAGCCAGTCAGCGAAGCGCTCGTGCAGTTCGGCGCGCATCGCCTTGGGAATGCTCCCGTACGCGACGTCGCGGACGAGCAGGTGAGAGAACTGGAACGTGTCGGATCCGCCCAGCTCAGGCGCGACCGGGCGAACGAGTTGCTTGCTCACGAGCGACCGGAGGTGGTGTTCGGTCTCCAGCCAGGTTGCATCGGCCGCGAGGTGTTCGAGCGCGTCCCGGTAGAACTCGCGGCCTACGACGGCCGCTCGCTGGATCACGGCCCGCTCATCCGGGTTGAGGCGCTCCAGCCGGCTGGCCAAGATCGCCTGCACGCTTGCCGGGACCACGAGGTCTCCCAGTTCAGCAGTTGCCAGCCACCGGTCCTTCGAGCGGACGATCATGCCGCTGTCGACCAGCATGCGGAGGAACTCCTCCACGAACAGCGGATTGCCCTCTGATGCGGCGACGATCCGTGCCCGTATGGCGCCGGGAAGCTGCAGCCCGTCGAGCAGGTGGTCGAGTAGGTCACTGACCTCGCGTGCGCCGAGCGGGCCCGGAGTGACCCGGATGGCATCACGCACATCGGCGCACCATCGGGGCGCTGCCTCGTCAAGCTCGGGCCGCGCCAGGCATATGACCAGCAAGGGGACATCGCTCGCGAGCATCACCACGTGCTCAATGAGATCGAGCAGCGCAGGCTCGGCCCAGTGGATGTCATCGAGCACTACCACGAGCGGGCCGTGCGTCCCGGCGACGATCTCGAGCACGCGGCGAACCGCCCATGCGATCTCGGCGGTCGCGGCGACGGCTTCCGACAGGCCGATGGCACCAGCCACGACGTCGGCGATACGCAACTCCTCCCTGCGCGCGTCGTCCCTATGAGCGTCGTCCTTGTGGGCGGCCTTCCTGTGCGCGTCCTCCTCCCGCGCGCCCCCATTGCGGCCGCTGTTCGGCCAGCCACCAGTCGCGTAGGCGCCGTCCTGGCCGCCGATGAGCGCGAGGACTCGGGCGCGCGCCTGCCCCGGCTCGTCGGTCAGGTCCAGCCCGGCGAGGTCACGCATGATCTCCGCAATCGGCCAGTAGGTCACGCCATCCCCGTAGGAAAGGCAGCGCCCGTAGGTCACGCGTGCCTGCCCGGCGATTTCGCGCGTGAATTCGCGCGTGAGCCGTGATTTGCCAAGCCCCGCCGGCGCGACGACCGTCACCAGCCGGCAGGCACGTTGCTGGGATTGGGCAAACGACCGCGACAGCACCTCAAGTTCGGCCTCGCGCGCCACGATCGGCGCGTCGAGGGGGCGCTGCAGCCCCGGCGCTTCCGGTTTCACATCGTGCAGCCGCCACGCCAGCAACGGGGCCGATTTTCCTTTTACCGTGAGCGGAGAAACCGAATCCGCAACAACAGCATCACGAACCAGCAGGTAGGTCGTCTCGCCGAGGAAGATCTCTCCTGGTGCCGCGTTTTGCTCAAGCCGTGCAGCGACATTGATCGCATCTCCCGTGGCGAGCCGCTGCTCCATCGGGGATTCCCCGGTGACTACCTCACCGGTGTTGACACCGGTGCGGCTCGCGATCGTGATCCCCCAGTTAGCCCGGAGCTGTTCGTTGAGGTCGTTGAGCGCTGCGCGCATCTGGCCTGCCGCCCTGACCGCCCGCAGGGCGTCGTCCTCATGCAGCTCCGGCACACCGAAGACGGCCATGAGCGCGTCCCCGATGAACTTCTCGACCAGGCCGCCGTGCCGGCCGATGACCCGGCGCATCTCATCGAAGTAGAGCGACATGACCCGCCGGACAGACTCAGCGTCCAATGTCTCGCTCAGTGCGGTGAACTCCACGACATCGGAGAAGACAACGGTGACGGTCTTACGCACCTCCGCCTCGCCAACGGGTGCCGGATCGCCAGCACCCGCGGGCAAGGCAGAACCGCACTGCCGGCAGAACCGGGCCGGCAGTGCGGTTTCGGCTCCGCAACGGCCGCACCACGCCGCGGCCGCTCCCCGCCGATCAGGGCCCGAGGTTGACCACGATGTCGCCAACTGTGGCGCTCACGTTGTTCGTTTCGTCCGTGATCGTGTTGTCAGCGAAGGTTGCGGAGAGCGCTTCCTCCGTCTGTCCCGATGGGCAGGAAAAGCCGGCCGGGGGGGACACAGCGGAGGTGTCCAGCACGACACTGCCGGAGATTTTACCGTTCTTGTCGGCCGTCAGCTGCGCCGTCGTTCCGACCGGTTCGGTGACCGTCGTCTTGTTGGTTGCGTTCGGGTGATTCGAGCCATTGTTCACGCATCCGAACGTCGCCGTGACAATGGTCTGTAGCTGGTAATTGACATCGGTGGTGCCTATTCCCGCCTCCGTCCAGGTGAACAGCAGGTTGGGCAGGGTGGCGGTAGCCTGTCCCGTCGTCAGGCTGGCCGAGTCGGCTGTCGAAGCAACCGTCGTGACCGAGAACGTATTGAAGTGCGGGAAATTCGCTAGTGCGGTGCCGGTAAGCCCGATGGCCCCCACCACCACCGCCGCCACGATCGCGGCCGACCACCGTATGGCACGAGCTAGTGATCTTGGTGCATGCTCTGACATGTCCGTCCCCTCTCGATCACGTCCGTCCCCTCTCGCGCGATACCACAATAGAGTGTGCGCCGGATGGGGCGGGGAAGCCAGGTGCGCGCAAACCGGACGGGTCGTCAAAGGCCGTGCTGAGGGCGTTGCTGCGGCGGGGCTGGAGGTCAGGATGCGGCGCGCGATCGCCCGGTCAGCCGGTCTGGAGCCGGGCCGAGACGACCTGATCCGCGTCGTCCGCGCTCGCGGCGTTGCCCGTCACGGCGGCCAGGAACTCCTCGCGGGCGAGAGTTCTGGCCTGCAGGCGGCTCATGGCGGTGACGGTGGCTGTCCTGGGCACCTGTCGCAGCAGGGCGATCTCGCCAAACGACTCACCCGTTCCCATCTGGCGCAACTGCTTGCCGTCCTTGGAGACGCGGGCCTGGCCGTCCGCGATCATGTAGAAGCGCTCCCCGGGCTCCCCCTCATGAATGATCACGTCTCCGGGCTGGTACGTCGCCGAGTGCAGTTCACTGGCCAGGTGCTCGACTATCGCGTAGGGCAGCGGGCCGAAGAACGACACCTGGCGCAGCAGCGCGAGGTCAGGGCCCGGCGCGCAGATCCTGTGGTCGAGGGTCGTCAGGCTGGGCACTGACAAGGCGGCGATCACTACGAGCAGCAGGCCGGTCGCGATCAGCGCGCCGCGGGCTCCCCAGGCGCGGATCAGCAGGGGTGCGACGACGGAACCGAGCCCCATGGACAGCAGCAGCACAGCCCGGCGCATCCCCAGCGCGCGTCCTATCAGCCGGCTCGGGATCACCTGCTGCAGCGCGCTGTAGGCGCCGGCGTCATCGAAGACGTTGGCCACCCCGATAAGCCCGAACATCAGGTACGGCCAGTACCGTGCGTGGGTAAAGGCGAGCAGGATCATCGGCACTCCCCAGCCCGCGACCCCGGCAGCGAAGCACCGTGCCACCCTCCGGCCGCGCACGAGCATGGCCGCGACGGGGCCGGCGAGGACGCCCCCCACGCCAAGCACCGCGGTGAGCCAGCCGACGCCGGCCGAGCCCAGGCCAAACAGATTCAGGGCGATGATGACCGTCAGTACGCTGAGGACCCCACGGGCGAACGTCTGGGCGGCAGCGGGGATAACCAGCGGCAGCACGCCGCGTTGCCGGACCCCGGCACCGAAGCCTGCGGCCATGTCCAGCCTGAGCTGCCTCAGCCGCCCGGCGGCCTTCGCCGGCTTCTTCGAGGAGAGCGGCCGGACACCCACGAGGACGACAGCTGCGATCGCAGTGAGCCCACAGGCGGCGAGCATGGCGGCCTGGGGGGTGCTCACCGCGAGCAACCCGGCGGCGACCGCTGGCCCACCGAGCATCGCGGCCGACTGCGCGACACTGACGGCGGTGTTCGCATGCGTCAGCTCGTCGGGAGTGCGGGCAAGCCAGGGCAGCAGCGCGGCTTGCACCTGACGAAACACGCTGGCGAGACCGGCTTCCAGCCCCACGAGCACGAGGACGAGGATGGCCTGCGCGCCATCGCTCATCACGGCGGCGGCCGCGCCGAGCAGGAGCGCCCGCACCGCGACGGAGGCCATGAGCAATCGCTCACGCCGTACCCGGTCAGACCAGCTGGCGACCAGCGGGACCAGCAGCGCTCCCGGCAGTGCCTTGAGCAGTCCGAGCAGGCCGACATAGGCCGCACCGCCCGCGTGGTAGACGTACACCGAAGCGGCGGTGAACGCCGCGAGGTCGCCAGCGTTAGAAAGGGTCCAGGCGAGTAATAGCAGCCGGATCGGCCGGCTCCGGGCCAGCCACACGTATTGCCTCACGGCCAATCCTTCGTGCTTGCGTGTTCGGCAACCGGCAAAGCCCGTCATACCGCTGGCTGATAGCGAGTCTTACCGACGGTCTAGCCCTCGTCAACAAAAGCAAGCCGGGCCGCCGGCGAACGCACAGGTTCCCGTCGCTGCCACCCAGCGATCAGCGCGCGGCGATGACCTCGCACGCGTAGGCCCGGTGCCATTCGCACCAGTCGGCCCCTACAAGGGGCGCGAGCCCTATCACGGAAAGACCCGCGCGTGAGAGTATGAAATGGGTCACGGTGGGGCCGATCATGAGAATCGCCCGATGGTGTTTGCGGCCGCGATGGCGGCCGGGCTGGAGCAGTTCTCCTGCAGGCCGGCCAGGGCGCAGGCCGGGCTGGCCTGCGAGGCGCGGCTCGGCCGGGGGTCGTTACCCGGGGCGCGCGGCTTCACCGGCGGACCAGCCCCTACCGGCATGGCCTGTGCGCTCCATACCGCAGGCTCGCCGCGTGGGGCTTCCGCGCGGGCCCAACGGCACCGGCGGGCCCGGCCTTGTGCGCCGCGCCTGTTGCGGTGCCGGACACCCATTACCGAGTGGGAGGAGAAGCATGCCATGGGAAGGTTGCCGAAGATTCAGCTGACCGGGGCAGCCCCGGGCTGGCGCCGCCGTATCGGCGCGCCGGTGACCATTATGGCCATTGCCGTCGCGGTGGTGACCACGGTGGCGGTGACGGGCGCGTTCGCGGGCGCTCTGTCCGCCGCGGCCGGCCCGGCCGGGCCGGCGCCCAGCCGGCAGCAGTTCGCGCAGCACATTTTGGGCACCCAGGCGGCGGGGGTGATGACGGCACCGGCCCAGGCCGCGCTGCGCATGATGGCGACCGGCAGCAGGGAACTGCCGACGGGGCCGCTGTCTGGGCAGGCGCTGCCCGTGGCGGGGCCGTCGGGGCCCGTGAGCAGCGCCGGGAATCTGGCGAAGCCCGCGTTCACCAACGTCCGGGTCAACAACCCGGCGCTAGACACCCACGAGCTCGACCAGACCACCCAAAGCGAGACCGCGATCGCCGTGGCCGGGTCGCACGTTGCGGTGGGCTACAACGACAGCCAGCAGAGCGGGCTGTTCCTCACCGCCGGCAGCGACATAACGGGCTACTCCTACTCGGCGAACGGCGGCGCCAGCTTCACCGACGGCGGCACGATCCCCAACACCCCGGAGTTCGTCAACTTCGGCGACCCGTGGCTGACCAGTTCCCGCGCGGGCGACATGTACTTCTCGACGCTGGCGCTGGACTTCTTCAACCAGAACCTGGACGTGGCGGTGGCCAAGTCGACCGACGGCGGCAAGACGTTCGGCACCCCGGTGCCGGTGTTCCGGCCGCCGTTTAGCACCGTCTACTTCGGCGACAAGCCGGCCGTCGCCACCGGCCCCGACCCGGCGGTCACGTCCCGCGATGACGTGTACGCCGCCTACGACGACTTCTCCGTTAATCTCAATGTCCGGCCGTTCAAGGCCTTCAACGGGCTGCCCGTCGCCCGCTCCACCGACGGCGGCAAGACCTGGAAGCTGGCCTACGCCGCCCGGCTCCTGCAGCCGATGAGAGGCTGCTCGTTCAGCCAGTTCATCGGCGCCACGCCGATCGTCAACCCGGCGACCGGCACGCTGTATGTGGTGGCCGAAAAGCTCGCCGTCACCGACCCGCACTGCCTGGGCCTGCCGCTGCAACGGTCGGAGTGGATCTTCCGCTCCGCCGACGGCGGCACGACCTTCGCCCCCGGGGTGCAGATCGCCGGCGTGACCGAGGCGGTCCCCAACACCCCGGTGGCGGGGCCCGCGCTGTTCCTGGGGCCCGGCCGGTACATGCGCGACCTGGAGTTCCCCGCGGTCGCGCTGCGCGGCGGCGCCCTCTACGTCGCCTGGAACGACGGCGCCTCGGGGCACAGCCACATCCGGCTGGCCACCTCCACCGACGGCGGGCACACCTGGGCGGTGCGGTTTGTCACCCACGGTTCCCGTGACGAGGTCCAGCCCGCGCTGTCGGCCGATGCCAGCGGCATCCACCTGCTCTACTACCAGCGCAACCCCAACAACACCCTCGACGTGCTGGCCGGCAACTCCCGCAACGGCACCGGGTTCTCCACCAAGCGCGTAACCACACAGTCGTTCCCGGGGACGCTGACCATCCCGCAGTTCGACCCCACCATCGCCTTCGGCTACATGGGCGACTACATCGCCAACGTCAGCGACGGGTCCCACCAGTACTTCGCCTGGGGCGACAACCGTGACACGGTCACCAATTTCCTGTACCCGAACGGGCGCGCCGACCCCGACGTGTTCTTCGCCAGGCAATAACAATGCGCTAACCGGCGGGCCCGCCAGCACGCTGGCGGGCCCGCCGGCCACGGGCGCTCGTCCACCCGCCGAGACGGCGTCATCGGCACTCGGAGCCCCAAATCGTCCAAAGATTGACAGATCAGGACTGATATACAAAGTTACGTTCGATTTCTGCGAAGCTGTACGGCCGCGATGACCTCGCCGTGGCGGTTGCAGAAACTCCACAAATGAGGGTAAAAGGTCTAGACCGTAGCCTAGGGATGCGCGTAAAGTCTGTCCCGCGGATTGACCAAGCGCCCAGGCAGGCTCCGCCGCGCGGGCCGAGGTCTTCGGTGCAGGGTCCTCGCCTAGCCCCGGGCAAAAGGGGGGTGTGCTGGGGGGAGGGCTAGGTGAGGACCCATCATCAGCCAGCTAGCGCTCAGGGGGACCTCAGGCAAGACAATGCTCTCGGCTGAGAATGTAGAGAATTCCCATTTGAACATGCTCAGACCCGGGCATCTTCTTGGAGAAGCCCGGCCACGAGATGCCCGGAAGACGGGCAGCGGGCCGGGTCAGGGGCGGAGCCCCGGCGACGCCGTCTCCCCCCCACGGCGACCGGGGCTCCGCTCCGCCTGAGCCGCACGGTCCCGACGGGGCGCGGAGGTTGGCGTTGCCTCGGTCTCGGGCGCCACCGTCGTGGTTGCCGACATGACGGCCACCACATTCTGCGACTCCGCAGGCGCCCGCACCTGGCGCAGCTGCTCGGGGGCGGTGGCGCCGGGGTAGATGGTGGTGACCCGCAGCCCGTGCTCCGCCTCTTCCAGCCCCAGCGAATCGGCAAGCTCCTGCAGCGCGGCCTTGCTGGCCGCGAACGCTGACCAGCCCGGCGGCTGGGCCAGGTCGACGGCAACGGCCCGCACGCCGGGCACCGACCGCAACCGGTCCAGATCGCGGCCGACCGCGCTGACCTGGTGTCCGGCCGCTGTCAGCGCTGGGACCACGGCCCGGCCGATCCCACGGTGGCACCGGTCACCATTACCTTGCCCACGCGCCCTCCCGTCGTGCGTTCAGGGATCACGAAGAAGCCTCACGATCGCCGAGCACTCTAGCCTCGCCGGCGACCGAGACGAACCGTCGGGAGATCCAGCAGCTGCCAGTCCAGTTCGAGACGTCCATCGGCCTGCCGGAGCAGGTCCATTGCCCGGTGCCCGCCGCGGGAGCGACACTGCAGGTAAGGGGCAATCTGAGAGGGTGACCTCATGGGAGTAGCTGAGGAACAGCGGAGTGTCCTCGCGGTTCTCCACGAGATGCTCGATGCTCAGGAGGTGGGCAACGTGGGACGGGTGCTTGCCACGCTCTCCGGCCGTCCCGAGGCAGCTCATATGGCCACCGACGGTATTAAGTGGGAGACCAGCTGGGAGGCCGCCCATGCCGTCACCGCAGTTCCCGGTGACGGCATGCGGTTGGTGGCCGACCACTTCGACATTCACCTTCAGGGCGGCGTTGCGTGGGCAGAGGGCATGGGACGCATCAGCAACCGGAGCGGTGCCGAGCGCCAGGTGCGGATGTCCTGCGTCCTGGTCCGCGAACAGGGGCAGTGGATGATCGTGCAGTCGCACGCTTCGCTCCCGGTCCGGGACGCGGAGATCTTCAAGCTAGAGACCGGCTGACAGCCGCGGCTGGATATGGGACCGATCAGTGAGATCGGTCATGGCACAGATGGCGGTGTCACTCACAGCACGTTGATATTTCGAGCCCAAGGCCGGCGATCCGCTGCACCAGCCCGGACAGGGCAGCCTGATCGGGCAGTTCGGCGCGGAGCCACACACACCTTGCCTTTCGTGGATGCCGAGCCTGGAATGGCTACGGTCGTTCCTCAGCCGCGGTTATGCCTGGCTCGTTCAGGTCGCTGACCCAGCGGCTGATCTGAATCCTGGAGTTGAAGCCCAGTTTGTTGAGCATGTTGGTGACGTGGGTCTCCACGGTGCGCTCGGACAGGAACAACCTGGCCGCGATCTGCTTGTTGCTGAGATCGTCCGCGATGAGCCGGGCGATTTCCAGCTGCCTGCCGGTCAGGATGGGGCGCAGCTCAGGCTTGACCGCTGGTGCCGGCTTCGGCCGCTGCCTGCCGCCCAGCGCGAAGGCGACGGCGTCGCCGATGGTCATGGCGCGGCCGCGGGCGAACGCGGCCTCATACGACGTGGTGCCAAGCCCATCCCGCGCGGCCGATTCCGATCGTTCATGCTGGGCGCGGAACAGCTCAATCAGCGTCTGGGAGGTCTCCTGGCGTACCCGCTCGGCCGCGCCGAGCAGGTGAGCGGCGCGCTCATGCTGGCCGAGTTCCGCGGCCATCCAGGCGAGGGTTTCGAGCACGATGGCCAGGCCGTTGCGGTCGTCGAGCTCGTGCTTGCAGGCGGCTGCCTCGCGGGCCAGCGCCTCGCCGCGTGGCCTGTCGCCCGCCAGCCAGGTCGCCTGGCCCAGGTGATTGAGCGCGAACCCGCGTGCCCAGAGCTCGCCGAGGCTCTTGCTCATCGTCAGGGCCTGCTCACCGCGTTCGATGGCGCGGTCCAGCTCGCCGGTGGCGGTCAAGATCCCGCACAGGGTGCTCCTGGCATCCAGTTCGACGTGCGTAAGCTGCATCAGCTCGGCCACCGTCAGCGCTGACTCCAGCCGCTGCCTAGCCCCGGTCAGGTCACCTTTGGCCCACAGGGGGATGGCTCCGACGAGCAGCGACCAGGCTACGACCTCCACGTCTTTCAGCTCGGTCCCGATCCGGAGGCTGGCGTCGCACAGTTCCTCGCAGGCGGCGTAGTCGTTTTCCCGGTGGGCCATGACCGCTGCGACCCACAGCAGCCGCGCACGGGCGAGGGAGCGTTGCGCCGCCGCCTCCGCCAGCGCGGTGAGCACACGCCGCACATCGCTGAATGGCCCGCGGCACGCCCAGAAAACCATCATGTTCCAGGCGGCTCCGGCACCGGCAGCCACCTCATTCGGCTCCCGCGAGCAGAAGTCAAGCGCTGCCCAGACGTTGTCCCGTTCCCTGGACATGCGCGCGAACGCCTCGGCCTGCTGGTCATCCCAGGCGCCGATCGACCTGGCGAGGGCGCAGATCCAGTCCAGGTGCCGCCTCTGGGTGGCGAGGTCTTCGCCCCGTTCGCGCAGGCGCTGCCGTCCGTACTGGCGGAGCGTGTCCAGCAGCCAGTAGCGGGCGCTGCTGCCCGCCAGCTGCCGCTGCAGGATGGACTTGTCCACCAGCGCCCCGAGCACGCCGGCGATCTGCTGTGCTGGCAACCGCGGATCGCAGCAGACCTCGGTTGCCGCATCGGCTTCGAATCCTCCGGCGAACACCGACAGCCTGGCCCACAGCAGCCGCTCCTGCTCATCGAGCAGCCGGTAGCTCCAGCCGATGGTGGCCTCCAGGGTCTGCTGCCGGGCCTCGGCTCCGTG
>Ga0306920_100012156_pt1 | contig 11666 bp, 9 predicted proteins | sample flu12Cox44000170_FD_204666 | JGI IMG/M metagenome (GOLD analysis project Ga0306920, IMG submission 204666) | Lab enrichment of tropical soil microbial communities from Luquillo Experimental Forest, Puerto Rico - flux4day.12C.oxic.44.000.170 (v2)... | ecosystem: Environmental > Terrestrial >...
TTGATATGGCCAAGGCGGATCGGGGCTCGCGTCTGGGCGAGAACGGCCGGGGCCGGTGCGCCCGCAGCGAGCGCGGCGCCGGCACCGCGCTGCAGGAATGTCCGGCGCGACACGCGAGGAGCAAGCGGGCCTGATTTTTTCATGCGGCCTCCCTGGGCTGCCAGATAGCTGCGATGACACTGCCGGCGCCCATCCTCATACTATAGCGGCTCCCGGTCGAATTGAACCAACCCTCCCCGTCATGCCCCGCGTAAGCGGGGCACCAGTAATCGATAACTGCGCGGTGGAGTCTCGGGCCTCACGACTCGTGCTTGAACCGCACGCATGTCGGTTACTGGGTCGCCCGCTTACGAGGGCGATGACGCGATTAGTTTGGATCGCGACAGAGCTTCGTAGGGCGGATTAGCGCAGCGTAATCCGCCATTCCGCCGTTTGACGTGGCGGACGAGTTGGAGAGCGGGTCTGCGGCGGATTACCGCGCGCAATCGCACGCCTAATCCGCCCTACCACTTCACTGCAGAGCCCGGCAATGACGACCGATTCAAAATGATCGGTAGGCGCTATAGTCTCCGTGTGTGATTGAAGAGCTGCCCGGCGGCGCAATCGCCTCCGGCCTGGATGGTGCCCGCAATGAGCCTGGAGTTCGGCGTCTTCGACCACCTCGACCGCAATGACCTGCCGCTCTCCGAATACTACGAGCAGCGGTTGCAGGTGATCGAGGCTTTCGATCGGCTCGGCTTCTACGCGTATCACGTGGCCGAGCATCATTTCACGCCGCTCGGGATGGCGCCCTCCCCCAGTGTATTTCTTTCCGCCATCGCGCAACGCACGAGCCGGCTGCGCATGGGCACCTTCGTCTATGCGTTGCCGGCGCACCATCCACTGAGGGTGCTCGAGGAGATCTGCATGCTCGATCACATGAGCGGCGGCCGCCTGGAGATCGGTTTCGGCCGCGGCTCCGTGCCTTACGAGATTTCCTTCTACGGACAGAATGCCGAGGAGCGGCAGCAGATCTATGCCGAACGCCTCGAGTTGATCCTGAAGGCGTTCACTGCGCGCCGGCTGACCTGGAAGGGGCGCTACGACCAGTTTGCGGACGTTCCCATGGAGCTTGCGCCGCTTCAGAAGCCGCACCCGCCGCTGTGGTACGGCGCGCATTCGCCCGAAAGCGCCGAACGCGCAGCGCGGGCGGGCCTGCACATCGTGACCAACGACATGCCCGGCAAGACGCGGGCCATCACGGATCGCTATCGCGAGATCTGGAGCGCAACGCGGCGCACTGCACCGTTGCCCAAAATGGGCATGGTGCGCTTCATCATGGTTGCAGATACCGATCAACATGCGATGACCATCGCGCGCCGCGCGTATCTGCGCTGGCGCTCGAGCTTCAGCTATCTGTTCGAGATGCACGGGACATTGCCGGAGTCACCGCTGCGCGCCGAGAGCTTCGACGCGCTCATTGCGCAGGGGCAGGCCATCGCGGGCTCCCCCGACACGGTGCGCGCATTCCTCGCTGCACAGATCAGGGAATGCGGATGTAACTACGTTGTGGGACAGTTTTGCTTCGGCGACCTGCAGCTCGAGGAGATGCTCCGTTCGGTGGAGCTGTTCGCAGGCAAGGTGATGCGCATGCTTCGAGGCGAGCTTTCGCTGTAGATCAAAACAGCCGTGCAGAAGCTCGGCGCGCTCCTTCGCGGAGGCTCTGGAGCTTGGCCCACACTACATCCGGCGCGACCCGGCCCCATCCGGCCGAGGTATCGAAGCCGCAATCGGTCGCGGCCAGCACGTTCGAGGGTTGTCCGGTCACCGCCGCCACCCGTTCGATGCGGTCGGACACCACCTCGGGATGCTCCACGATATTCGTCAGCGGGTCGATCACCCCGGCCACCAGGATCTGATCGGGCTTCAGCGGAAATCTTTCGAAACATCGATATTCATGGGCGTGGCGCGGACCGGCGAAGGGCAGATACAAGGCCCCGACATTCGCGCGCTGCAGCACGGGCAGGATGTCCTCGAGCGGCACGTCGCTGTCGTGCGGCGACTCCGAGTTTCCCCAGCAGACGTGCAGGCGAACCCGGTCCGGCGCGATATTGCTCACGGCAGCGTTGATGACAGCGACAACATTCTCCACAAACTCGATGAACTTCGAGAGCGGCTTGTCCTTGAAGGAGATGTGCCGCTCGAGGGCGAGGTCGGGAGCATCGATCTGCAGCACGAAGCCTGACCGGACGATGGTTTCATATTCCGTCCGCAGCGCTTCTCCGAGAGCCTCGATATATTTCAGATCGGTATCGTAATATTCGTTCTTGATCGCCGCTGCCAGGATGCCGGGCGAGGGCGCATTCATGAAACTCTCGGCAAAGGCATCGGGAGTTTCCGCGAGGACCGCGGCGAAGTCGCGGCATTCCGACTCGATCGCCGCGGTATCGATGTAACGCACCTCCCCGATCGCCATCGGCAGTCCTTCGTTCGGCGACACCCGAGACTTCCCCGACATCTGCTCGAGCCATCGTTTCTTGAATTCGGGATATCGGTCGACATCCGCGCGCGACGGGCGCTGCCAGCTTCCGCCGAGGCCGGTGAGGCGATCCTTGAGATAAAGAAAAAATGAATCGTGCTGCTGCTCGCCGTTGTTGCCGATGTCAATGCCGGCTGCGACCTGCATCGGCACGATTGCGCGCAGCGCCTCGCGGCCGGCCCTGACAATCTCGTTTGCACAAACGCCTTCCCCACGGGCGCGGCGCACGAAAAGGCTGGTCAAGTGCTCCGGCCGCGGCAGGCTTCCGGCATGCGTTGTCAGAATCCGCCCGGCGCTGCGCAGCATCGCTCGATCCTACTTCAGGCGTCCGGTTTTCCGGTAAAATTCGCGCTCCCGCTCGGCATACTCGTTGAGATTTGCTTCCATGCGTGCGGGATCCGTGAGCTTCGGATCGAAATAGACGCCCGCCTTGACATACTCGGCGACGAGCTCCGGATCCTTCATTGCCGTCTCGATGGTGGCTCTGAGATATGCCTTTCGATCCGCGGGCGTTCCCTTTGGAACAACCACAAATCGAATGACATTCCAAAGATACTCGTTGCTGCCGAGCGCCTCGTTCATGGTCGGCGTATCTTTCAGGAAGCTCATGCGTTCCGATGACGCGACGGCGATCGGGGCCACCTTGCCAGCATCGGCAAGGCCACGGAACTCGGAATAGAAGCCCTGCGCGATGTCGACATTTCCGCCCGCCAGCGCGTTGATGCCGGCGCCGCCGCCCTGGAACGGCACGCGCAGGAATTTTGCGCCCGCGCTGGCCTCGACCTGATCGAGAACATAATCCCACATGCTGCCGGGAACGGTTGCCGCGCGCATGGTTGCAGGTTTCTCCTTCGCGAGCGCAACGATCTCCCTGATCGACATGCCCTTGTAGGGTCCCTCGGTCGGACCGACCCAGGTCAACGCATCCGAGTTCAGGTAGCCGATCGGCTCAAGATCGGTATAGGCCCAACGGTTCTGGGCGCGCAGCATGGCATCGCCCCACATCAGGTTGGCAATGACGCCGACCGTATAGCCATCGGGTTTTGCTTGCGTAGCAAGATAGGCGTGGCCGACCATCCCCGCCCCGCCAGTACGATTGTTGACGATGATCCGATCGCCGCTCCATTTCTCCACATGTTTGGCCAGCAGTCGCGCCGTGACATCCATTCCGCCGCCGGGCGGATAGACCACTGTGTACTCGATCGGGGCGGTCGGAAAATCCTTGGGCTTGACCCTGGCGAGCTTCGCCCTCGCCTCCTGTGCGCCGGCCGGCCCTGCAGAGAGAGCGAAAAGGAAAGCGGCAAGGAAAGCGGCAAGTAATGCAAAAACGATCATCGGCTTTTTCATGAGCTTTCTCCCCGGGGATTCGACCGCCGGCGAAACATCAGGGCGATGAGACCGGCACTGGAGAACAGCATCAGCGCCGTAGCCGGACGTTGCATGAATATCATAGCGCCGTCCGGCGACATCGCCAACGATTGGCGCAACGACTGCTCGAGCAATGGCGCAAGCACGAATGCGATGATGAATGGGGCAAGGTCATATTTGAGCTTCTGCAGCACATATCCCGCAAGCCCGAAGCCGAGCATGACCCAGAGGTCGAAGACGTTCTTGTTGGCCGAGTAGGTTCCCACCACCGAGAGCAGCAGCACGAGCGGAAACAGCACGCGATAGGGGATGCGCAGGAGCTGCGCCCACAGGCCGACGAGCGGCAGATTGAGCAGCAGCAGAAAGACGTTGCCGACATACATGCTGGCGACGATGCCCCAGAACAGATCCGGTCGCTGAGTGATGAAGAGCGGCCCCGGTTGAATCCCCTGGATCACGAGAGCGCCAAGCAGCAGCGCAGTCACGGGATTGCCCGGTATGCCGAGCGAAAGAACCGGAATGATGCTTCCGGCGACGGCGGCGTTGTTCGCCGATTCGGGGCCGGCGACGCCCTCGATGGCGCCTTTTCCGAAGCGCTCGGGATGCGCGGAGACCCGCTTCTCCACCGCATAGCTCATGAAGGAGGCGGTCACCGGTCCTCCGCCCGGCACCAGCCCCAGGAAGAAACCGAGCCCGCTGCCGCGCAGCATCGGCACCCACGATGCCCGCCAGTCGGCAAGCGTCGGCCACAAGCCGCGAATACGCTCATCGACGACGGTGCTTCTGACGACCGCCTCGACGTTGCTCAATATCTCGGTCACCCCAAATAGGCCGATCACGACCGCCAGCAGCTCGATGCCCGCGGAAAGATCCACCGATCCAAAGGTGAAGCGCTCGCGCCCGTTGACCACGTCGATGCCAATCGTGGCGGTGAGAAATCCGAGCGCGATCATCAATGCGCCCTTCACCGGGGAATGCGTGATCATGAACAGCGTGCAGACGACGCCGAGAACCATCAGCGCGAAATTTTCCGGTGGACCGAAGCGAATGGCAACCGCCGCAATGGCCGGCGCAAAGAACGTCATGACAATGACGCCGAGCGTGCCCGCGACAAAGGAACCAATGGCGGCGATGCCGAGCGCGGCGCCGGCGCGCCCCTGCTTTGCCATCTGGTGACCATCAATGCAGGTCACCACGGAAGCGGCCTCACCCGGAATGTTCAGCAGGATCGAGGTCGTGGAGCCGCCATACATCGCTCCGTAGAAGATCGACGCCAGCATCACCATGCCGCCTACCGGCGAGAGTGTGAACGTGACCGGCAACAGCAACGCCAATGCAGCGAGCGGACCTACCCCGGGCAGCACGCCGACCAGTGTTCCTATCAAGCTTCCCAGAAAACAGAGATAGAGATTTTCGACGGTCAGAATGACGCCAAATCCCGTCAGGAGACCGGCGAGCGGCTCCATGCCTACCAGCCCCACGGGCCGCGCGGCAGCGGCATGCCCAGCACCCTGCCGAACAACCAGACGACGGCGGCAACCGAGACCAAGGCCAGCGACACCGAGAAGACCCAACCCGACTTCTCGACCGCATGCAGCAGGATGATCATCGTGATGAAACCGCTGACCGCAAAGCCCAGGAACGGGATGCTGATCGCCATGAATGCAAGACCGGCACAGACCCCAAGGATGCGCCCGAGTGCCGCGCCACGAGGAAGGTCGGGGGCGACCAGCGCATGACGCGGCTGCAACAGCAGCACAAGGCCCGCGCCCATGATCATCAGCGCGGAAATGAACGGAAATAGGCCGCTGTCGGGGCCAGCCGGGCCGACCAGGCCGAGCGTCCACGCGTACGCCGCTGCGGTGGCTCCCAGCAAGACCCAACATAAATTGAGCACACGCTCGAACATCGCGCACCGCTCGAAATCGTTAAATTGCTGAAAGCTAGCAGAATCTAGCTTGCCGCAACCGCGTCGCGTGCGCCTCAAGAATCAGCCAGCAGGCACGAAGAGCCACGTCTGTGGTCCGGCGCCAAGGAGCAGCCCGGCCCGGCCAGCTTTCTCATTTCCATTGCGCCGCACGCTTTTCCGCAAATGACAGGAGACCCTCGGCCGCTTCGGCGGATTGTCTCTTGCGAGCGTGAATTTCGACAAGGCGGTCGAATTCCGCCGCGTCCAGATCGCTCCACGCCGACTGCAGAGCGAGCATCTTGGTCTGCGAAATCGCTTCCGGTCCATTCTGCAGCAGCTGATCAACAATCCGCGCACCGGCCGCTTCCAGCTCGCTCAGCGCCACCACCTGATGGACAAGGCCGATGCGGCGTGCCTCCTCAGCCCCAAAACGTTCCCCGGTCAGCGCGTATCGGCGCACCTGCCGCACACCGATGGCGTCGTTGAGCTGCGGAATGATGATGGCGGCGCTCAACCCCCAGCGCACCTCCGCGATCGAGAAAATCGCATCATCGGCGGCAATCACCATGTCGCAGGCAGCAGCAAGGCCTGTGCCACCGCCGAAGCAGGCCCCTTGCACCAGGGCCACGGTCGGCACCTGCGCCCGATTGAGCCTTCGCACGACCTCAGCGGTTGCGCGAGAGGCGCGGACATTCTCCTCGGGCGAGGACATGCGCAGCGCATTGATCCAATTCAGATCAGCACCGGCCTGGAAATGCTTGCCCCTGCCTTTGACGATCACCGCCCGCAGCCCGCCCAGCTGCTCGAGAGCATCCATGACGGCCAACATGCGGTCGACAAGCGCGCCATTGTAAGCGTTATTGACGGCAGGGCGGTTGAGAACCACGGACGCCACCTGGCGCTCATCGAGCTCCAGGAGCACGGCGTCGGTCTCATTCCCATTGCTCATATTGCACTTCGCCGAAGGCTGCCCGCCGGTCGCCTGCGCGATCCGGTTGCGAGCGGATGCTACATCTCCATGAGGGTGATCGACTGACAGGCGCCCGACGCGACATTGAATGGTTAGCGCGGGATTGTTGAAATGGAGGGCGGTTCAGCTCGTTTCCCCCCATCTCCCCTTGCCCGCGCGTCCTCGAATCGTATTCCCGCTATATGGCAAGCAAGCGATCATGCGCCGTTCGCTGCCGCTTGCGGCACGTTTCCGGACAATCGTGCTCCCAGTGCCACACCTGTCTACCCTGCGATAAGGCGGCACCCGGCCTTGGGAGAAGATCGCTGAAGACCCAAGGCCGGGGCGCCTAACCCCTGGACCCGCGGGTTCAGCACAGGGACCAGAGGGCTAAAGCGTTATTCTCGAGCTCTGCCCGGCGCTCACTCGCCCGAACTCGCGTTACACGCTCTCCGCGAAATGCTGCAGGCAGTAATCAGACGTGCAAATGTCAGCAACAGGGAGCGTCAAACGATGCAGTTGGCATCAGCCACGCACATTTTCCGTTCGCAGCAGCCTCCAGCTCGTCGTCTGGGATATCGTGACTGAGCGCCCATTCGCGATCAGGATTCTCGTCGGCAGCGTCGTTCATGGCATCCTCCTTCTCGCGCCGCAACGCTAGCACGCAGCTATGGCATTGGGAATGGAAAACGAGCACAAATCAAGCGCATCTGGCGGCAGTCGCTGGCGGGGACGCTGGCTCACACAGGAAGAGACGGAATCGCTCACATGCAAATTATGGTTCGAGAACGCATGCTCAGCATTGCCGCCGCATTATACCTGAGCGGGTCAATTTGGGCCGTGAATGGGGCCGTCGCACAAACCCCCGTCAGGTTCTCAATCGATTGGGTCTTCCAGGGTGCGCATGCTCCGTTCGCGGTCGCCATCCAGAAGAACTACTACAAACGCGAGGGGCTTGATGTCACAATGGATCGCGGTACCGGTTCCGGCGAGACCATCGGAAGAGTAGCCACGGGCACCTACGACATCGGATACGGCGATACCAATCTGCTGATCAAGTTCAACCATGATCACCCCGATACGGCAGTGACCGCCGTGCTCATGGTTTACAACAGCACGCCGGCCGGCATTGTCACGCTGACAAAGACCGGCGTCCGCGAACCGAAGGATCTGGCAGGCAGGAATATTGCCTCCCCTATCGGGGATGCCGCGCGGCTGCTCTTTCCGGCGTTCGCCCAGAAGGTCGGGATCGACAGCAACAGCATCGAGTGGACCTCCTCGCTGCCAAACCTCCGAGACACATTGCTGTTCCAGGGCAAAGTAGACGCGGTCGCGTCCTATGTCCCCACCACCATCATGGCGCTCGAGGCTCTCCGAGCAACAAAGGATGAGATCATCGTATTCAACTACTCACGCTACCTGCCGGGTCTGCTCGGCTCCGGGCTTCTGGTCAGGCCGGCGATGCTCAGCGAAAAGCCTGCTGTCATTCGCGCCTTCATCAAGGGGACCATTGCCGGTCTGCACGATGCGCTCATGGACCCGGAAGCCGCTGTTCGAATGCTCACGCCCTATGACCGGCTCATCAACGTAGCGGGCGAGACCAATCGGCTGAAATTGATCCTCTCCTACTCGATGCAGGGCGATCTTCTCCGCCAGCAGGGCCTGGGCCACGTCTCACAGGTGCAACTGCACGAAGGAGTGGACCTGATGGCCGCGGCCACCGGGATCGTGCCGCCGGCCGACCTCGCGACCATCTACAATCAGTCGCTGTTGCCGCCAGCAGAGGAGCGCAGGTTCTGACGCGTCTTCATCGGCAAACACTTACCGGATTCCCGGTTTTGACGCCATAATCACCCGCTTTAGGCCATGCTTGTCTGCAGAGCGAGAGCGATTGCATCCGCAAAGACCTGGGCGCCGAGAACAATATCCTCGTCCGACGTATTCTCCGTCCAATGATGGCTGATGCCATTGATGCTCGGGACGAACATCATGGCGGTGGGAAGCTTTCGGGCAAGATATTGTGCATCGTGCGCGGCTCCGCTCGGCATGTGAATGTAGCGGCCGGGCGCCTGCTGTTGCGCAACGCTCTCCACGCATTTCATGAGACCGGCATCCATGACTGCCGGCTGGCTGGCGCTCAGGCGCGACAAGGACAGCACGCATGGACCCGCGGCATTGGCCTCGTCCACCAGCGTCTGCAGCGCGTTAGCAAGACGCTCCAGCACCGCGACATCGGTGTCGCGAATCTGAAAGAACGCCTCGGCTCGCCCCGGAATGATGCTCCTCGCACCGGGCTCGACCGACAGCTTTCCGGTGGTCCAGACCGTATGCGGCCCTGCCAGGGATGGAAACCGGAGGTCGATTGCGGCCAGCAGCCGCACGAGGGCGAGCCCCGCATCGCGCCGCAGCTGCATGGGTGTCGTGCCCGCGTGGTTCTGCTGCCCCTCGACCGAGATCCGGTACTGCCAGAAGCCGACGATGGCGCTGACGATGCCAATCCTGTTCCCGGTGGCTTCGAGCACCCCGCCCTGCTCGATATGCGCCTCAAAGAAGCCGACGTAACGCGAATGGTCGAGCTCAAAGCGCGGCCGTCCTTGGTAGCCGGCAGCCGCCAGCGCCTCCCGCAACGGAGTGCCGAGATGGACGTTGCGGGCGTTGTCGATTTCCGCCTCTTCGAGACTCCCGATGAATGACCGGCTGCCCAGAAACGAGCCGAAATGTCCCTCTTCGTCACAGAACACGGCGACATCGACGCCAATACCGCGCAACGAGGGGTCCTCGCGTATGGCGCGTGCCGCTTCCAGCGCATAGATCACGCCGAGCGCACCGTCCAGCCAGCCGGCGTAGTTCTGCGTTTCGATATGCGAGCCTGCAAGCATGATTCGATCGGCGATATCGGTGGTGCCGAGAATGTTGGCGATCCCGTCTATGCTGGCGTCGAGGCCGGCCGCGCGCATGCGCTCGGCGAGCCACTCTCTTGCAACCACGTCTTCAGCGGAGAGGGTCGGCCGATGAACGCCGGTCTTGTATGCGCCGATTGTGCGAAGATGCTCCAGATCACCAAGCACACGGTCCGGATTGGTGGTCGGCACCTCGTGTCTCCTTCGCCCGCATTGGCCGAACGACGCTTGCGATGTCGCCGTTGAGGCAATTATTGGCGCGACGAAATTCCTGATTGAGCCGTCCTCTGCCCTACCGAGCACGGCGATAGCGCGTGCGCGGCTCGACTCTATAAGCCGAAAATGGGTTGCGTGTGCAAAATCCGCCTATCCCCAAGACAGTAGCTCGGCACTGCTCGAACGAATGGAAGCCGCAATTCGTGCCACCACCGGGACTGCTGTAGTAAGCACACCAAGTGCCATCGGCACGGGCTCCGAGGATTGACAGGAATAATCCGGCGAGAGCAATTCCAATGGTGCGCATGAATTTCGAAAGAAATTACTGTGCGGCAGGCTTTTGTGGAGCATTGCCTGTGTCCGATGCGCCAGGAGCGCTTCCAGTGAGTTTGGACAAAAGGGCTTTGAGCTCGGACAGGCTCGTCGGGAAGATGTGTTGCGCTTCAGACGGCTGAGCAGGCGGCGTCTTTTCTGATGGCTTGGTTAAGGTATCAGCGGGTGTTTTCTCCAATGGGGTTGCGGGGGTTTTTTCCGCCGGGTTCGGCAACGTGCCGGCCGGTGTCTTCTCCAAGGGGGTTGCCGGTGTCGCAGCGGTCGTCCGCTCCTTGGGCGGAGTCTCTGCGGGTGCGGCGGCCGGTTGTGGAGATGGCGATGCATCCGCATTGCCGAGGATGATCGGCAAGCCATCTTTGCCCCTGCCGATGATTACCGTCTTGGAATTAGATGACTGCGCGAGTTGAAGCGTCGCCTCGACGCCACGCCAACGCAGATACGAGTCGGAAATCCCTTCACTGACGATTCGCTGAAACTCGCTGATGCCCTCGGCTTCAATCTTCTTGCGCTCAGATTCCCTTATTTCGCGTGCGACCCGGAACTTGTACTCCTCCGAAATATAATACTGCTCGATCTTGCGATTGATCGCCGTTTCGACAGCAGTCGGCAACTCAATACCGAGAATCAGAGTGTCGATGAGGTTAAGCATGGCATAGAGCGGGATGTGGTAAGGAGCATTGTCCTCGTCCTCGCCCACTCCACCCTCAATCATTCTCTCGCCCAATCTGGACTCGGCAAGCTTGCGGATTTTGTCCTGAATCTCCGTGCGCTTCGTGGAATAAACGTCCTCCGCTGTGTATTCCGCCATCACCTCGCGCATGCGATTGCCGATCTCCGGGACTATCAAATCCTGGATATAATCAGAACCAATTGATTGATGCAGTTGGGGAGTAGCATCACGCTTCAATCGAAACCGGGTATTGATGGTTGCCTTAAGGCTGATGCCGTCTCTGGAAATTGCGTTGTAGGTCTTGGTCACGGACTGCAGTCTCAAGTCATACAAGAACACCGTGTTCCACGGCAAAGTGATGCGCATGCCCTCATTTTTGAGCTTGCGCGGATCGAGCACGGTGCCGCCACCAAACCGTTTCCACAGGACGCCGACATATCCGCTTGGAACTGTCACTATCACAAATGGAGCGAGCACGACGCATACAAGCGTCGCCACCATCAAATAGATGACCACCACGGGAAGGTGCTGCTCGACAAAACGCCACCAGGCACGTCGGGCGCGACTAATGGGCGATTTGTCGTAGACGGTTACAGGTTGTGCATCCATGGTCGCTGTCTACCGAAAGCCGCCCGAGGCGAGCATCGTCCGACCGGAACTCTTGCGTAAGGGTTTTAGCACATTGAGTGAGCGAGACCAAATGCAGGCAATGCGACAAATGCTATCGGACGGGGCAGCGACTCGGCGGTTCGCGAGGGGTATCAGTCAATCACCGCATTGGCTCCCCTGGTCGAGGCAAGAGC
>Ga0306920_100012157_pt1 | contig 11666 bp, 12 predicted proteins | sample flu12Cox44000170_FD_204666 | JGI IMG/M metagenome (GOLD analysis project Ga0306920, IMG submission 204666) | Lab enrichment of tropical soil microbial communities from Luquillo Experimental Forest, Puerto Rico - flux4day.12C.oxic.44.000.170 (v2)... | ecosystem: Environmental > Terrestrial >...
GTGTTTGGCGGCAAGATCACTACTTATCGCCGTCTGGCGGAGGACGCAGTCAACCTGCTCGCGCAACCGCTCGGGTTGCGCGCGGCTCCCTGGACTGCCCGAGCCTCGCTGCCAGGAGGTGAGCTGCCGCAGGGCAGCTTTGCGGTGTTTCTGCGCACACTCGCGCGGCGCTACCCGTGGCTGCCCGCGCGTCTGCGGCAACGCTACGCGCACGCCTATGGCACGCGCATCGAGCGTCTGCTGGGCGCCGCCTCCGCACTCACCGATCTCGGCCGGGAACTGCTGCCGCAGCTCTATGAGCGCGAGGTCGAATTCCTGTGCACCGAGGAATTTGCGCGCACCGCTGCGGATGTTCTCTGGAGACGCTCAAAGGTCGGTCTCCATCTCCTGCAGGCGGACTTAGGTCCGCTCGAGCGCTGGCTCGCCGCAGGTGCGTTCTGCGCGCGCTGACGTCGCGGTGAAGAGAGCGATCCGGTGTGATGCGCATCGCGTTTTTCGGATGAGGTCCGCCACTCTGCGAGCCCCGGGGTGTGTCGCCGTGCTAGCGTCGCGAAAGAGCTTGCCCCGGACGCGTCCATGTCGATACCCGACTCAGTGCTCGCCGCCATCATCGCGGGAACCGCGACGCTGTCGGCGTCGTTCGTGCAGCTGCGCTCGGCACTGCTGCGCGAGGCGGCCGGTCGTTCCTCTGCCGCCTCACGGCGACGTAACCGTCTGCAACTCATCCTCCTGTTCGCGGTGATCGGCGCGGCCGGTGTGTGCGGGTTCGCGCTTTCGCAGTGGCTCACGGCGGGCGAACGCGCCGCGCAGGCGGTGCTGCAACGCGAGCTGCAGGCGCGGGTCTCGGAGATCAGCCACACCGCCGGTCAACTCGAGCTCACCCGCGGAAGCGAGCGTGCCGACATCGAAAATGGCGTGCTGCGCCGGATCGGCAGCGATGGCATCGTGGTGATGGCAAGCGTGTCCGCCTGCCGCCCGCCTTCAACGCCGGCCGCGACGTCCGCGCCGTCAACCGCCGCGCCTTCCGGCGCCGTCCCGGCAACCGGTGCGACCTTGCCGCCGGGTGCCACCTCGCAGCCTCCGGCCGAGGGGGCAGCACTCGCGCGACCCTGCACCGAAGCGGAGGCGACTCCGGTAACGCTGTGCGCGACCATTCCCGCCAATGCCAGCGTCATCGAAGTGGCACTCTTCAGCCGTACCGTCGAGTCGAGTGCCGCGTGGGGCGTGAGCCGTTATCTGCCGGGGCAGGAGTCGGGCGATGCGCGTTTTGCCCCAACGTACTCCGAGAGCACCAATGAAGCCGGCACGCGCGAGGTCTGCCAGGCTTTCGCGCACTGGTCGAGCGAGCATGGCCGCATCGTGCGCATGGTCGTGCGCTACTCCCTGCCGGCCTCACCTGCACCCACCTAGGAAATCGCGCGCGCGACGAGTGAGCGCCCGCCCCCGATAACCCGTTCGATTTCCCCGGGACCCCGCTAGCGCATAATCGCCTCACGAGAACCTCGAGTCCTCAAGGGGAGCTGGTGGTCACATCGCCGCCTCGATTGGCGTCTGCGCGCTCGGCGGGAGTGCTGGTCGTGCTGGCGCTCGCCCCACTGTGGCTCCCCCTCATGTTCTCCCGCGGACTGTGGACACCCGATGAGCCGCGCGAGGCCGACATCGCCTGGCGCATGAGCCTGCAGAGCGATCGCACCTTGCCGCAACTCGCTGGCAGGCCATTTCTCGAGAAGCCGCCGCTCACTTACTGGATGTCGGCCGCGGCGCTCACTGTTTTCGGCGACTCCGCTGCGGCCGCGCGCGTCCCCAACCTGCTGTATGCACTTGTTGCTGCGCTCAGTGTCGCAGCGCTCGCACTGGCGATGCAGGCCGGAATGAACGCAGCGGTGATGGCCGCGGTGGTTACCATGAGTGCGCTCACGGCGTTGCGTGTCACCGTGTGGCTCGCGCCCGATGCGTGCCTGTTCGCCGGCTGCGCACTCGCGCTGCTCGGTGCGTGGCGAGGCTATCGCGCGGTGCCGGGGCTCGGCAAAGCGCGCGGCTACGCGCTCATGCACCTCGGCGCAGCCATTGGCTTCATGGCCAAGAGCGCTCCGGGATGGCTGGTGCCGGCCCTCGCGCTACTCGGGCTGATCGCCTGGGACAGGCGCTGGCGGGAATTGCGTCGCTGGGAGTTGTATGCCGGTTTTGGCATCCAGGCGCTCATCATCGGTCCGTGGCTGCTCGCTGTGCTGCGCGAGGCCAACTCCGGCGACACCCTGAGCGCACTCTTCTGGCATAACCTGATCGGCCGGTTCACCCGGGTCGCCTCTCCGGCGGCGCTCGACTACACGACCGGGCACCCCAACTCTCCTGGAAAATACCTGCTGGAGCTGCCCCTGTACCTGCTCCCGTGGACGCTCCTCGTGGCGGCGGCGCTGGCACGGACATTCCAACGTGTGCGGCACGGTGGGCCTGAGCCCACGGGGTGGCGCTTCGCGCTTTGTGCCACCGTGCCGTTCCTCGCAGTGTTATCGGTTGCTGCGACCGCGCGCGATGTTTATGCCGCGCCAGCGTTCCTCGGATTCGGCCTGCTGGTGGGTCTTTGGGCCCGTGAGGTGCAACAGTCACCTGCCCGACTCGACCGGCTCGTCTTTCGCGGCAGCCGCTATCTGATCGCGCTCATCGCCTGGGCGCTGGCCGGTGCGCTCGCGGTGTTTGCCGCCGCGGGCGCTGCCCCCTGGGCGGACTGCGCACTCGCGGCGGCGACGCTGCTCGGCGCGGCGCACGGCGCGCTGCTGCTCGCCACGCGCGCCGAGCGCGGCGGCGACTTCCAACGGAGCCTCGGCTGGATGTACACCAGCTACGCGGCGGCGCTATGCCTGGCGGCGGTTGTCGTGCTGCCGATCATCGATCGCTGGCAGGATCTGCCCGGCCTCGCGCGGAGGATCCATGCCGACACCGCCCGCGAGCCACTCGCGCTGCTCAATCCCGATGAGACCACGGTCGCGATGCTCGACCGCGGCATGAGAACATCGTTCACGGTACTGGACAGCGCCCGCGCCGCGCCCACCGCGGGCAGCGCCGATGGCACACAGCGCCTGGTGGCCGATTGGTTCAAGGACGAGGGTCGCGAAGCCCGCGTGCTCGTGCTCCTCCCAGGTCACGCCGCGGGCTCAGTCACCGTCTGGCTCGGCCGCTACCTGCCGCGCGCTGCCGCGGTTGACGACGCCGATGGCATCGCGGGTGCGCTGATCGCCTCGGGCGTAGCCTCCCTGGTGCAGCGCTACGAGTTGCCCCAGGGCCGGCGCTACGCGCTGCTAGGCCCACCACCCTGAACTAACTCCGCAAGTCGTGCACAGGGAAAATCCCATGTCACAAGCCGAAGGTTCGCTCGCGCGCACGCTGCGCAACCGCCACATCCAGCTGATCGCCATCGGCGGCACGATCGGCGTGGGCCTGTTTCTCGGCTCCGCGCGCGCGATCCACACCGCCGGCCCCGGGCTGCTGCTCGCTTACGCGGTCGGCGGAGTAGCGATCTTCTTCATCATGCGCGCGCTCGGCGAGCTGCTGACTTATCGCCCGGTGGCCGGCTCGTTCGCCACCTACGCGGAGGAGTTCTGCGGGCCGTTTCCAGGCTTTGTGACCGGGTGGTCTTACTGGTTCGCCTGGGTGGTCACGGTCATGGCGGAGATCACCGCGATCGGAATCTACGTGCGCTATTGGCTGCCCGAGGTGCCGCAGTGGCTGCCCTCGCTTATTGCGCTGCTCGCGCTCTACGCGGCCAACCTGCTCGCGGTGCGGGTGTTCGGGGAGCTCGAGTTCTGGTTTGCGCTCATCAAGGTCGTGACCATCGTCGCGCTGATCCTGGCTGGGCTGTTCGTCATCACCTTCCACGCGGGCACGCTCGGGCCGAGCGCGGGTTTCTCCAACCTGTGGTCGCATGGCGGTTTCCTCCCGGGCGGGCTGCTCGCGGTGCTGCTCGTGCTGCAGATCGTCATGTTCGCCTACGAGGGCGTCGAGCTCATCGGCGTGACGGCCGGCGAGGCCGAGAATCCTGAGGTGGTACTGCCGCGTGCAACCAACGGCATCATCGCCCGCATCCTGATCTTCTACATCGGAGCGCTACTGGTAATCATGTCGCTCGTGCCCTGGACCGAGCTCGACCCCAAGGTGAGCCCATTCGTTTTCGTGTTCGGCAAGCTCGGGCTTCCAGGCGCCGCGAGCGTGATCAACCTGGTCGTGATCACAGCGGCCGCATCCTCGTGCAACAGCGGGCTGTTCAGCACCGGGCGCATGCTCTGGACGCTGGCCCGGCGCGGTCAGGGACCGCGCGCGCTCGCGACATTGAATCGGCAGCTGGTGCCGGCTGCAGGTATCCATGCCTCTGCCGCTGTGATGCTGATCGGCGTCGCGCTGAACTACCTGGTGCCGGAGCGGGTGTTCACCATGGTGACCAGCGTCGCCCTCGTCGGCACGCTGTGGACCTGGGGAATCATCCTCGTGGCGCACGCCAACTACCGGCGCGCGGTGGCGGCCGGCCGTGCGCGGGCTGCGCCGTTCCGCATGCCCGGCGCACCGGTTGCAAACTGGATCGTGCTCGCGTTTCTGCTGCTGGTGAGCGTGATGCTGGCCCGCGATCCGGATACGCGCGTGGCGCTGTACGTCGCTCCGGTGTGGTTCGCGCTCCTCGGTGCAGGTTATCTTGCCCTCGGGGCACGCTCGATGCGCGCGGCCGGAGGCGCTACATGAGGGACTCACTACCACCGATGAGGCCGCCGCCATCGACGACCACCGTTTGCCCGGTGATGAAGTTGCCGGCGCGCGCGGCGAGCATGACCGCAATGCCCGCGACATCGTCAGGCTCACCGATGCGGCGCAGCGGATAGCGGCGCGCGAGCGCGGCCTCGCGCTGCGGATCGGCCCACAATGCCTTGGCGAAGTGCGTGCGGATGACGCCCGGTGCGATGCAGTTGACACGGATATTGTGCGGCCCCCACTCCACCGCGAGATTGCGTGCCAGCTGCATGTCAGCGGCCTTGGAGATCGCGTAGGCGCCGAGCAGGTTGGTGCCGGAGAAGCCGGCTACCGAGGAAATGATGATCACCGCGCCGTCGTTGCGCTCGGCCATGGCCGGGAGTGTGAGGTTGCACAACCAGAGGTTGCTGTAGAGGTTGGTCTGGATCACCTTCTGCAGCGCTTCGTCCGTGAGCGAGATCGATGGACCGAAGTGCGGGTTGGTCGCCGCATTGCACACCAGGACATCGATGCGCCCCCAGCGCGCGATGGTGGCATCGACCAGCGCCTTGAGCTCTTCCTTGTGCCCGACGTGAGCCGCATGTGCCATGGCCGTGCCGCCGGCAGCGGAAATCTCCGCCGCCACCGCGGCGCAACTCTCGCTCTTGCGGCTCGATATCACCACGCGCGCGCCGTGCTGTGCCATCTGCACGGCGATTGCCTTGCCGATACCGCGGCTCGAGCCGGTGATGAGGGCAACCTTGCCCGACAGATCGAACATACTGCTCATGAGGGGGTCCCCTGCGCTACTGCGCGTCCGGGAGCGGCAGTTCGATTCTGCCCCTGGCCACCGTTCGAATCAAAGCGTTGGTCAAGAACGAAACGACAGTGGAGTGTCCGACAAAATCTCGCGGGAGCTTATCGACCGGCTGCAACGAGCCCGCGCTAGCGCCAGTAACAACACGGTAACCAGATCAAACCAGGTAACAGAACCGCCCCCACTACCGCCGGAGGTGGCGTGCGCGGTGACCGTTTCGGTCACCGCCGCCGAGGTGCTGCCGGCATTTGCTGCATCGCCAGTGTAGGTTGCGGTAACGCTATGGTTGCCAACCGCAAGCCCAGCTGTGGTCAGCCTGGCGGATCCCGCACTAACACCAACCGATACTAAAGCAGCTATTCAGGCTATCGAGCAAATCCCAAGCACGCCGAGCAAGAGAACTCAGTCGGGCCGGGCAAAATCGCGTTGCTTGAGCAGATACGGTTGATTCGCGACTATCGAGACTTTGACGAGGAAATACAGCCGCGCGTCGGAACTGCATTCCGTTGGTTGAACAGTCGCGCAAAGAATAGATCATCCCAAAAGCAAAAACGCCGCCCAGTCCTTGGGCGGCGTTCTTGAGGGGGACCGCATCACGTCCGTGGTGAGCACTCAAGTTTAAATTGGCCGTGTGACACCTTCATTCCCAACGACGGGAAGTATTCAATGGGAACGCGGCAGACATATCAGACGTGACCTCGCCGACGTTTCACTGGCAACCGCCAACATTGCGTGCTGTTCGTCATTGAGACCGCGCTGAACCACTGTAGGCACGCCGCCGCTCAGGGCCGGGTGGGAAGCGCCTGCAGACTGTCACCAAATGGCACCTGTTTTGAGGCGGCCCGTTGCCTGCTGATATAGTGACCAAGTGAAACGACGTGCACTCGCTGCTGCATTACTGTTAACCCTGGCGTTACAGGGACCCCTGCTTGCGTACTCGCAGTCGATCACGCCATTCATTGCTGGCGCAGCAGGAATTGTCCCTTGCTCCGGTCACGTTTTGCCCACCGACTGCGATTCTTGCTGCTCGCACGGAAGTGGACTCTCGTGTACAGCGGCGTGTGGGCTGTCTGTCCTCACCGCATTACCGAACTCATTTCCGCCGCTCGTATGGCACGCTTCCGTTGCGGCAATACCAGATCCCGCTGCTGCGCCGTTCAACGGTCACGATCCCGCTCAACTGTTTCGACCGCCAATCGTCTGACGCCGCCCGCTGCTGAATAGGGCGTCCCTGCGCGAATCCTTCGCTCTTTTGAGCGGCAGGCTTTGCCTGATGACCTTTGGAGATCCTCAATGGCTCGATTACCCGAGTTTCTAATGTGGGCGTTGGTGTCCACGGCACCGGCACTCGCTATCGGCAAGCCCATAGCGTTCGCCAATGGCACGACTGTGATGATCGAGTACGGCGCTGGAACGATGCAGGAAGCACAGATCTTCTACGCGCCGCAATACAACTATTCTGTTGGCGGCGGTCACGTCGAATTCGACAGTGACATCACAACAGAGACGGTGCGCATCACTTACGCGCGGCTCAACTACCTGCTGCACCGCTGGAATTTAGAGTCCGCACAGGCAAACGTTTACGTGTGGGGAGGCGCGGGTGCCGCCACGGGGAACACCTTCACCGGCACAGAGTTCGCGTTCAATGCGGGCGGGCAGGCGGACTACGAAACTCGCCGGATCTACGCCTCGCTTAAGACTGATCTGCAAAAAGCGAACGCATTCAGCATACGGGTGGATACCCTTCAACTTGGCATCGCGCCCTACGAGCACGACTACAACCAGATCGCCACTTGGTTTGTAGTGCAAGCGCGTCAGTACACCGACGACATTCATCACGGCACCGAGGTGGCGGCGCTGCTCCGTCTCTTTAAAGGCGGCGCATGGATCGAAGCCGGAGTGACCAACGGCGGAAAGCTGCAAGCGATGGCAATGTTCAACTTTTGATGGAGACGCCATGAACCCCTGTCGCGCCTTACTGGTTTTCCTACTTGCGCTCGCGCCTCTGGCGGTGCGCGCGGCAACAATAGAGATGCACGTCAACGGACTTGTGTGCGCATTTTGCGCACAGGGTATCGAGAAGAAGCTTCGCAAGCTGCCAGCGACGGCTGATGTCGTGGTGAGCCTTGAAGACCGCTTGGTTGCGGTCGCCTTAAAAGACGGGCAAGACATCCCGGATGTAGACCTACGGAAGGCTCTGACGGATGCCGGATACACAGTCACCGCAATACAACGCACCGAAACGCCGATCGACGCGATTCGCGCACGCGTAAAGCAGGCAAGGCGATGAGTGAGACATCGACCTATACGCGCAACACGGTTCTGTCCGCTGCGGCGTTTTTAACGAGTGTCGGGACGCTGGTGTGCTGCGTATTGCCTGCCATCCTCGTGACCATTGGAGCAGGCGCAGCACTGGCTGGACTCGTGACTCTGTTGCCGCAGCTGATCTGGTTGAGCGAGCACAAGCTGCTGGTATTCGGCGTGGCTGCTGCTCTGCTCATGGCGAGCGGGGCATCCATCTGGTACGTGCGCGCGCTGCCGTGCCCTGTCGAACCTATCGCTGCTCGCCTCTGCCTCAGACTTCGACGCCTGAGCCTTGTTCTCTTCGGCATTGCAGTGGCAAGTTTCGCGCTCGGCGTCACGTTCGCCTTCGTATTGCCGAAATTGAACGTGTAACGCCGCCGCGAGGAAGCCCATACATCACGTCGAGCCTGACCGCACTGCATAGACGCCACCGCCCGCCAGCGCTACGCCGACTTCCGCCGCTTGGCGCGGCTGAGCATTTCATCCTTCGTAACGTGCCGTGAGCCGTCGGGGCAGTCTTGAGCGCGCGCTTTTTGCGGTTTGGTTGCTCAGTGGTTACTCAAGATTGGGCATTCTCGCGTTCAGGCGCTGAAATGCCTTAAGAACAAGCGCGCCCGGAGAGATTGCTCGCGGGCGGACGCCCGCTCGTCCCTCGCTGGCGCTCGGGACCGCCGGCGCAGAGCGCCGCGTCCAACTTGGCTCGGAGACTCGCCAAGTTGTCGAACTCCCGCGCCGCCTGCGGCGGCGGTCGGGAGTTCGAAACCACTGACCGCAGGTAGTTAGGTACCGGCTCGAGCCTGCCTGTGAATTTTTGCGCGCCCGGAGAGATTCGAACTCCCGACCCTCAGGTTCGAAGCCTGATGCTCTATCCAACTGAGCTACGGGCGCGAAGCGCGGATTCTACTACGTCAGCGTATGCGTCCAGGGGCAACGCGCCGCCGGGGTCAGCGGACCGCGGGCCAAATGCGCTGCATCAGCCGGTCGCCGCGCACGAACTGGTGCCAGCAGGCGGCCAGCAGGTGAAGACCGACGAGCGCAAACAGGGTGTACGCCAGGTAACCGTGGAGGTCCTCAGTGGGATGAAAGATGGCGCGATTCGAGTGCACGCCGAAGTCCACCTTGAAGAGTCCAAAGTCGAACGCGCGACCGTGCCAGATGAAAGTCACGATGCCAACGAGAGGAGTGATGAACACGAGCAGGTACAGCAACAGGTGTACCGCGTAGGCGAGACGGTAGGTAAGCACTCCGGTCTCCGGCGGTGGCGCGGGCGGCGGGTGCCTGAGGCGCCACCACAGGCGCACCACGATGAGGACCCAGACGCTGAGACCGATGAGCGCGTGCAGGTTGATCCAGAAGGCCTGCGAATGCCGTGGCCACGAGTCGTGCAGCAGACCGAGCACCCCCACCACCACGATCAGTGCGGCCATGATCCAGTGGAGCGCGATCGCCACGCGGTCATAGCGCAGCGCGGCGGGCGCAGGCAACGCTCGAGAGGCGGGCGAACTCATCGCTGGGACTGAAGCTCCTGCGGTCAAGGTTCGTCGGTGCGCGGCTCAGGTGCGCGACTCATGATAAGGGAAGCGTGCACGGTCCAGGTCCGCCCGTTGCAGTCACGGTGCCTCGCTGAAGGTGCGCCCGTAGTTGCTCAGCAGGATCTGGATGCCCAGGTACCCCATGAATTCCACCTGGCCCGCAGAGTTGCTACTCAGGCTGCGGCCCGCCATGAACAGAAGGTTCAATCCCCGGTGCAGGTGGTAGCGCCCGCCAAGATCCAGCGTCGTCACATGCGGCGCGCCTCGCACGTGATCGTCGTAGATCTCGCCATCGAGCTCGAACCGTGGCGTCAGCTGCTGACCGACGACGGCACCGATGATGTCCTCGTGATCTCCGTGCCACGGGATGTAGGTGCCGACCTCGAGATTGAAACTCAGCGCACCGACTTTCCTGGCGACTTGGAGCGGCAGGAATAAGGGGGACCTGCTACCCCGATGCCCTTACGCTGCGCCTCGCTGGATACGCCCGTCTGGTACATGGGAAAGGTGGACATCTGCCAGCCCCCCTCCCCCTGATCGAAGAATCGCCACTTGACCCCGGGGTTGGCATTACCCCAGCCGGTCGCCTGCGGCTGTCCGCTGGCATTCACGACGACGTAGGGAATTTCGCCGGTGAGCTGTATGCGCTCACCTACCCCGTAGTTCACATCGAGCTGCGGCAGCTGCCAGCTGGACACATCGGCGAGTGTGGTCTGCATTGCGGCGATGTTGATTTCCCAGTTGCCGTTGCCCGGGGTGCCTGGATCGTTGGTGAGAAAAGGCGGCCCGGCGAGGAGCGCGGCGAGCAGGCAGACGATGACAGCGAGGAGCGTGCTCTTCGACAAGGGTTCGGTCACGATAGGCCGCGCACCGGAGGCCATCCGGAGCTGTCGGCGCGCGGATTGTACGATGCCGCTGCAGTGGCGTGTCATCATTGAACGATGGCCGATACACGCAGGGCGGCAGGTGCCAGGCGCGGGCGCCACAAAGCCCGCCGGCGCTGTTGGTGGGCAGAGGGCGCCGATGCGGACTATGTCCGTTACCACGATGAGGCATGGGGGCGCCCCGTGCGCGACGACCGTCGCCTGTTCGAGATGCTCACGCTCGAGGGTGCGCAGGCCGGCCTCTCATGGTCGACCATCCTGCGCAAGCGGGCCGGCTACCGCCGTGCCTTCGCTAACTTCAACGTGCGCCGTGTGGCGCGTTTCGACGCCCGCCGGCGCGCCGCGCTGCTGCGTGACAGTGCCATCGTACGCAATCGCCTGAAGATCGACTCCACGATCAGCAACGCGCAGGCCTTTCTCGCCGTGCAGCGTGAGTTTGGTTCCTTCACGCGTTACCTTTGGTCGTTCGCCGGTGGCCGCACGCAGGTGAACCGTCCGCGGCGCGGGACCGTCCCCGCGCGGACCGCGCTCAGCGACGCCCTCTCCCGGGATCTGGTGCGGCGTGGGTTTCGTTTCGTCGGCTCGACCATCATTTACGCCTTCCTGCAGGCGGTTGGGGTTGTCAACGACCATACTCGAGATTGCTATCGGTGCCCCAAGGTCCGGTCGCGTACCGCGGGGCTCAGGCAGCAGCGGTTGGCGGCACGGCCCCGCGCTCATTCGCAGTAGCGCCCGCGGGCGAGCGCCTCTTAAGATAGCGCCCCGATTTCCCGCATCAGGACTGGTCTATGAAGGCTCTACTCGCGATGGTGTTGGCTGCCACGGCAGCCCCGGTGTTTGCCGAATGCCCCTACCCTCAGGCCCCTACGAAGATTCCCGACGGCGCGACCGCCACGCTGGAGGATATGGTTGCCGGGCAAAAGGCCGTCAACGCATACCAGAAGGCGATCAACGACTACACCGCCTGCATCGACAAGGAGCTCGATGACGCCCTCGCCAAGGGAGGCGACAAGCTGAAGCCCGAGCAGAAGACGGACATGCAGCGTGTCGAGGCGCAAAAGCACAATGCCGCGGTGGACCAGCTGCAGGCCATCGCCGACCGCTTCAATGAGCAGGTGAAGGTCTACAAGGCCAGGACGGCCGACAAGAAGGGCTGAGTGCTCACCCCGGCCGAGGCGGACCAGCTGATCGGCCAGCATCTGCAGTGCCTGCCGATCGAGTCCCTGCCGCTGGCGCAGTGCGCCGGCGCGGTGCTGCGCGAGAACGTTTACGCTGAGCGCGACCAGCCGCCGTATGACCGGGTGGCGATGGATGGGGTCGCGCTCGACAGCCAGGCGGTGAGCGCAGGTTCGCGCTCCTTCCGCATCCAGGCCACGCAGGCAGCCGGCGATGAGCCGCTTGCCCTCAGTGCGCCGG
>Ga0306920_100012160_pt1 | contig 11665 bp, 11 predicted proteins | sample flu12Cox44000170_FD_204666 | JGI IMG/M metagenome (GOLD analysis project Ga0306920, IMG submission 204666) | Lab enrichment of tropical soil microbial communities from Luquillo Experimental Forest, Puerto Rico - flux4day.12C.oxic.44.000.170 (v2)... | ecosystem: Environmental > Terrestrial >...
TGATCTCGCGCAGCCGCTCCGCGCCGACAGTCGCGGCGATGTCCATCGAATGAACCACGTCGGCGAACAGCACCGTCACCTGCTTGTACTCCGCCGATCGGCTGACTTGTGTGACCGGTGCACCGCACTCGTTACAGAACTTGGAGTTCGGTGGCAGTTCGGTGCCGCATGACCCACAGGGCAGTCCGGCCACCGTCAGCGCACCGCGACTACTGTCGTCCACGTCAGTATCGTGTCACCGCTGGTCAACGATGTCCGCCATATCGCCGTGCCATCTCCGACACGAAGTTTAGAGATCCTCATGCGTCGTCATTTCGTGACCGCGCTCAGCTCTGTTCGCGCCTAGTCGATTTGGTCGTATGCGTACGTCGCGAGATGGCGGCGGCGTTCATCGTCTTACCCTTGACATCAAATAAAGGTTTTATCTTTAACATCAAGTAAAAGTTTTACCATTGGCACCAGATGCTCCTATTTTGCGGCAACGCATTCGTGGGTTCTTCTGTCGGGCTCGCGGACGGCGTGGTAAATCTCGCGGGCTACGTGGCGCTTGACACAGCGCATGATCTCGTTTTTGGTTTTGCCTTTGGACAGGCGGCGAGCGAGGTAGTCGCGGGTGGGCCGCCACCGACAACCGATGCCGATGCGCTAACGCGGACCCGACATCGGCGCCCTCTGACGGACAGAGGTCCGAGAAACCCAGTAAACGCGCACCTCGACGAATCAGATCGCACACAGTTTCACACGGGGTTGCTGGCTGAGACCAAAAATATGCTCTGAAGTGCACACATACCGGTCGGGCTGACAGCGGTCGGGCTGACAGGATTTGAGCCTGCGACCACTTGACCCCCAATAATTAGCGGCAGAGCGTTTCCGCAGGTCACGCGGCTTCGGCGGTCTTTCGGTGGCGGCGTATGACGTTCAAAGACGCGCAGATCGTTCACTATCGCGCACAGCGTGTGGTCCCAGAGTGGTCCCCAAACCCGACACGCTGACCCGGCTTCCCCGTTAGTCGTGGGGATCGCTTCTGCCCCAGGGCTGGCAGTATTGCCATCCATGGCGCGGACCTGGTTGTCGATTCGGGTGGACCTGGTCAGCGGCTGCGGTGCAGATTACTGGCCTCGGCCCGGACGGATATTCGCTGCGGCACGCTCGCATCGGTTCAACCAACTTGCCAATGCAATTGATACCGCGTTTGCCCGCTGGGACCGCGCGCATCTGTACCAGTTCGTGTTGGCCGACGGTAGAAGGATCGGCCAGCCCGAATTCGATGAATTCGATGATGAGGTACTCATCGACGGTGCGGCTACCACGCTGAGCACGCTGACTCCGGGTGAGCAGTTCGTCTACGAATTCGACCTCGGAGACAGCTGGACGCACTTGTGCACGGTCGGGCCAGCAAAAATTGACCCCGCGACAGAATTGGGAATCAATCCAACCGAGCCACTGCCGTACTGGGGTTGGGGATCAATCCCCGACCAATACGGCCGACGCTGGGCAGACGACGACGGAGAACGCGCCGAACCACCCAATCCCGGCACCAGCGACCTCCCACCTTTGCAGCCAGGATGGGGCGCACAACCCCCACGCTAAGCGGCGACATCACCTGCAGTCGTTGATCGTTCACACCTGGCTACGCGCCAGAGTTTCGATGTGCTCTTGATCAGGGGCTGTGCAATGCAAGGATGAGCTTGCCGATGTTCTCGCCGATGAAGAGTTTGAGGAGCGTTTCAGGGAAGTCGCCGATATGGCCGTTTTCGATGTGCTCGTGTGATCGCAGTTGGCCGTCGTCAAGCCACTTCGCGAGCTGCGCAACGCCTTCGGGGTAGCGGTCGAAATAGTCGAAGACGACAAAGCCTGTCATTGATGCGCGGGCAACGAGCAGTTGCATGTAGTTCGCCGGCCCGCGCGGGACGTCGTTGTACTGCGAGACCGCACCGCAGAGCACGATACGAGCGCCTCGCGCCAATCTGTTGAGGGCGGCCTCCAGGGCCACCCCGCCGACATTGTCGAAAAAGACGTCGACACCACCAGAAGCGTGTGTTTTCAGCTCTTTGCGCAAGTCGGCGGTCTTGTAGTCGATGGCTGCGTCGAACCCGACCTCCTCGACGAGCCAGCGGCATTTCTGCTCACCGCCGGCGATACCGACGGCTCGGCAGCCCTTGATCCGCGCGATCTGGCCGACGACGCTGCCGACCGATCCGGCCGCCCCGGACACCAGCACGGTCTGACCCGGCTCGGGCCGGCCGATGTCGAGTAGTCCAAAGTACGCGGTCAAACCGCTGATCCCCAGGGCCCCCAGGTGCACGATTGCCGGTGCCAAGCTGGTGTCGATTTTGGTGACACCCGCACCGGTGGACAGTGCATAGTTTTGAACACCGAACACACCGGACACCGCATCGCCGACGGCGAATTCATGATGGCGAGACTCGATGACATGTCCGATGCCGAGCGCACGCATCACCTCTCCGATCTGCACCGGCGGCACATAGGAGCGTCCGGCGTTCATCCAGGTGCGCATCGCAGGATCGATTGATACGTAGTCGATTTCGGCAACGAATTCTCCGTCGGCGGCAGTGGGGATGGGCTCGTCAACGATGCTGAAATCTGTGGACTTGGGCATGCCCGTCGGGCGGGCGGCCAGCCGGCATTGACTGTTCATGGGTTTCACTATCGTGTCTCCTGCTTGGATGACACCAATCCGCCGATGGCGGCGGCGTATTCGGCGGCGCATTCAAGGACGGCTCGGCCGGCGGGGTCTTCGGCGGTCACCGGCACCACCGCGACGGCATCGGCGCCGGCATCGAAGTAGGCCTGCAGTCGTGCAGCGATTTGTTCGGGACTACCGAATGCACCGAGCTGCTCGGCTAGTTCGATGGGTATCGCAGCGGCCACCTCCGAGCGGCGTTCGCCGCCGCGGGCACGCTCGACGAGGTCGGGGAAGCCGAGGCCGACGAACATTTCGCCGTAGCCTGGCGGCGCGAGGTAGATCGCCAGTTGGTTAGCTGCCTGCCGCATCGAGGCTTCACCCGGGCACATCGCGGCCGGCACCCACACCGTCAGATGCGGCGGCGTGCGATTTGCCGCGGCGGCGTGGTCGTCTACCTGTTTGCGTACCTGGGCGATCCTCGCTGGCGTTGCAAGGTTGAGGACCACCTCGTCGGCGAGCTCAGCAGCCAGACATGTCATTGCCGGGCCGAACGCCCCGACGCCGATACCGGTGTGCGGCAGCGGATGACGCAGCCGAAATCCATGACTACGCACATACCGCCCGGCGTAATCGGCGCGCTGGCCACGCAGGATCGAGCGAAGGCATTCAATGGTTTCGCGCATGCGCGCCGCGCTGTGCAGCCACTCGCGGTCGTGCCAGCCGGCCACGATGACCGGGCTGGAGGCACCCAGCGCAACGTCGACTTCGCAGCCCGTGAGCGCGGCGACCGAGCTGGCTCCCAAGGCGACCGCGACGGGGGTGCGCACGCTGATGGGTAGCGGGCCCAGCTTGAGCCGCAACCCCTGTGTGCGCATCCCGATCGCGGTGGCCAACGCGAAGGCGTCAAAGTTGGCCATCTCGCCGATCCACAGTCCGCTCAGCCCGGCTCGGCCGGCGGCCTCCGCGATGTGCACCGCCTCCTCGTCGTGGCGGTCCAGCCAAAACGGCAGCGCAACCTCAATTCGCGCGCTCACAGCATCGCCACTTCGGTGGGCTGGCCCAGCAAGATCCGGCCGGGCAGTTCGCGGGAGGCCTGGTTGACTTGGAAGTGCGCGGTGGCGGTGAACGCGTCACGGAAGCGGCGCTGCAACGGTGCCCCGTCGTAAATGGCGCTGCCTCCTGCAAGGTCATACATGGTGCGCACCACATCGGCAGCGGTGCGCACACCGTGAGTGGCGGCAAGCCGCAGCCTCGTGCGTGCTTCGACGGGCACCGGCTGCTCGTCTTGACTCGCCCGCCAGGCGGCTTCGACGCACTGGTAATACAGCGCCCGTGCGCCTTCCAAATCGGATTCGGCAGCGGCGACCGCGGCCTGGATGGTGGGACGCTCGGCAAGTGTGCGAGTCGCCGCGACGCCCTTCTTCGCCTGGGCCAGCTCGACGAAATCGTCAATCGCGGCGCGGGCGTTGCCCATCGCGGCCGCGGTGATACAGGCGGCGAAGAACCCGAACGGGGGGAATCGGTACAGCGGGCGTTTGATCACCGGCCCGTCGAATATCGAGACCACGTGCGTATCGGGAACGAACAGTTCGTCGGCCACTGCGTCATGGCTGCCGGTGCCGCGCAGACCCAGAGTGTGCCAGGTGTCTAGGATTTGGAGCTGCTCGATGGGCAGCGCTAGCACCGCCGGCCGCTCGTCGAGCAGGCAGCCCGCGAACAGCACGTCGGCGTGGGTGATACCGCTGCAGAACGCCCAGCGTCCCGACACCACCACACCGCCAGGAGCCCGTATGGCCTTTCCCTGCGGCGCCCACACACCGGCGGCCACCCCACGTCCCGCACCGAACAACTCGTCGCGGCTCACCGGCGGAAGATAGGCGACGAGCAGGCTGCTGGTGATCGCGATCGATACGCACCAGCCCGCCGACGCGTCACCGCGGGCCACCTCCTCGGCGCAGCGCAGCGCCACACCCGGAGGCAACTCCAGACCCTCGACCTCCACCGGCGCTCCCCCGCGCAGCAGGCCCGAGCCCCGCAGCTCATCGACCAACTCAGCGGGAAGTCGGCGGTCGGCATCGATCTGATCCGCAATACCGCGTGCCGTATCGGCGATCCGCCGCGCACGCGCCTCGACGTGCAACTGCGACCCCTGCACGGGCGTCGCGATATCGGTGTTGTCCATGCCATCCCCGCTCATTCCAAAGAGCTACGATGCTGTAGCTTAAAGCTACGCTACTGTAGCTATATTGGTGTAGCTTCTGTCAAGAGCAGCAACGAACGGGTGAGAGGAGACCCTGCGCATGACCGAGGCCACGGCGCGCCGCAACCGCCCCTATGCACCCCGACTTCTGCCGGAGCAGCGGCGCGAGCAGCTGCTCGACATCGTGCTCGACGTTATCGACACCGACGGCGTCGGCGCGGTCAGCATGGACGCAGTCGCCCGCCGCGCCGGCGTGACCCGCCCCGTGGTCTACAGCCAGTTCACCGACGCCAACGTCATGCTGCGCGCCTCACTCGACCGCGAGGAAAAACGAGCGCTGGCCCAGATCCTCGACGCCATGCCCGCCCCCGCCGACGATGACCTCGCCCGCGCGTTTCACCACCTGTTTGACGCCTACCTCAGTGCGGTAGCCGAGGCGCCGCAACGGTGGCGGTCCATCTTCATGATCGCCGACAGCTTCACACCCACGCTCCACAAACGCGTCGCCCGTGTCCGCGCCCGAATTGTCCGGGAGTTCGAAGCGGCACTGGGTCAGTCACACAACGCCGAGGCGCACGCCGATCCCGAGCTGTTGGCCCATCACCTGCTTGCCGTGCTATGGGAATCCGGTCGGCTACTACTGGTATCCCCCAAGAAATTCACCCACGACCGCCTGCTGCGCTCGCTGGACGCGATGTTCACCGCGATTGCGGCACAACCGCGAACGGATAGTTGATAAGCCGCCTCCCTTTCGGGCCACCAGCCGCCTAGAACGAGTTGGTCGCCGGCTGACTTTATGTGGGCCTGTGCCGGGCCTGGTACGCCGCCCATTCGCGACGCGCTATATTTCTCCAGTTCACAGAGGGTTTTGCTTGACTGAAGGCCACAAAAGCCCGGCCACCAAGCGGCGTTATTTGCAACGCCATCGGCTGTCCATGATAACGGGAGCCCAAGAGCGCCACTCGAACTATCTATGGTCCCAAATGGTCCCCAACGCACCCAGCAAGAAGGGGCAGCGTCAGGTAGTTGACGTTGGGCCGAATAACCGCCTTACCGGCGCGATAGGCTGCCTCCTATTCGGTACTGAAGTCGAAAACCGTTGTCGAGTCGTAGATTTGGCCCGGGTTTAGGGTTGTGGTCGGGAAGTCCGGGTGATTTGGCGAATCCGGGTAGTGCTGGGTCTCCATCGTGAATCCCACGCCCTGCCGGTAGACATGACCGCTGGTGCCCGTGAACGCCCCGTCGATGAAATTGGAGGTGTAGAACTGCACACCGGGTTCGGTGGTGGAGACGGTCAGGGTGCGTCCAGTCTGCGGATCCACGGCCCTGGCCGCCTGCACCAGCCCGGTGTTGCTGCCGCGGTTGATCACCCAGTTGTGGTCGTAGCCTTGGGCCAGCAGCAGCTGCGGGTCGTTCGCGGTGATATGCGCGCCGATCGCAGTCGGTGAGGTGAAGTCGAACGGTGTGCCCTTCACCGGGGCGATCTGCCCGGTCGGGATCTGGGTGGGGTCGGTCGGGGTGTAGTTGTCGGCGTTGATGGTGACCTTCTGGTTGTAGACGTCGAGCGTGTCCTCACCGGCCAGGTTGAAGTAGCTGTGGTTGGTCAGGTTGATCACCGTCGGTGCATCGGTGGTCGCGTGGTAGTTGATGCGCAGTTCGTTCTTCTGGTCCACGGTGTAGGTGACCGTGGTCGTCAGCGTCCCGGGATAACCCATTTCGCCTGCGGGACTGACATATTGGAGCTTCAGGGCCACGCTGTCACTACCGTTCTGCGGACTGGCCTGCCACACCTTCGTATCGAAGCCCGCCGTGCCACCGTGCAGGCTGTTGCCGTTGTTGTTGATCGGCACCTGATACTCGGTGCCGTTCAGCGAGAAGGTTCCCTTGGCGATCCGGTTGCCGTAACGGCCGATGATCGCGCCGAAATAGGTTTTGGCGGAGCCGGTGTTATTGAGGTAGCCGTCAAGGGTCGGGAAACCGAGCACCACATCATCGACATGTCCGGTGCGATCGGGGACCTCGATAGACTGAACGATGCCGCCGTAGGTCAGGATTCGCACGCGCATGCCGTGCCCACTGGTGAGCGTGTAGCGGCCCACCGCGGTCCCGCCCACCTGGCCGAACGGCTCGCTCGTGATCGACGGCGACCCTGCCGGTGGCGACGCACTGCCGCTGTCCGTGGTGGTCTTCGTCCTGGCGCTGCTGCAGGCCGCCAGGCCCGCTACACCAGCGATGGCAATCAATCGAAGCAATGTCTTGCCGCGCACGGGCGCTCCTTGCACTCTTACCGAACCCACCTGTGCAGAAACATTATCTGCAGGTGATCAGGTAAGGATCGTCGATCGAGGTTTCCTCCGGTGAGGTGGTCCGCCACCGACTTTCCCGCGCCGGCAACCGCCAGGTCAACTGCTGCCTACATGTCATGGCCATCATCCAAGTCCGCCAAGACACCCCCGGCCGGGCCTACTACCCGAGGAAACGATCCGAGGGCAAAAGTCACATCGAAGCCCTCCGGTGTCTGAAACGGCGCCTGTCCGACGTGATATATCGACGGCTCATCCACGACGCAAACACCCAAAAGGCGGGCCCGGGAGGACGCTCGGCGGCGGCTCTATCGTCTCGCGCGGCCGGCTAACACCCCGCACGCCGGCACTTCAGACAAGTCACTTCCCGGACCCGCCCACCCAAACGACAACCCCCCGCATGACACAGAGAGGCGCCAGTACATAGCGGTAGCGCGTTTTCGCTGGTCGCTGCCAGCTCGAGGCCCATTTGTGGTCGTCCAAGACGTTCGCAAACGCGCAGTCGTTCATCACCGGGCATAACGTCTGGTCCCAAAATGGTCCCAAATCGGTCGGAGTGCCGACTACACATCAGCCGATGGGCCGTCGAAGACGTTACGGCTCCAGGCACGCCAACCCGGCGCCTAGCTCGGCCGTCAGGTGTTGCCGTCGATCTTCCGTAAGTACGTCGGCCACCGAAGCCAGAAATCAGTCCTGTCTCCGTTCTTCAACGTGCCGCTTTCGATTGAGGCTGTGCCCGAATGGCAGACTGCATGGGTTCTTGACACCCGCAACCAGCGCATCTGGTTCAGCTTGGTCGAGATACCCGCCGGTCGCGGCGCGCCTCAAGCTCGTCGTCTTCGACGACCACGAGCATCGGTTGGCCAGGGGCGCACACCATCGTGACGAGAAAGCGGAGCGGGATGTCGGGGCGGTTGTTGGCGTCGGAGTAGTGGATTACGTCTCCGCCGGGTTCCCAGAACGCCTCGCCGGCCTTGATGGCCCGCGGCGGCTCCCCTTCTAGCTCGAACAACATTTCGCCTTCCAGCACGTAACCGAACGACGGTCCCCCGGGGTGGCGGTGGGGGGGCGCCCCGGGATCGCCGGGCGGCCACTCGACCACAACAGTCATCACTTCGGCGTCCGCCGGCAGAAAAGGCGGGGTGACGCTCTGAATCACGGTCAGCGCGTTCTGCAAACGCGCGTCAATCTCTTGCTGTTTCGACATTGACTTCCTCCTCGCTGATGCGAACGAGACAACGTGGACGTTTGAGGAGTTAGACAGCGTCGGCCACGGCATTAAAACGCGGGTGACAGGGTTGGAAGCGTTTGGGCGTTAAGCCTTTCGTCGAAACTACTGCGGACATGCTCACCCGGCGACTTCGTATCGGCTGGTGATCGCGACCCGGTTCATCGCGTTCATTGCCGTGGTCAACCACGCGACCGCCGCGACCTGCTCCCCCGGAAGAACCGCGGCCGCTGAGGCGTAATCCTCATCGCTGACGTGGCCCTCCGACACCAGAGTGATCGCCTCTGCCAAGCGCAGCGCCGCCCGCTCGGTTTCGGTGAAGTAGCCGGTTTCGGCCCAAGCCGGCAGGACCGCGAGCCGATCCGGGCTTTCGCCCTGCTTTAGCGCGTCGCGCGTGTGCGCCCGGAGACAGAACGCACACCCGTTGATCTGCGAGGTGCGAATCTTCACCAGCTCGATCAGGAGCGGGTCCAGGCCCGCCGCCGCCGCGCCGTGCTCGGCCGCCGCCGACAACGCTAGCATCGCTTTGTAGCTGGCAGGATCATGTTTGCTGATGGTCACACGTCCCTGCACGATCTCTCCCTCTGTTCGGATACGACACGGCGGAAGGTCTCGCCGATCGTCTCGAGTGTGTAAATAGCCGGGCTGACCTAACGCTAGCCTCTTTGCACAAGGCAGGATTCTTTGTCGCAATCGCCACTGTGGAACCTACCGCCTACCGCGTAAGTGTGTATCTACGTAATTTGCGGATCATCACCTAAATCTTGGGGCGTCATCGCAGTCTTCACTTGTGACACCGAGGTCGGCCTCTAGCGTCCCGCAGAGAATCCGAAAAGGAGTTCCATGAAGGTCGTCGTGATTGGTGGCACAGGGATTCTGGGGTCAAACGTAGTTCAGAGACTGAAGGACCACGGCGACGAGGCGGTGGCAGCGTCGCCTAGAACTGGTGTCAACACCCTCACCGGGGAAGGCCTGGCGGACGTTCTTACCAATGCCAACGTGGTTGTTGGATGGCCGACGCCGGCGTGCCCGTGGACACCTTCCGGAAGGTCGCCGGCCACGGCACGCTCACAACGACCCTGCATTATCTGGACCCTGACCGGCAGCCCGTCGCAAACGCCGGCACGCTCTTTGCGCAACACCTCGGGTCCAAATGAACCCAACCTCCGCGTCGCGTGATCTCCCACAGCCACTAGCTGGCCGACTCTTTATCCTGGATCGCCGAGCCGACCCCGGGCAACGTGCCCTCTGGATCGACGTACTCGACCTCCCCATGCCGCCGCGGCCCAGGAACTCCATCGGCCGGTACCGTCCGAGCGGCGTCCCGTCCGCCACCTACGACAAATGGAGCCGTGTCGGGCAGGCACAGGGATCCGGACGCCTGACGGAGCTGCGACCGCCACGCTGCTCGTTGTACGAACACACCCGGCGTTGTCCGAGCGCCCTGCAGAGTACCGACAAATGCCTGGATATCCGGGCCGTTGGTCCTGGGTGCCCGGCGGCCACCGAGGCGCGCGAACGTGGGCTAAACGCCCTCCGCAAGGCGCTGAAAGTGGGATCGTTGAACGATGAAATCGACTGAGACTGTTCTGAAGTTCTGGCACGAGGTGTGGAACGCACACGACCTCGATGCGGTGGACAAGTTCGTCGCGGATGACGTCGTCCTCGCGAGTGGCCGGCAAGAGCGCGCGGGAAAGGAGAACCTCAAGAACTGGATCAAAGAGTTGTTCGACAAGGTCAACGACCTGGAAGTCGATGCTGTGGAGACATTCCAGAACGAAGAAGGCACCCGTGTCACGTCACGATGGGTGTTGATGGGCGCGAACAACGGCCTCTTCGGCACCGACCCAAAGGGGGAGGATATCGCCTTGAGCGGCATCGCGGTCTTCGCCGTCGGTGACGACGGAAAAGTCGAGCGACTGTCGGTCGAGCAGGACTCCTTCGAGCAGTACCGCCGGCTGCTGGCGGACTAGCACTCACAGGTTGCTGATTTGCTAGACAACGCAATAAGCGCCGCTCAACGACCGGCGGGCCGTGTCGGCGGATGCGGGGACAGACCGCGAAGCGCCGCTTGCGGCGCTCACCCGCGAGCGTCAAACTTCCCTGATCACGGGCGTGGCTTGCGCCCCGAGCGATAAGACCGGGGAGACGCGATGACAGGGTCCACGGCTGGCGGTGAGGTCCCCGGGATTGTGCGGGCGGCCGTCGTGCAGGCTGCGCCCGTGGCGTTTGACCTTGAGGCGACGCTGACGAAGGTTGAGCGCCTGACCGCCGAGAGTGCAGCGGGCGGAGCGGATCTCGTGCTGTTCCCGGAAGCGTTTGTGTCGTGCTATCCGCGTGGACTGACGTTCGGCGCCACCATTGGGTCGCGGACAACAGAAGGACGTGCCTGGTTCCGCCGCTATTGGGAATCGTCGATCGACGTCCCCGGCCCCGCTGTCGATCGACTCGCGGCCATCGCCGGCGAACACGACGTCCACCTGGTGATCGGTGTCATAGAGCGCGACGGCGGCACGCTGTACTGCACCGTGCTGTTCTTCTCGCCCTCCGGCGAGTACATGGGTAAGCATCGCAAGCTCGTGCCAACCGCCGCCGAGAGAGTGGCCTGGGGCAGCGGCGATGGTTCCACGATGCCGGTGTTCGACACGCCAATCGGCCGGCTCGGCGCCGTGATCTGCTGGGAGAATTACATGCCTCTGCTGCGGACGGCGATGTACGCGAAAGGGATCCAGATCTGGTGCGCCCCGACCGCCGATCCCCGCGACAGCTGGATCGCCTCGATGCAACACATCGCGTGCGAGGGACGCTGCTTCGTGCTCTCAGCCGAGCAGTTCGTGCGCCGTGACGATTACCCCGAGGACTATCCAATCGACGGCGACCACGAGCCGGACGCCGTGCTCTGCCGCGGCGCGTCGGTGATCGTTTCGCCCCTTGGCCACATCCTCGCCGGACCCGAGCTCTCAGGCGAAGCGATCGTCCGAGCCGATCTCGACCTCGCCCAAATCGCAGAAGGCAAATACGACCTCGACGTCGTCGGCCACTACGCCCGGCCTGACATCTTCCAGCTCTCGGTCAACGAGCGCCCGATGCTCACCGTTGTCACCGACCACGATTACTCGTCCCGGCCCGCCGACATACCCGGCGAGTCCGCGGGAGAGTGTCCGACCGCTCGCTGAGGACCGGAACTTGACATTCTCAATCGAGGTTCTTGAGGATGTGCGACTGCACATCGGTATCTTTGCTAACGCCAAGGTTGAGTAAGCCCCACACCAAGAGTTCTTTCATCG
>Ga0306920_100012161_pt1 | contig 11664 bp, 9 predicted proteins | sample flu12Cox44000170_FD_204666 | JGI IMG/M metagenome (GOLD analysis project Ga0306920, IMG submission 204666) | Lab enrichment of tropical soil microbial communities from Luquillo Experimental Forest, Puerto Rico - flux4day.12C.oxic.44.000.170 (v2)... | ecosystem: Environmental > Terrestrial >...
CCAGACGGATTACCAGAACGATAACCAGGAGGCCATCCGGAGGATCGGGCAGAAAATGGTCCGGGTGATCAATGACTACGCCAAACAGAATGGTTTCGCCCTGGTTGTGGATGACTCTCAGCTTCCTGTTTACTTCGTGGCTCAAGGCAATGAGCTCACGGAGGTCATCATGAAGCTGTACGACGCGGCCAATCCTGCGGCTAGTGCGGCCGCGAGTTCTTCGCCCCCCGCAAAGCCGGCCGCGGCGACCAAGCCCGCCGACAAGCCAAAGCCCTAGCCTGATGGCGGTCAAGTTTACTTCACTGCCCACGCGGCTCCGCGTGTATGCTGACTTTGAAAATCTGCGGGAAAGCCTTGCGGAACCTGAATTCGAGATCCTCAGTAATGTGGTGAACCTGGGCCAGAGGTCGGTCCGGCTCAAGAGTGCAGTGTAAACTCACCAGGACGTTGTCACCTACCTGGTGGGCTTCGACCGAATGCACGTCGACGAGTTCGGGTGTTCCGCGCGCAATCTTCAGGAGTTCGCGCTCCATATTAGACCGCACCAGCCGGGCTTCGTTGGCGGTCTCCACCCGCTCGAGCAGAGGTTCGATGTGCACGTTGACTTCCCCGACCTCGGGGAGTTGACTCAGGATCTCTCCTTCCAGGCGGGTCGCCAGGCTGTGAGCGGCTTCGAGTCTCAAGCTGGGGTCCAACTCCAGATCCAGGCTGACGTTGACGCGCCCGTTCACCTCGAAAGCCGTTACATCGTGAACGAGGAAATTGTTGCGGTGGGCGATGGACCGGATTTTTTCGGCGACATCGCTCGAGGCCGGTTCCGTCGGAGCAGCGTGAATCACCACGTCGGCGTTGGGGAAGATTTCCTTGACGCTGGATTCCACTCGGCCGACGACCGACTGGGCATGTTCAAACGAGATGTTACTTTGGAGCGATAGTCGGAGATCCACAAAGAGATTCTGCCCGCTCTGCCGAACGCGGATGCGCTGGTGGCGGAGCACGCCCGGCACCCGGGAAATCGCACTGGCGATCCGCTCCGCCGTGCCTTTAGGCGCGGCGTCCACCAACGCATCCACTGTGCGCTTTCCCAGGAGCACGCTGATGTACACCGTGATCCCGGCCACGATCAGCGCTGCCACGGGATCGGCGTTCCGCAACCAGGGAATATTCTTCTGCTGCGACACATAAAGCAGAGCCAGGCCCAGCACCACCACCGTCGAGCTGTAAACGTCCGTAGAAAAGTGAAGTGCGTCGGCTTCCAAGGCCTGACTATCGTACTTCCTCGCCACCCGGAAAAGCGCTCTTGAACGCAAAGTGTCGATGGAGATGGAAATAAACATCACGGCGAACGCCCAGACTGATGGCTCGACGTGGACCTCGTGGAAGAAAAGCCGGCGAATCGCCTCCAACATGATCCAGGCGCAGGTGACGAGCAGCAAAGCGGTCTCGACGAAAGCTGAGAGGTGTTCCACCTTGCCGTGTCCGAAAGGATGGGCGGAGTCGGCAGGTTTGTCAGCCACGCGCACCGAGAAGTACGTGACTGCCGCCGCCACCAGATCCAGACCGGAGTGGGCTGCCTCCGACAAGATACCCAGACTCCCCGTCAGCAGGCCGACAACGATCTTCAGCGTGGTCAGCAGTGCAGCAGCCAGCACCGAAATCAGTGCAACCGACTGCTTCTCCTGGGAGGGAACCGCACGATTCAGTGATTGGGCCATTGAGTGATCGGGCGATTGAGCCATTGAGTGATTGGAAGATTAAGTGAATGGGACCATTGGGCGATCGAAATGCATCGGCACAATCGCCGGATCACCCAATCGCTCGATCAATCAATCGAGTGATTCGAGCGCCCGCTCGAGCTCGCTTTGGGCATGGTGGTTGCCTTGGTTTTGTGCCACCTCGATTCCCTTGGCAAGAATCCGTCGTGCCTCGTCACGGCGGTCCTGTTGCGCCAGAAATCTACCGGCTTGAAAATAAGTCGCTGCGTAATCAGGATGGTGATTGAGCAGGTATTCAAAGTGCGGCCAAGCATCAGCGGGCTGATCGGAGGTTGAGAACTCCAGGGCCAAGGCATAGCGGGCAAACGTGTCATCGGGGTTGGCTGCGAGAGCTTCCTGCAGAAACTGGACGCGGTCCCTATCCATATCCCCTGATTCCGGTTGCATTGGCGCTGCGGCTGAACTAGTATAGGCGACTGGTTAGGGAAACGCAAAGAGCTTTCCGCCGCGCGCCCGATCCAACGGAGCGCGCGGATCCCGCTTGTGCTCAAGCCAGACCTTATCAGGCAAAGCTAAACGAAGATGCCATCGAGGGGGAGAACCGTAGGGGAGTCGAAAACGGAGATGCTGGAAGTGGTGCTGCCGGACGACGCCAATCCACTGGGCAACATCCTCGGCGGCAAGGTGATGCACCTTATTGACATCGCTGGCGCAGTCGCCGCCCATCGCCACTCCCACCGGCATGTAGTTACCGTTTCCGTAGACAGCCTGGACTTTTTGCGCCCCATCCGGGTGGGCCAGATCATCCTGTTGCAGGCCCAAGTCAACCGTGCTTTCCACACCTCCATGGAAGTGGGGGTGAACGTTTATCTGGAAGATTACATCAGTGGAGAGCGGCATCAAACTAGCTCGGCCTTCGTCACCTACGTGGCTGTGAGTGAGGACGGCAAACCGACCGCTGTCCCGCCCCTCCTGCCCCGGACGGCGGAAGAGAAGCGAAGATACCGCGAGGCCCTGGAGCGTCGCCGGCGCCGGTTAGCGCAGGCAGCGCAAGCGCACCGACGGTACTCCTGAAAAGGGATTGTAAGGACACGTTCCGCCTTCCGCCGCCTGGGCAGGCATCAACCCAAAACTGGAGACAACCATGAAGACCAAGCGAACTAAAATATTTTCCGGTACGCCGTGGGAACCCATGGCGGGCTACGCACGCGCCGTGCAGGCGGGAGAGATCGTCTATGTCTCGGGCACGACGGGAACAGACCCGTCGGGCAAGGTGCTGGCTCCCGGTGATGCCTATGCGCAAACGGTACAGGCCGTTCGCAATATTGAGAACGCCTTGAAGCGGCTGGGTCTGGGGCTCGAACATGTGGTTCGGACCCGCATCTACCTGACCGAAATCGATCGCTGGCAAGAAGTCGCCAAAGCACACGCCGAGTTTTTCGGCGAAATCCATCCCGCCACCACGCTTGTTGGTGTCACCCGCCTGATTGATCCGCAGATGCTGGTTGAGATTGAAGCGGTAGCAATCCATTAGAAGGCTTGCGGGGCAACCCCCGGCGGGGTTGCGGCGAGGCGCCGTGGCCTCATCCGTACGTTGCATCCCGCGCGGCGGGACTACCCAGGGTTGCCCCTTACAGGCACCACATCAAAAGATCGCTGACACGGCGCTTATTACGCACCTCGGCGCAGTAGGTGGCAGGCTCATGAAAAAAGGCACCTGTCATGCCGAGCGTAGCGAGACATCTGCTGTTTCTTGTTGAAAACAAACAAAAAGCAGATCCCTCGCTTGACTCTGCAGTAACTCGACGCGTAAGTCGTTTAGATTCAGCATAAGCTCGGGCCGTCGAGTTACTGCCCGTTATGGGCAGCCGAACGGCTGTGAATGCTCTGCAGTAACTCGACACGTAAGTCGCTTAGATTCAAATCGTTCGGTCCGTCGAGTTACTGCCAATTATGGGCAGCCGAACGGCTGTGAATGCTCGGGATGACATGGTCGGGGTGTTTTTCATCAGCCTGGTAGAGTAACTCGCGCGCCCGAGGCCCATGGCAGTGTCCCGAAGTTGGGTTAAGTCAAGTTATCGCAAACAGGGGCAGCAACAGAGAGCTGGTGCCGAAGAGAGGACTCGAACCTCCACGCCCTGACGGGCACTACACCCTGAATGTAGCGCGTCTGCCAATTCCGCCACTTCGGCACGTGCGGGCAAATTCGCCGGCTAGGCGCAGGAACAAGCGTCGACCGGTGGTGATTGGTTATTTTGCCATCCAGGCAGAACGCTGTCAAGGAACAGAGGGGCGACAGGGGCGACACCTCACGTAAATCGGGCGCGGACGACCGCGGCAAGCTCGCAACCGAAGGAACGACTTCCATGTCTGGTGCGCAAACGTCCGGATTGGCGCCGTCAACAGAACACGCGCGATCACGTTTGGCTTCAGGAGACTTGACCGCGGCGCCAAGAGGCTGGCTACGTTCTGGAAGGCCATCGCCAGGCTGGAATCGTCACGTGCTCCCACGTGGAGCTTGGCAACGTACCAGTTGAGGAAACGGACCAAGGACGTTCTCGATCCGACTACCTCAGGCATGCGCAGATCATTGCTGGCAGCGATGCTCCAGGGTATGTCGACGATTTTCGCGATTTGTACAAAAAACCTCCGGGCGAGGTTTGCGGAGTCCACGCGCAGAGCGTTATTGAGTTCGACGGCTTCGAGCGCCGCGACCGACATACCCTGCCCGTACGCCGGGTTGAAGCTGCAAACCGCGTCACCGAGAACCAGATAGCCTTCAGGGAATCGGCTCATACTCTCATATCGGCGCCGAACGCTGGCAGGGATTCGAGCTGCCTGCGCTTCGCCGACCGGTTCGGCCTGAGAAATGACCTCGTAGATGTAAGGGGCCGGGAGAGCTTTCGCAAACTCGATAAAGGCACGAAGCTCGGTTGGCGCACTCGCCCCGCAGTAAGCGTTCAGGCTCACAATCCAGGAATCCCCCTCTTGCGCCACCATGACGCCGCCTTTCCCACCCTCGGGAGTTGCCGGGATCACCACCAGCGAAGCTCCTTTCAAATCATGGGGAGACCGGCGAAAGCGGCGAGTGGCGTAAGCCAGGTTGATTTCGATTCTTTCTTCCATCGGCCTTCCGTAGCCCATTGCCTCCAACCAGGCTGGTGAGTGCGACCCGCGCCCGGTGGCATCGACAAGCAAGTCCGCCGGCAGCATCTCATTATTCGTCCGGATGCCGGTAACACGGCCTTTATCGGAAGTGGTTAGCAGTCCGATCACCTGAGACCCTTCAAGGAAGTGGACATTCGCAAGTCTACGCACCCGTTCGCGAACCAGTCCTTCGAGTAATGGACGGCTGATGAGCAGCGTGTCGAGTCCACTCTCGAATCGCACCTGCTCTCCCCCTCCAAGGCAATAATGCGCGTCTCGAATCAGATCGATGCGCAGCGCCCCGGCATTCATCGCCTCCTGGTGCAGGCCCGGGAAGAAGCTCTTCAGAGTGCGTAGGCCGCTGGCTAGGAGGCCATGCGTGTGCCGGCCCTGCGGCACCCCGCGGCGATGCTCGCCCACTGGCCCGAAGCGGTCTCGCTCGACTACGATGACCTCGCGATAGTGATCGGATAAGACGCGCGTGGCCGCGAGACCCGCCAGGCTGCCACCCATCACGATGGCACGCTCCCGGCGCCCGATACTGCCTCCGTTCGTAAGTTGTTGGTCATCCGCGGCATTGCCCGTTCGAGACTTGGTGATCATGTGCTTTCTCCTCATGAGCTATTGCGAAGAATCGAGCAAAACTCGATCATCAAATGAAAGGAAAGCAAGCAGCGTAGGGTTGCTATATCAAAATTCATCGTCGATGATGCCGCATAGCCCATTGATCCATGACGGCCTGAGGAATGGCGATGAGGGTGCCGGGCAACCGAAGAGCCGCGACTCGCATCGGTAGCGCATCTGATATAATCTTTTGGGCTTGGGGGGCGGAAGAAGGAGAAGTGCCATGTCTGGTCCCGCGCCCCTCAACCAAGCGCCCGGGCATCCGGGTAGCGTTACGAATCTCCTCCTCGACTGGGGTAGGGGAGACCACTCGGCCTTAGAACGGCTTACTCCGATCATCTACGATGACCTGCTTCGCCTTGCCAGGGCGCGCCTGGACCGTGAGCTTGGCGATTGCACCCTTCAGCCGACCGAACTTGTTCACGAGTCTTTCTTGCGGCTGGCGGACCAGACCAGACTTCAGTGCGAGAACCGCGCGCATTTCTACGCCGTGGCAGCCAACGTCATGAGACGCGTGTTGATCGACTCTGCAAGGAAGCGGAAGGCGCAGAAACGAGGCGCGGGACAGAAGATCACTTTGAAGACAGGCATGGATTTTGCTGAGGGACGTTCTCCGGACTCCTTAGTGTTGGACGAAGCTCTACGCAGGCTGGCAGAGTTCGATGAAAGAAAGAGCCGGGCCATCGAATTGAAGTTTTATGGCGGCATGACCACGGAGGAAATCGGCCTGGTTCTTGGGATTTCCGTGGCCACGGTGGGGCGAGAACTGCGAATTGGGCAAGCTTGGCTCCGGCGCGAAATCTCGCGCCTCTAGCCGTGAAGGCTGCGATGACGATGGATCGCTGGAACCGGATCGAAGAGATCTTTCAGAGCGCGCTCGAACGGCCGTTATCGGAACGGAGCGCGTACGTGGCGCAGGCTTGCGGAGACGACTCGGAACTGCGCTCCGAGGTGGAGTCCTTACTGGCAAACGCTGGCAATGCCACGACCGCTCTTGACTCTGTGGTGGCTGGTGACCTCCGCGAGGTGGTTCGGAGCTCTGATGCCTCGGAGCTCGGGCTGCGCGTGGGCCCCTATCGCTTGGTGCGCGAGTTAGACGGCGGGGGAATGGGCGTCGTCTATCTGGCTGTCCGCTCAGACGATCAATATTTCCAGTTTGTAGCCGTTAAGATGATACGGAGGGGCCTGGAGTCGCCCGAGCTGGTGCAACGCTTTCGTGCCGAACGGCAGATTCTTGCGACTCTGACTCATCCGAACATCGGCATCATTCTGGATGGCGGTGACACGGAGGACGGGCGCCCGTTCATCGTGATGGAGTACGTGGAAGGTCAGCCGATCATCCTGGCAAGCGAGAGTCGCACGTTGCCCGTACGACAGCGCATTGAGCTGTTTCGATCGCTATGTTCCGCCGTTCATTACGCCCATCAAAAACTGGTCATTCACCGCGATATCAAGCCGAGCAACGTACTGGTGACATCGGAAGGGGTTGTTAAGCTCATTGACTTTGGCATTTCAAAGCCTTTAGCTGCGGGACTGATTCCAGGGAACTTTCCCCAGACCGAGGGCGGACAGAGATTGATGACTCCCGACTACGCTAGTCCCGAACAACTTCTGGGAAAGGAGCTTACAACCGCAACCGACATCTATTCTCTCGGCATCCTGCTTTTTGAACTGCTGACCGGCTCGCGGCCCTATACCCTCCGTGATCTCACACCAGCCGCAGCGGAACGGGTAGTCTGTCATCAGGAAGGCCGGAAACCGAGCTCCGTTCAAGGTCTTTCCGAACGGACGAGAAGGGAGTTATCGGGAGATCTGGACCGGATCGTTCTGATGGCGATGGATAAGGATCCGTCCCGGCGCTATCTCTCAGCTCAGCATTTTGAAGAGGATCTGATTCGCTTCCTGCACGGGAAGCCGGTGTCGGCCAGGAGCGCCACCCCACTCTACCGGTTGAGCAAATTTGTAACGCGTCACAAGACGGGTTCGCTGATGACTTGCACCATCTTTGCTGTCCTTGGTGGCTCGATCCTCTTCTACTCCTGGCAATCTCGGTTGGCGGATCGGCGACTAAGTCAGGCTGAAACATTCACTGATTCGGCGATCACCGATCTGACGAAGAAGCTTCAACAATCCCCGGAGCCTACCGAAATGCAGGCGGCGCTGTTTCAGACCGCCCTCAAGTACCTGGAACAACTGAGGCAAAGCTCCGGGAACGATCCCCGCCTGCTGCTTCGGCTTTCCCAGGCGTACGTGCGTGTCGGTGACCTTGAGGGCTTACCGTCTGTGGCCAATCTTGGCAAGGTGGGAATAGCCGTTGCCAGTTATCAGGAGGCTTTGCGCACGGCCACCGAAGCCCATGCTCGATTACCGGGAGAAGAAAGCACCACTGCGATGATCGAGGCCCATCAGCGGCTCGGCACGATTCAATACTTTTTAGGAAACATACCGGAGGCACACGATCACTACCAGCAGTGTCTTTCCTTGGCACGGGACCTTTGGCAGCAGAAACCTGGGGATCCGATTCGCCAACAGCTCCTGGCCATGAGCTACGGCCGGCTGGGAGACCTGCAGCTCGACAACCTGGAAACACTCAATGCTTTGAAGAGTTTTCGTGCCGCATTCCAGGTCTTCGGGAGTGAGCAAAACGGCGACGAGGATCATGACAAGGCCCTAAGCCAACTTTACATCAAGTTGGCGGGAGCGCTAACTGAGCTCGGCTCCCAATCAGAGGCTCTAGCCAGTCTGCGGAAATCGATCGCTTATTCCGAGGCGCTGGTTCAAAGATCTCCCTCTTCCAGGGAGGCCAACCGAAGCCTTTTCGTCAGTTACGCCATAATCGGCGGAACTTTAGTGGGAACAGACACGCTGAATGTGGGTGACTGGAAGCAGGCCCAGATTTACGCTCGCAAGGTTCTTGCGATTGCAGAAGCGCTGGCGGCAAGCGACAGCAAGAACGTGCAGGCACGCCTCGACCTAATCCTCGCGTATGACGAGATGGGTGATTCGCTTCGTTTGACACGCCCTGCAGCCGCTAGCGAATGGTACCGAAAATCCATCTCACTCACCAAGGAGATTGCTCGCCAGTATCCCGCCGGCAGTGACGTACACTACTGGATCCCATTGATTGACGAATCGCTGGCGGCCGTGCTGGTAGCCAGGGAACGGGCATTCGAACGGCTTCATCTTCTGCAGGAAGCGAACAGCATCTGGAAGGAACAGGTGGCTGCCAGCCCCGGTAAGCCGCAATATCGAATGTCCCTGATGAGATCCTACTGCAAGCTGAGCGATGCCGAGCTGGCCCTCAATGATCTCGCTAAAGCCCGGCAGTATGCCGACTTGTCCTTGCCGTTTCTCAAGGAGTTTAACTCGACCGCGCCCAGCCTGCTCGTTGTGCGTGATGTAGGCTTCTGTGAGGAAAGCATGGGCAATCTGCAGCGCCAGATTGCCAGGGATCATTCGTTCTCTCCTTCCGAGAGAAGTGCTGCGGAAGCGGAATCGCGTCAGTGGTTTCAGAAGAGCGCTGATGCGTGGAACGAGTGGAACAGGCGCGGTGCTGCTACGCCCGAGAGCGAAATCGAGCGGCGCAAGGTAGAACGGTTGCTGGCGGCGGGAACGCCTGTTCCTCCACCACCGAAGAATGCTAAAGGGCTCGCTGCGTCGCCCTGGAATGAATAAGATATCCGGAGCCGCGAAATGATCGAAATGCGTGGCCCTCTGCGCTATTAGTTATAGGAGGTCATTCACTTGTCTGGATCATCGAAGCTTCGGCTCCTAACAGCAGCAGAACTGGTCGAAGAACAACAGAGAGGCACTCTTGTCCTCGATGTACGACCTGCCGAACAATTTGCCTCGCTTCACATTCGGGGATCCATTCAGATCAGTCTCATGGGGCATTTCGCAAGCTGGGCGGCGATCCTAATCAAACCCTCCCAGAGACTCGCTCTGGTGGCCGAGAATGTTCAGGGTGCCGAGGAAGCGCATACCCGATTGATCCGAGTTGGCCTTGGCCATGTGATCGGGTATTCGCTCGCCGACGAAGCGGAGTGGCGCAAGGAAGGCATAGATCTTGCCAGCATATCGATACACCGGTGTGCAAACGTCCGCCAGACCCTGGAGCGCGATCCGTCTTTACAGCTTGTCGATGTCCGCAGCCGGGCGGAATGGTTGAAAGGACACCTGCCGGGCGCTATCCCGCTGCCTTTGCTCGACCTCGATCCGAAAAAGCGTGGCATCGATCCTTCCAAGCCGAGTCTGGTTTACTGCCACGAAGGATATCGTGCGACGACGGCAACCAGTATCCTGCTTCGGGAGAGCGCCGGCGATGTCAGCATTCTAATCGATGGCGTGGAAGGATGGTTGGCGCTAGGGTTGCCGCTGGAAACGTCGGATACCAGGCCGTCTGATTCTGATCGACCCTCCTTCCCCTCGCTACTCTGAGCGCTCCCTAACCCGGACCTGCCGAACCGGCGAACCTCGACGATCGAATTCGAGACGGTTCTGCGCAATCCCTGTCGGAGAGAAACCCAGGCTATTTCTCGCTGCTCGACTGTCATCGGTCCCGGCATGCTTCGATGATCTTGGCGGCTAATTCTGCAGGGCGGCTAAACATCACCTCGTGGCTACCATCCATCTCAACCAGTTTGAATGCTCCAAGGCGCGACGACATTCCCGGATGAAAAAATCCCGACGGCATCGCCTTGTCTTGGCGGCAATAGATGAAGCTTCTGGGTATGGTGAGCGAGTGAAAATACTTCAGATCCAACGTATCCAAGTTGACTTGACTAGGCTCCGGAGACAATTGTTCCCACGTCGATCGCGCCAGGGATTCTGGTGCGTCTTGGATGAAATTGTCACGCCAGGTCTCCCATGGGGGAATCTGCATGGTGCCTTCCTGATCCTCTGCGATCGGACGATTGCCGTCCTTGGGTGCCAGTGTCGCCAGGAAAGCATCCGGCAAAACGTCGAAGACCCGCTCACTGTCCTTGAGCACGAGCGCATCCAGGAAAACAGTCCTCCGGATGCGGCCGGGAAGCAGTTCCGCCACCTTCTGAACCACCGTTCCCCCAAAACTATGACCCACCAGGATCACGTCCCCCAGCCCTTGCTGATCTATGTAAGCGACGACTGAGGCCACACAGTCTTGATGTGTAATCCCTTGCCGGGCCACTCCTGGACCGTGGCCGGCCAGCGTCGGCGCGTGTGCCCGATGTCCCTTGCCTGAGAGTTCGCGAATCACGGCGTCCCACGCCCATCCGCCATGCCATGTCCCGTGAATCAGCACAAACGTCTCGCCCATAGTGTGTTCCTCCTCCGTCGCGGCTTTTCAAACGGCGACGGGCAAGTCTTTCAGATTTAGCAGCCGCTCGGCATTGCCGTGATAGATAAGTTCACGGTCTGACGCCGGGCAACTCAGTTGCTCGACGAGTTCCGCCGCCACATCGGTGCGACCAAAGGGATGGTCGGTGCCGTAGAGCATGTGCTTCGCCCCCATCACGTTGTAACAGCATTCAAGTGCTTCGACGTGATAGCACACGGTATCAACGTAGAACTCGCGGAGATAATGATCGATGGGATGCGTTAGACGAGGCGCGTCAGGAAAAGCTGCCGATGGTGTAGCATAGGTTTCGATACGTCCCGTCAGGTAGGGGATGACACCTCCGATGTGGGCCACGATCAACTTTAGGTCGAGCGTTTCATCGAACAAGCCGCTCTGGATGAGGCGCAGAACATTCAAGCTGTTGTCGTAGGGAAAACCAAGCGAGAGATAGAGACTCGCTGCGCTCAGACCGATGGGGTTGAGAGGAATGGCTGGATGTAGATGTATCGGCGCACCGATTATCCCGACGTGCTTGAGAACCGGTATGAATTCCGAGGAGTCGAGCAACCTGGAGGAGATGTTGGAAAAGACTTGAAAGCCTCGGAAGCCGAGTTGCTTGATACAGCGGTCCACCTCGGCAATCGATCGCTGGCAATCGCCAAAACCAATGCTGCCCAACCCCACGAACTTGCCTGGATAGGCAGCAATGATCCCTGCCAGGTCGTCGTTGATACGTGTGGCCCACTCGTCTGCCTCCTGGCTGCTGAGCACGTCGGGTCCGAAGGGAATGCCGTGACTCAGGACCGCGACATCAATCTTCATATCTTCCATGTCGCGCAGCTTCTTCTCCATATCGATGAT
>Ga0306920_100012162_pt1 | contig 11664 bp, 8 predicted proteins | sample flu12Cox44000170_FD_204666 | JGI IMG/M metagenome (GOLD analysis project Ga0306920, IMG submission 204666) | Lab enrichment of tropical soil microbial communities from Luquillo Experimental Forest, Puerto Rico - flux4day.12C.oxic.44.000.170 (v2)... | ecosystem: Environmental > Terrestrial >...
CCACGACATGGTCGTTGATGCTATCCTTGACGTAGGGGATCGTATTCGAACGCCCAAAGATCCGCTCGTTGTTCGTGTCGTTTTCGGTGAACAGCAGGCGCGGATTACCATCGCAATGCAGCAGGAAGCTGCCGAGCTCGGCGTGCAAAGCCTCGATCGCGACAGTGATCTCTCCTGGCATCTGCCGCAAGGAGGGCTTTGGCTGGTCAGGCCACCAGGTCCAGGTGTTGCGAAACCACAGGCTCGGCAGGATGTGCAGGCTGGCGGCCTCCGGTCCACGATTGCACAAGCTGATCAGGATCAAAATGTCGGTCGGCGCGCCTTTCGCGTACTCGACGAACACGTCGAAATATCGATCGTCGTTAAAGATACCGGTGTCCAGTAATTCATATTCCCGGTCGCTACGGTCGCGCCGCCGGCTGTTTTCAACCAGATCACTATAGGGAAACGCATTATGCGGGTATTTATAAAGGTACTTCATATATGAGTGAGTCGGAGTACTGTCGAGGTAGAAATAATATTCCTTGACGTCCTCCCCATGATTGCCTTCGGCATTGGTCAGGCCGAAAAGCCGCTCCTTGAGGATCGAGTCCTTGCCGTTCCACAGCGCAATGGAAAAGCACAGCCGCTGGTGGTCGTCGCCGAAACCCGCGAGGCCGTCCTCTCCCCAATGGTAAGCGCGCGACCGCGCCTGATCGTGAGTAAAGTAGTTCCAGGCATCACCGTTTTCGCTGTAGTCCTCTCGGACCGTGCCCCATTGGCGCTCGCTAAGGTATGGACCCCACTGCTTCCACGGCACGGCGTTCTCGCGTGTCTCGTCGAGACGCCTTTGCTCGGCGGGTTTCGTTATTTCCGGGCTAGCCTCGTCAGCCAACGGCCTCCTCCTGCGCAATCAGAGCCGCGTGGCCGGGAGAAAATCCCCGTTCGGCCCTTTGAGTGAGACGTTATATCTGGTGTTACTGTTGAACAGTGGTTCAATTCTCAAGAGCTACGCCGCAGCGCTGCGATCAGAAAGATTATGAACTGCTCGACGATGAGGCGGTCGTCGACGAGACGGACCTAGCTCGGCTCCAGCTCCATCTCTGCCGCATCAACAACGAGGACCCACTCGGGCTCGACGCCGCGCACTCGATGCGAGAGGTTCTCCGGCGTCGACTCGCCATCCACGAGTTGCCAGCCGGGCGCCGAAGCGCTCTGCAACAGCGCAGCAAGAAACGGTCCGGTACGCCACATCGCACATCATGCTGTTGCTTACGGTCAGTATGACCTGCACGCCCATGGTCTGTCACTAGGCGCGAGACGTTAATAGCGAGCTTCAGTCTGGCCTAACCCCCAGCGGTCGCCCCTAACAGTAGTAGACGCCCACTGCACACCGTCGCGCGGTCCTGCGCGCGACGCCGGCATAACTCATCGGCGTCAGGGGACGGCCGATGATAGCCTCGGCGGTGCCGACAAAGCTGTGCACGCCCGGGATCTCGAATCGCTCGCCGATTTCCAAACAGATGGCACAAATGATTATCGCCAGCAGACCAACACCGATGCGCTTAAGCATGATCATTTTGCTCCCTTTCGCGTAAAATGACTGGGTATGTCATTGAGCTCGGGCACTTGGTCTGGCGTCAATTTCTTAGCACTCGCCGGAATCTCCAATTTGAAACCATCGGAGGCAACTTCGGCGCCCGTCTTCCACGCCCAAATATCGAGAGTGTATTGCGGTTGCCCTGTAACCTTCTTGCTCGTGATGACATAGCGACACGGATAAGGGCGAGCCCCTTGAGCAATCCAGATCTGCCAATCGACCTCCTTTGTCCTGAAAGCAAGGTGGTCGCATTCAACTCCGCGGATCACACCGGCTCCCAGGTCCTTCACATCGTTGACCTCCGGCATCAGCTCTTTATAGGGATCGGACATCAGCAGATCGGCGGCTGGCACGGGCCTGTGGTATTTGTCCCGCAATACGTCGACCAATTGATCGATCGTGCCGGGTGCCTCGATTTGAGTATACAAATTGGTGTTCTTGCCCAGCAGCGTCAGCGTTTTCCCGTCAAAGACCATCTCGACATTCGCAAATCCGCCGGTGCGCGTCAGGCGAAGCTTATCGGGGCGATTGAGCGTCAAAGTGCCGGAACTCGCCAGCGCTATTTTTTGCTGCTGTGTGCTGACAAGTTCGAGGCTCACATCATAATCGAACGATATCGCCTTTTGCGCACCGAGATAGTCGGACATGGCCTTAAACAGCCTCTTGGCGTCCGCTTCATCGGCTCGAGAGGCCGCCATATCCGCCGCTCCCACCATCGCCACCGCGGCAAAAACGGTTGCCCATGTTTTTAGACTTCTCATGGCCTTGCTAGCTGCGTGTCGCATTTCCTCTCCTTGCCAAGGACGACCCACGCCGGCCGCCCCTCCGCGGGTCGGCCGCTTGACGAGGTACCTCAGTCGGGCGCTTCCCGCAACCGCGACGCGTGTTGCGTTTTGATCCGAACGCTGTGGCGATCGGCACACGACAAGGCGAAATTTATGCGTCGCCTCGGCTCCTAAACGGTTTCGCCGGGCTGCAAGCGGCGGAAGCGCGCGCTGCTGCGCTCTCGGATCGTCTGGAACGTGACGTAGAGCATCGGGATTATGAAGAGCCCGATGGCGCTTGCGGCGATCATGCCGGCAAAGACCGGCGTTCCGACCGCGTGGCGGCTGAGCTCGGCCGCACCCTGCGCGGTGACGAGCGGATAGACGCCGAGGATGAAAGCGAAGGACGTCATCATCACCGCGCGAAAGCGCATACGCGCGCCGAGTACCGCGGCCTCGCGGATGTCCATGCCCTCCTCGCGCCGATCCTTGGCGAACTCGACGATAAGAATGCCGTTTTTGGCCGCCATCGCGATTAACACCACGAGCCCGATTTGGGCATAAAGGTCGAGCGCCAGATGAAAAATCAATATTCCGAGAAATGCCCCCAGTACCCCGACCGGTACCGATAGCAATACCGGAACCGGGATCATCCAGCTCTCGTAGAGCCCGACGAGGAAGAGAAAGGCGAACAGCACGGCGAGGCCGAGGATCGCGCCGGTCTGCCCGGAGGCCGCCACCTCTTGGTAGGCGGTCCCGGTCCATTCATAGCTGTAGCCTGGGGGCAGGGTCTTGGCCGAGACCTCCGCCATCGCCGCGAGTGCTGCGCCCGAGGACGTGCCCGGAGACGGGCTTCCTTGAATTGGGATCGCGCGATAGTTGTTGTATCGGGTGATGACCTGCGGTCCGAGAACGACACGGGCATCGGCGATCGACCGCAACTGCACGTTCTCGCCAAACCTGTTGCGAATCTGGATCTGCCACAGCGAAGAGACGTCTCTGCGGTCGGCGGCCTCGCCTTGAATGTTGACCTGCCATATCCGTCCGAACAGGTTGAAATTGTTGACGAAGATACCACCCAACGTCGCCTGCAACGCGCCGAACACATCATTCATGCCGAGCCCCAGCGCCTGCGCCTTCTCGCGGTCAATGTCGAGAAAGATCGACGGGTTGCTGGCGGTGAAGGTGGAGAAGACGCGGGTGAGCCGCGGGTCCTGGTTGGCGGCCGCAAGGAGGCCCTGCATCACGCTGTTCATCGCGGCTGGTTCCTGCCCTTCCAGCCCCTCCAGCCGGTATTCGAACCCGCCCGTCGTCGACAGCCCAATGATCGGTGGCAAGTTGAACGGGATGACGGTCGCGGTGCGGATCTGCCGTCCCCCGGCAAATACTTTTGCGATCAGCGCCTGCGCCGAATTCACAGCGCCGACGCGGTCGGCAAACGGCTTCAGAGTCGGCACAACGAAGCCGGTATTCGCCTCGTTGACGCCGTCGATGATCGAGAAACCGACGATGGCGAAAATATTCTGTACCTGCGGCATTTGCCTCAGCACCGCCTCAACCTGCTTGACAGCATCGCGGGTGCGAATGACCGATGCGCCATCCGGCAGTTGTACCGAGATAAAAAAAGCGCCCTGGTCCTCTTCCGGCAGAAACCCTGTCGGGGTGCGCAGGGACAGAAAATAGACCCCTGCGGCACTGGCCAATATCGCCACAATACCGAGTATGGAGGCTCGCACCAATCGTCGCACGATCGCCGCGTACCCGTCGCGGATATTATCGATGCGCCGCAACACCCAGCCCATCAGCCCGCGCTTCGGACCAGTGGGGCGGAGAAAGACGGCGCACAGCGCTGGCGATAAGGTCAGCGCATTCAACGCCGAAATCAGCATCGCGACGCTGATTGTTACCGCGAACTGTCGGAACAATGTTCCCGAGATCCCCGGAATGAAGGCGATCGGCACGAACACTGAAAGAAGAACCAGCGTAATTGCGATGATCGGTGCCGTGATCTCGGCCATGGCTTTTTTTGTCGCGTCCGCGGGGGACAGATTCGGCTCTTCCTCCATGACACGTTCGACGTTCTCGACGACGACGATCGCGTCGTCGACCAAAATCCCGATCGCCAGCACCATGGCGAGCAGCGATATCGTATTGGCCGAATAACCCATCAGCAGCAGCACCGCGAAGCTGCCGATCACGCTGACCGGCACCGCGATTGCGGGAATGAGTGTCGCGCGCAGGCTGCCGAGAAACAGAAAGACGACGATCACGACCAGTACAAAGGCGATCAGCAAGGTGATCAGCACGTCGTGAATCGTGTCCTGGACAAACGTGGTTGTATCGTAGTTGACGAGGTATTTGAGACCGGGCGGGAAGCGCTGGCTCAGGCGGTCTAAATTGGCCCTGACCTGAGCAGCGGTCTGCACCGCATTAGCGCCCGGAGAGAGATAGACACCGATCGCCACCGCAGGCTCGCCGTTGAGGCGGCCTTCGATGTCCTGGTTCTGGGCGCCGAGATCGACCCGAGCGACATCGCCTACGCGAACCAGCGAGCCGTCTGGATTGGCGCGCAATACGATACTGCCGAACTGCTCGGGGGTTGTCAGGCGACCCTGCGTCTGCAGATTCAACTGGAATTGCTGGTCTTTGCCGATCGGGCGCGCGCCGATCCGGCCGACCGGCGCCACCACGTTCTGTGCCTGGATCGCGGCGATCACATCGGCCGGGGTCAACTGCAAATTGTTGAGGCGCTGGGTGTCGAACCAGATTCGCATCGAGTAGTTGAGCGCGCCAAACAGGCGTGCCTGGCCGACCCCGGGTGTGCGGGACAAGACGTCGAGCACATTGATGATCACATAATTGGTAATGAACAACGGATCCTGTTTCCCGTTTTCGCTGTAGAGCATCAGAAACTGCAGCACCGCCGATGATTTCTTTTGAATCGTCAGTCCCTCCAACTGGACTTCCTGGGGGAGCTGGGCGAGCGCGGTCTGCACCCGATTGTTGACGGCGTTGGTGTTGATGTCGGGATCACTGCCGAGCACAAAGCTGACGGTCAGGCTGTAGCTGCCGTCATTGCCGCTTGTCGAACTCATGTAAATCATCTTGTCGACGCCGACGACCTGCGCCTCGATCGGCTGGGCGATGCTCGATTCGACGACGGCGGCGGAGGCGCCGGGGAAGGTGGCCGAGACCACGGTCTGCGGCGGCACGATGTCCGGAAACTGGGCGACCGGGATGCGCGTCAGAGCGAGCCCACCGGCGATCGTGATGACGAGCGCGATGACGACCGCGAGCCGCGGCCGATCAACAAAGATTGCGGAGATCATGGTTTCTTCTCTGACCCGCTCGCCGCGGACTCAGCCGGCCCGCTCGACGCGCTCGCACCACGCGGCGAAACCTGCGGCGGCGGGGTCGCCGGTCCGGGCGATACTATTTCGCCGGGGTGGGCGCGCTGCAGCCCCTCGCTGATGACCAGCTCGCCTTCCTCGAGTCCGCTGGTCACAACGGCCGTGGATGGGGTCGATTGGCCGAGCTGAATGCGCCGCTGCTGCGCTTTGTTTTGCGCATCGACGACATAGACGTAATCGCCTTGCTGATCGGACAGCACTGCCGCGCGCGGGACGGCCAGAACGGTAATCGGCTGGACGCCCTCGATCAGCACTGTCACGAACTCACCGTCAAACAGCTCACGCGGCGCTGGCCCATGCTCAGGCAGGCCCGGGATTAGGGGGTTGGGCACGACGGCACGGAATGTGATTGTGTCGGTATTGGTGGCGACGGTCGGCGATACGTAATCGGCTTTTCCATCCTGTCCATAGATTCGCCCGTCCGGCAGCCGCAATTTGATCACGACGGCATTGAAGCCGCCTTTCGGCTCATAGCGATTGCGCAAATCGAGCGCCGTGCGCATCGAAACCGAAGCCAGCACATACATCGGGTCCTGACTGATCAGTGTCGCGAGAGTGCCGCTGGTTGGCGACACGACGTTGCCCTCGGTGACTTCCGTGGCACTGATCTTGCCGTCGATCGGCGCGCGGATCTCGGTGTAGCCGAGATTGATTTCGGCCGTTTGCAGCTGAGCCTGAGCGCCGGCGATCTGCGCTGCCAGCGACCGTTCCTGAGCCAGCGCGGCATCGACATTCGACTGTTGGCCAGCAACAGTCTTTAACAGATACTGCGCGCGTTCCAGCGTCAGCTCGGCGTTGCGGTGCTGCGCTTCGAGTTGCGCGACATTGGCCTTGTTAAAGTCCACCTGGGCCTGAAACGGCGGCTGTTCGAGCTGGTAGAGGAGATCGTTCTTTTTGACCTCGGCGCCCTCGACAAAGAGCCTCTTTTCGAGAAACGCGGTGACCCGCGCGACGAGCGCGACACGCCCGATCGCCTGGATGCGCCCGATAAACTCGTCGGTCTGCGTGATTTGTTGCCGCTCAGCGCGCACGACCCCGACTGCCGGCGGCCCGCCCGATGCCGGCTGCGCCTCCGCCGTTAGGGGAAGAATGCCAAGGACGAGGACCAAAAGGAGATGCTTCATCGCCGGCCTTATAAACCATCCTGCTCCCCGAGACAGTGCCCCCGATCTCCCGCCATCGGGTGAACAAGCCCCGTCAGACGAGCGCCGCTGCCCCAGGGCGCAATTCCACCGCAAGAAGCTCACGGGCAAAAGAGCCGCCCCATATCGCCTGCGGCAATGCCACTTGCACCTGTGCGCGATCCGCGCGCCGAGCACATTTTAGTTCCTCAGAAATGCTGGCTTGGGCTCGTCATTCGAACCCATCGGCATGCCACACGGCCGCTTGAAAACCGGCCTGGCCGATCTCGCCCACAACCTCACGCTGAACGTTATCGGACAGCAGGCCCCCGGGTCTGGGACAATCGCACAACGCAAATCTTTCGGCGGGTTGTGGCGGTAGGTGCATCCGTGCATGGTTTCGCCTATGCGTTTCCCATCTCTCGGCCGCCTCGCGAGCCTTGTCATCCCGCTGCTTGCGGCCGTTCAGCCAGCAACTGCCGGCGACTTTCGATCGGGCCTGTCGGCATACAATCGCGGCGACTACATCGCCGCGTTCCGCGACTGGCACCCGCTTGCTCTACGCGGCGATGCTCAGGCACAGGCCGGTCTCGGATTCTTGTTCCACAAGGGTCTCGGCGTCGCTCAGGATGATATCGAAGCGGCATCGTGGTTTGAAAAAGCCGCCGTTGTGGGCCAGGCCGAAGCTCAGCTTCTCCTCGGGACGCTGTATTTCTTTGGCGAGGGCCTGGAGCAGAATTACGTGATGGCCTTCACCTGGTGCGAAATCGCACAGTCGAGCGGCCAGTCTGATGCTTTGGAATGCCGCGACGCCGCGTTGGAACACATGACAAGTGCCGAAATCGAGCAGTCCTTTCGCCTTGTTAGCGAGTGGCTGGGGCGCCATTCGCGCCCGGCTCCTGACCAGCAGTCTCTGCCAAAATCTCGCGAGTGAGAGATCGCGGTCCCGGTCCCGGAGCACTAATCGCCCGCGGCATCCGCGCCGTTCCAAGTCCCTCTTGTGTGCCCGCCGCTCACCGTGCGATAAATCGCAAATACTCCCGCACGCCTCCGCGATGGTCAGCAAGCGCGCGCGTGTGGTCGCGGGAATACGCCTAACTGCCTGACAGGTTAGGGAGTAGCGCGCCATGTCCGACAGTAATGGATCGACGACCGAGTCCGTCTCCGCGGACGGTGTGTTGACCGGTTTTGCTCGCAGTCCGACTTCGCGTCGGGCTTTCATCAAAGGGGTGATCGCCTCGGGTGCGGCGGTTCCAGCGGCGGGTTTCGTGTTGCGCGGCCACGGGGTCGGCTCGGCCTTGGCGCAGACCTCGGGCGCGGTCGAGCGGCTGGTGACCCTGAACGTCAACGGCCGCGATCGGCGGGTCGATGTGCTGCCGCAAGAGACGCTCTCGCACACCCTGCGCTACAAGCTCGGTCTGACCGGAACCAAGCTCGGCTGCGATCACGGCGAATGCGGGGCCTGCACGGTGCTTGTCGACGATCTCACCATTTATTCCTGCTCGACGCTGACGCACGCGGTGCGTACCCGCAAGATCACCACGGTCGAAGGCCTGCAGGGTCCCAATGGCGAACTGCACAAGGTGCAGGCGGCATTTGTCGAGGAATTGGGTCCGCAATGCGGCTTCTGCACCGTCGGCCAGGTGATGTCGGCGGTCGCTTTGCTGAACGCGAACCCGAAACCGACTGTCGACGAGGCGCGGCTGGCGATGTCGGGTAATCTGTGCCGCTGCGGCGCTTACGATCACTATCTCCGAGGCGTCATGCGCGCGGCGGGGGAGGCTTGAGATGGCATACAAGCTGATCGGCAAAAACTTCACTCCTCACGACGTTGTCGCCAAGGTCACCGGCAAGGCAAAATATGCCGAAGACTTCCGTGCCGATGGCATGGTCTTCTGCAAGCTGCTGAGCAGCCCGATCCCGCACGCCCGGATCCGCAACATAGACGCGTCCGATGCGCTGAAAATGCCCGGGGTGCTGGGAGTTTTGACGGCCGACGACGTGCCGCAATTCCCGCCGCCGCAGACTCCGATTCTGGCGAAAGAAGAAGTCTTCTATGTCGGTGAGCCGATCCTGGCGCTCGCTGCGGAGGACGAAACGATCGCCGCGGACGCACTGGAAAAGATCAAGATCGACTTCGAGCAGCTGCCGCACGTGCTCGACCCGCTCGATAGTCTCTACCCGGGCGGGCCGAATGCGCGCTCAAACGGCAATGTGGCGGCGGCGCAGATCAACTTGCAGACGGTCAAATGGGACGCCGGCGACTTTGGCGACGACAAGGTGCTGCCGATGGGCAAGCCTGCCGAGCAGTGGAGTTATGGCGATCTCGACGGCGGCTTCAAGGCGGCCAAGCTGATAATCGAGGAGAGCTTTGTCACTGCCGGGTATTCGCATCACAGCATGGAGCCGCGCTCGGCCATGGCCTATTGGCAGGGTGGCAAGTGCTTTTTGTACGGGTCGAACCAGAGCCACACCGGAGCGGTGCCCAACATCGCCCGCTATATCGGTATCGAGCCCAAGGACCTGGTTTTTGTTGCCGAGTACTGCGGCGGCGGCTTCGGCAGCAAAATCCCGGGCTATCCGATCATGGCGGTCCCGGCGCTGATGTCGAAGAAGCTCGGCCGGCCGGTGATGATGCGGGTCACCCGCATCGAGGAATATGCGATCGGCAGCGCCCGCCCGACCTTCCAGGGCTACGCCAAGCTCGGGTTCCGCGAAGACGGACGCATGACCGCGGCCGACCTCTACATCGTGCACGAAAACGGTCCGCATATCGGCGGGGGCGATTTCCGCTCGGCCGGCAACGCATTGTCGTTCCTCTACCAGCCGCTGGCGATGCGCTGGCGAGCGATCCCGGTTCTGACCAATACACCGCCGCGTGGTCCGCAGCGCGGTCCGGGCGAGAACCAGCTGGTGCCGGCGGTCGAGCCGATGATCGACAAGGCGGCGCGGCAGCTGGGTGTCGATCGGGTGGCGATCCGCAAGATCAATGCGCCAGACAATGGCGCCAAGATCGGCAGCGACCAGGGACCGGTGACCAGCGCGTTTATGAAGGAAGCGCTCGACCAAGGCGCCCAGCTGTTCAATTGGGAAGAGAAGAAAAAGCTCTCGGGACAGCGCACCGGCAATAAGGTGGTCGGCATCGGAATTGGTCAGGGCTACCACAACGCCGGAACCAGCGGCTTTGACGGTCTGCTGCGGATCACCCCCGACGGCAAGCTGCATGTGCATTCTGGCGTCGGCAATCTCGGCACCTACTCGCACTCGGCAACAAGCCGGGTCGCCGCCGAATTCCTCAACTGCAGTTGGGACAACGTGATCATTGAGCGCGGCGACAGCCGGCTCGGATTGCCGTGGAACAGCGTCCAGGCAGGCAGCCTGACCGCCTCGACCCAATCGCGCACCAACTATGTCGCTGCCCTCGACACCAAGCAGAAGCTGCTCGAGATCGCCGCACAGATGCTCGGCGGGGCGCCTGACGACTACGAGCTCGGCGAGGAGCGCGTCGTCCTCAAATCCGACCCGACTAAGTCGGTCAGCTATGCGCAGGCGGCGCAGAAGGCGATAGAGCTCGCCGGCAAGTACAGCGGCCAGACGGTACCGGACGACATCAATCCGCTGACCAAGGATGCCGTGCAGGTGATCGCCGGCACCGGGCTGATCGGCGTCGCCAAGGACACCCTGCCGCGCAATGGCGGCGTGCCGGGGTTGACCGTGACCTTCGCCGCGATCGAGCTCGATGTCGAGACCGGCAAGTTCAAGATCACCGACATGTTCACCGTCGCCGATTGCGGCACGGTGCTCCACCCGCAGGGTCTCGCGCACCAGATCCGCGGCGGCAATGTGATGGGGATCGGCTTGGCGCGTCTGGAACGGCACATATACGACCCCAAGCTCGGCCTGCCGGCTGCTGCGCTGCTCTATCAGGCCAAACCGCCCTCCTACCTCGACGTGCCGGTGGAGATTGGCTGGGGTGCCGTCGACAAGCCCGACCCGCAGAACCCGGTCGGCGTCAAGGGGGTAGGCGAACCGCCGCAAGGCTCCGGCGCGGCGGCGATCACCACGGCGATCTCGGATGCGCTGGGTGGCCACCTGTTCAACCGAACACCGGTGTCGACCGACATGATCGTCAATCACTTGGCCGGGCGCCCGCAATCGCACAAACCGCTTCAGATCAACTCGGTCTGAGGGAGGGTGGTCATGATCGTCAAAGACATGATGCCGGGTTTCGAGCTCTATCAGCCGACGCAGCTCGATGATGCGCTCGCCTTGCTCGATCGCTATGGCAAGGACGGCTGGAAGATGGCCGGCGGCAATGACAGCCTCTCGTGGTTCAAGGAACGCGTCAAACGCCCCAAGGCGGTCATCGACATCAGCGGGATCGCAGTTCTCAAGGGGATACGTGAAACCCCGGACGGGGTCGAGATCGGGTCGTTGACGACTTTGACCGAGATCGAGCGCAACCCGATGATCCGCGCAAAATACCGCGTGCTGGCCGATGCGGCGCGCCGTGTGGCGAGCCCGCAGATCCGCAACACCGGAACGATCGGCGGCAATCTCGCCCAGGACGCCCGCTGCTGGTATTACCGGTATGGGCTGCCCTGCTACCGGGCCGGCGGCAACACCTGTTTTGCCGACACGCCCGAGGGGGTGAACCGTGAGCACGCGCTCTTCGACGCCGACCGCTGCGTGGCGGTGAGCCCCTCCGACACCGCGCCCGCGCTGGTGGCGCTCGATGCGAAGATGGTGATCAAGAGTTCGAAGGGCGAGCGGATCGCGGGTGCCGAAGA
>Ga0306920_100012164_pt1 | contig 11663 bp, 11 predicted proteins | sample flu12Cox44000170_FD_204666 | JGI IMG/M metagenome (GOLD analysis project Ga0306920, IMG submission 204666) | Lab enrichment of tropical soil microbial communities from Luquillo Experimental Forest, Puerto Rico - flux4day.12C.oxic.44.000.170 (v2)... | ecosystem: Environmental > Terrestrial >...
TTGGCGGAAAAGCGCCCCAATAATGGATAGACATGAAGGTGGACGCCGGAGGTGCAGAGGCGATGTTCCTCGACGTGAAGGAACTGGCAGTCCGCAAGCTGAACATCCGGAAAAGCTACGCGGCCGGCAGCATCGATTATCACACAGCGGATTTGAGGCAGATCGCTCCGCTGGAGGTAATTGCCACGGCGGAGCTGGTCGACGGGCAGATCCGGATCAGCGGGCAGCTCGAAACCAAGATTGAGCTGCAATGTGCGCGGTGCCTCGATCCGGTGGTAGAAGATGTGCACCGGCAGTTTGACCTTTTCTACAGCCCGCTGCCGAAAGACACGAAGCCGGAAGAAGAGCGGCTGAGCGATCTGGACGCGGACATAGCGTTTTATCAGGGTGATGGGCTCTTTCTTGCGGATGTCTTGAGCGAACAGGTGCTGCTCTCGGTTCCGATGAAGGTCATTTGCCGGGGCGACTGCCGCGGATTGTGTGCGACTTGCGGTGTGAATCTGAACCATGAAGAGTGCCGGTGCGAGACCCATGCGACGGACCCACGGTTGGCTCCTTTGGCCCGGCTGAAGCAGGACTGGCTCAAGAAACAGTAAAATACGGCGTTAACGGAAGTTTTGGTGGTTAGGTGTGTGAGCCGCCAGAAGTATCGGAAACGAAATTCGGATTTCGAGTGCAAAAACTCAGGAGTTCAGCCTTAGAAACGCACCCCGCAGGGGCGCTTACGGTGAAACAACAAGGAGCAGGACGATGCCGAATCCCAAGAGACGACATTCCAAGAGGCGGACGAGTACGCGGCGGGCCCACGATCATCTGGCGAAGCCGGCGTTGGGTAAGTGCCCCAATTGCCACGAAATGAAGCAGCCCCATCAGGCCTGCCCGCACTGCGGTTACTACAAAGGGAAGGCAGTGAAAGAGGCTACGGCGTAGAATTTGCGGGAAGCCGCGGCGCATAGCAAGCGGGCCAGCGGTCGCCAAACGAGGTGGGCAGGCGCTTCCGGTTAGACGGCAGTAGGATTCCATGATCACAATTGCCGTGGACGCGATGGGAGGGGACCACGCGCCCCATCCCGAGGTTGAAGGAAGTGTGCTGGCCGCACGCGAGCTGGGAGTTCGGGTATTGCTGGTCGGGCAGGCCTCGGTGGTGAGGGGGGAGCTCGGGAAGCACGACTGGCGCGGGTTGCCGATCGAGATTGTGGCGGCAAGCGAGGTGATCACGATGCACGATCACCCGGCGCAGGCTTTCCGGCGGAAAAAAGACAGCTCCGTGCACGTGGCCGCGCGGCTGGTACGCGAGGCCAAGGCGCAGGGGCTGGTGAGCGCGGGGAATACCGGCGCAGTGATGACGGTCTCACGGTTTCTGCTGGGTACGCTCGAGTCGGTAGATCGCGTGGCCCTGGCGGCTCCTTTTCCGAACGCCAAAGGCGGCGTGAGCGTGCTCCTGGACGTTGGCGCCAATGTGGATTCGAAGCCGGAGCACCTTGTGCAGTTTGCGGTGATGGGGGAAATGTATTATCGAGCGACGTTTGGCAGCCGGCGGCCCCGCGTGGGACTGCTGTCCATCGGGGAAGAGGAGACCAAGGGCAACGAGCTGACGCGCGAAGTCCACGAACGGCTGAAGAAAGCGCATCTGCATTACGTCGGCAACGTGGAAGGCGGCGACCTCTTTTCGGGCGATGTCGACGTGATCGTTTGCGACGGATTTGTCGGCAACATCGCTTTGAAGATCTGCGAGGGCCTGGCGGTGCAGATTTTCGGGCTGCTGCGCAAGAAATTGAAGAGTTCCCTGGTGTCCCAGTTCGGCGCCCTGCTTTCACAAGGCGCGTTCACGGGGTTGAAGAAGACGATCGATTACACGGAGTACGGCGGCGCGCCGTTGTTGGGCGTGCGCGGCGTCTGCGTGATCGGGCATGGCCGTTCGAACGCCAATGCGGTTAAGAACGCGATTCGCGTGGCGGCGGGCCTGGCCAAGTCGCGATTGAACGAAAAAATAGAAGAGGAGCTGTCGCTGGTTACCGAGCGCGTGTAAGAGGGAGGAGAAAGAACCCTCGCTGCGTCCAAGACGACGGATTTAGGCTAACAGCGGCGTCGAGAAAAGCATGGGAAAAGTGGCATTTGTTTTTCCTGGTCAGGCTTCGCAGTACCCCGGAATGGGAAAAGAGCTGGCGGAGAAATACGCCGTGGCGCGCGCCGTTTTTGAGGAAACGGACCGGGCCTTGGGATTTTCCATTTCACAGATGTGCTTTGAGGGCAGCGAGGAGGACCTGAAGCAGACGGCGAACACCCAGCCTGCGATTCTGGCCTGTTCGGTGGCCGCGTTCCGCGTGGCAGCCGAAAAGGGGCTGCAGCCGGATTTTGTGGCGGGCCACAGCCTGGGCGAATATTCAGCCCTGGTGGCGGCAGGCGGGCTGAAGTTTTCCGAAGCGGTGCAGCTGGTCCGGAAGCGCGGGCTGTACATGCAGGAGGCTGTGCCTGCCGGTGTGGGCGCGATGGCGGCGATTTTGGGACTGTCGCCTGCAGTGGTGGCGGATGCCTGCAAGCGCGCTGCGGATCATGAAATCTGCACGCCGGCAAATCTGAATTCGCCGGAGCAGACCGTGATTTCGGGGCATGCCGGTGCGGTAAAGCGGGCGGTGGAGATTGCGTCCCAGCTGGGAGCGAAGCGCGCGGTGATTTTGCCGGTGTCGGCGCCATTCCATTGCGCGTTGATGATGCCGGCCGAGGAGAAGCTGGCGAAGGAATTGGACAGCGCTCTGTTTGCAGATTTGTCTGTGCCGCTGGTGACCAACGTGGACGCAGATACGGAGACGAAAGGGAGCGAGGCAAAAAGCGCCCTGGTGCGGCAGGTGTCCATGCCGGTGCGATGGGAAGAGTCGGTCCGCTTGCTGATTGACGAGGGCGTGAATACGTTCGTCGAAGTGGGGCCGGGACGCGTGCTGACCGGACTCCTTCGGCAGATCGAGCGCTCCGTGGCGGCGCTGAATATTGAAGATGAAAAGAGCTTGGCGACGACGCTTGAGAAGATTGCGGGGGCCAAGTCGGACGCGGCGTAGGATCGCTATTTCTAGTAGAAGGCTTTCCGAGAAATGTTCAGTCTGAAAGACAAAGTGGCGGTGGTGACGGGTGCGTCGCAGGGCATTGGCCGCGACACGGCGCTGGCTTTGGCGGAAGCGGGCGCCAAGGTGGCGGCGGCGGCGCGCAATGAGGAAAAGCTGGCTGCGCTGGTGAGCGAGATTCGGGCGGCGGGCGGAGAGGCCTTCGCCCTAAAGATGGATGTTGCCGACGCGGACCAGGTGAAGGCGGGATTCAAGCAGGTGGTGGACAAATTTGGGCGGCTGGACATTCTGGTGAACAACGCGGCCGTGACGCGCGACGGCCTGGCGATGCGCATGAAGAAAGACGACTGGGACACGGTGCTCGAGACGAATTTGACCGGTGCGCATCTGTGCATCCAGCAGGCGCTCGCCACTATGATGCGGGCGCGCGCCGGACGGATTATCAATATTTCGTCGGTGGTGGCGCAGAGCGGGAACCCCGGCCAGGCCAACTACGTGGCGGCGAAGGCCGGGCTGATTGGGTTAACCAAGGCAATTGCAGTGGAGATGGCTTCCCGCGGGATCACGGTGAACGCGGTGGCCCCGGGGTTCGTTGAGACCCCGATGACCGACATTCTGCCGGAGCAGGTGAAAGAGGCGTTGAAGACGCGGATTCCGCTCGGACGGATGGGACGGCCGCGCGACGTTGCTGCGGCCATCGTGTTCTTGGCCAGCGATGAAGCCGGCTACATCACCGGGCATGTCCTCAATGTGAATGGCGGGATGCATTTGGCGTGAACGGCTGGCGGGCGGCTTTTCCCGTCCCGGACGGCGGTGGCAGGCAGGAGTCGCCGGTGGGCGTTAAGTTGACCTGGCCGGGAGGCGTGCATAGAATGGGCAGGTTGCCCACGGTATCGAAAAGCAAGGATTTTGGCGCTGGCAGGACCCGCGCCGGTGTGAAAACTGAATGAACGGTCCCGACCCGGGGCGGAGGAAAGCGAATGGCCAGCGTAGAAGAACGCGTCAAACAGATTATCGTCGAGCAGCTCGGTGTGGACGAAGCGGAGGTGACTCCGACTGCGTCGTTTGTGGACGACCTGGGCGCGGATTCGCTGGACCAGGTGGAACTGGTGATGGCGTTCGAAGAAGCGTTCGGCATCGAAGTGCCGGATGAGGACGCCGAGAAGATGACCACGGTCAAGGACGCCGTCGAGTACATTGATAAGCACGCCAAAGCGAAGTAAGCCCGCGTATTCCGCGCGGCATCTCATCATCATGACAGGAGCAGGGGAGCCGTGACTCGCCGGGTCGTCGTTACGGGCGTTGGACTGGTTTGCGCATTGGGCATCGGCACCGAGGAAAGCTGGAAAAACCTCGTGGCCGGAGTCAGCGGCATCGCTCCCATCACGCATTTTGATACCGCCAACTTCGATTGCAAAATCGCCGGCGAAGTGAAGAATTTCGATCCCTTCCGGTGGATTGAGAAAAAAGAGCTGAAAAAGATGGGGCGATTCATCCAGATAGCCTTGGCAGGTGCGGATGCCGCAGTGAAGCACGCGCAGTGGAAGCCGGAGCAGTCGAACCTCGAAGAAGTGGGCGTTTACGTTTCGTCAGGCATCGGCGGGTTCGACATCATCGAACGCGAACACGGCAAGCTGCTGTTTGGAGGCCCCAACAAGATTTCGCCGTTTTTTATCCCCTCGGCGATTGTGAACCTGGCGTCGGGGCACATTTCGATTCGCTACGGCGCCAAGGGCCCGAACTCGGCGACCGCTACGGCCTGCTCGGCCTCGGCGCACGCCATAGGCGATTCCTTCAAGATAATCGAGCGCGGCGCTGCGGACATGATGATCTGCGGCGGCACGGAGGCGACGATTACTCCCATGGGCGTAGGCGGGTTCGCTTCGATGAAGGCCCTTTCCACGCGGAACGATGATCCGGCGACGGCCAGCCGCCCCTTCGACGCGGACCGCGATGGATTTATCGTCGGTGAGGGAGCAGGGATTTTGATACTGGAATCGCTCGAACACGCAATCAAGCGCAATGCGCCGATCATCGGAGAAATTGTTGGCTACGGTATGTCGGGCGACGCCTACCACATTACCCAGCCGGTGGAAAACGGTGACGGTGCGTATCGCGTGATGCGCGCGGCTCTCAGGGACGCCAAGCTCTCTCCCGACGACATCGGCTATGTCAACGCGCACGGCACTTCGACTCCCATAGGCGACATCATCGAAACGACGGCCATGAAGCGGCTGTTTGGCGAGCGCGCCACCAATAAGAAGCTCCCGGTAAGCTCGACAAAGTCGATGACCGGGCATTTGCTGGGCGGAGCGGGCGGGCTCGAAGCAGGCATCAGCGTGCTGGCACTGCGCGATCAGATACTGCCGCCGACGATCAACCAGTTTCGTCCTGATCCGCAGTGTGATCTGGACTACGTTCCAAATGTGGCGCGCCGGGCGACGGTAGACTATGCGCTGTCGAATTCGTTCGGGTTTGGCGGAACGAACGCCGCTCTGATTTTCAAGCGGTGGACAGGCAAGTAATTTCGGCTTTTACAGTTCGATCGCCGGTCCGGCCGGAGCGCCTCGCCGTGGCCGGTCATTGCGGCGATCGATACGTCGATATCCCGAACGCGCCCGAAAGCCCGCGAAGGATGGCCAAGACTCCACAAAGTAAGGAAGAATCCCGTGAAAATTGTCGTCTGCATTAAGCAGGTGCCGGCCAAAGACGCGCCTCTGGCCGTTGTCGGGAACTGGATTAAGGAATCGGACATCGGCTTTGAAATGAACGAGCCGGACAGCTTCGCGCTAGAAGAAGCCCTGCGGCTCAAGGAAAAGCACGGCGGCGAAGTGGTGGTCCTCTCTATGGGGCCGGAGCGGGTCAAGCAAACCATCAAGGAAGCGCTGGCCAAGGGCGCCGACCGCGGAATTCACATTGCGGATGATCATTTCGCACAGCTCGATCCCTTGGGCGGCGCGAGTGCTCTGGCTGCCGCGGTAAAGGGCGAGGCGGCCGACCTGATCTTGACCGGGCTGCAGAGTGACGACCAGGGATTCGGTCAGACCGGAGTGCTGCTTGCGGCTTTGCTCGACCGCCCGCACGCGACGATCATTATGGCCATTGAACTGAGTGACGGAAAGTTGAAGCTCAAGCGGGAGTTGGAAGCGGGCTGGTTCCAGTGGATTGAATGCCCGCTCCCGGCGGTGCTTTCGATTCAGTCCGGCATCAACAGAGTGCGTTACGCCACGCTCAAAGGAATCATGGCGGCGAAAAAGAAAGAGATTACGACGGTTAACCGCGAGGCGCTGGGCGCGAAGACCGAGCCGACACAAAAGGTAGAAAGAATCTATGTGCCGGTGAAGACCAAGAAAACGGAATTTCTTTCCGGCTCGGCAAAGGAAGTTGCCGCAAAGCTGGTCGAAAAACTGAAATTTGAGGCCCGGGTGATCTGACCATGAAAATCCTCGTCATCACCGAACAGCGGCAAGGGAAGTGGAACGCCACAAGCTTTGAGACGCTGGCTGCGGCGCAGCGGATTGCCGCAGATACGTCGGGAAGCGCCAGCGCGCTCGTGATCGGCCAGGGTGTGGACGCCCTGGCGGCCGAACTTGCCGCCAAAAACGTCGCCGAGGTGCTAGAAGTCGAGCACCCTCTTCTCGAGTCTTACACGCCCGACGGTTTTTGCGTTGCTTTCGAACAAGCCGTCGTGGCCGCCAAGCCCGACCTGGTTCTTTTTCCGCACACCTATCAGGTGCGCGACTTTGCTCCGAAGCTGGCCGCCATGCTGGGCAAAGGCATGATCGGTGACTGCACCGGATATCGGAACGACAGCGGCGGGCTGGTGTTCGTGCGGCAGATGTTCCAAGGCAAGACTGCGGCGGACGTGAGCTTTTTGGGAGCGGGGCCGTGGTTTGTCTCCTTCCAGTCCGGTGCGTTCCGCGCGGATCAGGTGGAAACGAGCAAGGACGGCGCGCGCCCGATCCGCAAGATTGCGGTGGAGCTGAAGCCGGAGCAGATTCGCACCAAACCCCTTGAGCTATTCCGGGAAGCGAAGTCGGCGGTGGACTTGACGCAAGCTCCCCGGATCGTTGCCGTTGGCCGCGGCATCAAGGCTCCAGAAAATATCGCCCAAGCGGAAGCTGTGGCCAAAGCGATGGGCGCGGAAATCGCGGCGTCGCGGCCGATCTGCGACGAAGGCTGGCTGCCCATGGAACGCCAGATCGGCAGCTCCGGGCAGACCGTTGCGCCCAAGCTCTACCTGGCGCTGGGCATCAGTGGCGCCATTCAGCATGTTGTAGGGATGAAAGGGGCGCGCACCATCGTGGCCATCAACAAGGATCAGAACGCGCCCATTTTCGAAATCGCCGACTACGGCGTGGTCGGCGACATTTTCGAAATTATGCCTGCGCTCACCGAGGAACTGCAAAAAGCTAAGTAATTCGAGAGCAGGCCGAGCCGCTGCCGTGCGAGGGCAGTGCCGCTTCGCGACAAATTGACTCTTGTGCTCGGAGGCTGCCTAGCGGTATCAAGGGTAGCGAGTGGTCGCGAGGAACGACGATGGCCGGCGCACCGGATTTTCCCTACGAGACGCGTCTGAACATTCTGTATTCCCCTTTGCAGGTGATTGAAGAAAAGGAACTTGCAGATTCCTGCCGATTCCGCTGGTACAACCAGACGCTTTGTCAGGTGAACAGCTCCGTGGTGCGCCTGGCCGTGGTGGAGGGCGAGTATCACTGGCACAAGCATGTCGACGATGACGAATTCTTCTACGTGCTCGAAGGCAAGCTGTTGATCGATCTCGAAGGGCGCACCGTCGAGCTCGGCCCGCGACAGGGCATGGTCGTTCCGAAAGGCATGCTGCACCGCACGCGCGCTCTCGAAAGAACGGTGATGCTGATGGTGGAGAACGCGGGAATCATCCCCACTGGAAATTGAGCCCGCCGGGGATGCGCGACCCTGCTTGGTTGGGCCCCAGAAAGGGCCCGCCTCGGCAGGTCTGTTAGAATAGCGAAGCGATGACGGTCGAGCGCGAACTGCTGGAAGCCGATGTGTTGATTGTCGGTGCGGGTCCCGCGGGGCTCAGCTGCGCGCTCGAACTGGCAAAGCTCATCAAAAGGCACAACGAATCGGGAGCCAAGCCGCCGCTTTCCGCGGAAAATATCTACGTCCTTGAAAAGGGCCGTGAAATCGGGGCGCATCAACTTTCCGGCGCGATCATGAACCCCAAGGCGCTGGCTGAGCTGGTTCCGGATTACCAGACGTCTGCGCCGCTCGATACGCCAGTTACGGATTCCGCAGCGCTTTTTTTTACGCAAAATCGTGCGCTCCGTTTCCCGATCACGCCGCCGCCGTTTCAAAACCAGGGCAATTACGTTGTTTCACTGAGCAAAATCGTGAAGTGGCTGGGTGGCTTGGTGGAAAGCGCCGGCGTGAACGTATTCAAGGAGTTCGGCGGCGCAGAACTGGTTTACCAAAACGGACGGGTAGCTGGCGTCATCACCGAAGACAAAGGCCTCGACAAAAACGCAAGACCCAAGGACAACTACACGCCGGGCTATCAGCTGAATGCGAAAGTAACGGTGCTGGCCGAAGGCACGCGCGGTTCGCTTACCAAAAAACTCGTCGAGCAAAAAAAACTCGCCAACCTCAATCCGCAAAGCTACGGCCTGGGCATCAAGGAGTTGTGGGAAGTCGAGCCCGGCCGCGTACCGGCTGGCTACGTGGCGCACACACTCGGCTGGCCCGTCCCGACCGACATGTATGGCGGCGGCTGGATTTATGGCTTGTCGAACCATCGCCTTTCGATTGGATTGGTCATCGCACTCGAATACGCCGATCCGCAGTTTGATCCGCACGCTGCGTTTCAGACCTGGAAGACCCACCCGTCTGTGAGACGACTTCTTGAGGGCGGCAAGCTCATTCGCTATGGCGCCAAATCGCTGCCCTACGGCGGATGGTATGCCGTGCCGCACAACGCCGTGGATGGCGCGCTAATCATCGGCGATGCGGGCAGTTTTCTCGATTCGCAACGCCTCAAAGGCATCCATCTGGCGATGAAAAGCGGCATGCTGGCCGCCGAAACCATTTTCGAAGCTTTGCGGACCGGCGACGCCACGACCAAGACCCTCAGCGGATTCTCGAAGCGCGTCGAGCAAAGCTATATTCGCGACGAAATGTGGAAGGTCCGCAACTTCCATCAGTCCTTTCAGCACGGAATGCTCCGCGGTTTCCTGCACACCGCTGTTCAACAGCTCACCGGAGGCCGCGGTTTCATCGATCCGATGCCCGCTTCAGAAGGATACAAGCACTACAAGAAACGCACCGGGGTGCCGCAAACCGCGGTAAACAGGGAGCAATTCAAGGGCGATGGCCGGCTCACGTTTGACCGCCTGACGGACGTCTATCACTCCGGCACGCGTCACAACGATGATCAGCCGTGCCATCTGCACGTGTTAGATCCGAGTATCTGCGTGACGAAATGCGTGGAGGAGTACGGCAACCCGTGCCAGTATTTCTGCCCGGCCGCGGTGTACGAAATGGACAGGGAAGTCGACCGGCGAGAGGCCGCTAGTAGCAGGGAGAGCTTACGGTTGAAGATTAACTTCGCTAACTGCGTACACTGCAAGACCTGCGACATCGCCGATCCCTACCAGATCATCGACTGGGTGGTGCCCGAAGGCGGCGGCGGGCCAAACTACGAGGGCATGTAACCGCCTTCGCCGATCGCGATGCCGGTTCTCAGTTGGGTTTCAGCCCGTACACGTCCAATTCACCGGGAACGGAGGTTCCCCCGTAGCCCGTGTCATTGCCTCGAGTGCCGACGTAGACTTTGCCGTTGGCCACCGTGGGCACGGTAAACTTCACCGCATTGCCCCCAGCGTCTCCGGCATTCTGCGAACTGTCCCAAAACTCGGTCGCCAGATTGGTGGGGTCAATCGCGTAAAGAACTGCTGGTCCGCAACCACCGGCTCCGTCATTGCAAAACTGCGAATTGTCCAGCGCCCACAGGATTCCGTTCGACGTTCCGCTGGAAGAAATAGGCGACGTAGGGCCTGGGAACACATAAGAGTGTACGCTTTGTGATGTTGGCGCCGTGGACAGCATAGCTGTGCTGACGGTATCGAAAGAGAACGCGAGTATCGGTCCATTCTGCGGGCCATAATAAACGTTCCCATTCCAATAGGTGGGGGAACCCCACACACCCTGTGGCAGAGCGTCGCTCAACCACTCGACCACGTTGTTTTCGAAGGGAGCGAATCCGCCAAGGCTGGCCTGGTCCGCAAGAGCCACGTCACCTCGCTTGCCCGCCTGAACCAGATAGTTGAAACTGCCTACCGTGGGCAGCAACAGCAGCCCTCCCGAACCCTGGTCTTGATCCTGGGTGTCGGGTGAGTCCACCGCGCTCGTGCGAAAGTAGCTCAACACAGGGAAGCTACCGCCGGCGGGCGGTCCCAACTTCAGAATGGTATCGCCGTAATCATTATTTGGTGCCGTGGTACTGGCGGCGTCGAAAGTGCCGTTGCCGGTCACCAAATAGATGTTGCCGCTCGAATCGGCCGCCGGCCCGCCTCCAGACATCCATACTCCGGAGTTGATGCCGTTCGGAGAGGCGCTGAACACCGCTTCCTGAGCCAGCGAAGAGGCGCTGTAGGACATGACCCAGCCGTGAAACGCATATTGTCGCAATGCGATGCCCAGTCGACGATGACGTGTCCGTTGGTCAGCAGCAGTGCGGGACGCTGGTTGCTGCCGAGCGGATCGAACGGCAACTGGGGAGGGTTGCCGCTGCTTCCTACGCCGGTTCCCAAGACGCTCGCGGTTATGTTTTTGGGCCCGGAAAACTTCTCGTTTCCGGTCGTAAGATCGAGCGCATGGATCCGCTGATAGAAGATGGTCGAGCTCGCATTCTTGCTCTTGGAGACCACATACAGCGTCTGGGTATTGAGGTCGATAACCGGAGTGCCGACGATTCCGATGTCGGGAGAAATATTGGTGCAGTCGTTGTCGACACTGCTCACCCATGTTTCCGACGAAGAGGCCGCGCCGTGTGCCGTGTCAATCAGACTGGCCCGCCAGAGCTGCGTGCACGGATTCGCGTCCGCATCAAAGGCATACACGCTGTCGTGTGCTGTGGCCACAAAGACTACGTTGCGTGTCCCGCCAGAAATCGTCATCTGAGCGACCCACAAGGGTTGCGCGTAAATCGGCGCGTCCACGGCGCACGAGAACAGCTTCCCGAAATTGCTCGCATTCACGGCCGTGACGCCGGAAGTCGCGAGCGCATATTCCTGCGTATTGCCGCCCTGCCGGGTATTGCCGCCCAGATAGGTGGTCATCCCGCTCAAATTCGTTACCCCGATCGTTGCCGTAGCCGTTTTGGACGGGTCGGTCACGCTGGTTGCCGTGATCGTCACCACTCCCGGCGTCGCAGGAGCCATAAATGTGGCCCCGGTGCTGTTCATCGTCGGGAAGCTGCCGCCGGTCGTCGACCACGTCACTCCGGCATTTCCCGTATCGTTGGTCAGCGTCGCGCTGATCGCCAGGGTTTGCGAGGTCACCAGCCCGCCGCGCTTGGGCGAAACGCTTACGGTAATATTCGTGGACACCGCGGTCACCGTAATGGTC
>Ga0306920_100012167_pt1 | contig 11662 bp, 9 predicted proteins | sample flu12Cox44000170_FD_204666 | JGI IMG/M metagenome (GOLD analysis project Ga0306920, IMG submission 204666) | Lab enrichment of tropical soil microbial communities from Luquillo Experimental Forest, Puerto Rico - flux4day.12C.oxic.44.000.170 (v2)... | ecosystem: Environmental > Terrestrial >...
CAAAGGCCAGGTGACGATACCGAAGGACGTCCGAGACCGCCTCGGTATCGACACAGGAGATCGCCTCAACTTCATTGTTCAAGAAGACGGCACCGTGATCGTCAAGCCGATTACCCGTCACGTGCGAGAACTTGGTGGCATTCTTCGTCGGCCCGAGGGTCGGACCGTGTCGATTGAGGAGATGGACGAAGGAGTCGCGACCAGGATGCGGACGAAGTTCGGGCGTCGACGATGATCGGACTGGACACGAATATTCTGGTCCGGTATCTGACGCACGATGAGCCGGCTCAGTACGCAAAGGCGGCTGCCTTCATTGATTCTGCGACGCAGAAAGGCGAGCAGTTTCTTGTGAATGCGCCGGTACTGTGTGAGTTGGTATGGGTACTCAGTTCGGTGTATGAATACTCACGCGCAGAGATAAGCAACGCACTCGAACAGATGTTCGCAACGGCACAGTTTGAAATTGAAAGGCTTGATGAAGCTCGGCAAGCGCTGAACGATTTTCGTGGCACGAAGGCTGACTTCAGCGATGCATTGATCGGCAGAATCAATCAAGCCCAGGGAGCCGAGCACACCGTTTCGTTCGATCGTGACCTGAAGGGCGTGAAGACATTCCGGGTCCTGTGAAACAGTAAAAGGGGGGAAGTCGCGTCGGTGACGTTCATGGCCACGCTGTGACGCGGATCGTGACGTAACCCCGTCTGGTGCGAAAACTCCGCCGAAGTCGGACTACCCGATATCTAACGGGCCACCGTCCGCGAGGGCTGTGCTTCAGGAAACTCGCGAGCGCGAAGTGCAGGGTCGCGGCGCGTCTACGCTGACGCGCGATTTCCGATCCGAACGCGAGCGACGGCAGGACCAGAAATAGGAGCCTTGATTCCACGGATTGTCGCGCTCAGCAAGGCGACGTACCGGAAGATGGTTCAAAACCTGTGGTGGGCTGCCGGGTACAACATCTTCGCGATTCCTCTCGCGGCGGGCGCGTTGGCGCCCTGGGGCATTAGTTCTTCCTGCCGCGATATGTCGGTCCTGATGTCGTTGAGTACGATTGTGGTTGCTGTGAACGCTCAACTGCTCCGAAGGGCCGAACTTTGAGAATCCGAGCGGAATGCCCGTCGACCGACTGCGATCGTGGCGGGTTTCCGGCAGTCGCCACCGGTCTTTTCAGCGGAACGATTGACATGACCCAGGCAGGTTCCGCATGCTAGGTGAACGGTGACCCTCCGTCGGCACATCGCGGCAGTCGTGGCAGTCCTGGCCTTAGGTGCCGGGAACGTCGCGGTGTGCGCCGGCTGGCAAGCGACGCCCGAAGCTCGGATGGCGTGCTGCATGAGCGACACAACCTGTCCGATGCACAAGTCCGAAGGCGACGATCACTCGCCGAAACGGGTCTTCAGTCAGACGCAAGCGAACAACTGCTGCGCGGCTTCGTCTCAACGTCGTGATTCATCCGCCGCTGGTTCACTGTTCGCCTCGTCCGGTGTGATTGCGCTGGTCCCCGCCCCACCATTCATCGCCCCCGCGGCGCCAGCGATGGCGCAGGGGTGGCGCCCCCGCGTCCCGCTGCCGGTCTCGTCCAGACCGAAGCACCTCCTCCTCGCCGTCCTGCTCGTTTAGCAAAGACAGTCGTCGTGTGTTTGCCCGGATGTGTACTCGGGCTGAACGTGGTCGTGGTGCGCGTGTGTGTCCGCGCTCTCTGACGGTGTCTACGCATGATCAATCGACTCATCGAGCTGTCACTTCGGAACCGGTTCATCGTGGTCGCACTGTACCTCGGCCTTGCCGCCTGGGGTTGGTGGGCGCTTGGCTCAACGCCAATCGACGCGATTCCTGACCTGTCGGACAACCAGGTCATCGTCTTTACCGATTGGCCGGGGCACAGCCCGCAAGAAGTGGAAGACCAGGTCGCCTATCCGCTCACGGTCAACCTCCAGGGGCTGGCAGGCGTCCGTGTCGTGCGATCGCAGTCGGCGTTCGGGTTCTCGATGATTTACGTGATCTTCGAGGACAGCGTCGATCTGTACTTTGCACGTGCGCGCGTGCTCGAGCGCATGAGCCTGATCACGAAGACGTTGCCGGCTGGTGTGACGCCTACCCTCGGGCCCGACGCAACTGGTGTCGGCCACGTGTTTTGGTACACGGTCGAGAGTCCAACGCTTTCGCTGCGCGATCTGCGCACCCTCCAGGACTGGTTCATTCGATACCAGCTCAATGCCGTGCCTGGCGTGGCGGAGGTGGCGTCCGTCGGTGGCTATGTCCAGCAGTACCAGATCGACGTCGATCCGAATCGCCTTCGCACCTACAACCTGCCATTCAGCACCGTCGTGGCCGCCGTCCGCGACAGCAACCTCAACGTCGGTGGCAACGTGCTCGAATCGAATGGTGCGTGGCTCATCGTCCGAGGCGTGGGTCTGATCGCGTCGGTTGACGACGTGAGGCGCATCGTCGTGGGGGCATCCAACGGCGTGCCCATCTACGTCGAGCAGATTGCGGACGTGCATGCGGGCGACGCGTTTCGCGTCGCATCGCTCGTCAAGGGTTCGACGGAAGCTGTTGGCGGTGTGATCGTGGCTCGGTCCGGCGTGAACACGAAAGCCGTCATCGACGCCGTAAAGGCCCGCATCGCGCAGATCCAGCCCGGCCTTCCTGCCGGCGTCCAGATCGTTCCCTTCTACGACCGTTCAACGCTGATCGCACAGTCCGTCGACACGCTCCGCCACGCGTTGGTCGAGGAAATCGGGCTGGTCACGCTCGCGCACGTGATCTTCCTCATGCACGTCCGGTCGATCCTGATCGTCACGATTCCGCTGCCGCTCGCCGTGCTGCTGTCGTTCCTCGGCATGTACTACCTTGGGATCTCGTCGAACATCATGAGTCTCGCCGGTATCGCGATTGCGATCGGCGTGCTGGTCGACGCTGGCATCGTCGTCACCGAGAATGCGTTCCGGTACGTCGAGCAGCGCCGCGTCGATCCCCACGATCGCCCACGCGGCCGGCAGACCGTGCTCGAATCCACACGCCTTGTCGGCCGTCCTGTGTTCTTCTCGATGGCGATCATCGTACTCGCCTTCGTCCCGGTCTTCGCCCTGACGGGCCAGGAAGGAAAACTGTTTCATCCCCTGGCGTTCACGAAGACGTTCGCGGTCTTCGCGGCGACCGTCATCTCCGTCACGCTGGTGCCGGTGCTGTGTTCGCTCCTGCTCGGCGGGAAGTTTCATTCGGAGGACGCGAATCCGGTCATGCGGGTGTTGAGGCGCCTGTACGAGCCGATCCTCGAAACCGCACTTGCCCATCGGGTGCTGACGATCGCGACCGCCGCGCTGCTGTTCACGGGTGCACTCATCGTCGCACGCGGAATCGGCAGCGAGTTTATGCCGCCGCTGAACGAAGGCGACCTAATGTTCATGCCGATCGCAGACCCCAGCATCTCGCTCGAGGAGAACACTAAGATCGCCGCGAAACAGAACGCCGCGCTCATGTCGTTCCCCGAAGTCGAGTCTGTCGTCGCCAAAGTGGCGCGGGCTGACACCTCGACAGATCCGGCGCCGCTGAACATGACCGAGACGATCGTGCATCTCAAGCCGCGGGAACAGTGGCGCGCCGGCGTGACCCTCGATCGATTGCGGGCGGACATGGGACGCGCCGCCCAGATGCCCGGGGTCTCGAACATCTGGACGATGCCAATCATCAACCGGATCGACATGTTGACGACGGGTGTGCGGTCGGAGGTCGGCATCAAGGTTTTCGGGACGGATTTGACGACGCTCGAGAACGCAGCGAGGCGCGTGTCGGACGTCGTGCGTCAAGTGCCCGGAGCCAGCAACGTCTATCCCGAGCAGGTGACGAGCGGCCAGTACCTGAACATCGACATCGACCGTGCGGCCGCCGCACGGTACGGGATCGGTGTGGACGATATTCAGCAGGTGATCGAGACCGCCGTTGGCGAAACGACTCTAACGACGACCATTGAAGGCCGCCGGCGATTCCCGGTGCGGGTCCGGTATGCCTCCGCGTATCGCGCCGACCCCGGCATGCTCGGCCAGGTCCTCGTCGCGTCCTCGCGCGGCTTGCAGATTCCGCTGAGTGAGCTCGCGCACATCGAGCATGTTCGCGGACCCGCGATGATCTCGTCTGAAAACGGGCTGCTGCTGGCGACGGTGCTCCTGAACGTCCAGGGACGCGATGTCGGCAGTTTTGTCGAAGAGGCGCGAGCACATGTGGCGCGGGAGGTCTCGCTCCCCGCCGGTTACTACATTGGGTGGAGCGGCCGCTGGGAGAACCAGGAGCGCGCGCGGCAACGCCTTCAAGTCGTCTTGCCGATCGTGCTGCTCGTGATCTTCGTGATGCTCTATTTCACCTATCACTCCGTGGCGGAGGCGGCGCACGTGCTGCTCGCCGTCCCGTTCGCGCTCACGGGTGGCGTCTATCTGCTGTGGCTGCTCGGCTACAACTTCTCGGTCGCGGTGTGGGTCGGATTCATCGCGTTGTTTGGCACCGCAGTCCAGACCGGCGTCGTGATGGTGATCTATCTCGAAGAGGCGGTCGCGCGGAAGCGTCAGCAGATGGGCGGGGTGCTGACGCGTGACGCGTTGCGTGACGCGGTCGTCGAAGGCGCGCTCTTGCGGCTGCGCCCGAAGATGATGACGGTGAGCACGGTCGTCGCGGGCCTGCTGCCCATCATGTGGAGCACGCGCGTCGGCTCGGAGGTGATGAAGCCCCTCGCCACGCCGGTCCTCGGCGGAATGGTGTCCTCGCTCCTGCACGTGCTGGTCGTCACGCCGGTCATTTTCTACTGGCTGCACGAGCGGCGACTTGGACTGCATCACGAACCGCGGCCGACATCTGCAGCACGGAGTGGCCTGCCGTGGAAGCCCATCGTTGCGACGCTCTCAGTCGTCGTCGCCGTTGCCATCGCGGTGTTGCTGTGGCGGCAGTCCGGGCGATCCGGCGGGGTCAATGCGCCACCAGCGGGCCACGTCGTACAACAGGTGAACGCGAGTGGCGTTCAGATTTCATTGCTGTCGCCGACCGGTTCGCTGCATCAAGGCCGGAACGTCTTCATGATCGAATTCCGATCCGCCGACGGTCGCCTGGTCGACGCCGGCGCGGTGCGCGCGAGCGGGAATATGGCGATGCCGGGCATGGTGATGTCCAGCGGCCTCCAGGTGCACCGGACCGCCATCGTCGGGCGGTATCAGGCCACTGCGGAGTTCGGAATGGCGGGCGCCTGGCACATGACTCTCGAGTGGGACGGTCCGGCCGGAACGGGGTCGGTCAATTTCGAAGGGGCGGTTCAATGAGCACGCGCGTCGCGACAGTCGTCATCATCGTGAAAGTCCTCGCGCTGACGGTGGTCGGCCATGCGCAGACGCCGCCAAAGGCACCCGCCTCGGCGGCGTCGTACGTCGATCCGATCGGCGGCTTGACGCTGAGCGACGCCATTCGCCGTGCGCTTGAGCGCGAGCCAGGGCTGCGGGCGTCGCGTGCGCAGATTGACAGGACGCGGGGATTACGCGAACAAGCGGCCCTCCGACCCAATCCGTCGCTGTCGGCCTTCCAGCAGCAGGAACCTGGGGGTGCCGATAACCAGACGCGCGTCGAACTCCAATGGCCACTCGATTTATTCCGCAAGACGGGCCGCGTCGAAGTGGCCGATCGGGACGTCGAAGTTGCGCAGTACGCGACCGCAGACAGGGAACGAACGCTGGCCGCGGGCGTCCGTCTGGCGTACGGCCAGGTGGCCGCGGCGGTGCGGGCGCTGACGGTGACCGAGCAGCTGCTGGCGGCGACCAGCCGCCAACTGATGTTGATTTCTTCACGTGTCGAGCAGGGCGCCACGCCGCCGCTCGATCGAGACTTGGTGCGCGTCGAGGTCCATCGGCTCGAAGCCGAGCGCTCGCTCGAGGTGGGCGCGGTCGAACGCCGCCTTGTCGAGCTGAAGCGCCTGCTCGGCATGCCCGCAGGCGCATCGCTCACCCTGCGCACGGCACTCGAAGAACTCGTGCGACAGGCCGTGATGCTGGGCGCAAGTCCGACTCAGTCAGTTGCGCTGACGGTGCGACCGGATGTGCTCGAAGCGGAGGCGCGGGTGCGCATGATCGACGCCCAGATCGATCGAGCGAAGCGCGAGGGTCGGGCCGACATCAGTCTGTTTGGGATGTATATGCGAATGAATGCGGGCTTTCCGCAGCAGGGATTCTCGCCGACCGGTGTCCTCGAACCGATCCGGAACGTGTTCCAGTACGTGTCGGTCGGCGCAACGGTAACGCTGCCGGTCCTGAGCCGAAACCAGGGCGCTGTGGCCGCGGCGGAAGCTGAGCGAACGGGAGCGACGGCGCAGGCCGAAGCCGCGCGATTGTCGGCGCAGAGCGAGGTCGTCGCCGCCCAGTCGCGTGACGAACAGGCGCTCCGCGCGCTGGACGCCTACACCACAGACGGGATGGCGCTCGCCAGGCACAACCTCGACGTCGTCCGACAGACGTACGAGCTCGGTCGAGGCACGTTGCTCGACGTGCTGAACGAGCAACGTCGCTATCTCGATGTGGAACGCGCGTACACCGATGTCCTCCGCGAGGTGTATGAGGCGCGCCAAACGCTGAAGTCATCATTGGGAGAGGTTCAATGAGTACCTCACGCGTGACCCTGGGGTGGCCGGCATTGATTGTCGCGGCGATTGGTCTCTTGGTGGCCGGTGCCGCGATCGCATACTTCGCCGCCAGGCCTGCGCCACTCACCAGTTCGGCTCAGAGTAGCGCGACCGGTGCGGCTCAGACTCCTGCCGTTGCTTCACCCTCAGCTCCCGAAACGTCACCTGACGTCGTTGTCACCTTGACGCCTCAGGCGATTCAGCGCGCGGGAATCGTCCTCGCGCCGGTGTCGACAGGCCACGACAGGTCGACGTTGCGCCTGCCAGGCGTCGTTGAGCCGAACGGGTACAGACAAGTGGCCGTCACTCCGCTGGTCGGCGGACGCGTGACGCGGGTACGGGCGGAACTGGGCCAGACCGTGCGGAGCGGTCAGGCGTTAGCGGAAATCTTCAGCCCGGAGCTGGCAGAGGCGGAGACGCGATTCGTCGCGGCTCGCGCAGAACTCGACGCGCACGAGCGTGAGCTACAACGCACCGAGAAGCTGGTCGAAATCGGATCGGCCAGCCGTCAGGAACTAGAGCGGCTCCATGCGGAGCACACGGCCAAACTGACCGCGCTCGAGAGCGACCGATCACGACTCGAATGGCTCGGTTTGTCGGCATCGGCGATCGCCAATCTCGGTCCGGGCAAAGACGTCGGTGCCGTGACCACAGTCGTCGCTCCTCTCACGGGCGTCGTCACCGAACGTGCCGCCAATCCAGGACTGAACGTGGATACGACGGCCAAGCTCTTCACGGTTGTGGATCTCGCGACGGTCTGGGTCGTCGCAGACCTGTATGAGAAGGATTTCTCGAGGGTCCGTGTCGGTGCGGTTGCAACCATCACCACGAAAGCGTTTCCGGGTGCGGTGCTGAAAGGGAAGGTCAGCTACATCAATCCGCAGGTAAATCCTGAAACCAGGACCGCAAAGGTACGCGTCGAAGTGGCGAATCCCAAACAGGACCTTCGACTTGGAATGTTCGGCGACGTGGACATCGAGGTCGACGGACGGAGAGCCGCGGCGTTGATACCGCACGCTGCGGTACAGAACGTGGGAAACCGCATCGTTGTGTACGTCGCGGATCCGAAGCAACCAGGCAGGTTCATCGAACGCGATGTTCACCTCAGCGACCGGTCAGGGAACGACGTCTTTGTGCTCAGCGGGGTCCAGCCGGGCGAGAGCGTCATCGCAGCCGGAAGTTTCGCGGTGCGCGCCGAACGAGACCGTCTGGGTCTCGGCGCCACCGAACCTCCAGTCGGAGCGAACATCCCAGCTGCGTCGAACCAATCCGCCGCTCCGCGCGAATCGCAGGGGCGCAAAGGTTCTCGTGACTGAAAACGGCTACGAACCCGCGAAGCTCACGCTTTGAGCAGGGACACGAGCGCGGGTAACGTTTGTTCAGACCACCGACAAGACCTGCGGCACGGAAGTGGTGTTTCCGTCACTCAACGTCCGTCCCTCGTCGCCGCTCAACGAGCCCGTGGTGAATTTACGCCCAAGAGTTCTGGCGAGATCACCATTGTCTGCGGCATGAAAATGCTCTGAGGCTCCGTGCGCGCCAGCAGAATTGGGTCGCGTCGAGCTGTATGACACATCGCTCAGCACGCTCGTCACCATCTCGGTCGCGGGGCCGCTTCTGGCCTTACCGCGATTCATCTTCCCGCGGTGATCGGCAGACCAGGATGGTTAATAGTTAGCGCCGCGATTGTTCAGGCTTCGCCTTTCGAAGGACCAACGACGGCCGCAGATTGGTGAACTCTGGGCTTGATGTGTGCTGAGGTCTGCAACAAGAGGTGCTGCAACGATGTTCGCCATCAGTCGAACATCCGCATAGTCGGCGAACACCCTTGATCGATGATCGTTCGGCAGTCCAAAACAGTCGTCGCGTCGCCGCGCGAACGACGCCCCGTCTTGGCACAATAGGGTGAGTGGACGAGATCGCAGCGTATCTGAATCCTGGTGCGCGTCCAGCTCGACTGGTCGACGTGGACCGAGCCCTCCGACTCGAATGGCTCACGCTCGCGTGGATGACGATCGAAGCCACCGTCGCGATTGCAGCTGGCGTCGCGTCGGGCAGCCTGGTCCTCCAGGCGTTCGGCGTCGATAGCATGATCGAGCTCGCGTCAGCCGGCGTCCTGGTCTGGCGCCTAGTCGTCGAGCTCAAGAAAGGCGAGAGGTTTCCCGAGGCGGTCGAACAGCGAGCCGCTCGCGCCGGTGGATGTCTGCTCCTCGCGCTGACGGCGTATGTCCTGGCCGCCAGCGTGTGCGCCCTGTGGCAACACAAACGACAAGAGACCTCGGTCGCGGGCCTCGTGGTCACCGGCGCGGCCATTCCCGTGATGTATTGGCTCGCAACCAACAAGCTCGCGCTAGCGAAGAGACTCGGTAGCGCGGCGCTCCGCAGCGATGCGGTGGAATCTCTGACCTGTGGCTATCTGTCCATCGTCGTGTTCGCGGCACTCACGGCACAGTGGTTCCTCGGCGCGTGGTGGGTGTCCGGTGTGGGCGGCCTCGTTCTCGTTCCCCTCCTGTTCCGAGAAGGGTTGGAGGCATGGCACAACGAAGCGTGCTGCCAGGACGTGAACGAATCGCGCGAGAAGATCTGAGAATTCGTCGTGAGATCAGCGCCGCGTCGAGCGCTGCGCCTCACGCATCCGCACCTGGTAGGGTCGAGAGCTGGCGAGGCAACCCGTAGGATTCGCCTTGGCCGTATCCGGGGTTTCCCCCTTCGTGCCCGGTTACGAGAATCCGTAGCGCCGTTTCCAGCTCCCGCGCATCGCACGCAGCATGCGGATTTGCCGCACTACGCGCTCCTGCACCGTTCACGTCAACGGTTATGGGGCCGGTCCGTGTAGAGGCAGCTGCCTCGCGCGGGTCAATAGCTGAAGCTCGGATTCATCGTTTCAGAACGCACGCTGTCGCGGGTCGGCAACTTGGCGTTCACCTCGACGATGACGTCGTCGTTCGCGACGAGCCATGCCGACGTCGACGCTTCAGTTTTGCCGTCCCGCCCTGTTCCGCCGTCATGCGAGCGGTACGTGTCCACTCCGTGGGCCGTGGTTGATTGGCCTGCCTCGCATCAACCCGCGTCTCTGGGCCGCTGTTTCGCACAGGATCAGCTTCGCCGCCGTACGCGCACACGTTTCACATCTGTCACGGACCCGCCGCGGTCGAGAGCCATTAAAACTTGTGCTCGCCGCTCTCTATGCACGACCTCTTTCGCCGAAAGAGCTTCCGTTAGATTCAGGCACGGCCCACACGGGGTCCTGCTTCGACATCGGCAAGGGGTTGGATCATTCCGTGGGTAATTCTCGCGAGCAAGCCGTCCTTCCCTCGCTGGAGTCGAAAGTGCACATCTCTAACGGTGACACGCAGAGTATTGGCGAGGCACGAGGGCCATTGTCGAACTTATTCTGCACAGAGCGACAGTCCCCCAATTTTTTGGTGGCCGACCTAGCAAATCACACAGTTGGCGTCTGACTGATTGGGCCATAGGGTTTGGGGACATGCCCGCAAAGCCTGGGGACAACCCCCGCACGACTGATCCGTCCGTCGAGACTGCTTCGCAACTTGTGACGTGGGCCGACGAACTGCGCCAGCGCGTTGAGGCGGCCCTTGAAGCCGGCCGCCGAACGGGCGCCGGCACCCGCCCGCCATTCGATGATTTTCACGTTCAAGTCCGACGCGTGCTGACGGTTGGCCTGATCAATCACCGCTCGCCAGCGGCCGGGTTTATTGACGACCGAGTGGCCGAATACGAGGCTGGTTCTCCGCGTGCCACATTAAGTGGGAGGTCCAATCGATATGGCCAAACATCTCTGGGTCATCACCTGCGAGACGATCATCGGTGAGGTCCTCGCACGACACGGCGTCAATCCGAGAGTCCAACCGATTCCGATCGAATCCATGGCGTCGATTGCGCGTGACGTCAGACACGAGCTGGACCGCGCAGGTCTCGATGCCACTGACCTCGACCGTTGTTTTGACCGTCTCGTCGAGGATATCGTGAACACATCGATGACGGCTGATGGACGGACCATCGCGATCGAACACTTGACGGCTGGATTTCGGTCCGAGACGGTTTGAACCGTTGAGGTCCGTGCGCGTCGCACGGAATCGCAACCGAGGACAGTCATAGATGATCGCGCGTCTGGTGCGGCTCTTTCGACGTGAGCGAGAAGAAGTAATGTCGGCCGCTTGGCTTGAGAAGCACCGCGCCAGTAGTCAGATCGATTACGAAGGCGTCGCGATCAAATGGCCGATCCGGAAGTTGACGAATGAATCGCCGATGTGGAACGCGCAGAAGTTGAAGCAGGAACGCCGCGCCGTCCGTTAGTTAGTCACTTTTCGGCGGAGTAGGTTCGCTCCCCAAAAGCGCGCTACGCGAGCGTGTTCAGAAGGCGAAAGTCGATCGGGTTTTCAGAGGCCCGATCGCGGGAATGGCAATTGTCGTACTCCGGATCGCGAGGGGGCGAAAGGTCGCCCTTCGAGCGCACTGCGCTGAACGCTCAGCGTCCGTCTTGAGCGTGAAGGTCACCGAATACCTTGTCGCGGTAGCCTGGGTCGACGCCGAAAAGTCGGCACGTCCCCAGCGATTCGCAAAAAACCCTGATACCATGGGCGGCCTTGGTCTTGCGCCAACGAACGAGCCGCTTCAGCAGCCGCTTTTATCCACGCGCCGGGACACTCGCCGGTCGTCGCGTTCATGCCCGACGGAACGTCCAGTGCAAGAATCGGCACGCCGCTATGGTTCGCCCACGCGATCAGCTCCGCCGCTCGCCCTGTGGCGCATCGCGGAGGTTGTAGCCGATCAGCGCGTCGATAATCAGATCGGCACGGTCTCGGCCGAGCGCCGCGACGTCGATTTCATGGCCGCGCGTCGACGCGAACACCTTCCGCTGAAATGCCGGTACCTCGCCCAGGCGGTCCGGTGCGGAAAGTACCAGCGCCACGTCGATGTCGCGATTGGCCAAGTGGCGCGCCGCACAGATACCACACCCCCGCTGCCGCCGCCTCCAGCTAGAACGAGGACGTG
>Ga0306920_100012168_pt1 | contig 11661 bp, 12 predicted proteins | sample flu12Cox44000170_FD_204666 | JGI IMG/M metagenome (GOLD analysis project Ga0306920, IMG submission 204666) | Lab enrichment of tropical soil microbial communities from Luquillo Experimental Forest, Puerto Rico - flux4day.12C.oxic.44.000.170 (v2)... | ecosystem: Environmental > Terrestrial >...
CGAGGGAGCCACCGGAGGAAAGGGTCAGGCCCTCTGGAAGGCGGTGTACGCGACCAGTAGCGAGATCGTCGCGTTCTGTGACGCCGACGTCCGCAACTTCTCCCCCCGGTTTGTTGCCGGTTTGATCGGACCGCTCCTGCTGCGCGACGACGTCAGCCTGGTGAAGGGCTTCTACCGCCGGCCACTGGGCGAACAAGCGGGCGAAGGCGGCCGGGTGACAGAACTCGTCGCTCGTCCGCTGGTGTCGATGCTCTTTCCGGAACTGGCGCCCTTGTGGCAGCCGCTGGCGGGGGAATGTGCGGCCTGGCGAACGGTGCTCGAACAGGTCCCGTTCGTCGGTGGCTACGGTGTCGACCTGGGCCTGGTCATCGACGTGGCGGCCCGGTTTGGGGCCGCCAGCATCGTGCAGTGCGACCTGGGGGAACGGATCCACCGCAACCGCCCGCTGGCCGAACTCGGCCCCCAGGCCCTGGCGATCATGCAGCTGACGCTCTCCCGAGCGGGTCTCACCGGACCCGACGGGCCGACTCCGTGGCAGTCCCTGCTGTTGCGCCCCGGGGAAGAGCCGGTCCGGGTCGCGCTGACCGAACGGCCACCACTCGTGCAGGTGCCGGCCTACCGAAAGACGGCGTAGCGGTTCTAGACGAGGCGCAGTCGCTCCCGGACGGCCTCCTCGATGCAGCCCAGGGTGTCGGCGAAGGCGCGCTCGCGCCCGAACTTCTGGACGAGTGACACGTAGGGCGCGGCCTGTTGGCCCGCCCCGTCACCGGCCACGACGAAGACGGGAACGCCGACCTCCTTTGCGAGGGCGACGACCCCTCCGACCGCTTTCCCATTGAACGATTGCTCGTCCACGTAACCCTCTCCCGTCACGACCAGGTCGGCCCCTTCGACCCGGTCGTCCAGTTCGACCGCGTCGGCGACCACCTCGAAGCCGGGCACCAGCTGGGCGCCGATCGCGGCCAGCCCGCCGGCCAGGCCTCCGGCCGCGCCGCCCCCGACCAGCGGCCGGACATCGGTGCCGAAATCTTCCTCATATACCTGGGCCAACCGTTCCAGCCGCCGGCTGAGCAGTGCTACCTGGGCTTCGGTGGCTCCTTTTTGGGGAGAAAAGATGGCCGCCGCGTCGAGGAAGCTGGTCTCGACATCGCACGCCACGATGAGGCTCACGCCATGCAAACGGCTGTGTGGCTCGAGGGCCCTCAATGCACCCAGGCCCCCATCGGTGGTGACGGACCCCCCCACTCCGACCAGGATCCGTCGAGCGCCTGCGATCGCAGCGGCCGCGATCAACTCACCGGTCCCGCCGGTGCTGGCCCGGATCGGGTCGTTGTGGGCCGGGCCACCGACCAGGGCTAAGCCGGAGGCTTTGGCCATCTCGACCGAGGCAGTCGTGCCGTCGAGCCGCCATTCGGCTTCGATCACGTTCCCGAGGGGATCGTGCACACGGGCGTGACGGACCTGACCGCTCAGCACATCGAGCGTTCCCTCGCCTCCGTCGGCGACCGGCGCCAGGTCACACGTCCAGCCGGCGGCCCTCGCCGCCTTGGCGATCGCGCCCGCAACCTCGCGTGCCGTGGCGGTGCCACGAAACTTGTCCGGCGCGGCGACGAGATGCGGCACGTCCCCATGGTGCCCGTTCCGGGCGTCAGCCACGCCTCGGTAGGGTCTTGCGGCATGCCCGGCACCGGTCCCGCGTCCCTCCTTGTCCTTTCCAACCGGGGCCCGCTGTCGTTCAAGCAGGATGCCGACGGGCAGCTTGTCGCCCGCAGGGCCCCCGGGGGCCTGGCGACGACGCTCGGGCCGGGGGTGGAAAAGCACGAGGCGGTCTGGGTCGCCGCGGCCATCAGTGACGCCGACCGGGCCGCGGCGAGCGCGGGGGTGGTGGAAGCGGAGGGATTCCGGCTTCGTTCGCTCGTCATCGCGCCGGACCGCTACCGCATGTACTACGACGTGATAACCAACCAGACCCTCTGGTTTCTGCATCACGGGTTGTGGGATCACCCCCGCCGGCCCCGGTTTGACCGGAAATGGTGGCAGGCGTGGGATGCGTACGTGGCGGTCAACCACCTGTTTGCGTCCGCGGCGGCCGAACAGGCGGCTGAGGGTGCCACGGTCTTGATCCAGGACATCCACCTCACGCTCGTCGGAGGGCAACTGGCCAGGCTGCGACCTGATCTGCGCACCGCGGCCTTCACCCACACTCCGTTCTGCACGCCCTCAGAGCTGGATGTCCTTCCGCCGGACGCAGCCAACGCGCTGCTGCTCGGACTGGCGACCGCAGGATCGTGCGGCTTCCACACCGCTCGATGGGCCGCGGCCTTTGAGGCGTGCTGCCAGGAACGTCTCGGAAGGGTTCCGCCCACCTTTGTTGCTCCTGCCGCCCCCGACGCCGACGACCTCGCTTCGGTCGCCCGTTCGGACAGCTGCGAGGACGAGCTTCGAAGGCTGGAGGACCAGCTGCGGGATCGCCAGTTGATCGTGCGGGTCGACCGCATCGAGCTGTCGAAGAACCTGCTGCGGGGCTTCTACGCGTTCGACGACCTGCTCGAAACCCGGCCCTCTCTACGTGGTCGGGTGGTGTTCGGAGCGTTCGTCTACCCGTCGCGTGAGACCCTGGCGGAGTATCTCGGCTACCGCCAGGAAGTCGAATCCCTCGTACGCAACATCAACGCCCGCTGGGCGACTCCGGACTGGACGCCCGTCTTGCTGGACACGGTGGACAACTATCCCCGCTCGATCGCGGCCCTTCGTCGCTATGACGTGTTGCTGGTGAACCCGATGAGAGACGGCCTCAACCTGGTGGCCAAGGAGGGACCGCTCGTGAACGAGCGGGACGGGGTGCTGGCGCTCAGCCGCGGCGCCGGTGCGTGGGACGAGCTCGGTCCACACGCGGCCGAGGCCCACCCCTACGACATCCGGGCAACCTCTGACGCGCTCCTGGCCGCGCTGGAGCTCCCGGCCGACGAACGGGCCGGCCGGGCGGGCGCCCTGCGCAAGGCGGCCGGGGCTCGAACCCCGCTCGAGTGGTTCGCCGAGCTCGTGGGTGCGGCCCGCCAGCCGAGCTAGCCACCTCCGGCCAGCGCTTCGAGCAGCTCCAGGACGCCGGCCGGTCCCTCGACCACCAGATCGGCGGCCACCAGCAGCTCGCTGGGCGACTCGTCGCTACGGACCGCGACAGCGAGCACGTCGCGGCCAGCTTCCGACATGCGGGCGAGAGCCGCGAAGGCGGGCATATCACCTCGATCGTCACCGAGGTAGCACACCGCCTCCAGCCCATCGGCCAGCTCCATCACGACCGTGCCCTTGTCGGTGTCGAGCGGTGGCCGCAGCTCAATCGACATGCGCCCGGGGTGGGCGACCAGGCCGGTCGCGGCCGCCTCCGCCGCGGCCCACGATTCGACCCAGCGTTGATGCTCGGGGGCGGTCCGGACGTGCAAGGTCACGGCCAGGCCCTTGTGTTCCACGCCGACGCCCGCCGGGGCTTCCTGTGCTGCGGCGCGGGCGACCTGGTCGACGACCGGGCGCCACCGGGCGGCGGCACTCACCTCTTCCACCCGGCCACTTCGCACTCGCTCCAGGCCGTAGAGACCAACGAGGGTGACACCGTCGAACTCGGCCTCGCCGCCCAGGTGGTCGACGAGATAGGCGACCGGCCGGCCCGAGATGACGGCAACCCGGCCGTATCGGGCGGCCAGCGAAGCGAGGGTGGCCGGGACGCCGGGGAGCGGAACGGCTTTAGTGGGGTCCGCCACGATCGGGGCGAGGGTGCCGTCGAAATCCGTCAGGACGGCGGCCTGCCGGGGATGGGTCAACCAGGGCGACAGCCGGTCGAGCGGCACAGCCATGACGGACGCTCGTCAGCGATGGACGGTGGTGGTCGTCGTCGCGATGGTCGTGGTCGTGGTGCTGCCAGGCGAGCCGGCCAGGTCGGTACTGGCGACGACGAGGATGTTGGCTCCGTTGAGCGAGGCGACCGGTGGCTGGGCCGGCATGGGCTGCACCGCGCTCACCGGCAGTGCCATGGATGCAGCCAGCGTGGCCGCTTCCTTTTCGTAGCCCGGCTGGAAGTAGACGATGCTGGCAGTGACCTTCTGGGTGGCGTCCACCGGCGCCAGGGTGTTATAGCCCTTGGCGTGGAGCGTCTGGGTGACGGTGCCGGCCAGATGCTGGGAAACACCGGCGCCACCGCCGGCGACGGTGCCGTTGGCGACGAGGACCTTGACGCTCGAGGGGGGCCGCGGCGTCGCGCTCGTGGTCGTCGGAGTCGTTGCGGTCGTCGTGGATGGATGGCTGGGCGCGGTGGTCGTCGTGCCCTGAGCTGCCACCGTCGTGCCACTCGGTCCACTGTGGTGCAAGAGGATGATGCCGATAATGGCCGCGACGGCAATGAGGCCAAGGGCACGGCCGATCTGGATGCCGGCCGATCGCCCGAACGAACCGTCGGACGCGGCGTGCTGCCCGGGCCTCACCGGACGGGCGGTTCTCCGGCCGAGCGCCCCGCGTACCGGGCCCGCCGCCGCTGATCACGCAACCGGCGGAGGCGGCGAACCACGAGCGGGTCGTAGGCGTCGGCGTCGGAGGAGTCGACCAGCTCACCGAGGAGGCGGTAGTACCGGGCGGGCGACAGGCCGAAACGTTTGCGGATCGCCCCCTCCTTCGGCCCGGGCTGGGTCCACCACGTCCGCTCGAAATCGAGAATGGCCCGGTCTCGCGCCGACAGTCCCATCCGAGCAACCCTTTCACGGTTGGGAGTCGGGATCAAGCATTGAGGGCATCAGAGGGCGTCTGACGACACGAGAAGTGCTGGGTTGCCTCTGAGAGTGCGGGACGTCGCTGTGTCACACCGGCCGCGTATTGCACCGGCATGGCCTCCTGGGGAGATGTCGAGCGGGCCGCGGCAACCCTTGCGGAGACGGCGCGGGCCCGGTTCGAGGCTCACGGTCTTGGGCTCATGGCGACGCTGCGCCATGACGGTTCACCCCGGATCAGCGGCATCGAGCCGTTGTTCGCCGATGATGCCGGGATCCCGCAAGGGGGCCGACCTGCAGAAGGACGGACGATTCGCGCTTCACAACGCGACCGTCGACAAGCAGGTGACGGATGGGGACGTGAAGATCGGAGGCGAGGCCCGCCTGGTCGACACGGGGGAAAGCATGGACCGATTTCGCCTGGCCTTCGAACGTCACACTGGCTACCCCCCGCCGCCGGGTCCCCTCACCCTGTTTCGGGCTGAAGTTCTTGAGCTGTCGATGGTGCGGCCAGCGGGTGACCATCTCGATATCGAGTGGTGGCGGGAGGGAGAGGGGGTCAGGAAAGTCGAGCGCTACTGAGGGCCGCTTGGGACCACTCCGGGCCGCTCGGGGCAGCTCGGCCTGCCGGCCGGACGAACCCCCTATGGCAAGCTGCACCCCGTGCAGTACCGACCGACGACGGCGGAGCTCCTTCAGAGCATCGGCGATCTGCTGAACGGCGAGGTCCTTCGCTCCGCCCCCCTGGCGCTGCAGCATCAGGTGCGGGTGGCCGGCAACCTGGTCGGCATCCTCGAGCGGGAGTCGACCCTGGGTCCCGCGGCCGAGGGGCGGGAACGCAAGCGGCTCGCCGCCCTGGTCGGCCACGACGGCGAGGTGACGGATCTGTCGGCCGAACTGGCCGGGCGACTGCGGACCGGCGACGACCCGGAGTTCGAGCATCAGGCCTGGCAGGTGCTGGTGGATATCGCGAGGGATGACCTGGCCATTGCCAAGCCCGGCCATGACAGCTGGGAGGGTGAGTGAGTTCGACCGAACCGGACCTGGCCGAGGGGCGGACGGGCGAGCTGGTGTCGGGCCTCGAGGCCTTCCTCAGCGCCGAGTGGGGCCGGCCGGTGCGAGTATCCAACCCGACCAGCTCGTCTGCCGGCGCCCGGCGCAACAACGTGCTTTTCGACGCCGACGACGGACGAGAGAGGCTCGGGTTGGTGGCCACGATCATGCCGAACAGCCAGATCCAGCTGAATCCCATGGGCGCAGAAGCCGCCATGCGGGACCTGGCCAGAAAGGCAGGCGTTCCGGTTCCACGCCTTTACGCCACCTGCCTCGACTCCTCGTATGTGGGGGGCCCGTTTTTTGTCTCCGAACGGGTTGAGGGGGAAACGGTGCCCCGACGGGTTCTGCGGCTCGTCCACGAGCGGGGCATCGGCGAGCTGGTCGCGGGTCAGCTGGGCGGGGCGCTCGGGCGGCTGCACGCCATCGACCCCGGCCTCGCCCCGGCCGACCTGATCGATCCGGGGCCGGGCAATCCGGCTGAAGTGGCCCTCCAGTGGGCGGGCGACGCCTTCGGCCAGCTGCTGGAGCCGCGTCCCGCTCTTGCCCTCGGACTCCGCTGGCTGGAACGCGAGCTTCCGGGCGAACTTCCCGAGCGCTCCGTCATCCACGGCGACGTCCGCAACGGCAACCTCATCGTCGGGGCGGACGGCCTCCGCGCCCTCCTGGACTGGGAGGGCTCCAAGCGTCACGGCGACCCCATGGAAGACCTGGCCTGGGCCTCGCTACGGATGTGGCGCTTCCGCTACGACGACCAGGAGATCGGCGGTTTCGCGGGCCGCGCTCCTTTCGTGTCCGGCTACCAGTCGTCCGGGGGTGCCTTCGATGAAGAGCGGTTTCACTGGTGGAAGGTGCTGGGCACCCTGCGATGGGCCCTCGGTCTCGCCGGCCAAACGGCCGCCCACCTCGACGGGCGGTTTGTCAGCATCGTGATGGCGGCCAGCGGACGGCGGGTGCCCGAGCTCGAATGGGACCTCCTGATGCTTATCCGGCCTCGTTGCCCGGCTGAGCCCGGCTGAGATCAGCCCGCGGGGCGGGCGGGAGTCATGTGGAAGTTCGGATCATGTTTCAGGATCTCCCGGCGGGCGATGGTCATCTTGTGGACCTCGTCCGGTCCGTCGGCGAGCCTGAGCGTTCGCATGTGGGCATACATCTGAGCCAGCGGGAAGAACTGAGTGACCCCCGCGGCCCCGTGGACCTGGATGGCCCGGTCGATCACCTTGATGGCGATGTTGGGGATGGCCACCTTGATGCCTGAAATCTCTGTGGCAGCCGACTTGTTGCCCACGGTGTCCATCAGATGAGCCGTGCGGTAGACGTACTCCCGGCCCATATCGATGTCGATGCGGGCCTCCGCGATCCAGTCCTGGATGAGCCCTTTCTGCGCGACCAGGCTGCCGAAAGTCTGGCGCTCCAGCGAGCGTTTAATGAGGTATTCCAGCGCTCGCTCGGCCACACCAATGGCCCGCATGCAATGGTGGATGCGGCCCGGGCCGAGCCGGGCCTGGGAGATGGCAAAGCCGCCACCTTCCTCACCGAGCAGGTAGTCGTCCGGCACGCGAACGTTCTCGTAGATGACCTCCGGATGACCGCCCCGCTCTTCGTACCCGAAGACGAGGGGGTGGCGACCGAAGGAGACGCCGGGTGCGTCCTTCGGCACCACGATCATCGACTGCTGCCGGTGCCGAGGCGCAGTGGGGTCTGTCTTGCCCATGACGACGAGAACGCGACAGCGCTCGGCCAGCGCCCCCGAGCTGAACCACTTTTTGCCGTTGAGTAGGTAGTGGTTTCCGTCGCGCTCGATTCGGAGGCCGATGTTGGTCGCGTCGGAGGAGGCCACGTCGGGTTCGGTCATAGAGAACGCTGACCTGATCTCACCTTCTAGCAGTGGCGCCAGCCAGTCGCGCTTCACCGCCTCGGAGCCGTAGAGGTTGAGGATCTCCATGTTGCCGGTGTCGGGCGCGTTGCAGTTGAGGACCTCGGAGGCGAACGACACCTTCCCGAGCTGCTCCGACACGGGCGCGTAGTCGAGATTGGACAGCTTGGTGCCGGGCGCATCGGGCGAAAGGTGGGGAAGAAAGAGATTCCAGAGCCCCCGTTCCCTTGCCGCGGCCTTCAGCTTGTCGAGAACGGGTGGATAACCGTTCGGACCAACCTCTTCGAGCTGGGTGTAATATTCAACTTCATTTGGATAAATATGGTCGTCCATGAAGTGCCTGACTTCTTCCTGCATGGCTAGGCCTTCATCAGTGAATTGATACGGCATGGGATTGCTCCTTCAATGCATTCGTACCGCGTTCTCAAAGATCTCTTTTGAGAGTTTCGCCGTCCCCTTTACAAGCCTCTTGACAAGCGGAGCTGGGGCTAGAACCATCAACTCTTGCCCCAATTCACGTCGATGTCAAAGGAAAGAGAGCGCTGCCCGTGGACTTCGACCTGCCCTCCCACCTCCCGCCCCTGCTGAAGGCGCTCGACGAGTTCATCGACGCCGAGATCAAACCGCTCGAGCAGGCCAACATTCAGTTCTTCGACAAACGTCGGGAGCACGCCCGCACCAACTGGGAGGACGATGGCACGCCCACCAAGGAGTGGGAGCAGCTCCTCCGGGAGATGCGGCGGCGAGCCGACGCCGCCGGGTTTCTTCGCTACGCCCTGCCGGTCGAGCTGGGCGGGCGGGGCGGGTCCAACCTGGACATGGCGGTGATCCGGGAGCACCTGGCCCACAAGGGCCTCGGGCTCCACAACGACCTCCAGAACGAGTCTTCGGTGGTGGGCAACTTTCCGACGGTGCTCATGATGCACGACTTCGGAACCGAGACGCAGAAGCGACAGTTCATGGACGGGTTGCTCTCCGGCACCGTCCGGCTGGCTTTCGGCCTCACCGAACCGGGCCACGGGAGCGATGCCACCTGGCTGGAGACGCGGGCCGAGCGGGACGGCGATGAGTGGGTGATCAACGGAGCCAAGCGATTCAACTCCGGCCTGCATTCCGCCACCCACGACATCATCTTTGCCCGGACATCGGGGCAGCCCGGCCAGCCCGTCGGCATCAGCGCCTTTCTCGTCCCGACGGACGCGCCGGGATTCGACGTCCCGTTCATGTGGTGGACGTTCAACATGCCGACCGACCACGCCGAAGTCACGCTGACCGATGTGCGGGTCCCCGGGGATGCGGTGTTCGGCGAGGTCGATGGTGGTCTGGCGCTGGCCCAGCACTTCGTGCACGAGAATCGCATCCGCCAGGCCGCATCCGGTGTGGGGGTCGCTCAGTACTGCATCGATCAGGCGGTCGCCTACGCCAGAAGCCGGATCACCTTTGGCAAGCCGCTGGCCAGCAACCAGGCCATCCAGTTTCCCCTCGCCGAGTTGCACACCGAGTGCGAGATGATCCGCACCCTCGTGTACAAGACGGCCTGGGACCTCGACCGCCACCACCACCTCGAAGTCAGCGACCGGGTCTCGATGTGCAACTACCGGGCCAATCGCCTGGCCTGCGAGGCTGCTGACCGGGCCATGCAGGTGCACGGCGGCCTCGGCTACTCGCGGCACATGCCCTTCGAGCACATCTACCGGCATCACCGCCGGTACCGGATCACCGAGGGCTCCGAGGAGATCCAGATCCGCCGGGTGGCCGGCCGCTTGTTCGGGTTCACCGGCCAGAAGGCAGCATCGGCCTCGTCGTAGCCAACCGCCCGCGGGACCTGCGAACTGTACCGATAGCCTCACCTTGCCATCCCTTGAGATCGAGCCGACCGTGTAGGGACAGAAGAGACGAGGTAGCGACGTGGGCGTACTGGATCTTGTCGACCGATTGTGGCGAGGCGAGTCGTCGATCGAGGAACACCATCCCTTCGCCCACTCCGGCGGGCTCGAGGAGCTCATGGATGGCGTCGCCTTCGTGCCCTCCTTCGCCAACGTCAGCGCCTTCTCGACCGGTGACGGGCTCGTCATGGTGGACACCGGCAGCAAGATGTTCGCCCGCGTCGTGCACACCGACGTGCGTCAGTGGCGGGAGGACCGGCTGCACACCGCCATCTACTCACACGGCCACATCGATCACGTCTTCGGAGTGCCGATCTTCGACGAGGAGGCGGCCGCTCAGGGCTGGCCGGCGCCTCGGGTAGTCGCTCACGAAGCGCTGCCGGCGCGCTTTGACCGGTACATCCTGACGGCGGGATACAACGGCGTCATCAACCAGCGACAGTTCCAGGCCCCTGGCTTGCGCTGGCCGACGGACTATCGATATCCCGACGAGACCTACCGATCGTCGCTGCGGCTGGACATCGGTGGCGAGGTCTTTGAGCTCCACCATGCCAGGGGCGAGACCGACGATCACACCTGGACCTGGGTGCCCGCTCGCAAGGTGCTGGCCTGCGGGGACTTCTTCATTTGGGCGACTCCCAACGCCGGCAACCCCCAGAAGGTGCAGCGGTATCCGAAGGAGTGGGCCGTCGCCCTCCGTACCATGGCCGGCCTGGGCGCTGAGCTGCTGCTGCCGGGACATGGCCTTCCGGTGGCAGGCCCCGACCGCGTCAGCCAGGCCTTGAACGACTGCGCCGAGCTGCTGGAATCACTGCACGACCAGGCGGTCGCCCTGATGAACGAGGGGGCACGGCTCGACGATCTCATCCACGGCGTCCGGCCACCCGCTCACTTGCTCGAGCGGCCGTATCTTCGCCCCGTCTACGACGAGCCAGAGTTCGTCGTGCGGAACGTCTGGCGTCAGTACGGAGGCTGGTACGACGGCAACCCGGCCACGTTGAAGCCCGCACCCGAGGTCGCTCTGGCTCGAGAGGTGGCTGGTCTGGCCGGTGGTGCTGGCCGGCTGGCCGATCGGGCCCGGGCGCTGGCAGGCGACAACACCGACGACCTGTCGTTGCGGCTGGCCGGTCACCTGGTCGAACTGGCCTCCCTCGCCGAGCCGTCCGATCCTGAGATTCATCGAGCCCGGGCAGAGGTGTTCGAACGAAGGGTGGCGGCGGAGGCGTCGACCATGTCGAAGGGAGTCTTCGCCTGGGCCGCCGCGGAGTCTCGCCAAAAGACCGGCTGAGGATTTGATGCTCCGTGCCGTTCTGATCGATGTCGGCGGCACGCTGTGGCCCGACGCCTGGCATCAGCAGTCGGATGACGACCACGAGCGGGTCCGGCGGCTGCGAGAGGCCACGCCCGGCCTGAGCCAGGCGGAGGCGTCCCGCTTGGTGGAGATCCTCGGTGACACCGGCCACCCGGTCGCTGACCGGCAACAGACGAGCGACCTGGTCAGCGACGCCATCGCCCGGGTCAAGCCGGCAACGCCCGTCCGGCTCGAAGCAGTACGGGCCGCCATGAGCGTCCCCGCCCGCGGACGAGTGCAGCTATTCCCCGGTGCCAAAGACCTGCTCGCCGCCCTGGATGAGCGTGGTCTTCGGGTCGTCATCGCAAGCAACGTCCTGTGGAGGGACGCTGCCCACTACCGTCAAGATTTTCGCGACCTGGGGCTGGCGCAGCACGTCACTGCATACGTGACGTCGGTCGATGTCGGCTGGCGAAAGCCGAGTCCCGCCTTCTTCGCCGTCGCCCTCGCCGCGGCCGGTCATCCGCCCAGCCAGTGTGCGATGGTGGGCGACTCGGAGAGAAATGACATCGCGCCCGCCCGGGTCCTGGAAATGCTCACCGTCCGGGTGGCTATCGAGGGGCCCCTTCCCGCCACGACTGTCGCCACCCGCCTGTGCTCCTCACTCGGCCAGGTGGCAAAGGTCCTGTTCGCTGAAGCGGATCGTTACCGTCCCCCTTGAGTCCGTCCTCAGATGATGAGCAAGGAGCCAGAACAATGATCAGGATGCTGAACGACGTACCTGCTGGTGTCGTCGGGTTCGAG
>Ga0306920_100012169_pt1 | contig 11661 bp, 14 predicted proteins | sample flu12Cox44000170_FD_204666 | JGI IMG/M metagenome (GOLD analysis project Ga0306920, IMG submission 204666) | Lab enrichment of tropical soil microbial communities from Luquillo Experimental Forest, Puerto Rico - flux4day.12C.oxic.44.000.170 (v2)... | ecosystem: Environmental > Terrestrial >...
GCGCAGGGCAGCGCGCTGCTCAGGAGGGTTCAAGTCCCTCTGGCTCTCAGATGAGGAGAGTCATATCCAAAGGCGGGGGTAATGCCTCGCTGGCCGGAGAAAGCGGAAGGTATGGAGACGTCTAAACGGGCACGAAAGCGAAAGCTGGATACAGCCAAGACCGACCTGGAGCCACTGCTTGCAGTACTTCGGAGGGCAGGGTGTCTACCGTGAGGTGGAATCTGAAGGGCCTGCGGAGAAGTACCGGGCCGTAATCAAGGGGGAAACCCCGTGATGAACCGGTCAGCCCATTGGTGGGGCAAGGTCGAGCCTGTTATTCGGGGGCGAAGGCGTTCTCATTCACCCACCCATTAACCAAGGTGATTGCGGGCGGCACGGTACGGAAGAACAGCGCGTGACCCCTGGAGAGCTGACAGAGTCCCTGGGTGGCACCAAGGTAAGGCGAACCTATAAGCGCAAGCGAAGTGGCGAGCGACGCTCTGTCAGCAGTCCGACGGCTGCATAGTACCTGAAGCATGGCGAAAGCTATGTGACCGGGCGACCGGCGACGGAATGGATCGGGGAAGGACAGCCGGCGAAGATAGTTGGGAAGAGAAAGGAAACCAGATGAGCAAGGACGAGGGAGGTCGGAACAGTTCCTTCAGCGAAAAACCCGTACGCTCTCGCCCGAGGAGACTGGTGGATTGGATCAACCCGACGGGTGCTAAGAAGGTCCATTCATTAATCGACAAGGTGTACAAGCGGAAGAACCTGGAGATGGCCTGGGAAAAGGTGAAGGAGAACCGGGGTAGCGGAGGTGTGGATGGGCAAAATCTGGAGGCTTTCGAAGCGCAGCTGAACCAGCAGTTGGATCGGCTGCACCAGGAGTTGAAAGAGGATGCTTATCGACCTCTGCCGGTGCGCCAGCACCCGATCCCGAAGAGAGACAAACCCGGTGAGTACCGAATGCTAGGCATACCAGCGATCTACGACCGTGTGTGCCAGCAAGCGCTGCTCAATCGGTTGGAGCCTATCTTCGAGCCAGTATTCGATGATGCTAGCTTTGGATACCGGCGAGGGCGATCGACGAAGGATGCGCTGCGCAAAATCTGGAAAGAAATCCAGAGTGGATCGGAGTGGATCGTGGACGCGGATCTCCGAGACTTCTTCGGGTCCGTTGATCATGAAAAGCTTCTCACACTGGTAGCCCAGCAAGTAGCGGATGGCCGAGTGCTTCGCCTGATTGAGGCGATGCTCAAGGCGGGAAGCTACGGCAAAGGACAACTCTTTCCCAGTGAGCGTGGCACTCCGCAGGGTGGAGTGGTTTCGCCCGTCCTCAGTAACATTCTTCTGACGCCCTTTGATCGGGAGATGCGGCTGAGAGGGTATCAGCTGACGAGGTATGCCGACGATTGGGTGGTTACCTGTAAGTCGGCAGCAGAGGCACGAGCCGCCGTGGACGCGGCCCGCAGAATCCTGAAACAGCTAGGCGTGGAATTGCATCCGCAGAAGACGCGGATCGTTCATGTCCGGTACGGTTTCGAGTTTCTCGGCTACAAAATCAAGCGTGGGAAGAAGAAGCTCCGTCTTCCCGAAAGCAAGATTCGTAGCGGATTACGTGCGGGGGCGCTCTATGCGTATCCTCGGGCGAAATCCATCCGTCGTTTCATGGACCAAGTGCGGCAGCGGACCAAGCGCAATCTACCTCTGACGACCCCAGAGCTGATCGAGAAACTGAATCCGCTCTTGCGAGGTTGGGGTGAGTATTACAAGGCAGCCCACGTCCGAACGCTCTTCCACCGTCTCGACCGATGGATCGTGCGACGCCTTCGGTCGCATCGGTTCAAGCGATGGCGCAACAACCGCGAGCGGCAGTTGCCGGAGTCGCTGTTGTACGCAGAGTACGGGTTGGTCAACCTGGTCCGGCTGATTCCTTCTTTGGTATCTCGGCAGTTATGAAATCTTTGCGAAAGCTGCATACGGGAAAACCGTACGTGCAGTTTGAGAGGCGGACGGAGGCCAGCGTGAGGGCAACCTTACGCGCCTCCTCCGACCCGAGTATCCGGAGTCCCGCATGTCCACTTCCGAGTCCCTGGCTCCCCGAACCCGAGCAAATAGCGAGACGATTCAGGACTTCCTCGGAACGCTAGTCGCGCGCTTTCGCGGCCACGAAGTGCTCACTTCCGTGCGGCAGTTTCCGGCGCGAGAAGCCAAGTTTCGTCCGATGCCAGCCTGGGTGACAAGTGCCTTGGCTGACGCCTATCGGACGAAGGGGATCGAGCAACTCTACTCACACCAGGCGGCGACGGCTGAACTGGTGCGCGACGGCAAGAACGTGGTTGTGGTGACGCCGACTGCATCCGGTAAAACGCTTTGCTACAACCTGCCTGTCTTGAATGCGGTGCTGGAGAATCCCGACGCTCGCGCGCTCTACCTTTTCCCGACCAAAGCACTTGCCCAGGATCAACTGGCTGAATTGCAGGATCTCGCGAAACGACTCGATGACAGTTTCGGACTGTTTACGTACGACGGCGACACTCCGAGCGACGCGCGAAAAGCAATCCGGGAGCGAGGACACCTTGTTCTGACAAATCCGGACATGCTGCACACGGGCATTCTGCCCCACCATACAAAATGGATGCGGCTGTTCGAGAATCTCCGTTACATCGTTTCTCGACGAATTGCACACTTATCGAGGTGTATTCGGGAGCCATCTGGCGAATGTGCTCAGGAGACTGAGGCGGATTGCAAAGTTCTACGGTTCCGATCCACAGTTCATCTGCTGTTCCGCCACGATTGCGAATCCCGGCGAGCTAGCTTCCCAGTTGATTGAGAAGGAAGTTGCGGTTGTCGAAGAAAACGGATCGCCAGCCGGCGAGAAGCTTTTCGTGTTCTACAACCCGCCAGTGATTAACAGGAATCTCGGGATTCGGCGGAGCTACATCAATGAAGCGACGCAGGTTGCAAAAGAGATTCTTGCCCGGAAGCTGCAGACGATTGTCTTTGCCAACAGTCGATTGCACACCGAAGTCATTCTGACCTACTTGCAGCAGGCCAATCGCCCGAAGCCCGGCAAACCGGAACCGATTCGCGGTTATCGCGGTGGTTATCTGCCGGGAGAACGACGCGAGATTGAACGCGGTTTGCGGGACGGCCGTATCCTGGGCGTCGTCGCCACCAACGCACTCGAACTCGGAATCGATGTTGGATCGCTCGATGCCTGCGTCATGGCCGGGTACCCAGGAACGATTGCTTCCACCTGGCAACGTGCCGGCCGGGCAGGGCGCCGCAGCGGAAGTTCATGCGCCGTTTTCGTTGCATCTTCGGCACCACTCGATCAATTCATCGTGCAGCATCCCGACTACTTTTTCGGAAACTCGCCCGAGCACGCTCATATTCAGCCCGACAATCTGGAGATTCTCGTCAACCACCTGAAGTGCGCAGCATTTGAGCTACCCATCTCCCCTGACGAAGGATTCGGTAACGTTGGGCTTCCAGAACTCTGTGAGCAATTAGGAGAGGCAGGGTTCCTGCATCAGAGTGGCGGTGACTGGCACTGGATTGACGAAGCGTACCCGGCGGACACGATCAGCCTGCGATCCGTGACCTCCGACAACTTCGTCATCATCGACACAACTGGCGAAGAGAGTGGTAAGCCCGGGGTCATCGGCGAAGTGGACTTCTCCTCCGCGCTGACCACAGTGCATCCCAAGGCGATCTACATCCACCAGGGCCAGCAGTATCACGTCGAGCATTTGGATTTCGACAAGCGCAAAGCCTATGTGAGGCCTGTCAACGTCGACTACTTCACGGACGCGATCCGTTACACCCAGGTTCGCGTGCTGGAAGTTGCTGAAGAAGAGAGGATTGCCGGTCCAGCAGCACGCGCGCATGGCGATGTGCTCGTGCGATCGCAAGTTGTAGGTTTCAAGAAGATCAAGTTCTTTACCAACGAGAATGTCGGCTCGGGAAAGCTCGAACTGCCGGAGAACGAGATGCATACGACCTCGTTCTGGCTCACGCTCGGGCACAGCTTGCTTTCGGATCTTCCGTTCAGTCTCTCTGAACGTCAGAACGGGATCTTCGGCTTGCTCTATGCGCTTGGATCCATGGCGGCGCTTTTGATGATGTGCGATCGCCGCGACCTTGGTACGGCGGTTGGGGAACGGCCGCCCAGCGCAGCCAGCGAGATCAACTGGGAAGATTTCGCTCCCTCGAACGCTTCCGAGTCCAAAGAGTTCTTCGAGCCTAACCTTTATATATACGACGCTTACCCAGGCGGGATCGGGTTCAGCGAGCCTCTGTACCGTGCTTCGGACACGTTGCTGAACCGCACCCTCGAATTGATCAGTGCCTGCCCCTGCGAAAATGGATGCCCATCATGCGTGGGACCGACCGCCGATCGCAGTGAAAGAACGAAAGAGGTTGCGCTTGAGATTCTCGGACGCTTGGCCGGAAACACCGAGTTCGCAGTGACGAGGACGGCAGAAACCGCATGAGCATGCGCTACGTCAGCCTGAAGGCGCTACAGCGCTCTCATTCGGTCGGCACAGAAGAGCCGGAGGGCCACTGGCAAGCGCCTCTAAGAAACGATGGTGCATTGCTATCGCTTCCGGCAGCAGCGCGGATGAACCCGGAGCGCGTGACCCAGATTCTGGGGGGCACAGCGAACACCAATCCGCACGGAGAGTATTTTTCAGTTCGCTCATGGTGCGCTCAGCCTCCGCGGTATTCCCCCGATCCGTGCGCCCTCAAACTGCTGGTCCCGGATCCTGTCGACGAGATCTCCGATCCGGACCAATGGCTTTTTCTTGACACAGAAACCACCGGTCTTTCGGGCGGCAGCGGCACATACGCGTTTCTCGTGGGTGTTGCCTGGTGGGAAGGTGGAGGGCTTGAGATCGAGCAGTTCTTCTTGCGCGAGTACAACGAGGAACGCTCGTTACTGCTTGCCTTGCGTGAGCGCATTGCGGAACGCCCGGTTCTTGTGAGCTTTAATGGGAAATCGTTCGACTGGCCGCTGCTCGAAACCCGTTATCGCATGTCTCGCAAGGTTTCCGTGCCGACGCCCCGAGCGCACCTCGATTTCCTGCACCCAGCCCGGAACCTCTGGCGGCTGCGTCTGGGGTCTGTCCGGCTCTCAGAGCTTGAACGTCATGTCCTCGCCTGGGACCGAGGGGCCGACCTGCTCTCTGGAATGATTCCGCAAATCTATTTCGATTATTTGCGCGGAGGCCCACCCGAACGACTCATTCCGGTGCTTAATCACAACCAGATGGATCTGCGCGGCCTGGCGGCACTGTCCAGCCGGATTCTTTCTTTGCTCGGCGATGCCGAAACCCTGGGGCAAGACGGGCTGGAACTGTTTGGTGTTTCTCGTATCTGCGAAAAGCGAGGGGAGCACACAAGAGCCCGCAGCCTCTACGAGAAGTCGATTGCATCCATTCTGCCGACCGAAACCGACCGGGCTGCGCGCCGATCGCTGGCAAGACTCGCCAAGAGGCAAGGTGATTTCGATCTGGCATGTGAGCTTTGGAAAGAGGCCTTGGAGAATTCGCGGCACGGCTATGAGGCCTACGAGCAACTGGCGATCTATTACGAGCACAAAGCGCGTGATCCGGAGCAAGCTCGACTGATCGTGCGGCAGGCACTCGAGGAACTACGGCGAGCAATCCAAGCGGGTGACATCACGCGCGGCGCGCATCGTGAATTCAAAGCCAGATTCGATCGTCGAATGGAGCGGCTGGAACGGAAGAGTCGCAGGCCGTTGTTGGATGCCTTGGCCATCGAAGCTCAGGTTTAGAGGTGGACGAGATGGAGGAGGGACGAAAACGCGTATTGGGAATCATGGCCAGCATTCTGGTCTCCCGTCATCTCAAGACCACGGAAGATTTGCATGACAGCCGGCCCAGTCCGCGCACCGAGTCGCTGATCGCCTCAGCCGTGCAGTGGGCCGAGCGAATCCTGAGACGAATTGACGGGACGTTCGCGAACTCGACAGACGACAGACGATCGCCGCGGAGTTGAAAACGACTGCAACACGATCGACCCGAAAAAGTTGAGGTGGCAAACCCGATAAAATCAACCCAAGGTTCTGGGTGAGGTTCTGTGATGAATGGTTCTGATGGTGTGGGTTCAGGGGAACGCAACAGGGTTCTGAATGCGGTGCCGCTGCACAATGCGGTATTGTGTGCGGAATGCGATGTTGTCAGCGATAGTCCGCATGATGTCTGCATGGTTTGCGGCAGTCATGCGTTATTCAACATAGCCCGTCTGTTCGGCGGCAAGCTTCCGAAAAAGCGAGCGAGCCTGGTTGTTGCGGAACCGGCCGAGATTTCTTCGAGAGAGGTGGTGCTGGCGTTCCCTGGGGTTCACAGACCCCGAAGGCGAGCGATAGCGGGGTCGCGTTAGTCGGTTTGGCGGGCGGCTTCCACGGCAGCTTTGGCCGCCTTTAGCATGACGTGAGTATCGCGAGCGATCTTGCCCTTTGCAACGACGTTGAGGAGCCTGGCTTTCATGGTTGGAGTCGAGTAGTAATGGCTGATTGCCACTTTAGTGGAAGACTCGTCAAGCTTCTGAAATGTCGTCTCTACTGTGTAATCGCTCAGGATCTTGCTGATTCCAAAGGTGTCCTGGGGTAACACCGTGACGATCTTTTCGAGTGGGACGATTTCGACGTCCCTCTCAATGCAACTGTGCCTGCCGCCAGAAAGATGGCATTGATAAGAAACTCCCACTCCTCGAGTCGCCGTTCCGTCAATCAGTTCGACTCTCGACACACGAGGATGGAACTCCGGGATTTTGGTGAGATCCATGCAGAACGCCCACACTTCCTCGAGTGGCGCATCAATAACAAGCTCCTGCCTGGATCGAAATGGTGGCCGCATGAGTCGTTGAATTGGACCGCGATGATCAGGTTACATTGCGCGGTTAAAGATCCATGCCATATCAGGCCTCTTCGTCCGGCGGGCCTCCGGCGCCGGCGAGATCCTGCGGTCGGATTCTCTCCACGTTGAATTTGGCTGCGCGCTCGCGCATGGTTTTCAATACCTCTTCGAGCGGAGGCGGTTCCCCCTTGATCCAGCGCAGCGGATTGATGCGCGCCACCACAAATGAGCGGAGATACGGACTGACCAGTCCGCGCTCTTTCAATTTCTTGACTGCGGCGCCCACTTTCTCTTCAAGATCCAGCACCATTGATGCGCGCTTTTCGTGGTCCTTGATCGCGGCGCGCAGGGGATCATCTGTAAAGGTTTCCAGTCTCCGCAGAATGGTGTGGTAGACGCCCCCGCCAAAACGTGGGACTTTTTCGTAGCACACACCAAGCGTGACCAGGGCAGGCTCGTCCAGGTAAAAGGCGAATTGCGACTCCGGACGCGACCCGTCTTCTTCGACTAGGCCACGGTAAATGCGGATCACCTCCAACGCCCGCTCTTTGAGGTTGTGCGCTTTCTCGGTGTTCAGCGCCAGAATCTGCCATGCCACCTCACGATCGGCTACGACTAGCGCAGTAATCGACTTGGCTCCGAGGCGCCGCATCGCCTCCAGGCGGTGGCGGCCATTCGGGGTCCAGAATCCGTCGTTGGGCGCAGTGACCGCAATAATCGGGTCAAGGAAGCGACCGGTCTTGTTGATGACGTCGGCCAGACGCTTGTGGTGGGTATCAGAAAGGTCCCGCTGGAACGGCGTAGGCTCGACCGCGTCGATGGGCAAGACCGACAATAGAAGAGGATGACCGCCCAGGGGTTCTTTGTAGGAGCCGACAATACAACCACCTGCTTTTTCGATCGCCTCAGCCACCGTTCGAGCATTTCCGCTAGGCTGATCGAGCCTGCATTCGCCCGGACCGAGGCCTTTCGTACCCGGTTTCGCTTTGCGAGGTCGGCGTCGTGTTGGTGCCCGTGTGACCATGATCGAGAATCCATTCTAGCGTCTGCATCTGTCAAGTCAGGTGACCGAATTGCGACGCTGTCAGCAGGTTCTCGGCGGACTGCAGATAGATCTAAAGCTGGAGTGCTGCAAAGGACTTTTTTCTTCCTGAGCCAAAGGCTCCAGAGGCAGCGGCTCGAAGGATGCGGCGGAAGGTGGGACACTCCATGTGGCTCGGCGCTCGGCAGGCAGCAGCGTGCCGCAGGCCATCGCGCATATCGGTCAGTTTGCGGATGGTTCTGTCCAGTTCCTCGGCTTTGGCTGCCAGCATCCGCCGGTCGAGGCGCGGCCGGCCATCGGGCGCGAACATGAGCGCGATTTCATCGAGCGAGAAGCCTGCGGAACGCCCCAGCGCGATCAGCGCCAGCCTTTCCAGCACGCCGGGATCGAACACACGGTGCAGACCCCGCCTGCCAATCGAGGCGATCAACCCCTTCTCCTCGTAGAAGCGCAGTGTTGAGGCCGCTAGCCCAGAGCGCCGAGCTACTTCCGTGATGTCCACAATCTCTCCCTCTTGACCTCAAGTCGACTTCAAGTTGCAGAATATGATGTAGAGCTCTCGAAGTGCAAGCGAAAGGAAACGACATGGACGCTGTGGGCCAAAGCGATCGGGCGAAGGCGACGCAACCAGGGCCAAACCCCGGTTTGCTGCGCCCTCCGGTTATCTTCTTATGTGCGCTGCTGCTTGGAATCGCCTTGCACTGGGCCTGGCCACTCAAATTCATGCCAAAGAATGTTGGATTGCTTGGCCTCCTTATTACGGTTTGCGCCGTAGTGCTCTTTCTGCTTTCCTACCGGGAATTTCGGGCAGCCGGTACCTCGGTCCGAGGAAGCATGAGTTCCACTACGATTGTGCAAACCGGTCCTCACCGGTTCAGCCGCAACCCTATCTATCTGGCTTTCATCCTATTTGTACTCGGATTGTCCGTTTGGCTGAATAATCTCTGGATGCTGGTAACGCTTGTTCCGGCAATCGGCATCATCGCGATGGTTGTGATCCCACGAGAGGAGCGGTTCCTCGAACGCAACTTCAACGACCAGTACTCAAGCTACAAGGCCCGGGTTCGCTGTTGGTTGTGAGACAGGGTTCGCCAGCCTCGGCTGCCATAGAGCACAAGATTGAAGGCGCAAACGATAACTTCCAGACACGGTCAAAAGGGTGGCAGAGATGTCTGGGTTGACCAGAGATAGTGGAGCAGGAAGCCTCCCTGGTAGGGTTAAACAATTGGTTGCTGTCTATAAAGATAGTGACCATGATCGGTATCTGAACAATTTGTTCCAACTGCAGATCGTTGCCGGAGATTACAACGAGGCCGTTCGGACAATAAGCGCTTTGCGCGACCTGCGTCGGGCCAGCAATGCCGCTCAAGCCGCCGCGAGATTAGCCCCATTCGAGATTTACGCTAAAGCCGAGACACGGGTGCACTCGCGGCGGTCAGAATACTTGAGAGGCAGACCTCCGCCTGCCTCCCAAGTATCTTTCGGGATACATAGATTCGAGGAAGTTTGGCGGCATCTCGACGGAACCACACTTCCACAATCTGACTTCTGGACCGGAATAGTCCAATTCCTGCTATAAAATCCTTACGTTGCGACCAAGTAACGAAGCGGTGATTGCCGAGTGACGAATGCCGACTTCTAACAACCAGCCCGTTGCTACGACTCTACCCGCCCGCTACTACACGGACTCGGATCTCTTCCACGACGAGCTCGAGCGCTTCTACTGCCAGACCTGGATCTGTGCCGGTCGCTCCGACCAAATCCCGGCACCAGGCAAATACTTTCTGCGCGAGGTGGCGGGTGAGAGTGTGATCATTACTCGCGACCGGGAGAACTCACTGCAGGCGTTTTTCAACGTGTGCCGGCATCGCGGTACCCGCATCTGCTCCAGCGCTCAGGGACAGTTCCCCGGGCGGATCCAGTGTGGCTATCACGGTTGGACCTACGGACTCGACGGGGCCCTCATCGGCGCTCCGCACATGCACGATGGCTTCTGCCGCGAGGACTATCCCCTCAATCGCGTTTCTGTTGATGTTTGGGACGGACACATCTTCATCAACCTCGGCTCCGAGCCCGCCCCGCTTGCCAGTCAGTTGGAAGATTTGCCTCAAAAGTTCGCGCACTGGCAAATGGCTGAGCTGCGCGCCCATCGGCGCATCGACTATGAAGTGAAGGCCAACTGGAAGCTGATCATGGTGAACTACAACGAGTGCCTGCACTGCCCCCTTGTGCATCCGGCGCTCACGGCCATCACCGACTACCTGTCTGGCGAGAACGATCGGCCGCATCGCGGATACATTGGTGGTTCCATGGACTTTCAGGGCGGCGCCAAAACCATGAGCAAAGATGGCAAGCTGCGGCGCGATTACCTTCCTTTGCTCACCGCCGACGAACGCAGCAAAGTTTATTACTACGCGATTTTTCCTAATCTGCTAATAAGTCTTCATCCGGATTACGTCATGACTCACACACTCTGGCCGCGTGTCGTGGATCGTACTGAGGTTATCTGCGAATGGCATTTCCACCCGGATGAAATGGCGAAGCCAAACTTTGAAGCCGAGGATGCGATTGACTTCTGGGACATTACGAACCGTGAAGACTGGGCCATCTCAGAGCTCTCGCAGGCCGGAATCAAGTCGCGCGCCTATAAACCCGGTCCCTACTCTCGCTGTGAGTCGCTGCCCCACGCCTTCGACCAGATGGTTCTGGATCGCGAAAGCGAAGGACGCAAGAAAAAGTCCCGCTGAACCGCACTTCCCAGAAGCCGACATGGGGATCGCTCAGAATCGAGCGCGATTCGGGACGAAGGCAGAAGAGAGGCATCACTTGTACGAGATGGCGACTTCCGGTAGGGAAAAAGGAAGAGTCTACCCAGAAAAAGCAGGGCCTTCCCTGGATGCGTGGTCCCACCCCATGCAATGCGCCCCTCCGGATCGACGGGCGGGCTGCCTGAGACGCTCGACCAACTTGACGAGCTTCTCGTCAGCCTGGGAGCAAGCTCGGTGACAAAATGACGCGGTCAACCCATCAATCAACGAAGCGCGTGGCCGGCCGCCAGGGTAAGAAAACCGCCCAAGGCAAGACCCCGGCGAAGCTGCTGGTCGCCATGACTGGCAAGGCAAGCGCCGCGAAGACCGCAAGAGGCGCCGAACCCGTGTTCGCGTACATTGCTAGCTTGCCGCAGCCGCAGCGCGGCATCGCCGAGGGCATCGATGCCCTGGCGGCCAAAAGTTTGCCGGACATCCAGCGAGCGGTGAAGTGGGGCATGGCGTACTACGGGGTCAACGGGGGCTGGTGCTTCTCTTCCGGCGCCTTCGTCGGCCATGTGAAACTGATGTTCATACGTGGCACGGAGATCAAGCCGGAACCGCCTGTGACTCCGATCGGGATGGGCAAATCCACCCGCGGAGTCGAGTTAGCATCGCTTGACGATTTCGACGAGCGCCAATTGGCGTCGTGGATGAAGCAGGCCGCCACCATGCCCTTCGTCGGGGGAAAGAAGCGATGACTACGCCGTGGTGCAGCGTTCAGGGTGCCGAGAAGGCCAACGAGACCGTGGCGTCGTTTCGGAGGATGTGGCTTGAGCCCGTCGATTTGACCAGAGCCGAGGGCGAAGGCGGTTAAGAACAGTCTTCCATGTTTGCAGTTGGAGGTGGCGAGCGCAGCGCTACTACTGGTAAACGACTCGTCGCAAATTGTTTACCAACCCCTCGTCCGGTACTTTCGGTTTGATCCTGGATGACGCGCAAACCG
>Ga0306920_100012170_pt1 | contig 11660 bp, 12 predicted proteins | sample flu12Cox44000170_FD_204666 | JGI IMG/M metagenome (GOLD analysis project Ga0306920, IMG submission 204666) | Lab enrichment of tropical soil microbial communities from Luquillo Experimental Forest, Puerto Rico - flux4day.12C.oxic.44.000.170 (v2)... | ecosystem: Environmental > Terrestrial >...
ACCTGCAGGGCGGGCTCGTGGCGTTGCAGCAGCGGCATCCGTTCATTGGGGACGTGCGGGGCACGGGCCTGCTGCTCGGGGTCGAGCTGGTCGAGGATCCGCAGTCCCGGCGTCCCGCGCCCGGGCGCGCCCGCGAGGTCACCGAGGCCATGCGCGACCATGGGATCCTGCTCGGCACCACCGGCGCGGCCGGCAACGTGCTCAAGATCCGGCCGCCGCTGGTATTCACGCCCGAGCAGGCCGACCTGCTGCTGAACGTGCTTGGCCAGGTCCTCGCGGTCACCCGCGGCTGACGTGCCAGGCGGGCCCGGGTTAGGACAGTGTGTCGGCGACGATCTGGTCGATCAGTGTCACCATGCTGAAGTCGCCCGCGGTGAAGCGGTTGCGCATTACGGCCACCGCCACGCCGGAATCGATGTCGGCGTAGGCGGCCGAGCCGTTCATCCCCATCATCCCGAATGTCGAGCCGCGGCGCGACAGCACCCCGCCCGGGCGGTTTGGGCTGTAGCCGAACGCCCAGGACGTCGGGAAGCCCATCACCTCGTCCATCCCGGTGAAGGCCACCGTCGCCATCTGGGCCAGCCGCTCCGGCGAGACGAGGCGGACGCCGTCCACGTGGCCGAGGAGCGCGGAGTACATCCGGGCCACCCCGCGTGCGGTCATCGTCCCCTCGGCCGGGATGTCGGCGGTCAGCACGTCGGCACAGTTGGCGTAACCGGCGTCTGGCAACACTCCGCGGGGCATCGCCCGGGACTGCGACGATCCTGGTTCCGGTGCGGGCGGCGCGATGCCTTCGGGCGCGACCTGGCGGGCCACCCGAGCCAGCAGCCGTGGTGGCACCCCGAAGCAGACCTCGTCCTCGATACCCAGTGGGCCGGTGATGACCTCGCGCAGCAGCGTCGAGATCGTCCGCCCGGTGGCCCGGCGCAGGATCTCGCCGAGCAGGAAACCGAACGTCTTTGCGTGGTACCCGAACCTGGTGCCGGGCTCCCACCAGGGTTCCTCGTCGGCCAGCACGGCGCACATGCGATCCCAGTCGCACAGGTCGGCCACGGTCGTGTCCGCGGGCAGCCCCGGAACCCCCGCGGTGTGCAGGAGCACGTGGCGCAACGTCACGGCATACTTGCCGCGCGCGGCGAACTCCGGCCAGACGTCGGCGGCCCGCAGGTCGTAGCGGAGCTCACCGCGCTCTGCGAGCACGTGCGCCACCGAGGACGCCACGCCCTTCGCGGTGGACGCCGCGTAGAACAGGGTGCCGCCGGACACGGCCGCCCCGGTCGCGGGATCGGCGGTCCCGGCCACGGCATCGGCGATCACCTGGCCGTTCTTGATCACCGCGACCTGCACCCCGGTCTCCGTGCCGGACGCCACCACTTGCTGGACCGCCGCCTCGATGCGGGCCCGTGCTCGTTCCTCGTTCACGCCACCTCACTTGCATTGGCCCCCGCCGGCCACGACCCGCGTTAGCCTCTTCCGGCTACAACCCGTGTTAGCCTCTGCCCGGCTACAACCCGCGTTAGCCCCGGGCCCGGCCACAATGGGAGGGTGGACGAAGCGGTCCGAGGGTACATCGACGCGATTCCGAGCGAGCACCGCGCCATGTTCGACCGGCTGCACCGGCTGATCCTGGAAGCGCACCCGGATGCGACGGTGGCGCTGTCGTATGGGATACCCGCCTACCGCGTCGGCCGGCGGCGCCTGTTTGTCGGGGCGTGGAAGCATGGCCTGTCGGTCTACGGCTGGCAGGCCGACCACGACGCCGGGTTCAGCGCCCGCCACCCGGAGTTCCTGGCGAGCAAGGCGACGATCCGGTTGCGGCCGCAGGACGCCGCGGGCCTCGGGGACGACGAACTCCGCGACTTTCTGCGCGCGACGCTGAACACCGGGGACTGACGTACCCGGTCCATACGATCGTGTTGTGGCCTCGCGTTACGACGTCTCCTTGGTGCCGCCGCAAGGCGGTTACCTGGCCAAGCAGTGCCCGGTGCGGGCACAGTGGGATCTGACCCGGCCGTGCGAGCCACTACCGGTGCCGCGGGCGCTGGAGCGCCGGTTCGAGGCAGGCCGGCGGTTTGAGGCGGAGGTCGTCGCCGGGCTGCTGCCGCAACACCCCGGCGCCTGCGTGGTGACCGGGGAGGACCGGGCCGAGCGGGAGGCGGCGACGGCAGCCGCGATGATCGCGGGCGTACCGGTCATCGTGGGCGGCCGGCTGCCGCCGGACCCGGCCGGGCGCCGGGTCGGCGAGCCTGACCTCCTGGTGCCGGCCGCCGGTCCGGGGTACCGCCCGGTGGACATCAAGCATCACCGCTGCCTGGATCCATGCTCCGACGGCCTGCCCGCGTACTGCTCGCCGCTGGACCGGCTGACCTGGGAGGCCGCGGAGCTGGTCGCGGGTTCGTCGGCCCGCAAGCGTCGGGACGACCTGCTGCAGCTCGCCCATTACCAGCGGATGCTAGAGGCCTGTGGGATGGCGCCGGCTGACGGTCGGCTGGGCGGCATCATCGGCGTCGACGGCGTCGTCACCTGGTATGACCTGGACGCGCCCATCTGGCAGACCCCCTCGTCCACCGGCCGGGCCAAGCGGCGGTCGACGATGGAGGTGTACGACTTCGAGTTCGGCTTCCGGCTGGACATCCTCGCCGTCGCGGCCGCGCACCAGGCCGACCCGGGGGTCGACCTGCTGGTGGTGCCGGTGCGGATCGGCGAGTGCGCGCAGTGCCCGTGGTGGGCGTGGTGCGGCCCGGCGCTTGCCGCCGGTTCCGGGGATGTGAGCCTGCTGCCCGGCACGGGCTGGCGGGCCTGGCGGATCCACCGCGACCACGGGGTCACCAGCCGGGCCGCGCTCGCCGCGCTGGACCACCGCACCGCGGCCCTGGTCGCCGCCGGCGTCGACCTGCGCCGGGTCACCGCGGCGCTGGACGTCATGCCGGATGACACGCCGCTGCCGGACGTCATCGGCGAGCGGAAGAAGGCCCAGCTTGCCCGGCTGGCCCGTGCGGGCATCCACGAGCTCCGCGACGCCCGGTCGTTGTCCCCGGGCACCGCTGCGTACAGCGACGAGCCCATGCGTGACCTGCCCGAGCAGATCGACCTGGCCCGTGCCGCGCTGGGCGGGTCCCCGGCCTACCGGCGCCGCGGCGTGTCCCGGGTCCGGGTGCCCCGCGGCGACGTCGAGGTCGACGTCGACATGGAAAACACCGAGGACGGGGTCTACCTGTGGGGGGCCCTGGTCTCGGCCGGGCCGGTGCGGGCCACCGGGGGTGGCGGGTATCACCCGTTTTGCACCTGGCAGCCGCTGACCGGTGCGGTGGAGGCGGAACTGTTCGCGCGGTTCTGGGAGTGGCTGACCGGACTGCGCCGGGACGCGGCGGCCGCGGGCCTGGTATTCCGCGCCTACTGCTACAACGCGGCAGCCGAGAACACTCAGATGCTGCGGATCGCCGCGGCGGCGGGCCTGGCCGAGGAGGTCGCCGCGTTCACCGGGTCGGGCCAGTGGGTGGACCTGTTGCGCGTGTTCGAGGCGCAGCTCATCACCGGTGGACCGGTCGGGCTCAAACACGTGGCAGCGCTGTGCGGCTTCACCTGGGAGGTCGAAGACCCCGGTGGTGGCGAGTCGATGCTCCGGTACGACCAGGCGGCCGGACGGGGTACCGCGAGCGCGGCGGACGCGCCCGGGGAGACAGCTTCGGCCGGCGAAGCTGGCCCGGCCCGGGAGTGGCTCCTCACCTACAACCGCAACGATGTCGAGGCGACCCGGGCGCTGCGGGACTGGCTCGACCGTGATGCCAGCGGCTGCCCGCCGGTAGCAGACCTCGGGCCGTGACGGCCGGCACCTGCCCCGCGCGGGCCTGATACCCGGAACCCGGGTGGCGCGGGCTTCGTGATGCACGATATGAGAGATCGATGGCCAGCCGGCTGCCCTGGGCTGGACGGGAAGCGCAGGACAGCCGGCTGGGCCGCTGGCCGGCGATGATCGGCTGCCCCAATGCGCTGCCACCTGGCCCGCTCGCGGCGTATCCTCGCCTTCTCAGTGCAGGTGGCCGGGCGCTTGGCACCGGTTAATGGTGCTAGCGGTCGGATCAGCAATGGGCCGGTCGAAGTGCGGGCGAGGCGCCACGCCCGGCCCCTTGGAGGAGCCAGGAGGTGGCCATGAGCCATGCAGCCCTGGTCAACGTGGGCCTTTTTTACGTTGTGGTTATCCAGCCATTACTGCTGGTAATGTTCGTCCTGGCGGTGAGCCGGGCGCCTTCCGGGCCGCCCGACTCTGCCGGCCATTCTGTCCCGGAACCGCCCGCGCCCGAGGTTTCCGCGTCCCAGCACGCGGAGCCGACCAGGGTACCGGCGAGGCTGCCTTGGCCCCCTGCCGACGCCGTGGGTTCGTCCAGCGAGACCGGTTACGTAGGCAGGCACGGTACCCGCGGCGGCCCGCCGTGGGGGCCGGCGCCGAAACCGCCGGACGCGGCCTGGTAGCTGCCGGTTCGTCCGCTGGATCTGGGCGTTCCCTCGTGGGCGCTTCGCCTTTAATGGCAGGACCACCTGGCGACCGGGGATTGCCGGGAGGCACCCAGTTGCCAGGTGGCCCTGACCGCATGGATCGTGATCTACCTCAGGGGCTCGTGATGGTCTGCTTCGGCGTGAGCTTATAGCTGCCGGTGAAGTTCACCAAGTCGCCGGTGTGGATATTGCCGATGGCACAGCCGCTGCTGACGTTGTAAAGCTTCAGGTTCCCGCCCGCGGCGAGCACTTTCAGCGTGTCGGTCTTGTTGCTGAAGTTGGCCTTGACCATCCCGTTGTGCGCTGTGGCACCGGTGCCGTCGATGGTGGCGGTGCAGCCAACGGAGCTCGCGGACAGCGTTCCATGAATCTTCGTGATGGTCATGCTCGCGATCTTCGTCGTCCCGTTGTATTTGATGGCGTTGAGCAGCATCTTCCCGCTGACCGTCAGCGACACGCTAACGCCGGACGTGCTACAGCCCTTAAACTTCAGCGAGCTGACGGTACCGATGCCCGCACCAGCCAGACCGCTGCCGTGCTTGAGCGTGCCCGCTGCGACGGAGGACGTGCAGGTCACCGATGCGCCAGCGGTCGCGTCGGTCACTGTCGTCGTCCCGGCCGTTCCGGTAACAGCCCCGCCTGGCTTAACGGTCCAGCTAGCCGCCGCGAGAGCCGGCGCGGCCGCCAAGCCGATCACCGATGCCACCGTCGCACTCATGACCAGAGCCCTTCCCCAAGCCTTGAGAATCGCCCTCACTCCCTTTCCCTGCCGGTTCGCCTGATGCCTGGCAGCGATCAGGCCGGTGTCTCCCGCAGCTCACCATGCGCCCCGGGTGGAGGTGACCGCGCATACTGGCCCAAGGTACTGGTCTGGCGGCCGCCTGACCATACCCGCGAGTACGACTGGCCGGGGAGCCGAGGCAGTTGAGCACGTCAGAGCGCAGCTGCGCATGCCAATCACCATGTGGGCATGCGCAGCGAGTCCCCGCCGGTGTGGCTCAGTCGGCAGAGCGGCCGTCTTGTAACCCGCCGGGCAAACGCTCCCTGAGCAGGGCCGCAACCGCTGAGGCATCATGATTTCGGCACGTGCTCGGCACTGGTGGGGCTGGTACGGGCGGGCCGGGATCGCGAGCTATGACCACGTGCACCACAGGAAAGCGCACCGGCCGAAGGTGAGCCTCTGTCAGTAGACGCAGGGGATGCCGTAGGGAGCGTTGGCCTTGACCGAGATCGCCCCTTGGTTGTCGAAGCCGGCGGAACGGTGAGCCCTGTGCCGGGAGCGGTGCGACCGTGATGACGTGGAACTCAGGGAGCTGAAACGCGGGAGTGTCGCGCTTGTGCCGAGGATGACCTTGATGTGGCCGGCGGCCACTGAACTGCCCGCTTGGGCGGATACCCCGAACAGGGCCGCCACCTTGGCTGCGTTCGCCTGTGCCGCCGCGCCGGACCCATATAGCACCTGAGTGGTGGTCTGAGTGGTGGAGTATCGCCCGGTCTTGCCGTGGGTGAAGCCGGCATGAGTCAGGCGTCTGGACACCCGCCTGGCGAGCCCGGCGGTGTGGCCGGCGTTGTACACGTCAGCGGTGGTGGCCGAGAGAGGGTAGCTCTTGTGCCTCTTGTGCTTCCGGTGTTTCCTGGCGCTTGGCGGTGCCGAGAATGCGTGCCTTACCTCGGCCTTGATCGCGTGTATGTCGATCACGTTCGCGTCTTCGGCGGTCCCGCCGAGGTAGTACGTCTGGAACCCCTTGATGGGCAGCGTCTTGAAGGTGAGGTTCCGGCCGGTCAGGCTGCTCATCTCGCCGGCGAACTGAGCCAGGTTGAGGCTCGAGTCGGTGATGATGTACTGCTTGGCCACGGTGAGCAGGTTGTCGAGCTGGCCCAGGCTGGTCAGGATCCCCTGGTGCTCGAGTTTCCAGACGACGTAGTCGATGACGGCCTGCTGGCGGTGGGTGCGGGAGATGTCACCGTCCGGCAGGTTGTCCCGCTCCCGCACGAATGCCAGCGACTGCCCGGCGTCGAGGTGCTGATAGCCAACGCGCAGGTGAGCGCCGGATTTGACGTCGGTGAGGTTCTGCCCCCCGTTCCAGGACTTCACGCAGACTTCGATCCCGCCGAACGCCTTCGCGAGTTCGTAGTAGCCAACCAGGTTCACCTCGGCGAAGTGGTTGATGTGCTGTCCCGTAACTTTCTCGACGGTGGCAATGGCGGCGGCCTGGCCAGCCTCGTTGGCCTGGAAGTAGCGCTGGCTGCGGCTGATGTGGGAATTGGCGGTCTTGTTGAGGCTCTGCGCCCAGGCCAGCCCGTATGCTTGGTCGATCTTCCCCTGTGACTGGCCGTCATATGGCTTGGGAAAGGTGACCCAGTCATCGCGGGGGATTGAGAAGCCAGCCGCCTGCTTCCCGCCCGCGAAGATGTGGATGAGGATCAGCGTGTTGGTGGCCTGGCCCCCGACGCCCTGATTCAGCACCGCATAGCGGGACCCGGCGTGCATGGCGCGGAGGAGGTCTTCCGGCAGGACGTGGCCCTCATAGTCGGTACGGCTCTCCAAGCCCATCACCAGGATGTTCATCGCCCCCACTGACGGGCCGCCGGAGGCCGCGTTGGAACTGCTGAAACTCGTGAGCTTGTCATTCACGTAGTGTGCGTAGCCGGCCACGACCAAGACAGCCGCGGCAGCAACACAGGCCAGGCCATATCCCGCCTTGCCGAGCAGCCCGCCTGGAGCCTTGGACATGGATCTCCTCCGACACCCCGTCACGTCGAATGGAAGGCTACCTGCCCGGCCGGCCCCCTCAAGGTACGTAGCCGGAGTCGTCGTCGCTGACCTGCCGCCGGCGGGCATGCCAGACGAAGCGGGCCACCGCGACCACGAGGGTGGCCCCAGTGGCAGCGGCTATCCAGACGAACCCATCGGACATCCACGCGAGCGCGTTGAGGGCCACCTCCGTGTGGGAGGTGTCGATGGCCCGGTCATGCACCGCCCCGGCCAGCAGCACCGCGGCGAAACCCGCAAGCGCCGGTACTGGCACCAGCCGGTAGGCGGCCTTCGGGTGCACCGCTAGAACCCCGACCAGCGCTCCGGCGATCAGGACTACACCGAGCAACGTGCCCGGTCCGTCGGCGGTGATGATTGTGGCGAACGCCCCCACCCCGGCGCCTACCGTGATGAGGAGCACACCGTAACGGGCGGGAAGCCTTCCCCACCGACGGGACGGGCGGCGTTCAGGTTTGCTGACTGCCTCGCCGGAAGCGCGGGGGTTGCCTGGATCGGCAGCAGGCCGGCGAGCACTTCCTTCAATCGTGGCGTCGCTGGCGGGTGCCCGGTAAAGGCTAGCGAAAGTGTCCGCCGCATGCGCCGCTCGCTCTTGGCGCTCGCGGCGCGCCGAAGGCAAGCCTGCCGAGCGCTGCTCAGCATCTCCCCAAGACGGTTCGCTCACGCTGGTCTCCGATAAGCAGGCTCGCCGCGCTAGAGCAAAGACTAGCTGCATTACCTTGATTCCCACGGCCGCGGCGGCTAGGCGCAGGTAGGCGTGCAAGGTCACGAGAGCGATGTCAACGCCCGAGTCCGTCGGGGACGACGGCGGCAGCTATTCGGAACCGGCGCCAGCGCCCCGTGGATCCCCCCACTGCGCCGCGGCCTTGCTTGTCCATCTGGAAAGTCCGCTTCTGCCGTGTAATGGCTCGCCGGCGCTGCGGTTCTTGCCGTCCTGGCTGCGGCGAGTACCCCGGGTGGGGCCACTTCCAGGCCTGACAACTTTGGCACGTATTTGGCACAGAGGGCCGCAGGTAGCCGTCTACGGCCGGTGTCAGCCGGACACCAATCTGGCGCGCGGGCTTCCATACGAGCCGGGATCGGTGTGAGCAGCGGCGGCATACGCCCAGGTCAGAGCGGGAAAGAGCATGTCAGGGCCGGTGTCGGCTACCATGCACAGGTCTTCCCGCCGGTGTAGCTCAGTTGGCAGAGCAGCCGTCTTGTAAACGGCAGGTCAGCGGTTCGAATCCGCTCACCGGCTCCCAGAGGTATTCACACTTCACCAGCATGCATGCTCACATTTGGGTCTGACATTCTGCTGTCAGCTTCGATGATCTTGCCGTGGCGGCTGCCGGGCTGTCTCTGGGCGAGCCTGCAGGCATTATCGGTGCTGGTTGATGGGTGTGAGCGCGCAGGGCCGTGCTGGCGGGCGGGGTTGCTGTGCGCTGCGACGGTGCTGGCGGTGGCGGTGGTTATGGCCCGGGGGCGAGCTGGGCGAGGGTGGTGCGGCGTCGTTTGCGGGTGCGGGGCGGCAGGCCGGCGGCGGCGCGGCGGGTGTTGTCTTGCTGCCGGGTGTTGTAGGCGTCCAGGATGCGCTGGTTGCGGACTGCGAGCAGGCAGGCGAGCCACAGGGTGAGCGGGGCCAGGCCCATGAGGCGGCACCAGCCGCGGGCGATGCTGGTGGTGGCGGTGTCCTTGATGGTGGCGTTGACGCGCTCGGCGGCGGTGCGGCGCCGGTAGGACCGCCGCCATTGCGGGGAGGGGTAGTCGTGTTTCTGGCGGGTCTTGGCCGCGATGTCCGGGGGGACGGTGATGGTCTGCTGGGTGCAGCAGGCGGGCGGGTGCTCGGGCGGGGTGAGGACCTCGGGCCGGTCCCGGCTGAGCAGCATTGAGTCCGGGCGGAGCGGGCAGCGGATCTTTCCGGCGATGGCGGGGCAGGTGACGCGGTGGTAGCCATCGGCGTCGTCTGCGGTGTGCCGGCCGAGCTTGTGCCGGGCTAGCTCGGCGGCCTGCTGGTCGTGCGCGGCGACCTGCTCGCCGGAGGCTCCGGGCGGCAGGGGCGCGAGTTCCAGCAGTGTCCGGGGTGTCTGCGGGCAGTACAGGTTCCCGTTGGCGATGACCGCGCCGTGATGGGTGCCCTTGGGGCCGCGGTCGTGCGGGTGCAGGTCCTGGACCAGCTGGGCGCCGGCCTGGCGGAGCGGGACCGCCCAGGCATCGGCGTCGCGGTGGGCGTAGCCGGAGTCATCGATGACGTCGCCGAGCGGGATGCCGCCGGCGGCCATGCGCAGCAGCACGGCGGCGAGCTGCCGGACGGGGTCGTGGTGGCAGTCGGCCACGGTGATGCGGCGGGTCAGCTCGGGCACGGGCGGCCCGTTCTCCTCGGCGACCATGGCGGCGGCGGACAGGAAGTAGCCGAAGAACATCTCGCCTTTGGGGCCGGGGAGGTTGGAGTTGCGGTGTCCCCAGGACGCTTCACGATCGGCGCATATGGTGCTGCCGTGCCGGGGCGGCCGGGACCAGGTCTCGACGTCGGTCCAGTCCGCGGCCAGCGCCAGGCTGCTGTTTTTGTGCGCGGCGGGGATGCTGGCCTCCAGCAGCTGGTCGCAGAATGCCTGCAGGTCGTCGGTGGGCGCGCCGTCCGGGCTGTCCTTGCCGAGCGCTTTGGCGATCAGCCGGCAGGTGTGCTCGGCCTGCCGGTAGGTGAGCTGGTGCGGCCGGCCGTGCCAGTCCTCGATGACGCCGAGCCGCACCTGGTCGGCTTCGGGCAGGCTGGTGAGCGCGGCGCGGGCCTCGGTGAGATGGGCGGGGCGCCGGTCATCGAGGGCGAGCATCATGCCGGTCAGCAGGGTCCGGGTGCGCAGCTGCCGGTGCCGCACGCCGGCCGGCAGCAGTGCCTCGATCCGGCCGGCGACGCCGGAGGCGTCGATGATGGCTTCGATGGCAGCGAGTCCGGCCCGGCTGCCCACGTCGTGTCACCGGGCCGTGCCGCCGAGCAGGGCGACCGCGTCAGTTTCCCCGCCGGGATCGAGCGTGGCGGCGATGTCGCCGAGCCGCTGGCAGCAGGTGATCCCGGCGGCGTGCAGGAACGCGGGCAGGCCGATCAGGGCGGCGGTCTCGGCCAGCCAGGTGACGCGCAGCCGGGAGCAGTCCAGGGGCGGCAGCCCCGCGCCGCCGGCCAGGGAACGGGTCAGCGGGTTCGCCAGGTTGTGCCGGGCCGGGTCGGTGCCGCCGGTGAGCAGGCAGTCGCCGGCGAATGCCGCTGCCGCCAGCAGCCGGCCGTGGTAGCGGGCCAGCACCGGCACTACCCGGGGCCTGGCGCCGCGGACGTCGACGACGACCCCGCCGGACTGGCGGCGGACGTCGTCACCCCGGACGTGCCGCAAGTCGGAGCCGATCAGCCCGGCCCCGGCGCCCAGGCAGACCAGGGCGGCCGCGCGCATCCGCCGCGCCGCGGTGGGCTGGGCATCGGCCAGCGCCAGGAAGCCACTGATCTCCGCGGCGGTATAAGGCGCCTTGGCCCGCTCGCGGGGCAGCGGCGCGTCAGCCGGGTGCAGGGCCGGGACGACGGCCCGGCCCAGGAACCGCAGGTTCGTGCGCAGCGTCCGGCGGGCCGGCCCGGACAGCCCCGGGGAATGCGCGGTGAACCGCTCGATCACCGACGGGTGCAGCAGCACCCCCGGCGCCGGCTCCATGCCCAGCGCGATGGCCCAGTCCGCGAGCTTGCCCGCCGCCCACAGCAGGTTCTTGGCCCGCTCCCGCCCGCCCGGCGCCGCGTGCGTGACGACCTGGCGGGCGAACGCGGCCGCCTGCGGCGGCACCGACACCGGATGCCAGGCCGCGACGTACCCGGCCACCTCAGCATTCATACAGTAATTTATACTGAAATACGGCGCCGGGATCACGGACCCTGCGTGCCACCATGGAGAACGTGTCGCCCACCAGACGCCAGCAGGCCCGCGCCGCCGGCATCGCCGCCGAGCTCGCCAGCCTCGGCCTTGCCCTGCCCGGCACCCTCATCCAGCGGCACGTCCGCTGCGGCAAGCCCGGCTGCCGCTGCCACGCCGACAAGCCAGTCCTGCACGGCCCCTACTGGCAGTGGACCCGCAAGGTGGCCGGCAAGACCGTCACCCGGCTCGTCCCCGACGACCAGCTCGACGACTACCGGCAATGGCTCGACAACCACCGCCGGCTCCGCGCCCTCGTCGCCGAGCTCGAAGCCCTCACCCTGGCCATCGCCGACGCCGACACGCGCACGAACCGCCGGGCCGCCGCCACTGGCCCCGATACCACGCACACCACCACATAACACTGTGGACACGACCCGCTTAACCCGTGGACAGCACACCGGGCAACGCCCGTTCCCGCAGGTCACCGCCAAATGTGAGGACCTGACCTGCAGAAATGCCTTGCTACG
>Ga0306920_100012171_pt1 | contig 11660 bp, 8 predicted proteins | sample flu12Cox44000170_FD_204666 | JGI IMG/M metagenome (GOLD analysis project Ga0306920, IMG submission 204666) | Lab enrichment of tropical soil microbial communities from Luquillo Experimental Forest, Puerto Rico - flux4day.12C.oxic.44.000.170 (v2)... | ecosystem: Environmental > Terrestrial >...
GCTATGGCGTCCAGCTTCTCCTGCTAGTGGGCCTTCGCTCACGATTGGCATACTCAGACGTCTTTATGTTATGATGTCTAGGTATGCCGAAGCCCGACTCGCTGCAAGGATCGCTCGATCTGCTGGTACTGAAGATTCTCTCCCGCCGGCCGCGCCTGCACGGGTACGCCATCATGACAGCAATCCAGCAGATGTCGGGCGACGTGCTCCGGGCTGAAGAAGGGTCCCTCTATCCGGCGCTGCACCGCATGGAGGAGGCAGGCTGGGTGCGCGCTCAGTGGATCGTCAAGGACACCGGGCGCCGGGCGCGGCTGTACGAGCTTACGCCGGCCGGCAAGCAGCAGCTTGCCAGCGAAGAGTCGCGCTGGCAGGCAGTAACCGCAGCCGTAAATCGCGTTCTAAGGACGGCCTGATATGTCGCTATGGTCTCGTATTGCCAATGTGCTTCGCTCAGACCGCTTGAGCCGGGAGATCGACGAAGAGATGCAGGCCCACATCGAAGAGGCCGTGGAACAGGGTCGCGATCCAGCCGAGGTCAGGAGGGCGTTCGGTCCGGCTCTCCGTTTGCGCGAAGAGAGCCGCGACGCGCGGCTGATCGTATGGCTCGATTCGCTCCGCGCTGATGCTATCTTCGGCTGGCGGCAGCTTATGAAGAACAAAGTGGCTTCCGCTGCGGCCATCCTGTCGCTCGCGCTCGGCATTGGCGCCTGCACGTCGGCCTTCCGGTTGATCGACGCTTTGCTGCTTCGGCCATTGCCGGTGGCCGAGCCGCAGCAGTTGTACGCCCTCGTCCGGCAGGGAGTGGATCCTGAGGGCAGGTTCGGCACGTTCGACGGCTGGGCCTATCCCGATTTTATGCTGATGCGCGCCGCGGCCGGGGGCCAGGCAGACCTCATCGCGGTCTCGTATTCCGAGCGCGCCGACCTGACTTACCGCTCCGACGAGGAGATGGAAAAGGCATACGTCCAATACGTCTCGGGAGGGATGTTCAGCAGCTTCGGACTGCGGCCCGCAGCGGGACGCCTGCTCGCCGAAGACGACGATCGCACGCCCCACGCCCATCCCGACGCCGTGCTCTCCTATGACTACTGGGAGCATCGCTTCGGAGGCGATCGGAAGGTGATCGGGCGGACCTTCCGAATGGGCAACGATCTTTACGAGATCGTCGGCGTGGGTCCGGAGCGCTTTACCGGCACTGAGCCCGGCACCATGATCGACGTTTTCCTGCCCACCATGATGCACCCCGGGGTAACTCGTCCTGACTGGACGTGGATGCGGACGCTGGCGCGCGTCAAGCCCGGCGTTGCCTTCGAACCGCTGCGCGCAAAACTCGACGCCACCTCGCGCGCCTTCGAACAGGATCGGGCGAAGGGTTTCCATGGCATGTCCCAAAAGGACATCGATGAGTTCCTAAACCATCCTCTGCTTTTCGAGCCCGCAGCCGGGGGCGAATCCGATATGCAGAGCGCCTACCGCACCTCGCTCCTCGCGCTCGGGGTGCTGGTGGCGCTGGTGCTGCTGATTACGTGCGCCAACGTGGCCAATCTCATGACGGCTCAAGCCTCGGCTCGCGCGCGTGAGATGGCGCTGCGCGTCTCCATCGGCGCGGGTCGCGGCCGCCTGGTGCAACTGGTGCTGGTGGAGAGCGCTTGGCTTGCCTTGCTCGCGGGGGCGGCGGGCGGGCTGTTCGCGTGGTGGTCGGCTCCAGTGGCGGTTAGCATGATCAATCTGCCGGCCAATCCAGCGCGCCTGTTCCTTCCCGCGGACTGGCGCGTACTCGGCTTTGGCCTCGCGCTTACTGTGGCGGTGACGTTGCTCTTCGGACTCGCTCCGGCTCTCCGCGCCTCTGCCGTGCAGCCGGTGAGCGCGCTCAAGGGCGGGGAAGACCCGCACGCTCGTCGACGCCTGATGCACGCCCTGATTGCGGTACAGACCGCGTTTTGCTTTCTGGTGCTCTTCGTCGCCGGCCTCTTTGTGGCCACGTTCCACAGGCTGTCGGGCCGGCCCACAGGGTTCTCGGCGGACCGCGTGCTGACGCTTGAAACGGTCGCCCGCCGCCCCCAGCAGCCGGTCTACTGGGACCAGGTCACCGAACATCTGCGAGAGCTGCCCGGGGTTGAGAGCGCGGCCCTCGCCAGCACCACTCTCATGGGCGGTTGGAGCTGGAACAACTCCGTTTCAGTCAATGGCGCGCCCCCCAACGGAGTGCTTGGCTACTTTATGAGCGTCTCGCCGGGCTGGCTGGCAACAATGAGGATTCCCCTCATCGACGGCCGCGATTTTCGCCCCGGCGATACTTATCCCGGCTCGGCGCTCGTGAACGAAACCTTCGCGAAGGCGTATTTCAAGGGAGCGAATCCGGTGGGAAAGTCCTTTGATATGGTGTTCGACCAAGGCAGGACCGCACATTTCGAGGTCGTAGGCCTCGTCGGCGATGCTTGCTACCGAGACGTGCACGAGCCCACCTTGCCCCAAGCCTACTATCCCTTCACGGCACTCGATCGCAAGGGCGTGTTGCAGGTGAAGGCGATGGACCGCGGAATGTTCATGGTGCGCACGTCCCTCGCGAATCCGCTCGCGCTTGCCGCCACTCTGCGCCGCGAAGTGCCCCGCGCCTGGCCTGAATTCCGCGTCAGTAACGTCCGTACGCAGCTCGAGATCAATCAGTCGCACACGGTGCGCGAGCGGCTGCTGGCTCGACTCGCATTCTTCTTCGGGATCGTCGCTCTCGTGCTCGCGGGCTTCGGACTCTATGGAGTGCTGGACTATTCCGTGCTACAGCGGCGCCGCGAAGTCGCCATTCGCATGGCCCTTGGCGCTCACGCCGGCCATGTGGCGCGCCGGGTGACAGCAGACGTGTTCGCCATGGTGATTGCCGGAGCGCTTGCCGGTCTTGCGCTCGGCTTCGCCTCGGTGCGATACATCGAGTCGCTGCTCTATGAAGTGAAGCCGACCGATCCGCAGATGCTGGCGCTGCCCTCGCTGATCATTCTCGCTGCTGCGCTCGTGGCCGCATTGCCGCCGGTGATCCGAACGGTGGGAATCGATCCGGCGACGATGTTGCGCGCGGAATAGTTGCCCAAGGATAGCCCCATATGTCGTGGTGGTCCCGCATCGTTAATGTGTTTCGCCCCGATGGTCTGAGCCGGGAAATCGACGAGGAGCTCCAGTCGCACCTGGCAGAAGCCGTTGAGCAGGGCCGCGACCCCGTCGAAGCTCGCAAAGCCTTGGGCCCGGCACTGCGCCTGCGCGAAGAGAGCCGCGATGTCAAGGTCATCGCTTGGCTTGACTCGTTGCGCGCCGACGCTGTGGTCGGCTGGCGTCAGCTCATGAAGAACAAGGTGGCTTCCGCTGCGGCCATCCTGTCGCTCGCGCTAGGCATAGGTGCCTGCACGTCTGCCTTCCGGCTGATCGACGCGCTTCTGTTACGACCCTTGCCTGTATCGGAGCCCGAGCAGTTGTACGTTCTAGCCCGCCAGGGAATAGGACCAGCCGGTAACTTCAGGACCACCGACAGCAACGAGTACCCGCTGTTTCAACTGGAGCGCTCCGCGGTGAAGTACGAGGCCGAAGTGATCGCGGTCTCTTATGCCGACCGCACCGATCTGACTTACGGGGCAGACGAGGAGATGGAAAAGGCCCACCGGCAATTCGTGTCCGGCTGGATATTCGATTCGTTTGGACTGCGGCCCGCCCTGGGGCGGTTGCTCACCGCAGCAGACGATTCGAAGCCGCACGCGCACCCCTACGCCGTGCTCTCCTACGACTATTGGACCAGCCGCTTTGGTCGCGACCCAAAGGTTATCGGACGTACTTTTCGCATGGATGACGACCTTTACGAGATTGTCGGCGTCGGTCCGGAAGGCTTCACCGGCACGGAACCCGGTACTGCCATCGACATTTTTCTGCCCACCATGATGAATCCCGGCGTCACCCATTCCGACTGGAGCTGGTTCCGAACGTTAGCGAAACTGAAGCCCGGCGTTGCCGTCGAACCGGTGCGGGAGAAACTGGCTGCAGTCTTTCAGGCGGTCCAGGAGGAGAGAGCGAAGGGATTCGTTGGTGTGCCTAGGCAGCGCGTTGAGGATTTCCTCCACCAAAAGCTCGTGCTGGAACCGGCAGCCACAGGGGTCTCTGGCATGCAGGAAGACTACCGCACTTCGCTGGCCGCGCTTGGGGTGTTGGTGGCGCTCGCGCTCCTCATTGCATGCGCCAACGTCGCCAACCTGATGACGGCTCAGGCGGACGCGCGGACGCGCGAGATGGCGTTGCGCGTCGCGATTGGCGCGGGGCGGCGCGTCTCTTGCAACTGGTCCTGGTGGAGGCCGGGTGGATGGGGCTCATGGCGGCCGCTGTCGGCTTCGGGTTCGCCTGGTGGTCTGCGCCGTTCGTCGTCAGCCGGATCAATCCGCCGGACGATCCGCCGCGGCTATTCCTTCCGGCAGACTGGCGGATGCTAGGGTTCGGCCTGGCGCTGACCTTCGGCGTAACCCTCCTATTCGGCTCCCCGCCGGCCTTGCGGGTCTCCAGCGTGCAACCGGCGAGCGCACTGAAAGGTGGGCAAGACCCGCACTCGCGGCGCCGCCTGATACATGCGCTGATCGCGGTGCAGACGACTTTCTGTTTCTTGGTGCTTTTCGTAGCTGGGCTGTTCGTGGCGACCTTCAAACGGCTTTCGAATCGGCCCACCGGCTTCTCCGCCGATCGGCTTCTGACCCTCGACACAATCGCGCAACGCGCTCAGCCTCGGGCGTACTGGGACCAGGTGGCTCAACAACTGCGCGAAGTGCCGGGTGTGGAGACGGTGGCCCTTTCCAGTTGGCCCATTCTCACCGGAATTGGTGCAAACGGGTACGTTTCCACTAACGGCGCGCCACCGAGCGGCGTCCTGGCCTACTTCATGAACGTATCGCCGGGCTGGCTGGACGCAATGAAGATTCCGCTTCTTGCCGGCCGGGACTTCCGTCCCAGCGACTCGTTTCCGGGCGTGGCCATCGTGAACCAGGAGTTCGCTAAGCAGTTTCTTGAGGGCAAGGATCCGGTCGGGAAGTCATTCGAGCGAAAAGGCAACCGCCCCATTCAGATCGTGGGCTTGGTTCCCGACGCGTGCTATCGCGACGTGAGGGAGCCGATCACGCCCGCAGCGTACTATCCCCTTCAATCGGTCGATGAAAAGGGTGCATTCCAACCGATAGGGCAGGCGACGTTCATCGTGCGCACCGTCGCTTCCAACCCTCTCGCGATGGCCTCCACGCTTCGCCGCGAAGTAGCGCGCGCCCGGCCCGACTTTCGCGTGAGCAATGTCCGCACGCAGGTCGAGATCAACCAGTCACATACGGTGCGCGAGCGGCTGTTGGCGAGGCTAGCGTTCTTCTTTGGGGCGGTCGCGTTGCTGCTCGCAGGCGTCGGCCTTTACGGTGTGCTCGATTACTCCGTGCTGCAGCGCCGGCGCGAAGTAGCGATTCGCATGGCGCTCGGCGTTCAAGCCGGCCACGTGCCACGGCGTGTGACCGCGGGCGTGTTCGCCATGGTGATCGCCGGAGCGCTTGCCGGTCTTGCGCTCGGCTTCGCCTCGGTGCGATACATCGAGTCCCTGCTCTATGAAGTGAAGCCGACCGATCCGCAGATGCTGGCGCTGCCCTCGCTGTTCATTCTCGCTGCTGCGCTCGTGGCCGCATTGCCGCCGGTGATCCGAGCGGTGCGAATCGATCCGGCAACGATGCTGCACACCGAATAATCGCCAAACCATGCGGGCGCGCCTTGTACAAGTTCACCGCAAGGCGCCCGGCCAGCTTGAAGTCCGCTCGCGGGACGTTGCCCGCCTTTACCCCCGATCAACCGCGGGGTAAAGCGAAGTGGCGCAACTCCTGGATCGTCGCCTACTCTTCCACAATCCGATAGGGGAAGAGTAGCCCGTTAACGGCCCGGAATCGCGGCCCGCACTTCCCGCCAGTCCCTCGGAAGCGGCCCAGGTCCAGTTATAGCGGCCTGCGCCCCGCGGCGAAGATCCAGTTTCTCCCGGACCGGTGCATGGTCGCGACCTCTTTGAATCCTGCCTGCGTCAGGAGGTCCCGGTGCTCTGCGTCGCTCAGGAATGCGGCGCGGAGCAGTGGCATGACGATGCCGTAGAGTAGCCAGAAGGGCCCGCCGCGGTACGCTTCGGCAATTAAGGCGAACGTCCCACCGGGTTTGACTACTCTCAAGATCTCTCGCACGTTGGCCGGCAGGTCGGGCCAGTAGTAGTGCGTCTCTACGGCCGTGACAATGTCGAACGTGCGATCTGGGAACGGCAAAGCGGCAACCGAACCCTGCGTGATCTGGACTTGGCCGGCCTCGATCTCTTTAGCATTCATGTTTCGCGAGACTGCGACGCTGGCGGCCGAATAGTCCAGCCCAATGACCTTGCCCTCAGATGCCAATGCTGCGAGTCTCCGCACCATCCAGCCGCCGCCACAACCAACGTCGAGAATTGCGGCATTCTTCGGCACCCTCACCTGTTGCACCCCCCAGTCTGCCATTGTGGCGTGACTCAGATTCATGGCCCGAACGACGCGCCTGCCGAGCCAGCCACTGGGCTTCCGAACCTGCCGGAACACCCAAGCGGCCAGCAATATCGGCAGTACCAGTCGGAATATCTTCAGCAATCGGCATGTCTCCTTGCAGGATTACACCACAGTGCTTGTTGCCCCGGCAATTGGCCAAGCCACGACCTGCCAGACAGTGGGCGGAGAGCTCAGGTCATGGGGGCGTTCCATGGCAGCGTCCGGATCGTCGCCAACTCTTCCCGAATCCTTTCGCCGCCTTAACTACTCGGCTCGATACCGATATGATCGTTTACCGCTGATCGAATCCTCTGCTTACAGCCGAGATAGCGTTCGGTGGTCTGAACCGAAACATGTCCCAAGAGGAACTGAATCTGTTCTAACTCGCCTCCAGAGGCGTGGCAGAGCCGGGCACACGTTCGGCGGAGATCGTGAGGCGCTAAGTTGGCAACACCAACGCCGCTCGCCGCCTCCTTTACGATGTGCCATACCGCTTTTTCAGTCATGCCTTCTCCCCATGTTTTCCCAGCTTTGGTGACTCTGCGAAACAGCCTGCCTCGATCAATTTCGGCTGCAGCAAGCCAGTCGTCTAGTTCGTTTCTCACCCAATCAGGAACCGGAACGGTTCGGACATGGCCTCCCTTGCCCACCAAATCGACGATCGCCCAGTGTTCTTCCCGCTTGTGAAGATGATCCAAGGTCAATGCCACGACCTCGTGTCTTCTCAACCCACACGCGAGCATAAGAGCCAACAAAGCGCGGTCTCGTTTTCCTTTGAGCCGCCGGCGATCAGGAGCTTGCCAAAGTTCTTGTCCTTGTTCCGCAGTCAGCCAGTTGCCAAGGCGAACGGCTAGTTTCTTCACGCCTTTGACGCGGCGGATACCCGCTCCCAAATCAGCACTCAGCAGACCACAATCGGCTGCCTCATACGCGAGACGGCGCCCAGCACCGAGGCGTAGATTGACAGTCCCTGGGGCTAGTTGACGAGATTCCAGATGAGACCGATAGCGCGGAACCACAGTTCTATTGAACGCCAAACGCGGTTCTGAGCAATACCAGTCAACGAATTCATCGATCGCGTGGCGATATCCCCTCTGCGCGTCCGGGGAACTGAGACTGTTCAAAACTGCAGATTTAGCGTGTTCGAGATCGAGCAAGCGCAGGACGGATTTTGTGGTGCATCTCCTTTTGGAAGTTGGTCTGTGCTTCATGATCGATGGCCTCCATACCATCGATCAATGGTTGGGGGTTTTTATGGCAGGTAGCGTCAGGTTTGGCCGTTAATCGGGAGTTGAGAGCGCTATGAGAGCGGCTCCAAGTGCCCCATTTCTTCCGCTTGGTGACGTGCGAAGGCAGACTTGATCTGTGAGCGTTCGTTCATAATGAACGGCCCATCCGCGATCACGGGCTCGCGAATCTCGGCACCCGATAAAATTACGAGATGCGTGGGCCGAAAGGCCACAAAGGTTCGCGGTCGCCGTCCGCTAGTGGCGGGGTATGTTGGGCGCAAAGTCGGAGGGCTTTGCAGTGAGTTCCTGGGGCGTAAGACCTACGTTCACGTGGATGGCTGCCTCGGTAATTGCGCCCAATTTCGCGCCGTTGTGATAATTGGCTCGTTTTGTCGGAAAGCGAACACCTGCGACCTCGGTCCATGCTTCATAACGCATTTCGGCGGAAACGCGGCGGTCGGGGTCAGCTAGCGAAACGCCAGACGTTTTGACTGGCAGCCACGTGCCAGCGTCGAGCGTGAAATCAGTCGCATTGCCGTCGTGCTCGATCCGCAAGACGTTCGGGGCGGGCGACGTGACCGTGTACCCGGGCGTACGATCCGCCAACCACATATTGAATTGGAAGCCCGAAAGGTAATTCTTCGCGAATTTGAGTTCGCCGCCGACTAGTTCGCTTAATTTTCCCGTCGTTTTGAATAGGTCAGGGTTCTTAAGGTCCGGCAGAATTTCCCACCCGGAGTCTGAGCTACCGTCAAAACAGAGGACGTATGTATCGCGCGGACCAATCTGGTCCAAGCGAAGCAAATTCGGGCTTCGCATCCAGCGAGTTCGCTTGCGTACTTCGCCCAGACGAGTGCCGTCGTTGTTCCAGGTCTCTGCACGCACCGTTTCCTCGTAGTCGTGAATCGCAGCGATTTTCTCCGCCCCACCGAGGGCAGTCTGCATTTTGTGGAGAAGTTGCAGTCCTTCGCTCGAGGATGTTTGTGGCAACGTTTGAGATGGAGTTCTCGCTGAGACGCAAAAGCATAGAGAAGCTGACACAATCAAAGATGCCGCCCAACGCGGACTATAGGGCATGATTAATGCACCAACTTTTGCTAAAGACACCGGGATCAGCAATTTGGTTCCGTACGCTTGGCGTGCGGGCCGAACGCGATTTTTTTCTCGCGCTCGGTTCAAACCGGCCTCTGTGCAGAAGAGCCCGATGGAACCTTTCGGCATGCACTAAGACGTTGGTGCGCGAGCCTTTGCAGGATGCCCTGAGTTCAACGTCGAAAGGAAATCGTTTTCGGCTCGCTAAAACAAGCGGGTCAGTACTGATACCTAGATGCCCACCGACTTACCAGGAGTTGACCGGAAAAGCTTCGGCCGCGCTCCCCAAAAAGCTACTCTTCGCGAAGGGTACTGACGGGCTCGATGCGCGTCGCCCGGTAGGCCGGAAGGATATTCGCCAAGATGCCAACGGAAACCAGGAGCAAAGCAACCGTCGCGAAGGTGAGCGGGTCTGTGGGACGAACCCCGAACACAAGCGAGGCAACCAGACGGCTGAGCGCGAAGGCCGCAGAAAGACCGATAACAACGCCGAGCAAGATCGGCTTCATACCGTTGCTAACAACTAATTTCAACACGACCGAGCGCGAGGCGCCGAGCGCCATGCGAATGCCGATTTCCCGCACACGGCGGCGCACTGTATAGGAAATCACGCCGTAGATGCCAACTGCCGCAAGCACTAGGGCAAGCCCAGCAAAAGATGCGAGCAAAAGCAAATTGAAACGCTGCGGCGACATCGATAGCGCGATGACGTCTTCCATGCTGCGGACGTCCACAACGGGCACGTCGGGCCCGACTTGATGGATGGCACCAGTCACGGCAGAAATGGCGTTGCGCGGTCCACCGGCGGTTCGCACCGTGAGAGTCAAGCCAAAGGAGCGCCAAGCCTGGCCGGCAGGAACGGAGAGCTGCGCGAAGGGAACGTAGATGGTATCCACAGGCCGCGTTTCGTCGAGCGAATCGAGTTTGATGTTGCCGACGATTCCGACCACTTCGCGGACGACGCCGGGAAAGAACGTCAGCGTCAAATGCTTGCCAATGGGGTCTTCATTAGGCCAGTAGCGGCGAGCGAGGGCATCGCTGATGAGGGCAACCCCAGGCCGCCCGGCTTGATCCGCTTCGATGAAATCGCGCCCGCGGATCACAGGAATGTGCATTGTGTTCAGATAACCCGTGCTGGCCATACGCACGTCCACCTCAGGCTGGTCGGCCATGGTGAGAACGGGGCGGCCCTCGATGGAAAACGGCTGGTGCGAGCCGCCGCCGCCGAGCGGCAAGGAGTCGATGGTGCTGGCGGCCCGTACTCCAGGCAGCGCGCGCACTCGATGCAAAACCTCATGGAAAAAGTTGATCTCGCCCGACGGACTCGGGAATTTGTCAGCGGGAATCGAAACCCTCATAGTGAGCACCTTGGTGGCATCGAAACCGGGTTTGATGCTGCGGAGCTCGAGTAGCGTGCGGAGCATGAGGCCGGCGCCGAGGAGCAGCACGAGCGAAAGTGCAACTTCGGTGACGACGAGCAGGTTGCGGGCCTTGCTTCCTGAATCGGAGCTGCTACGGCTCTGCCCTTGCTTAAGCGCCTCGCTGACGTCCACGCGTGTGAATCTCAATGAGGGAATCAGTCCGGCGAGCACGCCGGCAGCGACCGAAAGCGCCAGCGTGAAAGTCAAAACCTGAGTATCGACCGTCACTTCAGCAAACTTCGGCAAGCGGTCCGCAAGCACCTTGATCATCAACCGAAGGCTGAGCTGCGCGAGAAGCAAGCCCAACACACCGCCGGCGATCGAGAGCAGTACGGTTTCCGCCAGTACGTGGCGGAGAATGGCAGCGCGGCCCGCGCCCAAGGCACTGCGTATGGCAATCTCCTTTTGACGGGCGAGAATTTTGGCCAGCACGAGATTGGCGACATTGGCGCAGGCGATGAGTAAGACGAAAGCGACGGCCCCAAGGAGCACGAGCAGCGCAGTGCGCACATCGCCAACCATCTGCTCGCGCAAGGGAACCACCGTGGCACCCCAGCCCTTGTCGTCTTCGGGATACTGTTGTTCGAGCCGCACGGAGATGGCGCTGAGATCGGACTTAGCCTGGGCAATGTCCACACCTGGCTTGAGCCGGGCAATAACCAAATAATTGTGATTGCCACGCACGGCGCGGTCCTGATCGGTCCAGGCGAGGGGAACCCAGACCTTGGCAAAACTCGGAAAGCGAAACGTTTCGGGCATGACTCCGGCGACCACATAGGAGTGCGAATTGATGATCACGTCTCGGCCAACGATGGAAGCATCGGAGCCAAAATGGTCCCGCCAAAACTTATAGCCGAGCAGAATGACGCCCTCGCCGCCGGGACGAGATTCCTCGGGCGTGAAGGTGCGGCCGAGAAGGGGACGCACGCGAAGCACGGAGAAGAACTCGGGCGACACGGCTATGGCGAGAACTGCCTCGGGCTGCTCTTTGCCGCCAAACGTCAAGCTACGGCCGCCGTAAATGGCCATGGCCTCGAAGGAGGTGCTTTGCCTCTGCCAGTCGAGGTAGTTGGCGGGCGAGACGGCGAATAAAGTCAAGCCGGGGAAGCTCTTGGCGGGGGGTACGTGCCATACCTGCACGAGGCGCAAGGGGTCTTCATAAGGCAATGGCCGAAGAAGGACGGCATTGACCATGGAAAAAATCGCGGTGTTCGCGCCGATCCCGAGGGCCAGAACGAGGATGGCACCCACGGTGAAGCCGGGGCTTCGCAGCAGAGCGCGGAATCCAAGGCGAAGATCGGTTAGCCAGTTCGTCATTGTCGATAGCCTCCAACCCCGCAACATACGGCACGGTGAAAGACGTCGGCGCTAGCCTT
>Ga0306920_100012172_pt1 | contig 11659 bp, 10 predicted proteins | sample flu12Cox44000170_FD_204666 | JGI IMG/M metagenome (GOLD analysis project Ga0306920, IMG submission 204666) | Lab enrichment of tropical soil microbial communities from Luquillo Experimental Forest, Puerto Rico - flux4day.12C.oxic.44.000.170 (v2)... | ecosystem: Environmental > Terrestrial >...
GTTCTCGATCTGCGCAACAATCCCGGCGGCCTCTTGGATCAGGCGATCGCCGTCTCCGACGATTTCCTCGAGCAGGGCGAAATCGTCTCGACCCGCGGCCGGCACGCGGAAGACGGCGCGCGTTACAACGCGCATCCCGGCGACATCACCGGCGGCCTGCCGATGGTGGTGCTGATCAATGGCGGCTCGGCGTCTGCGTCCGAGATCGTCGCCGGCGCGCTTCAGGATCACCACCGCGCCGTCCTGCTGGGGACGCGGTCGTTCGGCAAAGGCTCGGTGCAGACGATCATCCAGTTGCCGGGACACGGCGCGATGCGGCTCACCACCGCGCGCTACTACACGCCGTCAGGACGTTCGATCCAGGCCAAGGGCATCGAGCCCGATATTACCGTCGAGCCGGCCCGCATCGAGAAGCTCACGGTCGCCGAGGGCCGCCATGAAGCCGATCTCCGCGGCGCCCTCAAGAACACCGATCCGACGGTGGCGGCGAAGACGCCGAACGCGACGGCGCCCGCCAACGTGCCGCCCGGTACCGAGCCGGCACAACAGCCGACGGAGAACACCGCGGTCGACCCGAGCGTGATGGGCACGGCGCAGGATTATCAGCTCGCGCGCGCGCTCGACATGCTGCGCGGCGTCGCCCTCTTCACGGGGCGGGCCTCCAACTGAGGATCGATCCGCGGTGCTGAGGCGCGACGCCGGCGAGATCGATTTCGTCCCGACGCGTCGTGTGCCCGCGGCCCGCATCGTCGCCGCGGCGGTGTTCGTCTTGGTGGCAGGCGGCTTTTTCCTCCTTTGGTCAGAGCGGCTGCCGCGACCGCGGCTGCCGCCGCCGACCGCAAGCGTGTCGATTCCGCCGGTGCCGAAGGCGAAACCGGCGGCGACGGTTGCCACGGCGCCGCCGGTGACGCCGAGCCCGCCTCCGAGCGTGCCTGCCGAGCCGAGCCCATCGAGTGCACCCGCGGCGCCCACACCACCGGCGCCACCCGCAGCGCCGGCAGCAATGCCGAGCCCGCCGCCCGCCAAGCCTACGACCGAGCGGCCCGTGGCCACGCTGCCGCCGCCCCCGGCGCCGGCACCGCGAGACCGCGCCTCGGCGCAAGCGCTGTTGCCGGCGCCCGATCCCGCGCTATTGGAGACGACGCCCAAAGGGCCGCTGCCGATCATCAGCGGCGACGGCCGCCAATCCTGGCGCGTCTATGCCCGCCCGTTCGATCGCGGCGATCAGCGGCCGCGCGTGGCACTCCTCGTCACCGGTCTCGGCCCCTCGGGCGCCGCGACCGAAACCTCGATTAACGAGCTGCCGGGCGCGGTGACGCTTGCCTTCGATCCCTATACCCGGCGGCTCGGCGAATGGATCGAGCTCGCGCGTGCGGCGGGACACGAGGTAGTACTGTCGCTGCCGATGGAACCCACCGAATATCCCCGCTTCGATCCCGGGCCGCACACACTCCTCACCTCGCTCTCCCCCAAGGAAAATCTCGAGCGCATGGATTGGGTGCTGAGCCGCGTCACCGGCTATGTCGGCATCACCAATATGATGGGCTCGCGCTTCACCACCTCGGAAGCCAATCTCGTGCCGGTCTTCGACGAGCTCAAGAAGCGCGGGCTCATGTTCGTCGACGGGCGGCCTTCCGAGCAGAGCGTCGCCGCGAACGTGGCGCAATCGATGAGCCTGCCGCGCGTCATCAGCGACCAGAACCTCGACGAGGAGGCGACGCGCGAGGCGATCGACCGCCATCTCGGCGCGCTCGAAGCGCAGGCAAAGCGCAGCGGCAGTGCGCTCGGCGTCGGCTTCGCCTATCCGGTGACGCTCGAGCGCATCGCGCTCTGGACGAAGACGCTCGACCAGAAGGGGCTGATCCTCGCGCCCGTAACTGCGCTCGCCGCGAACGGCGGACAGAAGGGTGCCCAGAAATGACTGACGAGGCCGAAGCGCTGCGTGTAGATGGCTACCGGCCCGGCGTCGGCGTCATGCTGCTCGATCGCGGGAACCACGTCTTCGTCGGCCGGCGCATCGACATCGCCGGCGACAACTGGCAGATGCCGCAGGGCGGCATCGACAAAGGCGAGACGCCGCGGCAAGCGGCGGTGCGCGAGCTGCGCGAGGAAGTCGGCACCGATCGGGCCGAGATCATCGCCGAGAGCAAGAGATGGCTCAGCTACGAGGTGCCGACCGAGGTCACGCGACGCCTCTGGCGCGGCCGTTATCGCGGACAGCGGCAGAAATGGTTCGCGATGCGCTTTTTGGGCCACGACGACGACATCGACCTGCATACGCATCATCCCGAATTCGACGCCTGGAAGTGGGTGCCTGCCGCCGAACTGCCGCGCCTCATCGTGCCGTTCAAGCGCCAGCTCTACCAGGATGTGCTCACGGAGTTTGCGGGGATTTTGCGCGCGGCGTGAGCGCGGGGCTTGCTCGCATCAGCACCATGCGTCCTTCGACAAGCTCAGGATGAGGTCGAGTGGGTTTGGCATCAATGGTGATGCCGGTCTCGTTGGTCCTCATCCTGAGCTTGTTGAAGAACGCACGGCGCTTGTGCCAGCTATTTAAGCCGCCGCGCGTGCGAGCCGCTGGGCGCGGCGCTGCATTCCCCACCAGGCGAGGCGCGCGAGAATGAGATTGAGCCGGCCGTGGGGCTTCAGGCCCACGGCCTTGAACACCATGGCGAGACCGCGCTCGACATGGTGCCAGCGATAGACCGCGTAGGCGCGACGCGCATAGGCGTTGGCCGAGCGCCGGCGGTCATAGGGTGCGGCGTTCTCGTTGGCGGCGTAGTAGGCGTAAGCGAGCTCGTCATCCTCGGATTCGGCGATGCGGCCCCAGGCGATCTTGAGCCGACCCCACAAGCCGATGCGGTCGGCGGCGAGGTAGCGGCGCAGATGCGTATAGAAAAGCTTGTAGTGGCGCAGCTCGTCGGCGGCGATGTGCTGGCAGATCTGCTTGAGCACGGGCTCGCTCGTCGCCTCGGCAAGCGCCGTGTAATAGGAGCTGGTGCCGGTCTCGACGATGCAGCGCGCCACCAGCTCGCCGGCGCGTGAGCCGCGGATGGACCGGGCGGCGTCGAGCGGTACGCGGAACCCCGCGGTGAAGCGCGCTGCCGCGGCGGCGTGATCGAAGCCCGGGTCGGCGAGCATCGCCCAGCGGCCGAGCGCTTGTCCGTGCTGAATTTCCTCCGCGCCCCAGCGCCGCGCGGCCGCTTGAAAATCGGCGTCGTCGGCGAAGACGTTGCAGAGATAGGCCGCGTAATCGCCGCCATTCTCCTCGACGAGGCTCGCCGCTTTGACGAGGCGCAGAATCTCGGGATCGACCTGGCTCTGATCGAACCGCTTCCAGGAGATATCGTCGAGCGTCCAGCTGCCCATGACCGTCATCCGTCGACGGTCATATATTATTCAAACTCGCGCGGTCAACACACGAACTGCGGGCGGATCAATGCGCCGCGCCGGCGAGCGCCGAGAGTTTCGCCGCGACCACCGCGAGCTTTCGTTCGGCGGCAGCAAGCTCGGCGAGCATATTGTCGCGCTGGGCGCCTTGGAGGCGCGCCGCCTGGTCGCGGATGCTGGCCATCGTCGCCTCGAGCATCTTTTGCTGCTGCTCGAGATCGCCGCGGTCGAGCGCGGAAAGCGGCAGCGCCTCGTCCGCGAGCACGGTGCAGCGCTCCGGCGTCACCTCGGCGAAGCCGCCCGAGACGAAAATGCGCTCGCTCACCTGGCTCTGTTCGTCGGCGTAGACGTCGATGACACCCGGCCGCACCGTGGAAATGAGGAGCGCGTGGCCCGGCAGCACGCCGAAATTGCCCTCGCTGCCGGGCACCACCACCATCGCCACCGCTTCCGCGAGCAGCAGCTTCTCCGGCGATACCAGCTCGAACTGCAGCTTGTCGGCCATCGCGCTCAGGCCGCTTCCGCCGCCATCTTGCGCGCCTTGTCCACCGCCTCCTCGATGGTGCCGACCATGTAGAAGGCACTCTCCGGCAGCTCGTCGTAGTCGCCCGCGACGAGCCCTTTGAAGGCCTTGATCGTGTCCTCGAGATTGACGAAGACGCCGGGCGTGCCGGTGAAGACCTCGGCCACGTGGAAGGGCTGCGAGAGGAAGCGCTGAATCTTGCGCGCACGCGCCACGGTGAGCTTGTCCTCTTCGGAAAGCTCGTCCATGCCGAGAATGGCGATGATGTCCTGCAAGGATTTATAGGTCTGCAGCACGCGCTGCACGTCGCGCGCCACCTTGTAGTGGTCATCGCCGACGACGCGCGGGTCGAGCATGCGCGAGGTCGAATCGAGCGGGTCCACCGCAGGATAAATGCCGAGCTCGGCGATCTGGCGCGACAGCACCGTGGTAGCGTCGAGATGGGCGAAGGAGGTCGCCGGTGCGGGGTCGGTCAAGTCGTCCGCCGGCACGTAGATCGCCTGCACCGAGGTGATCGACCCTTTCTTGGTGGTGGTGATGCGCTCCTGCAGCGCGCCCATGTCGGTGGCGAGCGTCGGCTGATAGCCGACCGCCGAGGGAATGCGGCCCAAAAGCGCCGACACTTCCGAGCCCGCCTGGGTGAAACGGAAGATGTTGTCGACGAAGAACAGCACATCCTGGCCTTCCTCGTCGCGGAAGTATTCGGCGAGCGTCAAGCCGGTGAGGCCGACACGCGCGCGCGCGCCCGGCGGCTCGTTCATCTGCCCGTAGACGAGCGCCGCCTTCGAGCCGGGCCCATCGGGCACAATCACCTTCGACTCCATCATCTCGTGATAGAGGTCGTTGCCCTCGCGCGTGCGTTCGCCGACGCCGGCGAAGACGGAATAGCCGCCATGCTTCTTGGCGATGTTGTTGATGAGCTCCATGATGATGACGGTCTTGCCGACGCCGGCGCCGCCGAAGAGGCCGATCTTGCCGCCGCGGGCATAAGGCGCCAGCAAATCCACCACTTTGATGCCGGTGACGAGAATCTCCGCCTCGGTCGATTGATCGACGAACTCTGGCGCGGGCTTGTGGATGGGCGACGTCAGCTTCGACTTGACCGGTCCCCGCTCGTCGACGGGCTCGCCCACCACATTGATGATGCGGCCCAAGGTCTCGGGCCCCACTGGCACGCTGATCGGACCGCCGGTGTCCACCACCTCGGCGCCACGGACGAGACCGTCGGTCGTATCCATGGCGACGGTGCGGACCGTGTTCTCGCCCAGATGTTGCGCCACTTCGAGCACCAGGGTCTTGCCCTGATTCTGCGCGTGCAGCGCGTTCAGAATCTCCGGCAACTCGCCGTCGAACTTGACGTCGACGACGGCGCCGATGACTTGCGTGATCGATCCGATGCTGTTCTTCGCCATGGTCTCAGTCCTTCCGACTTATTCTTTCCCTTGCGCCCGCCGAGAGACTACAGCGCTTCCGCGCCGGAGATGATTTCGATGAGCTCTTTGGTAATCGCCGCCTGACGGGAGCGGTTATAGGTGATGGTGAGCCGATCGATCATCTCGCCGGCGTTGCGCGTCGCATTGTCCATCGCCGTCATCTGCGCGCCGCTGAAGCTTGCCGCATTCTCGAGCAACGCGGTGAAGATCTGCACGGAGAGATTGCGCGGCAAGAGCTCCCCCAGGATCTCCGCCTCTTCAGGCTCGAACTCATAGATTGCCCCTGCCGCCGCGCCGGCGCTCTCCGCGCCTGCCGGCGGTGCGAATGGAATGAGCTGCTGGCGCGTCACGATCTGCGTGATCGCCGAGCGGAAGCGGTTGAAGATGACGGTGGCGACATCGAACTCACCGGCCTCGAAGAGCGTGAGGAGACGGTCGGCGATCTCCCGCGCCGACTCGAAGGTGAGCTTCGGTCGGCCGACATCAATCTTGCTCTCGATGATGAACCGGCCCATGTCGCGGCGCAGCGAGTCGCGTCCTTTGCGGCCGATCGTCAAGATCTTGATGGTCTTGCCGGCGCTTTGCAGCTCGCGGATCAGCCGTCGCGACTCGCGTAAGATCGAGGCATTGAACCCGCCGGCCAAGCCGCGATCCGAAGTAGCGACGACGATCAGATGCGTCGTGTCCTTGCCGGTGCCCGCCAAGAGCCGCGGCGCATTGGTCTGGCCCTTGAGGTTGGCGGCAAGCGACGCCAGCATGCGCTCCATGCGCGACGAGTAAGGCCGCGCCGCCTCGGCCTGCTCTTGCGCGCGGCGCAAGCGCGAGGCCGCCACCATCTTCATCGCCGAGGTGATCTTTTGCGTCGAACGGACGCTGCGGATGCGGACCCGCAATTCCTTGAGCGTGGCCACGGCGGCGTCGCTGCCCCTTTAGGCGAAAGCCCGAGCGAAATCGCCGAGAAAGGCGGCAAGTGCCTTCTCGGTGTCGGCCGTGAGCTCGCGCTTGTCGCGGATCGCGGCGATGATCTCGGGCTTCCGCGCCTTGAGCTCGCCGATCATCGCCGCTTCAAAGCGCGTCACCTGCGAGATCTCGACCTTGTCGAGATATCCGCGCGTGCCCGCGAAGATCGACACCACCTGCTCCTCCACCGCCATCGGCGCGAATTGCGGCTGCTTCAAGAGCTCGGTCAGGCGCGCGCCGCGCGCCAAGAGACGCTGGGTCGCCGGATCGAGGTCGGAGGCGAACTGCGAGAAGGCGGCCATTTCACGGTATTGCGCAAGCTCGAGCTTGATGCGGCCCGCCACCTGCTTCATCGCCTTGATCTGCGCCGCCGATCCCACGCGGCTCACCGAGAGCCCGACATTGATGGCGGGGCGAATACCGCGATAGAAGAGATCGGTCTCGAGGAAGATCTGGCCGTCAGTGATGGAGATGACGTTGGTCGGGATGTAGGCGGAGACGTCGCCCGCCTGCGTCTCGATCACCGGCAACGCCGTGAGCGAGCCCGCGCCGTGCTCATCGTTCATCTTCGCCGCCCGCTCCAAAAGGCGCGAGTGAAGATAGAAGACGTCGCCTGGATAGGCTTCGCGGCCGGGCGGCCGGCGCAGCAGCAGCGACATCTGGCGGTAGGCAACCGCCTGCTTCGAGAGATCGTCATAGACGATGACCGCGTGCATGCCGTTGTCGCGGAAGAACTCGCCCATGGCGCAACCGGTATAGGGCGCAAGATATTGCAGCGGCGCTGGCTCGGAAGCGGTGGCGGCGACGACGATCGAATAGTCGAGAGCGCCGTAGTCCTGCAGCGTCTTGACGATCTGTGCCACGGTCGAGCGCTTCTGGCCGACGGCGACATAGACGCAGTAGAGCTTGCGCTTCTCATCGCCCGAAGCGTTCACCGTCTTCTGATTGAGGAAGGCGTCGATGGCGACCGCGGTTTTGCCGGTCTGGCGGTCGCCAATGATGAGCTCGCGCTGACCGCGGCCGATCGGCACCAGCGCGTCGATCGCCTTCAAGCCGGTCTGCACCGGCTCATGCACCGAGCGGCGCGGCACGATGCCCGGCGCCTTCACTTCGACGCGGGTCCGGCTCACGTCTTTGAGCGGACCCTTGCCGTCGATGGGATTGCCGAGCGCGTCGACGACGCGGCCCAAGAGGCCCTTGCCGGCGGGCACGTCGACGATGGCGCCGGTGCGCTTCACCGTGTCGCCTTCGCGGATGCCGGTGTCCTCGCCGAAAATCACGACGCCGACATTGTCGCTCTCGAGGTTGAGCGCCATGCCTTTGACGCCGTTGGCAAACTCGACCATCTCGCCAGCTTGCACCTTGTCGAGGCCGTAGATGCGGGCGATGCCGTCGCCGACGGAGAGCACTTGGCCCACCTCGGCGACATCGGCCTCGGCGCCGAAATTGGCGATCTGCTGCTTCAAGATGGCGGAGATTTCCGCCGCCCGGATTTCCATTATTCGACCCCCTTCATGGCAAGCTGCAGGCGATTGAGCTTGCTTTTGAGCGATGCATCGACCATGCGCGAGCCGAGCCGCACCACCATGCCGCCCAAGAGGCCCGGATCGACGGCGACATCGAGCGCGACTTTGCTGCCCACGGCCTTGCGCAGCTGTTCATGGACGGCGTTCCGCTGCTCCGGCGTCAGCTCCTGCGCAGCAATAACATGCGCCGTGACCTCGCCGCGGCGTTCGGCCAACTGAGCCAAGAAGCGCGCGATCATCTCCGGCAATGCGAAGAGCCGCCGGTTCTGCGCGAGAAGGCCAAGGAAATTGCGCATCAGCGGCGAGAGATTGCTCCTCTCGGCAAGCGCGGCAATCGCCTTCGCCTGGTCCTCGCGGCTCAGCACCGGGCTGCGAATGAGGCGGCGTAAATCGCCGCTCTCGCGCAGCATGGCGCGGAGCGACTGCAGCTCGCCTGCCACCGCATCGAGCGCCTTGCGCTCGTCGGCGAGGTCGAAGAGGGCCGCAGCGTAGCGGTCGGCCAGTCCGGATACGCCTTTTCCTTCGGCTGCCACGTGAGAACTGTCCTCGTTTTCCCTGGACGAGAATGGGGATCGCCGTGGGATGCGTGAAATGACCGCTCCCCGCGCGAGCTCTCGCATCGCAAAAGCCCACGGCGCGCACCAGCGCGCCCGGAAAGCGCGGGCGTTCTAACACACGGATTCTAGAGGCGCAATAAGGGGTAGACCCGATGCGCCGCCGACTCCAGCAGCAGCAAACCCGCGGCAAACAAGAGTGCGGGTTTTTGCTCTTGACTTTCGTACGTTTTTAGCGTACACGTGATTGCGCGCACCATCTGGAAACCGCGATGACGCCTGCTTTCGCGACGATGTATCGCCTAAACTCCCGTGGGGATGCTGGTTTGGCCTGCGACGAGAAGGGTGTGGCGCTGGGCCCTATTGCGTTGGTCGACGCCTTGTCATCGAACGGCAAATGCGTCTACCGTCCCCGGCCCGCCGAAGAGATCGCCCGCGCGCTTGCCCTTGCCTATGGACCCTTCGCGGCCGACGACCTGGCGCGGCGCTTATCCGGCCTCGACGTCGCCGCCCGCGCGCTCGAAGCGGGCGACCTCGCCAAGGCGGGCATCGCCACCGTGCTGTTGAAACTGCCGCCGCTCACCGCGGAAGCCTTCGCCAAGCTCGCCAGAGAGCCGACGCTCCGGAAATACAGTCCCGATCAGCCGCGCGATGAACGCGGGCGGTGGACAAGCGGGGACGACACGCCATCGGAGTCGCCCTCTCCCGAGACCCAACTAGCCCAAGAAATTCTCATACCTGGTCGCGCACCATTCCTATTCCAGGACCCTCCCAAGCTCCCCCAGTTCAAAGAGCCGATCCCGCGATTAAGCGGAGCGGAGGGCGCGAAAAATCCGCCCAGCTGGGCACGTGGCATGCGGCCGCGCGTTGGCGAAAGCGGCAGAGATTTCGCCAAGCGTCTGCTTGACGAAAAGTACGGACCTGGTAATTGGAAAGACGACGGGCCCGACAGCGAATTCAGTAAGATCAAGAAGTGGGGAGATCGCAGCTTCCGCGACCCGAAGTCCGTCATCACGTCTGATGATGAAGCGTGATTGAGGAGAAGGCGATGACGACCATCTATTTGCTTTGGTACCTTCATGATAATGAATTCGGGCACGAAGACAATAAGTTCATCGGCGCCTATTCGAAGAGACCGAAGGCGGAAGCAGCGATCGAGCAATTGAGTGATCAGCCCGGTTTTAGGAACGACCCGACGCAATTCAGCATCTATGAATGCACCCTCGACCGGACGTCGTGGCAGGAAGGTTTCATCACCGTCGCCGAGGCGATGCAGCCGAAGGATTAAAATTGCGAAACGAAGCCAATTCGCCGCGCAATCCTAATCCGTCAAAATTGCGAAACGAAGCCAATTTTCACATCCATCCCGGCTCACAAAAAACTATAGGGATCGACATCCACCTGGACGCGCACATTGCTTGGCACCTTAACCGTGGCGAGCCATTGCCGCAGCACCGCTTGAATGTTGACCTCACGCTTCGCCTTCACGAGGAAGCGGCGGCGGTGGCGGCCGCGCAGCACCGCGAGCGGCGCCGGCGCGGGTCCGAGCGTGTCGACGCCCGGCATGTGCGGCGCCGCGCGCGCATAGGCCTGCGCCACGCGGTCGGCGCTGTCGTCGTCGGGCGCCGAGATGATGAGCGCCGCGAGCCGGCCGAAGGGCGGCCATCCCTGCCCGCGCCGCGCCTCGGCTTCGGCGGCGAGGAAGCGGTCGCGGTCGTCGGCGACGAGCGCGCGCATCACCGGATGCTCGGGCATGAAGGTTTGGAGATAGACGACGCCGGGCCGTTCGGCACGGCCGGCGCGGCCCGCTACCTGGTGGAGCAGCTGAAAGGTGCGCTCGGCAGCGCGGAGATCGCCGCCGCTCAAGCCGAGATCGGCATCGACCACGCCCACCAGCGTGAGCAACGGGAAATGATGCCCCTTCGCCACCACCTGCGTGCCGATGAGAACGTCGATGGCGTGGCTCGCCACACTCTCGACGAGCTCGGCGGCGGCGCGCGGGCCGATGAGCGTGTCGCTCGCCATCACCGCAAGGCGCGCCTTGGGAAAGCGCAGCGTCACTTCCTCGGCGAGACGTTCGACGCCCGGTCCGCAGGCGGCAAAGCTTGCGGCGGCGCCGCAATTGGGACAGAGCGGCGGCAGCGGCTCGCCGTGACCACAATGATGACATTGCAAGCGGCCATGAAAGCGATGCTCGACGAGCCACGCCGTGCAATTGGGGCATTGCAGGCGGAAGCCGCAGCTTCGGCACAAGGTGAGCGGCGCGTATCCGCGGCGATTGAGGAACAGCATCGCCTGCTCGCCCGCGGCCAGCGTCTCGCCGAGCGCCGCGACCAGGGGCGGTGCCAAAAAGCGTTGGCGCTCGGGCTTGTGGCGGCGGAGATCGAGCAGGCGAATTTCCGGCAGGACCGCCGCGCCGTGCCGCGCCGGCAGATGCAGGCGTTCGTAGCGATGCTGCTCGACATTGATCGTGGTCTCGAGCGAGGGCGTGGCCGAGACCAGCACGATCGGCAGCTTCTCGATCGACGCGCGCACCACCGCCATGTCGCGGGCGTGGTAAATGACGCCGTCTTCCTGCTTGAAGGAAGCGTCCTGCTCCTCATCGACGATGATGAGGCCCAGATCGGGAAAGGGCAGAAACAGCGCCGAGCGCGCGCCGACGACGAGCGCCACCTGGCCTTCCGCCACGCCGCGCCAGGTATCGCGGCGCTCGGCATGGCCGAGATCGGAATGCCACTGCGCCGGCGCCGCGCCGAAGCGCTCGGCAAATCGCGTCAGCCATTGCGCCGAGAGCGCGATCTCCGGCAGCAGGACGAGCACCTGCTTGCCGCGCTCGAGCGCGGCGGCAATGGCTGCGAAATAGACCTCGGTCTTGCCCGAGCCGGTGACGCCGTCGAGCAGCGTCACCGAGAATCCGCCCTGCCGCACCTTGGCGACGAGCTCGTCGGCGGCGATGTGCTGTGCGGAAGAAAGAGTTGCGCCCGGCCGGCGCCAATCCGGACGCGCCGCAGCCGCACGCGGCGGCAGCGCCACGGTCTCGACGAGCCCAAGCTCCGCCAGCGCGCGCACCACACCGGCGCCGCAGGCAGCGCGACGCGCCACATCCGCGGCGGGCGCCGCCGGCCCATCTCGCAGCGCCTCGAGGACGCGACGGCGTGCTGGCGTGAGGCCGCCCGTTGCGTCGAGCGCCGCGCCTCCTCGCACGCTCAACGCATAGCCGGTGAGCGAACGCATCGGGAAGAGCGCATCGGGAACGCTCATCGCCATACGCAG
>Ga0306920_100012173_pt1 | contig 11659 bp, 14 predicted proteins | sample flu12Cox44000170_FD_204666 | JGI IMG/M metagenome (GOLD analysis project Ga0306920, IMG submission 204666) | Lab enrichment of tropical soil microbial communities from Luquillo Experimental Forest, Puerto Rico - flux4day.12C.oxic.44.000.170 (v2)... | ecosystem: Environmental > Terrestrial >...
CGTACACGCAGATGGCCGGGCTGCGGCTGCTGATCTTCGCCCAGCCGGGCACCGCCGCCTCCGGCGCGATCGCGTCGGTCGACTACGCGGGCATGTCCGTCACCTACACCCCGTCCGGGATCCCGGAGACGTTCGCGAACGCCGGGCCGGCCGCCGCCGCGGGCACCGCGCCCGCCCCGGCTGCTGTGACAGCTGCCGCGGTCACCGCCGGGCTGGCCGCAGCCCCGGGCACCGCCCCCGCGCCGACTGTCCTGGCCGTGCCGCAGGTCACCGTCACCGCGGGCCTGGCCGCCGCATCTGGCGCTGCCCCGGCCGCCCAGAAGGCGGTAGCCGCGCTGGCCGGGCCGGCCACGGCAGCGGGTAACGCCCCGGCAGCGTCCGTGCTGGCCGTCCCGCAGGTCACCGCCGCCGCCGGGCTCGCGGCTGCCGCGGGAACCGCCCCCGTCCCGGCCGTGCAGACCGCCGCGCAGATCACCGCCCTGGCCGGGCCGGCCGCAGCCGCCGGGACCGCCCCCGGGCCGCTGGCCGCCGTCACCGCCCTCGCCGGCCTGCCTGCATCTGCGGGCACCGCCCCGGCCCCGGCTGCCGGGATTACCACCCTGCCCGGCCAGGCCGCTGCCGCCGGGACCGCGCCGGCCCCTGCGGTCGCGGCCACCGCCGCTGCCGGGCCGGCCGCAGCAGCCGGTGCCGCGCCCGTCGCAGTCGCCGGGGTTACCGTGCTGGCCGGGGGTGCCGCCGGAACCGGGTCCGCGGCCCAGCCGGGGCTGACGGCCCGCCCCGGCCCGGCCGCCGCGGCGGGCACCGCGCCGGCCCCGGTGGTATCGACGTCATCCAACGTGGTCGGCGCCGCCGGCGTGGCCGCCGCCGCGAGCACCGCCCCCGCCCCGGCGATCGCGGCTGCCGCCGCCGTCCCGGCCGGGCCGGCCGTCGCATCGGGCACCGCGCCGGCGCCATCCGCCACGACGGCGGTCACTGCCGGGCCGGCCTCCGCCACCGGAACCGCCCCGGCGCCGGCGATCGCGGCTGCCGCCGTCACCGCGGCCGGGCTAGCCACTGCCGCCGGGACCGCCCCCGCGCCGGTCATCGCCGCTGCCGTCATCACCGCGGCCGGCCCGGCCACTGCCACGGGCACTGCGCCCGCCCCGGCGGTGCAGACTGCCGCGCAGGTCATCGTGCTCCCGGGCCTGGCCGCCGCAGCCGGTACCGCACCCGCGGCCGTGGCAGGTGCCACCGGGCTCGCCGGGGCTGCCGCGGCCACGGGCTCCGCGGCCCAGCCGGGGCTGACGGCCCGCCCCGGCCCGGCCGCCGTGGCGGGCACCGCGCCGGCCCCGGTGGTATCGACGTCATCCAACGTAGTCGGCGCGGCCGGGCCGGCCACTGCCGCCGGCACCGCCCCCGCCCCGTCTGTCGCGGCTGCCGCCGTCGTCCCGGCCGGCCAGGCACAGGCCGCCGCCGCCGCCCCGGCTCCGCTGGCCGTTACTGCCGTGCTGCCCGGGCTGGCACAGGCAACCGCCGCCGCCCCGGCTCCGCTGGCCGCTACTGCCGTGCCGGCCGGGCCGGCCGCCGCCACGGGCACGGCCCTGGCACCCGCAGCTGCCACGGCGGTCACCACGCCAGCCGGGCAGGCGGCTGCCACCGGTACGGCCCCGGTCCCGGCGGTGCAGACCGCGGCCCAGGCCACCGTCCAGGCCGGGCTGGCCACCGCGGCGGGCACCGCTCCCGTCCCGGCGCTGACCCTGACCGTGGCCACGGCGGCCGGGCCGGCCACGGCCGCCGGAACCGCCCCGGCACCTGTCGCGCTGGCCGCGGCGGCCGGTCTCGCCGGCCTGGCGGCGGCAGCGGGCACGGCTCCGGCACCGGGCATCGCCGTCACCGTGAAACCGGGCCTGCCCGCCGCCACGGCCGCCGCGCCCGTCGCGGTCACCCAGTCGATCGCGATCGGCACCGGGTACGCGGGCCTGGCGCAGGCCGTCACGCTCGCGGGCACGGTCAGCATCCGGGCCGCGCTCACCGCCGGGCCGTTCCCGCCGGGAGCCGGGGCTAACGGCCCGTCCGGTACCGGGACCTGGGCCAATCCGGGTAACGCCCTCGCCGACGACGGCCTCGTCGCCACCTGGGCCGTGCCGTGACCGCATCGCCGGCGCTGGAGCTGACCGGGTTCGGCATCGTCCCGCCGCCCGGGCCGCCGGACGAGATCGACTCGGTCACCGCAACGGTCAATGCCTGGACGTCGGTCGGCGGGATGCCCCCGCTGACGTACGAGCTGCGTGACGCCGCCGGGACCCTGATCGGCACCCGGACCGGGCAGGCCAGCACGAGCACGTCACACTATGACACGGTCGTCTTCGCCTCGCCGGCGCCGTCCTGGGATCAGCTGGCCGGGCTGCAGCTGTGGATCTACGCCGACTCCGGCTCGGCTGCGCCCGGATCGGTTGTCTCGGTCGACTACGCCTCGCTGTCCGTGGCGTACGTGCCGTCCGGGATCCCGTATGCCGTCCCCCAGCCCAGCCTCGCCGCCGCGCCCGGGACCGCCGCGCAGCCTGCCGCCGGAGTTACGGCGCTGTCCGGGATCGCTATCGGCGGCGGGACCATCCCGGGGCCTGGCGCGGCGGTTACCGCGCTGGCCGGCCCTGCCGCCGCGGCCGGCACCGCGCTGCCCGTCGCGAACGTCGCGAACGCCGCCACCGGTCACGCCGGGCCGGCCACCGCAACGGGCACGATCCCGGCGCCGGGCACTGCGGTTACCGCGCAGGCCGGCCCGGCCGTGTCGGCAGGCACGGCCCCGGCACCGTCTGTCACGGTGTTCGCGCAGGGAACAGGCGCCGCCGGGCCGGCCGCCGCGACCGTCACCGCCCCGGCGCCGGGCGCTGCGGTTACCGCGCTGGCCGGCCCGGCGGCTTGCCCGGCTGCGGCCCCGGCCGCCACGGCGGGCGTGACCGCCGCGGCCGGGACCGCGGTCGCCCCGGGCGGTGCCCCCGGGGCCGTGGCGGCCGTCAGCGTGTTCCCCGGTGGCGCGCAGGCGGCAGTAGCAGCTCCCGCCCCCGCCGCGGCTAACGCGGTCACCGGGAATGCCGGCCTCGCCACGGCAGCCGGTACCGCACCGCAGGCCATCCCCGGTAATGCGGTCACCGCCAGCGCGGGACCGGCCGCCGCCCAGGGCGCTATCCCGGCGGCGGTACCGGCCGTCCAGGTGCCCGCGGGGCCGGCCGCATCCGCCGGGGCTGCACCGCCTGCCACCGCCGGCACCTACGCGTTTGCCAGTCCCCAGGCCGGGCCGGCCGCCGCAGCCGGTGCCGCGCCGGCTATCACCGGGCTGACGCTGGCCGCTAACGCCTTCGCCGGGCCGGCCGCCGCGACGGCTTCCGCTCCGCAGGCCGGCGGCGGCACCGGCAAGATCACGCTGCCCGGACCGGCCACCGGCGCGGGCCAGGCTTTCCCCGTTGCAGCCCTCGGGAGCGGGTACTCCGCCGGCCCGGGCACCGCGGCGGGAACGGCCCCGGTGCCGGCCCTGATCCTGGCCGCGAACGCGTCCGCCGGGCCGGCGCTCGCCGGCGGACATGCCCCGGCCGCTGCCCTCGGCCCGAACAAGGGGTACATCACCGCCTGGGACGTGACCATCCCCCACGGCGGCACGGAGCACAGCACGGGCACGGCAGCCAGCGCGGCGCACAGTGCGGACCCGCCGTACAGCGCGGCGCACGGCGCGGGCCCGCCGTACAGCACGGCTGCCGGGGTGAGCAGCAAGACTCACGTGACATCCGGGGTAGGCAAGGGATGACGTCCCCGGCGCTGATGCTGTCCGGGTTCGCGGTCACCGGCCCGGGACCGTCCGACGTGATCGACTCGGTCACCGCGGCCGTCAACTGCTGGACGTCCGACGCCAGTACCGCGCCGCTGGGCTACGAACTGCACGACGGCAAGACGGGCGCGCTGATCGGCACGCGGCAGTCCGGCACCGTCAGCACGTCCGCCGCGCATTATGACACGGTCATCTTCCAGCCCCCGTCACAGCTGCCGTCCTGGGCGCAGCTGTACTGGCTGCAGCTGTGGATCTACGCCGACTCCGGCTCGGCGCCGTCCGGGACCGTCGTCTCGGTCGATTACGCGTCGCTGTCCGTGACCTACGAGCCGTCCGGGATCCCGTTCGCCGCGCCGGCCACCGGCCCGGCCGCCGCGGCGGGAACCGCACCGGACGCGAACGGCCCCTCCGGCCGGATATTCGTGGACATCACCCTGGACGTCGGCCCGACCCTTTCCCGCGCGCAGGCCCTCGTTGCCGCGGCAACCCAGGGTGACGGCATCACAGCCGGGCTGGTCGTCGCCGACCGGGGTGCCTAAACTGGGATGACGCGGCCGTGCGCTCCTGCCGGAGCCGTCCCGGACGGACGGGAAGGCGGGCCGCGTGGCGAATTACCGGGCCATGGACGGGGTGTCCGGCCGCCCCGGCACCGGCTCGTCCGGAACCCAGCCGCCGGCCGCGTCCACCGGGTTCACCGGCTGGTACGGCACGGGCACGCTATTCCAGGTCACCGGCACCAGCTGGTTCACCGGGTACTGGTGGTACCGGGCCGACACCGCGCAGTCCGGTGCCGCGCAGGAGTTCGCGCTGTGGTCCGTGCCACCGGACAACGCCAGGCGCTTGTTCGTGCCCGGCAGCCACGTCACGTCCGGCACCCTGGGCGCCGGGTGGAATTACGTGGCCCTGGCCGCCCCGCTGCTGCTCACCCGGACCTGGCCGTACCGGGCGGTCACCACGCTGCAGAACAACTTCCCGTTCACCGCCTCCCAGCTCGGCGCGGGCATGCCCTACGCCGGCGGGATCACCAGCGGCCCGCTGAACGTGTTTTCCGCCAATGGCGCCGGCAACCCGCCGCTGTGGGTCTCCGAGCCGCAGACCTCCTACCAGACCGGGAACAGCGATCCCGCCGTGGCCGCGGGGTACCCGCTCCAGGACAACAGCTCGTTTCTCGGCTGGCTCGACATCCAGGTCACCGACACGGCGCCCGCCGGCGCGGCCTACTCACTGTGGCCGAACCTGCCCTGGGCCGACGTGGCCGGCACGGGCGACAACGGCGACGGGTACACGATGGGCCTGCAGTTCCGGCTGTCCCAGTCGTGCACCCTGAACAAGATCCGGTTCTGGTCCGCCCCGGCGGCCGGAGCCGCGCCGGCCGTGCTCCGGCTGCCCGGCCGGTGCGGAATCTGGGACGTGACCTCCCAGACCGTGGTCACCGGGACCGATAATCCCTCCCCGGCCTGGAAAAGGGAGCCAGCCGGCGGCGCGGCCAGTCCCGGGGACGGGTGGGTCTACTGCGATTACTCCGGATCCGGTGTCGTGCTCGCGGCGGGCACCGACTACAAGGCCGCCGTCTGGGCGGCCGGGCCGGCCGCCGGGCAGTGGTGGCGGACCGCGACCACCCCGTTCTGGGCTGCCGGCGGCGCGTACTCCGCGGCCGGGCAGGGCGGTGCCGTGAACGGGCCGGTCACCGCGCCGAACGCGGCAGGGTCGTCTCCCGGGCAGAACTCCTGGCACGGCCCGAACCTGGCCTGGGGCTACCCGGGCTCGTACAACAACCCGGAAAACGACTTCGCGGACATCGAGGTCACGCCCGCCACGATCGCCGGGGCCGCGTCCGCTGCCGCTGCTGCCGCGCAGCCGGCGGTCCAGGTGTCCATGAGGCCGGCGGCGGGCACGGCAGTGGGCACGGCGCCTGCCCCGGCCGTGGCCACGCTGTCACACGTCACCGCACAGGCCGGGCTGGCCGCGGCCACGGCGATCGCGCCTCCCCTGCCGGCCGGCATCGACATCACCGTCCGGCTCGGCCCGACCACGTCCCGCGCGCAGGCCGCCGTCGCAGCCGCGACCCAGGGTGACGGCACCGCGGCCGGCATCATCCAGGGTGACGGAACCGCGGCCGGCGCCGTGCAGGGCGACGGTGCCGGGACCGGCCCCACTACCGTGAACAGGAGGCCCTGAATGAGCGCGAGCCTTTTCGCGAACGCCACCGAGTACATCGCCAACGCGATCACCCTGACCCGCGGGAAGGTCAGCGACATCATCAACGTCGGGATCTACGTCAACACCAACCCGAACCAGATCCCGACCGTGAGCCAGTTCACCCAGGTCCTCCTGGTCGACGGGACCGGGACGCCGCCGCTGCCGCCGCTGGCCGTCGCCGGCGAGATCGACGTGGTCACCCTGGTCGGCAGCGGATCCGCCGCGTCCGGCCCGTGGCCCGCCGTTCCCCCGGGGAACCTGACGGCGCTGGCGCCCGGGAGCTATCAGGTGTGGATCCTCATCGTGACGGCCAAGGAAGCGATAATCAGGAAAGTGGACACGCTGGTCCTCACCTAGGGGAGGAGCTATGGACCCGGACCTGCACGACGGCTGGCTGCGCGTCGCCTATGACGGGCCGGACCTGGCCGTCATCGAGATGGAGGCGCCCGGGACAGGCTGGAAGGATGCTTACCTGGATTTCCGGGACGGCAGGCGGTGCGCGCAGATCCGCTGGGACGCCGACCACCTGCCCGTCTTCATCCACCTGCGGGTTGACGGGGCCATCACCGCGACCTGGCCCTGACCGGCCCGCCGCCGTAAGCTAGAAGCGAGGTCAGCCACCTGCCGCGTGCGGGACCGGGACGCAGGGACAGGTGGCCATGACCTCCGCGGTTTACTACGACTCCCCGAACGAGCTGGCCCTGCTCAGCGTCTCGTTCGCGGACGCCAGCGGCAACCCGGCCGACCCGACCACGGTGTCCTGCGTCATCACCGAGCCGGCCGGGATCAAGGTCACCCACACCTACGCCGGCACCGCGCCCGCTGACATCATCAAGGTGATGACCGGCAAGTACACCCTGTCCGTGGTGTGCTCGCCGTCCGTCGCCGGGGTCGACGGGCTGTGGGGGTACGAATGGATCGGCACCGGGGTCGTCTCCGACGTCCAGCCCGGTACCTGGCGGGTGCTCCCCGAGGCCGTCTCCCAGGTCTTCTACGTGGGCCTGGACGAGATGAAAGACCGTCTCGGCATCACCGACAACTCCGAGGATTACGCGCTGCGGACCTCGATCGCCGCCGCCACCGGCTGGATCAACAGTTACTGCAACAGGCATTTCAACCGGATCACCGAGGCCAGAACCTACCAGCCCACGAACGTGTGGACGCTCGACATTGACGACCTGGTCGATGACCCGTCCATCACGATGTCCGTCGACATGACCGGCACCGGGACCTACGATCAGGCCTGGACCCGCGGCACCGACTACGTGCTGCGCTACGGACCCCGCCAGTTCAGCCCGAACTTCGACGGGATCCCGCGGCCGTTCCGCCAGCTCCAGGTCGTCCAGTCCGGCAAGTGGCTGCCGTACACCTGGCCGTACAGCCACCTGGACCGCGTCCGCATTTTCGGGCCGTGGGGCTGGCCGTCGATCCCGTGGCAGGTCCCCGAAGCCTGCCGGATCCTGTCCGCGGACATCTTCAAGAGCAAGGACGCGCCTTTCGGGATTGCCGGGGTTTCTGATCTTGGTGTGACCAGGGTACAGGCAAATCCTCTCCTGGTGGAGATGTTGCATCCGTTTGTGAATGGGCGGCGGAAGGTGGGAGTGTTAGATGTTCGTCCTGACCACCCAGAACTGCTCCGCACTGGTGCCCACGGTCATTCCCGGGGCCGGGTGCGGCAAGGGCGGGTCCTGCGGAGGGCGGGGCCGGTAACCGTGACCGCGGTCCAGAAGATCAGCCACATCACCCCGAAGCAACGCGCGGCCGATGCCGCCAACCTGAGGAAGGCCCGGGCCGCGCTGAAAGGCCGGCCCCGGACCGCGAAGCAGAAGGCCGCCTCCCGCCGGAACCTGGCCGTCGCCCGCTCCGCCCAGCACGCCCGCGCATCCGGCAAGACCCCGGCCGTCCGGAAGAAACCAGCCGCGCCGGCACCGGACACCTGGACCCGGTATGACGTCAGACAAGGTGAGGTGTCGCTGCATGCGCTGCCCGTGTGCGGCCCGGTGGCGCTCGCCGAGCACCTGCTGGCCGCCACCGGGGCGGTCGCCTCCGCGTCGGACATCATTGCCCTGTGGCAGGCCACGGATGGCACGACTCTCGGTGAGCTGTTCGAGGCGGCCCGCGAGCTGGGCCTGGGCGGGGAGAAGCTGGCGTACTTCGAGCAGTGCAATCCGGATTGCGGCGCGCCCGGCCTGGTCTACGGGATCCGGCTCGGCCGCGGTTATCACGCCGCGCTGGCCGCCCCGGGCGGCATGATCAGCTGGTGCCGGTTCCTGCCCCGCGACGGCACCCCGGAGGAAGCCTGGTGGCTGGAATGGGAGGGCGGATGATCCGCTGCGAGAATGAGAATTGCAGGCGCTGGTTCGACCCGCTGGTGAGCCGGTGGCTGTGCCCGTGGTGCAAGCACAAGCACCACTGCTGTGACTGAGCCCCGCAGTACATCTGGAGGAATCATGCCGCCTGCCAAGCCCCCGGCCAAGCCCCCCGCCAAGCCCCCGGCCAAGCCCCCCGCCAAGCCCCCGGCCGGGAGCGCGAACCCCGCCGCTGACGGCAAGCCCGTCCCGTTCGGCGGCAAGCAGGCCCCGCCGTTCGGCAAGAAACCGGGTCCGGCCGCTGACATGCCGCCCGGGATGCCGCCGCCCGGGATGCCGCCGCCCGGGATGACGCCGCCCGGGATGCCGATGTCCGGAAACAGCGGGCCCGGTGCCAAGCCACCGCCCAACCGGACCCGGGCACAGGCCAGGTCCGGCCGCACCGGGAGCAAGAAGCCGCCGGCCGGCAAGAAACCTGCGACGTGAGCCCGGCCCGGAAGCGAAAGGCCACGCCAGCCCCGGAGCCGTACGCGTACGCCGATCCCGATGCCGGGGTGGTCGGCCGCGGCGCTGACGGGAACCTTGACGTCCCGGAATGCCCGCTCTGCTACGCGCAGGGCGGCGGCGGCCACGGCAGCAACTGCCCGAACGCCGGCCTGGACCCGGCGGACTGGGCCACCGAGCTGCCGGACGGCTGGACCGGGCCGGAGAGGAGCACCGCCTGATGGCCGATCTCATTACCCTTCGCAATGCGCTGGCCAGCCAGATCACCCAGTACACGGGATTGCGGTGCGACGGGCAGGCCCGGGACCAGGTCACCCCGCCGTGCGCGGTCGTGATCCCCGGCCAGCCGTTCATCCGGTACGGCACTACCATGGGCGAGTGCATGGCCATCAGCCTGGTCGTGCTGCTGATCATCTCCGACGCCGCCCCGGTGGAGATGACGCAAAGGGCCCTGGACGCATACCTCGGCGTCGCGACCGCCGTCCCCTCGGTCTCGGTCCCGGAAGCCATCCTCAAGGACCCCACGCTCGGCAGGACCGCGGAATGGTGCGAGCCGGTCTCGGTGTCGAGTTACGGTCGGATCGAGTACTCGGGCATCCAGTACTTCGGTGCCCGGATAAGTCTTGATATTGGTGCGACGAGCATGTAGGGGGTGATGCCGAAAATGCGCGTTCTGATTGTGCATCCTTTACTTGGACCTGACTTCAGTGTGCATGATGTCTTCACCGGCTGGTATGAGGCCCTGAAGGAACTCGGGGTTGAAGTTGCACCGTTTAACTTGAATGACAGGCTGGTCGCGTTCGCTAATGCGCTGGCTGACACTCACCAGTACGACGAGACCGGTCACCCGATCGTGAAGAACATGTTCACCGAGGAGGGCGTCTTCTACGCCGCCATGGAGGGCCTGTCTCACGCGCTGCTGACCTTCTGGCCTGATGTCGTGCTGTGCGTGTCCGGGTTCTTCCTCAACGCCGGGACCATGCAGCTGATGCGGATGCGGAACTTCAAGATCGTGATGCTGTGCACGGAGGCGCCATATCAAGATTCCGAGCAGCTGGAGCGCGGGCAGCTGGCCGACCTGGTGCTGCTCAACGACCCGGTCAACCTGGGCATATTCCGCGAGCACGTCCGCGCTGAGTACATGCCGCACGCCTACCGGCCGTCCCTGCACCACCCGCTGACCGGGCCGGCTGACCCGGCACTGCGCTCGGACCTGTGTTTCATCGGCACCGCGTTCCCGAGCCGGGTGACGTTTTTCGAGGCCATGGACCTGGATGGCATCGACGTGCTGCTCGGCGGCAACGAGTGGGGCAAGCTGGATCCGTCCTCCCCCCTGGCGCGGTGCGTCGGCTCCGGGCTGGGCGAGCCGGACTGCGTCGACAACGAGCAGGGGGTCCGGCTGTACCAGCACGCGAAGACGGGCATCAACCTCTACCGGCGGGAGACATCCATTACCGAAGGCTGGGACGGGGAAGCCTGGGCCATGGGGCCACGGGAGGTGGAGATGGCTGCGTGTCAGTTGTTCTTTTTGAGAGATAAGAGAGAGGAGGGTAATGAGGTGTTTCCGATGCTACCGGTATTTGACGGGCCACAGGATGCCAGCGAAAAATTGCGCTGGTGGCTAGCTCATGACAGAGAACGCGAGCGTGCTGCAGAACGGGCTCGGGCAGCTATCGCAGACCGGACATTCGAGAACAACGCCAAGCGGTTCCTGGCCCTCGCGGAAAAGCTGTGAACGCCTAGGCGGTCCGGACGATGGTCAGCTTGTCGCCGGGTTGCAGGGAGCGCAGCAGGGAGATGACGGTGTCCTGACGGGCACCCGTGGCGACCACGGCGGTGTACGTGCCGGCATCGGCATGCTCGGCGGTGAACAGTTTCACTTCCCTGCCTCGTACGGTTCCGGGAGCAGCGTGATCCCGTGCTCCGCGGCGGCGTCCAGGATGATGTCCATGGCCAAGGTGATCTCGTCCTGCTCCGGGAGCATCGCGGCGGCCGGGTCCGCGCCTGCCTCCAGGGCGCGCCGGCGCCGGCATGCCAGGGAGGTGACCAGGCGCCAGGCCGCGCGGATGTGGTCCGGGGTGTCCAGCGGCATGCTCCGGAAGAACGGCACGGCTCAGGTGACGGTGGTCGTGCCGACGATGTGCGTCGTCGGGCCGGCCTGCACGATGAGCTGCGACGTGTACGCCGGGATGCCCGTGGTCGTGGTGTCGTTCGCGGTCACGTTGACCGTGCCCAGCACGCCGGTCAGCGTCCCGGTCCAGGTGCGCCCGTCCGCCGACAGCGAGGGCGTCAGGATCGTCCCGGCCGTGTCGTCGGTGGTGAAGGTCATCGCGTCGGTCGTGACCTTCTCGTTGGCGTCCCGGGGCTCGGCGTGGACGTCGAACTTGGTGTTGACGCCGGCGATTGCCGTAGTGGCCATGGTTCCTCCGTTAGAGCTGTGCGCGACGAGGGTGCCGTCCAGGGATATGGTGCCGGCCAGGTGAGTGGTGACCGGCTGGGTGAGCCAGGGGAGCAGTTCCTCGGCATACGATGTCAGGTTGCCCGGGCTGGTACCGCGCGGAACGGCCGCTGCCGCGGCGGTCAGGGCGGCGATCCGGGCGGCCTCGCTGTTCATAAGCGGCTCCGTGAGGTTCAGCCCCAGTGCAGGTTGCCCAGGCTGTCGTCGGCCTTCCCGCCCGGCCCGTGGCGGGCTCGCTGGCCGGGCTGCGGCGGGCCGCGGAAGGTGCGCAGGACCAGGCTGGCGACGGTGACGGTGCGCACCCGGCCGTATTTGGCCAGCCGGACCACGCGATAGCCACGTGAGTTGACCTGGGGTTTGAGCAGTCCGCCGGCGGTCGCCGCCCGGGGC
>Ga0306920_100012174_pt1 | contig 11658 bp, 12 predicted proteins | sample flu12Cox44000170_FD_204666 | JGI IMG/M metagenome (GOLD analysis project Ga0306920, IMG submission 204666) | Lab enrichment of tropical soil microbial communities from Luquillo Experimental Forest, Puerto Rico - flux4day.12C.oxic.44.000.170 (v2)... | ecosystem: Environmental > Terrestrial >...
GCATCGACGCTACGCTGGACAACGACATGGTGCTCGTGCGGTTTCGAGACATAGGCCCGGGTATTGCGAACCCCGAAGCCTTGTTCAGACCGTTTCAGGTCGGCGCCGGTTCAACCGGACTCGGGTTATATATTTCGCGCGCTGTGCTGAAATCCCACGGAGGTGACCTGTACTACGAGGGAGATCCGGATGGTGCGTGCTTCGTGGTCCAACTATGGCTTGCGTCTGAGGACAGTGACTCCGGGACCTCATAGCATGGCTAGGATCACGGCATTGTTGATCGACGATCATGCCTCCTTCGCGGAAAGTGTGGCACGAGCATTGAGCGCTGAGCCCGACCTCGATGTGTCTTTCTGCACTACGATCGCGACCGCTCTGGAGAAGCTACTGCTTCAGCCGACAGATGTTGTCCTGCTGGATCACGATCTGGGCGTCGAAAGGGCTTCGCAATTCCTGCCCCTGGCTCGGCAGCGGGGTTTCGCAGGCCGAGTGCTCCTCGTGACGGCATGGGTGAGCGACACGGAAGCAAGGCGCCTTCTGCGCCAAGGCGTGGCCGGGATCTTCGTGAAGGACAGTTCGCTCGCCGTTCTCGCCGAGAGTATTCGCGTGATACAGAGAGGCGGCGTGTGGCTGGACCGACGCTACGGGTGTTCCACAGCGGTCGATCTTGACGGACAAGAGAGCGTCGGGCCGCATTTCAATGAACGGCAGCGCAAGATCTTACAGTTCGTACTGGAGGGTTTGTCCAACAAAGTAATTGCCGGACGCTTGAAGATCTCTGAAAGCTATGTAAAGGCCCTGCTCCAGAGCTTGTTCAAGAAGACCGGCGTGCGAACGCGTGGCCAGTTGGTGCGGGTAGCGCTAGAGCACTACCACGACCAACATTGAATCCGAGCGGCTTGAACAGGAGCCTGCCATCCTTCAGCACCCTGCCGAAACGCGCTCGATCGCGTCCCATCGCTGGGCCTCGTCGAGCAGCGTAGTGACGTGTGCGGATAGTCGTGCGGATTGGAGCTGGTTGTCTGGCCCATCGGACCGCTCGAAGCCAATTTTTTGAGCTAGTCGCGTTCGTCGTTGCGATCGAAGCGCTTCTTCACCAGGGCGGCGACTCTTCGGCCCAGTCTGTTCCCTTCTCTGACGGAGCTGAGATAGTGCATTCCTCCGAAGATGCGTGTCAACGGGCTGCTATAAGGGTCGAGAGAGCCCCAGCCGCCAGAACGCCCATCGCCTTCTTCGATTTGTCAGCTCTGCGCCGATGAAGTTTCCCGCGTCCCAGGACAGACACCTGTCTAACGACTGGGTCAGCCTGATCCGAAGTCTCTGAGGATGAAAATAAGTCCCAAATCGGGCCCCCGCTACCACAACTCACAATTCCCAAATTCGCCAGACCTCAATTCGCTTTCGTCGGTAGGTTTAGCCGACGCAGGAAGGCACGGAAAACTTCGTCCTCCGATGCAAAGGACAATAGGCGGCCCGCGCGCGTTGTAAGGGATCTCATGAACACCTTGCGCGCGGCCTTAGCCGAAAGTATCAGCTCCGCTTCGAGCGCTCCCGCCAGGGCCTGAATCTCGGGCCTATGGTGGTCCACTAGCAAGGCGCATCGCCGCTTGGCAAGCGAAACAAGGAAGTCTACTGATTTGGCATCGCCCCCAATGCCATACCTGATGAGGTTAGCCGCCAGTCGGTTGTCTGTGCTTGCACCCGCATCCGGGTTGGGGTGTGTTGGAAGCACCTGCCGGACGGCTTCTGCTCCCGCGTAATAGACCATGGAGTATCGCAGATTGACCTCTTCGCGCGGGAGGGCGTGCAGATCGGCCGTGCGATCGTGTTGCGCCAAGTAAACCCGCCCGAGTGTTCCATCGCGAACGTCAGGGATGATCGAGACTGCGCTAAAGACGAGACCCAACGCGATCAGCACCACGGCATGCCCCGCCTCATGTATCGCGGTGCTTCGGGTTTCGGCCGCGGACCTAGTTTTCGCCGCTCTGTAGCAACGCTCGATGTGCCGTAGGAGTTCGACCTCTTTGCGCAAATAGGCATGCACGCTGATAAAGGGGCGCACCAGGCACTTTGTTTTTTCCCGCAGGGACATAGCCTTAGGTCCTTATTCTTTGGCGCTCCACTCCACACTAGCCACCGCGTGGTGGTCGTCCCACCATCCGCCCCGCGAAAAACCCCATGGGGCTGCCAGGCCGCAACACGGCATCCCCGGGCGAGATGGCTATTCCATCGGCCGAGACGAACGCTGGCATGGACTGGTGCCCTCGCCTACCGGTCAATGGAGAGGAATATCCAAGAATTCAAGGGTGCTCAAAATCCAATTCAGGCCCTCCGCTGCCAACAGAATCAACTAGTTGCAGTACTTTCTTGCTGCTGGGCTTCTGCGTCACACGTGCGTCCCGCGATCAAGGCGCTGCGGGCTCGGAGGTTGCTGTTGGTCCACTGCGCGACGAAACTGATTATCGCTGCGGCACTCAACACGGTAATTAAAGGATCCTTCGAGGCACTTCGAGTCATCCGGCGCCCAGATTTACTTACACTTTGCTTAACAGGACTGTGAGCTGTGTGATCCTGCGCCACTCGAGGCCGAGGGGTAGCACATGACCCAATCAGTTGCCGGCCGCATCGTAGTATTCGGTAGCCTTAACATCGACTTAGTCCAACGCGTCCCACGTTTGCCTGTACCGGGCGAAACCGTGCGGGGCGCGGATCTGGCGACGTTTACCGGCGGTAAGGGAGCTAATCAGGCATGCGCCGCTGCGCGACTCGGGGGCCGAGCTTCGATGGCGGGCGTCGTCGGTAACGACTCGTTTGCTGAAGCTATTCTCGCCGATCTGCACTCCGCAGGAGTCGACACGTCCCTGGTGCGGCGAGCCTCAAGGATGTCCGGTACGGCGACCATCCTTCTCCTGCCGAGCGGCGACAATTGCATACTCCTGTCACCGGCGGCCAATTCGGATGCGAACCCAGGCCTCGCCGAAGCGGCAACCGCTCCTATGGTCTCGGGCGATATTCTGTTGTGTCAGCTGGAGGTGCCTCTGGATGCGGTCGCGACTGCGGTGTCAAGCGCGCGCGCTCAGGGCGCAATCACGATTCTTGACCCCGCTCCCGCGTGCGAGCTTCCCAACAGTCTCCTGCACTGCGTTGAGATTCTGACTCCTAATCAAAATGAAGCAGCCGCGCTGCTTGGATGGCCCGCCCCGGTCGCGACCGTCGACGAGGCGCGTATTGCTGCAACCGCGCTGCGGCAACGAGGATCGGCCGGGATCATCGTGAAACTGGGTGAGCTCGGTTGCCTGGTTCACACCGCCGATGGATCCTGCCACATTCCGGCGATCACCGGCGATGTCGTAGATACCACGGCAGCCGGAGATACTTTCAATGGAGCCCTAGCGGTTGCGCTTCAAGAAGGTCGATCGTTGATCGAGGCGGCGCGGTTCGCGGTCGTGGCTGCCAGCCTGTCCGTTCGGCGCCCGGGAGCCGTCAGCTCCATTCCTTCACGCAGCGAAGTTAACGCGCTGATCGAAGTCTGAGGTCGATTCGCCAGGCCATGTTTACCGTCAATGACTCCACCATTGCCGTGATGTTCTGCGTGCTGACCATGATCGGCTGGGGCTCCTGGGCCAACACCCAGAAGCTCTCTGAACGACACGATTGGCCCTTCGGTCTATTCTACCGCGACTACTGCCTTGGAGTTGCGGTCGGCGGCGTGCTGTTCGCCGCGTCGCTCGGCAGTTTCGGATCCGCCGGTCAGAGCGCACTGGCGAACCTCAAGTCAGCTGCCCTCGCGTGCGAACTTCGCGCAGTAGCAGCGGGGTTGCTCTTCAACGTTGCCAACGTCCTGTTGGTTGCTGCGATCGACGCGACCGGCCTCGCCATCGCCTTTCCGGTGGGAATCGGCCTTGCGCTGATCATCGGCACTGCCGTGAGCTACTGGCAAACGCCGCGAGGGGATCCGCGGTTGCTCGCGCTGGGTATTGCCTGCATCCTGGTTGCGATGGTCCTCTCGGCAGTCGCGCATGGCCGCCGAACCGGTGTGGCGGGACCGAAGCGCAGCGGAATGACTTTTGCCATTCTGGCCGGTGCGCTGATGGGCTTCTTCTATCCGCAGCTCGTGAGCTCCATTGCACCGGACTTCAATACCAAGCCCATAACACCCGGCATGCTCACACCGTACGCGGCGCTCGCGCTATTCGGAATCGGGGTACTTGTAAGCGGCGTCCCTCTTACAACCATCTTTCTTCGCGGCAGCGGGAGATCTCTCGGTTACTTCAGCGTTCCATTCACTACGCACGTGCCCGGTATTCTCGGCGGGCTGATCTGGATGGCCGCGTTGACTTTCAACGTGGTTGCATCAGGTGTCGCGGGTCCGGCAATCTCCTACGCGCTCGGTCAGGGCGCCACACTTGTGGCGGCGGTCTGGGGAATCTTCGTCTGGCGAGAGTTTCGTGGCGCCCGCAAGGGTACCGGGACGCTTCTGGCGCTCATGTTGTGCGGTTATTGTGTCGGATTGCTGTTGATAGGTCTGGCCATGCCGTGACTCCAGGCGGCACCGCAGCGGCCGCTCGTGCTGCGGCAAACTCGAGGTGACTGGTATGCTCGCGCTCCGAAGATACTCAATGGTGGCGCTGCTCCTCGCAGCGTCTGTTCCCTACTCTTGCCGGTCGGTGCGTCGCCTCGTGCGGTTATAATCGATACGGATCCTGGTACCGACGATGCGATCGCAATCGTCCTGGCACTAAAATCCCCGGAGCTCGTGGTTCGCGCTTTGACGGTTGTGCCCGGCAATGTAACGGCCGCTCAGGGCTTCGACAATGCGCGACGAATCGTCTCGTTGCTGCATCGCTGCGATGTCCCGGTTGCCGCGGGAGCCAAACGTCCATTAGTGGTGCCACTCGTTACGGGTAGCGAAACGTGGCACGGCAAGAACGGTCTGGGCGACGTTCAGTTGCCAGAGCCGAGCTGCCCTCTCGACCGGCGGTGGGCTCCCGACCTGATCATCGAGATGGTGCGTGCCGCGCCACACCAGCTCACGCTGATTACATTGGGGCCGCTCACGAATATAGCGCTCGCTCTCGAGAAGGATCCGGGCATCGTCCCGCTTGTAGAGCGGGTAGTCATGATGGGGGGGTCGATCTCCGGTGGCAACGTCACGCCGGCAGCAGAGTTCAACATCTACGTTGATCCCGAGGCGGCGCAGCTCGTGTTCAAAGCGGGATGGCCGGTGACCATGGTGGGTCTCGATGTCTGCAACGTGACCCTCCTCACGCGTGCGCGCCTTCACACATTGGAAGGTCGGCATGATCCCGTAGCGGAATTCGTCTACGGGGTCGGGGACTTCCTCGTTCGCGCTGCCGAGCGACACGGCGAGGCCGGGAGTCGCATGTACGATCCGCTGGCGGTCGGCGTCGCGATCGACCCGACCTTGATCGTCGCTTCGCCCATGGTGGTGGACGTCGAGACAGCAGGCAGCTTCACACGCGGAGAAACCGTGGCGAACCGGGACCGCGCGAGCAACATCATAGAAGAGCGTCGCTCGCTGGATGGTGCGCAGTTTGCTTTCACCGGCAGGACCAAGCCGCTCGTTTCGAATGCAGGCGTCGCGACCGCAGTTCACGCCGACCGCTTCCTTGACCTGTTGCTTTCGAGGGTCGGAGCTTCCCCAAGCAGTTCGATGCGAAACGGCAGGTGACCCCAGCGCCAGCTGTTCCCTCTGTTATCCCGTCGGTGAATGGTCCGAAGCCCCATCCGCCGGACGCGCCGCAGAGATCACTGCCCATCCAACGAAAAGGCCTGTATCGCCATTGTCCCGCTATTACAGTGCGGCCCCCATCCCACGATCCACCGCCCGTCCGGTGAGATACTCCATGTGAGGTACGCAGGCTCTTTCACTGTCCTCGCGATTGGAAATCTACGATGCAGCAGTGACTTTCGAGAACAAGTGTGCGTTTTTCTCGAGCGCTTCGCTCGTATGCCGGTAACCCAGCTCGACTGTCCTGTCGAAGGCACGCCAATCGAGCATGTCGATCTTCTCCAATGGCGGTCTGAGGACCAAGTCGGCGAGTGCGCGCTGACTCATGGTTGCAGCCGCACTGTTGATCATGCCAGCCCGTAACAGTATCTGCAGAATGTTGATCGCCGGTCTGCCGCGGCGAAAAAACGCTGCGATATTCCAGACTGATGGAACCTCCGTCATCTCAACGGATGTCTCCAGCATCCGGTCTGCTCCGGCATCGACCGCGACGATGGTTCCATCCAGCGTCTCACGCATGACGTCGACCGGAAGGTTGTTGATGGTCGCACCATCTACGTATATCTGCTTCTGCGTGAAGACCGGCGGAAGAACACCAGGAATCGCCGCCGACGCGCGCAACCAAAGCCACAGGCTCCCACGGCGATGGATTGCCGCATGTCCGTTAGTGAGGTTGGCGGATACGCAGAAATACGGCAGTTGCAAGTCTTCAATGTGCGTGTCGCCGAACTCTGCACGGAGCAGTCTGCCGACGCGTCGGCCGGCGACAAGTGACACCAGCGGAAATGTGTAGTCGCCCAGCGGATTGGAGTGAGCGAATGCGCGTCGGAAGCGTTCGATTACTTCCTCGTAGCTCCATCCAGCCGCCCAGCCAGCCCCGACGATGGCGCCAATGCTCGTGGCTCCGATGGCATCAATTGGGAGCCCTGCAACCTCGAGCGCATGCATCGCGCCGATGTGAGCGAAACCGCGTGCGCCGCCGCCCGAGAGAACTACTCCGAGCCCGTGCCCGGTGAGTAGGCGGGCGATGCGTGCTATGTCACGCGCACCCCGAACGTGGTGATGGCGTTTGAACGGCTGCAGGTCGAGCCAGCGCCGCGAATTGGCGCACCCTTGTCGCCCATCGTGCAGCAGGACAATCTCTACGGCGGCTGTCTCCGTGGAATCATCCCCGATCGTCTGCAGCGCCTCCCAGGCCTGGGGCGGCTTTTCGCCTCGGGCAACCAGGAGCAAGGAATCCGCCTGCCGCAGGCACAGCTTGCTCCAGTTGCTCGGCTGTGAATCAGACACATATAGAATAAAGTCGTTCGCCCGCTCGAGTCGGTGAAACCAGTGACTCGTCCGATCGCCAACTTGACTGCTGAGAACTAGTTCAGCGCGGCCCAGCCTGCGGAGCTGTTCGGCGAGATTCCGGCCAAACTCGGCTGTATCAACGTCCGGGGCGTTGGGTACGATCGCAAAGGTCTTGGGGCTCGCGCGCGGTTTCGCGTCTGCCTGCTGTAGGCATTCAAGACGCTTGACCACGATATTCGCGATGTAACGCAGACTTTCGGGATGGCGCGCGATCAGCTTCTCGAACGTCCTGACCGAGAGCCGGGCAACCTCGGTATCCCGCAGTGAAATGAGGGTCGCGGATCGCCTCCGGCCGGAAATGACCTCCATTTCACCGGCGGTTTCGCCGGCGACGATCTGCCCCGCAAGCCGAGCACCTCCCGCGGCCGAGGCAACGTAGACTCCCAGCGCTCCGTTGACTACGACACACAGCCCATCGACGGCGTCCCCCGCGGCGAACAAGGTGGTACCTCCGGGCAGCGAGAACCATTCGACCTCCCGGGCGACTTCCTCCAGGAGAGCCGCATCGAGATCCCTCAGCAGTGGTAGCGCGGCCATGAGCGCCGGCAGGTTGCGACGCTCGAGCGCGCTTAGGATCAGCGTGTCGGGACCAGGGCTCATGACACGGAAAGAAGGCCGCGGGAAGCTAGCAACCGGGGCTCGTAGTTACTCAAAGGCCACACTCTCATTGAGGAACAAATTGGTAAATTACACTCGCTCGCGATCCCGACGCATTTCGCGAAAGTTCCTGCGTCTCCACCGCGATCAGTTCCTGCCGACCAATGACGCCACCCGCCGCCGCGCTGTCAGCGCCGCAGCATATTGTTTGAGAACTCCCTTATACGCCGTCGCGACCTCCTCAATCATTCCTTCGCGCTCGAGCAGACGTGCAATCGAGGCCCGACGATAGCGCCAGTTTCTCCAAGCATTGTTCAAGCCAGTCCCCGACACGCGCTCGGCGGCGGATGGGTAATATCTGAACGCGTCAAGCAGATGAGCATTTCTTTTCGTTGAGTCCTCGACGGTAAGAGCCGCGCGATCTCCTTTCGCTCTGAAGCGCGCAACTGCATCAGGCTCTCCCGCATCGGCACCTTTCTGGTACCTCCGATACCACGACCAAGCTTGAGCCTCAGCGGTTGCGAACCGATGAACTGCACCACTTCCGCGCAGCCGATCTGAGCCTCGAGAGTGGCACAGTGCGCATCACAGATGCGTGCGGTCTTATCGTCTGATGCGGTAACGATGCGCCGCCCGCATTTACCAGCAAAAGACTCGCCTCAGCCGCTCGACCTCAAGCTGCGCAAGAGCAGCCTTCCGGGGCTCCGTGTCCCAAGTGCTGATCTCGACATCTCGTCGGCTGCGATAAATGACGAAATCAGGAACCGCGCGCCCCCGCGCCGGTGCCAATGCATCCTCGAACTCCCACTCGGTGTGTCCCGGCCCTAACGGATGGGTAAATTGGCGAGGCCAGGCGCTTGTCGCAGGGAAAGCTCGGCACCCAGCACCGCCAAGGTCTCAACGGCACTGGACAGTCTCAGCGAAGCCGCCATCAGGGATTCCAAACTCATCGGCCCTCTCCCGTAGCGCCGAATCGAACTTACGCTCGGCGTGGTCGAAACCCCCATAGCTCCTAACTGCCCGGTGGAGGAGTCCGGTACTACAACCCCAACTCCGTCTCCGCGACGATCTGGGAGAGTGCTCTCAAAGCAACGGCCTGGCGCTCTCCAACCGCTTGCACGTACTTGTGCTGTGCCGCCGCCCACAAAGCGGTCGCCTCGGTGAGACGTTTGCGGCCTGGCCTAGTCAGCCGTACCAGGCGCACGCGCTGATCCCGTGGATTCTCGACAAGTTCAATCAATCCCTCGCGCACCATCGGTTGCAGAGCACGGGTGAGTGCAGTTCGATCAAGTATGAGAGCCCGCGCCAGGTCCGCCATGCTTGGACTTGCGCCGGAAGGCCACGTCGCAAGCTGCGTCAGAATCGCGAATTGCCCGCTCGTCAGACGTGCGGCTGAGAGATGACGGTCGTACAGGAGACTCAGCTGACGGGCAACCTTGCGCAGCGCCGTGCAGTGACAGGCGGCAAGATCAAGCTCCGACGTCGACTGAGGCATGCGGCTCGGAATCACGAAAGGAAGAACGCTCCACGGTAGCTACGAGTCACGTAAATCAGCGTGCATATGCAGCATACCGTGCCCGGTTTCTCCCTGGCAATACTTTCGGCCCCGCACTCGCCCTGTTAAGCCTCTCACCACGCCGCTTGCTAATGAGAGTTGAGCTCTCTATCCTTGCATATGCACGTACTTCACCTTCACCACGAGTGTGACGCCATGAAACTGATCGGCACGTATCTGTCCCCCTTCTCTCGCCGGGTTGCAGCGTCGTTAATCTCGCGCGGTATTTCCTACACGCACGAGGATGTGAATGGCTATGCAAGCCCCGAAAAGGCCCGCGCCCTCAATCCTGTTGGCAAAGTGCCGGTGCTTATCCTGGATGACGGTGAAGCTCTCATCGACAGCATGGCCATTTTGGATCACCTCAATGAGGTCTTTGGATCAAGCCACGCGCTGATCCCGCCTTCGGGCAGCGCCCGACGTGCGGTGCTACGCGCATCGGCCATCGCGACGACGATTTACGAGCAGAGTTCCGCCCGATACTTCGAGGAACGTCGTCCGGACGGCAATACGTTACCTGCTCTGATTGACCGCTATCGACAACAGACCATCGGGGGCATTAAGGCCCTCGAAGAGGCATGCGCGTCAGCCGGCCCCATCTCCGCGACCGATTTGAACCTGGCCACGATTAGCGCCCTAGTTGCAGTCGACTACGTACGACTCACGCACGCGGATGTCGACACTGCCAGTGTCGCGCCTGTCCTGAGCTCGATCGCTTCAGCGCTGGCCGAGGAAGCGCCGTTCGCGCGCACCCGGCCGGATATTTCCTGATGGAGTGTAGCCGTGAATGACGCCGTGTGCTTGATCACTGGTGTAGGCGCAGCGACAGGTGCAGCAATCGCGCGCCGGTTCGCCCGCGACGGTTACCGCGTCGCCATGTTGGCGCGCAACCAGGAGCGCCTGCAGCACCTCCAGGCCGAGATTGATGGCAGCGCGGCGTACGTGTGCGACGTCGGCGATCTCGATGCACTCGCCAAATCACTCGCCGCAGTGCGCACCACTCTCGGAAACCCCCGTGTACTGGTCCACAACGCCGTATCCGAGACCTTCGCCACGTTTCTCGAGGCAGATCCCGTGGCATTGGAAAGAAACTTCCGCGTGAACACTACGGCGCTCCTGTACCTGGCACGAGCCCTCGCCCCCGACATGGTGGCTGCCGGCCGCGGCTCGATCATCGTGACCGGCAACACCGCCTCGCTCCGGGGTGTGCCTAATTACGCGCTTTTTGCGCCGACCAAGGCGGCACAGCGTATTTTGGCGCAATCGCTGGCGCGCGACCTCGGGCCAAAGCACGTGCACGTTGCCTACGTAACCATTGATGCCGCAATCGATGCGCCGTGGTTGGGAGAAAGAGGGCGCACCCGGCCACGCTGGCTCGAGCCACCCGCCTCCTGGAACTGGTCGCGTGCTGACTACTTTGCCCAGCCACACGCGATTGCGGACGAAGTGTTTCACATCGCTCACCAACATCCGTCGACGTGGTCCTTCGATCACATCATTCGACCGTTCGCGGAAAAGTGGTGATGGAGTCGGGGGCGTATCCCGTTCGCGGTCCGCGGGCTGTTCGGGGGGGTGCTTTGTTCGCCTACTACTGTTGGATCGTGCCGGAGTCCGATTTGTGGCGCTCATGCCGGAAGAGCACGGCTCCGCTGCGCGAGCTTTTTTCGCGGCCAGCTCTTCGCCGCCTGGGACAACTGTTTGTCGTGATGAGCGGCTGGCTGCGGCGACCGTCGCCGCTCTACTAACACTCTACTTGCCTCTGGCGCTGACTCCGGCGACCGTTTGCGGTCCTCCCGGAACTTGCCTCGCAGCAGGCCTGTGGAATAAAAAGGCAGGAACGCGTGTTCTAAGCCGCAAAGGAGATGCCATGTTCGTCCACAATCCATCGAACCTCCGAAAGCTCGCCGCAGCCCTGACACTCGCCACTCTTCATCTGGGACACTACGATCCGCTCCGGGTCTTTGTGCCATGAGCGCGCGGTGGGTTGCGAGGCATTGTGGAACGCCTTTCTGATACACATCTGATGGTCCTACCTACAGAGTGCTAATGCGCCGCCTCATCGGAGGCGTTCGCTTCCGGAACCGCACCGCCCGATCGAGAGAGAGTCACAATTCTGGACGATTAGGTGAACCCATTGCCACTTCAGCAGCCGTTATGGTCATCGTCCTTGCGTTAACCCATTCGCCCACGGCCGAATCGATCATCCACCAGCTGCGCGCACTGCAGCGTTTAGCCTCATCGCGAAGTCCCGTCGCCTGCCTGGGGAGATCCTTCCACGATCGAACGAGCGCGACCTCGGGCTGCTTGTTCGAAGCGACGCCGCATGCGGAGAAGATTCCAACGCCAGCAATGCAAATATTGCATACGCGCACTACAGCCGTCCGCCACGTGAAGCTGCCGT
>Ga0306920_100012175_pt1 | contig 11658 bp, 12 predicted proteins | sample flu12Cox44000170_FD_204666 | JGI IMG/M metagenome (GOLD analysis project Ga0306920, IMG submission 204666) | Lab enrichment of tropical soil microbial communities from Luquillo Experimental Forest, Puerto Rico - flux4day.12C.oxic.44.000.170 (v2)... | ecosystem: Environmental > Terrestrial >...
TATCTTTGTGATAACGGCGTCGGGCACAGGGTCGGATTTGAAACGACGCATCGCTCGCGCAGAGTACATTGTTTCAAAGATTCCGATCTCGCTCATGGTGCACCCTCCGGCCGTGTCAGCCTGTTGAAAATAGATCGTCAGCCAGGGAAATTTTTGTGACGTTCTATTTACCGGTGAAATTGCCGGGACGCCGCTCGGCGACGGCTTTGATACCCTCGCGATGGTCCGCGGTGCGCATCAACCAGTCCTGCTCGACGAATTCGATATCGGTCTGCGCTTTAACAGCCTCGGCCAGGCCGCGGCGCACGGTTGCGCGGGTCGAAACCACGGCCAGCGGCGCATTCTCCGCAATTTCAGCCGCCAGTTGGGTGGCCGCGGGCCGCAGACGGTCCGGGTCAACCAGCATATCAGCCAGTCCCCAGGCCATTGCTTCTTCGCCGGTTATCCGGCGGCCGGTGAGAAACATCAGGTTGGCTCTTTGATAGCCAATCAAGCGCGGTAAGGTGTGGGTGAGGCCAAAGCCGGGATGGATTCCGATTTTGACGAAGTTGGCCGCAAAGCGTGCATCGGGCGCTACGACGCGAAAATCGGCGACCAGCGCCAGCCCCAGCCCGCCGCCGATTGCCGGACCTTGAACCGCGGCGATTAACGGCTTTTTGCAACTGAACAGGCGAACCGCCTCGGAATAGAGCGGGTTACCCTTGGCCGTGCCCGGTTCGACCCCGGTCGCCGCCCGATTCGCAAAGTTGGCGCCGGCGCAGAACGACTTGCCTTCAGCTGACAACACCGACACTCGGCACGCCGAGTCGGCATCCAACGTGTTAAAGGCCTCCGCCAGGTCGCGAATAAGCTGAACGTCGAAAAAGTTGTGGGGCGGCCGATGGATCTCGACCTGCGCCACGTAATCTTCAACGTTAACCGATACGTCGCCGTACCTCGCCTCTGTCATTATTAACCTCCGTCCCAGTCGTATCGCTGCGCTTTTGTGCGGAGTTGTAGTCGCATAGCTGAATATCTGCAAGCACAGTCAGTTGAGCCGAGATTAGCACCGGCGCCTCCTTTTATACTGCATAACGCAAGTGCGACGCTCATTTTCGCGCCAGAAGGTGTGCGAGGGTGCCGCCAACGCACAGCTCAGAACCAGCCAGCTCGACCGGTGCGGCGTCTTCACCAGACGCCGAGTAGGTACGGTGGCGCTGTCGAGTTCGTAGCAAGCCCTACTGCGCTGGGGACGGAGTCGGTAGCACGTCGCGCGCTGGATCATACGACGCCGAATTCACCAGGTCGTCGTTTAGACTGCACCGTGCACCGTCCCCGAAGAGTTGAAAGATGCCCCAGAAAATCGGACATGAACATACTGCATCACCCGATGGGGTCAACTTGCACGGCGCCGTCATGCATCCGGCGTACGGAGCCTTGTCACAAATCGTCAACGGTGGAGGAAACCCCTCGGTTAGCAGTCTTTGGACATCGGGGCTCCAATCAGAGATCACGTCCGCACCCGGAATCAGGGTGCCGTCCTGCATGGCCTTACAAACGGGAGCGCTGTCAACCGCGGTACACCGCTCGCCGTCGGGCCCACACTGTCCGACCGTGTCCTGGTAAACTGTTTCGTTCAGGATAGCGGTGATCAGCACGAAATTCAGCCCGGTCTTTACAACACATTTGCAGTTCGCGAAGCGGCCATCCGGGGTCAACTTGCAGGGCAGCGGCTCAGGCCCTGACTCAAAGCATAGTGCGTATTGACCGGTGCACGGCAAAAAATTCGTCGGCGCCAGGTCGGTGTCGCGGTAGGCGGGGCCGTAGTTGGTAGTCCAGTTCTTCGAAAAATCCCAGAACGCCTGAGAGTTGGGAACGAAATGAGTATGCTTGCCGTGATTCTGGCCGTTGGTAGGTGGCGCACTGTAGGCTTGCGTGGAAAGGAAGCAGATGGAAGTGAGTATCACGGTTGCAACGACCGTGACAGGGGGGAGCTTTTTCTTAAAACCAGCTCTTAGCATTTTTCCTTTCAAATTGCCGAAAACGTATTATTTGGAGTTTTCGTTCTCAATGGTTGGCAATTACTTCAACAGCAGCTGGTTTGTCAAACGGGTAGGAGCTTTTGATTGAGAAGCGCGAACGGGGAGAAGGAGCCCGCCCCCTCGCGGTCACGGAGCTGAGTCCATCCGTTCGTCATTCGGGTGGACACGGAGCGAGGTAGCGGCCCACAAGGCGAGGGAGAGCAGAATCAAAGGTAAAATGGCGGCCTCTCCCCTCATGTTGAAGAGGCCGCGACGCAAAAACCCGCCGGCTGTTCTTACTTAGTAGCGTTGCTTATGTTGAACGTGATCGGGAGGTTGTTGGCTGAGCATGCCTGTCCGCCCACGTCGCAGCTCATCCTATCCAAGATGCCGCTTCCTGGGGACACAAAGGCACCGCCGGTTCACCAGCAATCAACTAAGTTCAAAGGTTTTCAATGCGGTGGCGCCGGACTGATTACGCCAAAACACGCCTCCGGAAAAGATCGGCCCTGGAGGCGGGCCTGGTGCTGGTGGTCCGGCAGCAAAGAAGAGCTGGTTAGCACGGCCGTTTACGGGCGTTAAACCTCCGCCCAACTGCAAACCCCAAAGCCCCAGAACAGCAAACGTCTGCCCGTTCGTTAAGGTCAAGGGAGAGCCAGGTGCGACCGCTCCGGTACTCGGATCCAGTCCATTGATATGACCGTCGGCCACATTGCCAACCAAAAGAGTATTACTCAGCGGGCCAAAGTGAGAAGGCGCCAGCGCCAAGCCCCAGGGACCGTTCAGGACAAGATTTGTGGGAGAACTGGAGGGACCATCTTTCCGGAGTCTTGTGCAGGTGGGAGCAGTCGGACTGCTGCCCAGGTCGCAGACATCCACGATACCGCCAAAGAAAAACGGTGATGAATAGGCGACATAAAGTTTGTCACCGATAGCCTGAATGCCGTAGGGCTCGAAGGGTGCCGGATTGGAGTCAGCGGGGAATGAGTTTACCAGGTTGAAGTTCGTGTCGAATACATCGATCTGGGCTTTTGCGTTCGCGCCGTAGAGGTATGGAGCTGAGATAACCGGCGGTCCTGCAATCGCCAGCCCCGTATAGAAAGCCGACGACGAGCGATTAGCGACAACCACCGCCTGGGTGAGGGGCGTAACCTGGAGATTCCAGCCAATGATAAGCCCGTCGAGTGTATCCCAAATGAAGAGAGCCGAGCCAATCGAAGTGCCATTTTGTGTAATCTGGAAATCGCCGCTGAAAGAATTCGCGACCAATCCTGTCGGCCCAAAAAGATCGGGGAAAAACATTTCTCCCTCGCCCGGTAAAGGACAGGGCACGGTAGGGGTGCCGCTGACTACACATGGGATCTCAACCGTTAGCTGAAAAGGTGCAGAACCGGGGAGGCGAAGCACACCGTTGGCATTATACAGCGTCGATGTACTCGTGTTCTGGTCGCTAACCCAGAACGGGCTTGTCGGAAAAATTGCTATCCCCCAAGGGTCTATCAGATTCGAGTCGACAAAGCGCGGATGGAACGACGAGTTACTAGCGACGAGATTCTGAGTCACGTATTGTGCCGAAGCGGATAGGGCGAGGGCAAAGACAAACAGAAAGCAGACCGCCAACAGCAAACCGAGCAATCTCAGATCCTTTCGCTTATGTGTGGTGAGTTTGTTGTTTTTGCGAGACGAGTAAGCGCCCGTAACACCCGGCACTAAGACGGAGATTAATGTGGTCAGTCCTCCACGATGCATAGCTATCCTCCTATGTCACGCCACCGACAGATGGGACAGATGCCTGTGACTGGCTATCGATGCCGAAGCCAGGTAAGGACTATGTTATTGCTAGTTGTTGATGGACCGCCCCTCCTAAGCGGCGGACTCGGCGATTTCGTGGCCACGCCGATTGGCGCGGCCGGTCGGATCTCTGCTTGCTCGCCCAGTGATTAGCGCACGAATCCTACTGTTGTCAAACGAATTGAATATCAGCCGAAGGTAGGGTGATCTACCTAAGGTCCTCGCGGCTTTCAAATAGTGATCAGCATTGTTTGCTGGTTCTTAGATCGCATCGGCCCTCTTGCGGGCGAGAGGAGTAGTGAGAATTACGCTGCAAACACCAGCCGTCACGACTCGATAAGGGTGTCATTGAGTCAGGTTCGAAGTCGCATAGCTGAATATCTGCAAGCGCAGTCAGTTGAGAAGTGCCAACGGGGAGAAGGAGCCCGCCCCCTCGCGGTCACGGAGCTGAGTCTCGCCGTTCGTCATTCGGGTGGACACGGAGCGAGGTAGCGGCCCACAAGGCGAGGGAGAGCAGAATCAAAGGTAAAATGGCATTACCAATGTCTTGCCGCAGCAGACTAAGCAACAGCTCAATTACGGCGATCGCGAGTAGCGACCATGCCGCCCAAACTCGTTTCTTGAGAATCCCAAATCCGAGAGCCGCAATCACTACGCATTCAATTACGACTCCGACTATTGCGCCCGCTCTGGCAGCTGTTTGCTGCGCTGTCGGAACTGGTCGCGACAGAAGGATCGGCAGCTGTGTCAAAAGTGAGAACCCAACATAAAGCAGTGCGAATGCGAACGCGGCAATTGCGGCAGTAGGGGGTTTACCTTCGCTAACCATCTGGAAGCATTCGCGGCAGACACCGCTTCGGTGCCGCAATCCAGGCAACTTGGCGGAGGCCGGCGCGCCCTGGGTGCGCCGGCCGCGAGCTTACGACATCAATTCCTTCGCCTTTTGGGTATCAACGTATTCGCGTACCCGGCGAATCTTGCCAGCCTCGACCTCGAATACGAAGCAGTACTCATTTTCGTAATCTCTGCCGTTGGCCAACTTGCCACGATTGGTCAACTCGAGGATTACGGTGTCGCCGTCACCATAGACGCGGTTGATTTGGGTCTGCAAGCCGTTGGGAAAAGTCTTGGCAGCATTACGCGCGAACTCCAGGATGGCCGCCTTGCCTTTGCGCAATCCGGACAGATTGCTCAGATTTCCGGGGATGAGCCAGCTTACTTCGTCCGACATGTTGGCGAAGGCGTTCTTGATATCGCCTTTGACGAACGCTTGCCAGGTGTCCTTTACCATCTGCTTGTTTGTTTCGACGCTCATCGCTGTGTCTCCTTGTCAATCGGGCGTAAGCGCCCGCGTTACATTACGAATAGGCGGCTTCGAGCAGGCCGACAATTTCTTCGCGCGTGACCGGCCGATCGACCACCTTGGAGCGTTCGACTTCGTCCAGCACCGTCGCGGCAATCTGATGAATCTCGTTGTGCGGCACGCCGGCGTCCTTGAGAGTGTGCGGGACGTCGAATTGGCCGATAAATTTGGCCACCCTGTCGGCACATTCCAGGGCGCCCGGACGCGGGTGGTTGAGGTCGAAGCGCACGCCCAAACCCTCGGCGATCGGTCCGAAGCGTTCCGGCGCAATCCCCGCCATGAACCGCATCGCATGCGGCATCGTAATACAGGAAGTGACCCCGTGCGCCACGTTCCATTTCGGCCCAATCTGATGGCCCATTGCGTGCGACACTCCAAAGCGCGTATTCATCCCGCCGAAAATCGAAAACCACGCTGCCATCTGGCAGTAGCCGCGATGCGCAAGGGTCTCCTCGCCGGACGTTTTGAGCGAGGCCGGCAGATGTTCCATCAGCATGCCAATTGCCTTGACCGCGAGCGTATCGCTGATGAGTTGGTGGCGAATCGAATAAATCGCCTCGACCGCGTGGTCGAACGCTCGCATCCCGGTCGCGGCCCACAGCCACGATGGCGTTTCGAGGGTTACGGTTGGGTCGTTAATGATCGTTCGCGGCTGTAGCCGGGGATCCACGACGCCGCCCTTTACCAGCGTCTCTTCGTCGGTCACGCCACCGGCGGGAGTATATTCCCCCGCTGACAAGGTAGTCGGAATGGCGATTTCGACCAGGTCACGTTCGCTATCGACCTTGGCGGCGCTGCCGCCGAAATCGATATGACGCGCACCTGCACCCGGATCCCGTCCGGTCAGAATCGACGCGGCCGCAACTTTCGCCGTATCGATTGGACTGCCGCCGCCGAAGCTTATCAGGCAGTCGGCATCAGCCCGCCTGATCTCGTCTACCAGTTCGCGCACGGTCTTGAGCGGCACGTGCTGTTGCGCGCCTTTGTAAACGGCCATGCAGCGGGAGCCCAAGGCCGCGGTGACCTTGTCCAATAGCCGGGAGCCACCCAAGGTCTTGCCGGTTACCACCAGGGCACGCTTAAGCCCGCGCCGATCGAGTTCATTCGCCAACGCCGCTAATTTGCCTGGACCGAAGATTACCCGTTCCAGCCGCGTGAAGTTGAATTCACCATTCGGAGCTTCCATGATTTATTCTCCCTTCCAGCCGCTGCCTTGCGAGCAACCCTATACTTACGCTGGTTATGCTCTTGTCGATCTCAGTTCGAAGCATCCCTGTTTAGCACCACAAGGTAGCGGGACCACATCCGGCGGCGGACTCCGCTGCGCGCGAGAGAACGAAACCTGCCGCGGCCGCGCCACCCACCTCAACGGGCTAACGCAAAAGCACCGCTCTTGTCTGTTTCCCCAAGACCTAGGGGTTAATTATCACGAGTGTGCCAACCGGCAGAAGCTGCGCGAGTTCCCTGATATCTGTATTGTCGACCGAGATGCATCCGGTGGTCCAATCGACCTCGGAAACATTGAGGTAGGGCGAGTCCGTGCCATGAATTCCGATTTGGCCGCCTTCATTTGCACTGGCCGGGATTACGTGTGCGGCGCGGCTTTCTTCGAAACGCTGATGGTCGTGCTCGTTGGGATAGTTGATGCGCAAAAACCAGCCAAAGCGCGTGCTTGGATGTTTACCAACGATCAGATAGCTGCCCTCGGGGGTGCGCCGATCGCCTTCCCACAGTTTGGCGCCGCCTGAGAGGCTCCTGCCGAAGACTGCGTGATACGTCCTGTAAAGATGGCCTCTGAAAAACACCTCGAGCCGATGGCGTGATTTGTAGGCATGCACCACCCAGTCGAACGGGTCGTCGGTCACTGCACGGGCGCTATTGTCAGATGCGCTCACCCCGTCAATTCGAATCTGTGGGCCGTTATCCACAGAACCCACCTCCTTGACGGGCGGTTTGCTGCCGCCAGAAATCGATCCCTGCGCGCGTTGCCCGGATACCGGCGCGCAGATCTGGCCGGATGCGTCGCAGATGAGCGGCGGTGGCGCGGTTGCGACCGATTGCTGCTTGGGCGCCTGCGATTCTGGAGTGGCGGTTGGAGATGGCGATGCGGCCGCGACGGGCGCCGAACTCACAAGTGGTTGCGAACAAGCAGATGGAGCGGAAGCGGCTGGAGTGGAAGCAGTTTGGGGCTTGCCCGTCACAATGCAAATCTCGCCGGACGAGTCGCAAATCAGAGGTTTCGCCACGGCCGATTTCCCTGCCGGCTGCGGCGCCGCGCTGGTGGTTGGACACTCGCTGGGCGACGCCGGTGATTGCGCAGCGGCCACCGAACCCCATACCAGCACCAATCCCGTGGCCATCATGCCCCAGAGCCCGCTCAACCTGAGCATTCTCCTGACCCCTCCTCCTGTCTGAGTTACAAGTCCGTGCATAAAATCAAAGGTCCGGAGGGACGGCTCGTTTCTGTCATTCCCGCGCGTCTGCTTTGTCTGGCGCGCGAGGAATCTCGAGTTTCGGGACCCTTCACGCGGCAGCCACGCGCGAGGGTGACAAAACAAAGGACGCATTCCGGCCGTCATTTATGCCGCGAACTTCAAACTCGGGACATTCATGCAAGGAATATTCTAAATCGGCTGCGGCGGCGGTCAATTAGCCTTGGCGGCGTTCATTGAGATTTTTGCACCTTGCCTGGACCGCCAGCGGGCTAATTGGGCTGGAGCCGGTTTGCGGTGCTCTGTGCTAGTGAGAAGCAGGAATCATAATCGCAGGCTCTTGCACAGAATTGAAAATCACTACTTGCGCGACGGGGTAAGCAAAAATGGACAAGGACCTTGCTCAGGCGATGGGCGCGCTGACCACGGGAATTTATGTGCTGACCGTGGCCGAGGCCGGCCAACATCACGGCATGTCATCCTCGTGGGTTACGCAGGTGTCAGGCGAGCCGGTACTGTTCAGCGCCGCGATCGACCATAATCACTTCTCGCGTCCGATTATCGCCCGCACCGGCGTCTTCGGCCTCAATATCGTGGGCACCCGGGGCAAGGCCCTGGAGGATTACTTTTATTCGCCAGGGGCCAAACGTGCCGATAACCTTGCGGAACTCGAGTACCAGCTTTCACCGAAGCTGGCGGTGCCGTGGCTGCATCTGGCGACGGTCTCGATCGAGGCGCGGGTGACCAATTCGTTCATAGCCGGTGACCATACGATCTTTGTCGCCGAACCCGTCGGCGTGCGGATCGGGCAGGCTGACCGTCCCCTGACGTCGCTGGAACTCAATTATGTTTACCTCGGCGGAAAAGTCGTTTTGCAGCGTGATCGTACCGGCTGGTGAGTGAACGTCTTTGATTGCCGAAGACCTCGTTCCGCTGTCGCCGCTTAAGCCAATTTGAACAAACGCACTGGCTGGGCCTGGCTGGATCGCAGCGGCCGGAATCGCCAGTGACGAAAAGAAGCCACTTTTCTGCAACATGAGCAGGGGCGATCGGCTCGGTGACACGCCGATATCCTGATTCGATTCGATGTGCTGCACATGATCAAGCGTTGCGCTGGGGCTGCCGCCCTTCCCTTTGTGATGATCCTCGTGGCCGCTTTCCGCTTGCCGCAGCGCGCGCAGTATGGGCTTCTCAGTGTTTCCGCGCCTCGGCATCGTCGTCCTCCTTGCCCAGAGGACCACACCAAACCGCGATCACTTAACCTACGACTGTCGTAGTGTTAGTTTTTGGCTTGGCTCATGATTTTGTACCTTAAGATCGTTCGATCTCGACGCCGCCTTAATCGCGTCCACCCCGCAGGAGACTGAGGCGGAGGAAACAACAGTGACGTGGGATTTTTTTATCAGTCACGCGAGCGAAGACAAGGAGGAGGTTGCTCGTCCACTTGCCAAACTGATCGAGGAGCAAGGTTTGTCAGTTTGGTTGGACCAGGACCACCTTGTAGCAGGCGATAGTATTCGAAGGAATTTGGACGAAGCGTTGTCTCAGTCGAGATGGGCCATCGTGATTCTCAGCCCCGATTTTTTAAAGAAGTTCTGGACTCAACAAGAGCTCAACGCGCTTATCTCTCGGGAAGAAGATGGTACCAAGGTAATTTTACCTGTGTGGCATCGGATAACCCAGGACGAACTGCGGACTACGTCGCCCCTTCTTGCCTCTCGCCTCGGCATAAATACTTCTGAAGGGCTAGGCGCTGTTTGCGCCGGAATACTCCAGGCCATAGGAATTAATGAGAAAACCCAGGGGCGCGACAAGGCACAGCCAAGCCACTTTCAGCAGTTCCTAACCATGCCTGGCGAGACCGATCGACTCAGACGTATGGCCCAAACGATGCTCGGTGAACAAGTAGGTCGTTATAGGCTTGAGAAGTTTCTTGGAGCGGGTGGGACTGGCTGGGTATTTCTTGCGACCCATCTTCTCGTAGGAACTCGCGTTGCCCTCAAGTTGTTCTATCCAGTGCTAGGAGAATACTCGCTCTTGACGAAAGCAACTGAGCGTGCCGTCCTCGGCATTACAGGGCTTCGACATGACAGTATCGCAAGGTTATTGGATTTTGGCTACTTATCGAAAGGTGATGTTTTCTGTCCGTACATTAGTTACGAATACGTTGAAGGCAGACGCCTTGACATATGGACTCAAGATTTAACCGGGCAGTCAGATGCGCGAGAACGGAGAGTCAAGGTTGCAATAGAGATTACAGACGCGCTTGAATCCGCGCACACATGTTCCTATGTTGATGATTTAGGATTTCAACAAACTGGCGTGCTGCATGGAGACATTAAACCCGAGAATATCATTGTAAGATCAAATGATATTCCGAAAATAGTCGATTTCACGCAGCCTGACCTTCAACGCTTATTAATTGGGTATACTCCTCAGACGCGACGTTCATATCGTAACCGAATGATTGGTGCGAGGGCTGATCACAGCTCCATGTTTTTCGGCACACCAGAGTATATGCCTCCAGAACAGGCTTTGGACGGTACGGTTCTGAGGGCGTCGGATGTTTTTGCCTTAGGGAGAACGTTTCTAGAGCTGTTTTGTGAGGAGCTTTGTGAGGAGCCTCGGTTGCCAGCTGACAGTTTTATACGGGAGAACCTTGAGAAACTTAAGAACTCTCGCCCGGCTGGCGAAAGTAATCTTGGCCTAACAAAAAGCGACCACGTTTCTACAGCGATCATGAGCCTAATCGAGTGCATGACGAAGGAGTCTCTCGCGAAGCGTATTCACAGTATGAAGGAGGTAACGGTGCAGTTGAGAAGCATTCAGGAAGAGCTATCGAAAAGGAAGAATGGTTCTCTTCTACACTGGCTGAGAAGGCTACGAACAAAAGTATTTGTCTGAAAACAAAACGATGAGCGTCGTTTTGCAGCGCGATCGTACCGGCTGGTGAGTGAACGGCTTTGATTGCCGGGGCTTTGCGCTGGAACCCGACGGCTTGGCGGTGCTGATGAGTTGAGAAGCTGCACATTCCGCCCAGCAATGTTCTGATTCGCTCTCTTGGCCGTTGATCCTTATCACGACGCTCGGCAGTCGATAATTTGAGGACTCGGCGGTGATCCTAGTGTCACATCTCAAAAATGTGTGTAACACACTCCCAACGCGAAGCGATGAGAAATAAAGGCAAAATCGCTCCGCGTAGATCCTTCGACACGGCCTTGCGTCGCGCGGCCGGCTCGGATGACAGACAGAGAGCTCGGCTCGGTGTTACCGTGATTTTTGAGACTGGACACTGGGAGACCTCAATTCCGCTGCCGCGGCTTAAGCCAATTTGAACAAACGCATGGCTGGGCCTGACCCTTCAGTTCGATCAATCCCATGTCCACCGCTTTGCAGTTGGCACCGGCGATCATTGTCGCGACGGCTTGCGACACTAGCAGCTGTCCACCGAGTTGCTTGGTCGCCTGCTCGATACGTGACGCGAGGTTTACCGCATCTCCAATGATTGTGTATTCCTTACGCTCCATTCCGGCCACGTTACCGGTGATGACGCACCCAACATGAAGGCCGATGCCAAGCCGGGTGGGTGGGATACGGGCCTCCGCGTTCAGTTGCTCGACATGCCGCAGGATCTCCATCGCGGCATCCACAGCGTGGTGACACTGTTTGTCATCTTGAATTGGTGCTGCGAATACCGCCATGAACCCGTCGTCCAGAAACTTGTTTATGATGCCGTGATGCTCGTTTATAAGCGGTATCATGTAGCCAAATAGTATATTCAGGTAGGACATAACTTCTGACGGCGAGCATTCGTTAGCTAGTGTGCCGTCCCGTAAATAAGTTTGCTTTGCGTACTTCGCAACCCGGGCACGCGCGCTCTGTCATTCCCGCGCGCGTTGGCTGCTGTTTGTGCCGAGGACATAGGTAACATCTGTTCACAGACATGACCGGGTACAAGTGGCTGCAGCGGTACAAGCTGGCCGGACTGGAAGCCTTGAAAGATCGTTCGCGGCGGCCCCATCGCAGTCCCCGGCGCACCGACCAGACCACTGAGCAGGAGGTGATCAGTTTG
>Ga0306920_100012176_pt1 | contig 11658 bp, 7 predicted proteins | sample flu12Cox44000170_FD_204666 | JGI IMG/M metagenome (GOLD analysis project Ga0306920, IMG submission 204666) | Lab enrichment of tropical soil microbial communities from Luquillo Experimental Forest, Puerto Rico - flux4day.12C.oxic.44.000.170 (v2)... | ecosystem: Environmental > Terrestrial >...
GCCGCAGCCCTATCCGCTACCGTGACCACTTTGGATCACGGCCGCATTCCGGTGCTCGACATCGGGCCGTATCTCGCGGGTGATACCGGTGCCGCAGCACCGCTCGCGCGCGCCGTCGCCCGCACCTTCGAGGACACCGGATTTCTCGTGATCGCCAATCACGGTGTGGCGCCTCACCTTGTCGACGACACCTTTGCCGTCGCGGCGCAATTCTTCGCCCGACCCGAGGCCGACAAGCTAGCGCTCAAGATCGGCAAGTACAACATCGGCTATCTGCCGTTCGGCGGCCAGGTCGTGCGGCATTCGCCCGTCAACAGGAATACCAGGCCGAATTTCAGCGAGAGCTTCTACATTACGCGCGACCGCGCCCCCGACCACCCGGACATCGTCAATGACAAGCCGCTCGTCGGGCTCAACCGCTGGCCGCCGGACATGCCCGAATTTCGCGCCGCGACAATGGCGTACTACGCCGCAGTGGAGGCGATGGCGACCCGGCTGGTGCTAGTGGTCGCGATGGCGCTGGCTCTGCCCCCGGACTATTTTGCTGAGGCATTCGCCGCGCCGAACTGCACGATCCGGCTGATCCACTACCCGCCGCACCCGGACCCGGAGGATAACGAGTTCGGCTTTGCACCGCACACCGACAACAATTTCCTGACCTTTCTCGCGCAGTCGGCGCTGCCGGGTCTCGAGGTGCGCACGGCCGAGGGCGAATGGATCCGGCCGCCGGCGGTGCCAGGGACCTTTGTCGTCAACACCGGGGCGATGCTGGCACGCTACTCGAACGACCGCTTCCGGGCGACACCCCACCGCGTCATCAACCGCAGCCGCACCTCGCGCTACGCGATCCCGTTTTTTCTCGGCCCAAACCACGATTCAGTCGTCGACTGTGTCCCGACTTGCGTCGGTCCTGACAACCCGCCGCGTTACGAGCCGACGACCTACGGGGCCTTTGCCCAGCGCCTGCTGACCTTGAACTTTGCCCACCGCCGCCCCACCGGCAGCGGTGAATACGTGTGAGGACGCGGCAGTCCGCCGCATCGGTATGACCGGAGATCACATCGGGCGTTCGCTGCGCCGCCTTGAAGACCAGAGGTTTCTGACTGGGCAAGGGCGCTATGTCGACGACATCGCTGTGTCCGGCCAGCTGTACGGCGTCGTACTGCGCTCACCACACGGACATGCGTCGATCGAAGGCATCGACGCCGCGGCCTCCCGTGCCATGCCTGGGGTGCATGGTGTTTTCACCGCCGCTGATCTCGATGCCGACGGCATCGGGACGCTGCCCTGCATCGCCCGGGTGGCGACAATCGTGCCGATGATCGTGCCGCCGCGCCGGGCACTGGCGCGCGGCCGGGTTCGTCATGTCGGCGACCCGGTGGTGTTCATCGTCGCCGACACACTGCAGCAGGCGCGGGACGCCGCTGAGCAGGTCGCGGTGGCGTACCGGCCGCTGCCGGCGGTGGTCGATGCGAGGGCGGCGCTCGCTGCGCAGGCGCCGCTGCTGTGGGACAAAGCGCCTGGCAATCTGTCGTACCGGTTCGAGCGCGGGGACAAACCGGCAGTCGATGCGGCATTCGCCGCGGCAGCCGATACCGTCGAGATCGAACTGATCAACAACCGGCTGGTCGTCGCCCCGATCGAGCCACGCGCCGCGATCGGCACTTACGACGCCGCCGCCGACACCTTCGACCTGCTGCTGACCGGCCAAGGGGTGCACAGCCTGCGCCGGCAGCTGGCTGAAGCGGTATTCAACATGCCGCCCGACCATATCACGGTGCGCGCGCCCGATGTCGGGGGCGGGTTCGGCGTCAAAAATTTCCTCTATCCCGAATGGGTGCTGGTGCTGTGGGCGGCGCGGCGGCTGGGCCGGCCCGTCAAATGGGTCGCCGAGCGCGGCGAGGAGTTCGTCAGCTCCGCACAAGGCCGCGACAATCATACCCGGGCGCGCTTGGCGCTCGACCGCGACGGCCGGTTTCTCGCTCTCGATGTCGACACGGTCGCCAATCTCGGTGCTTATCTCTCGACCAACGGGCCGGGCAGCTCGACCAATTCTCCCGCCAGCGCCTTGGGCGGGGTTTACGACATCCCGGCCGTGTTCATGGCTGTGCGCGGCGTCTTGACCAACACGGTGCCGATCGATGCCTATCGCGGCGCCGGCAAGCCCGAAGCCAACTACCTGATCGAGCGCCTCGTCGATCGTGCCGCGCGCCGGCTGGCGCTCGATCCGGTCGCATTGCGTCGCCGCAACCTGATTAGCCATTTCCCGTATCGTAGCGGTCTCGGGGTTACGATCGATTGCGGACGCTTTGCCGCCAATCTCGACGAGATGGCGCGCCGGCTGCTGGCGGACGGTTTTGCCGCTCGGCGACAGGAAGCGGTCGAGCGCGGTAGGCTGCGCGGGCTCGGCATCGCCTGCTTTCTCGAGACCTCGCGCGGCACGCCCGGCGAACGCGCCGAGATCCGCTTTGAGCCGACCGGCCGCGTGGCACTTGTGCTCGGCACCCAGTCGAACGGTCAGGGCCACGAGACCAGCTTTGCGCAGATTGCCGCCGATCTGTTGGAGCTGCCGCTTGCGGCGTTCCGTTTTGTTCAGGCCGACACAAGAGCAGTCAAAAGCGGTAACGGGCATGGCGGCGCCCGCTCGATGCATATGGGCGGCAGTGCACTGCACCTAGCGGCGCAGATGGTGCTGTCCAAGGCCCGCACGATTGCCGCCCACTTATTGCAGGCCGATGCGAGCGAGGTCGGCTTTAGCGCCGGGCGCTTTGCGGTCGCCGGCAGCGAGCGCGGCATCGACCTGCTGGCGCTGGCAGAGGCGGCCCGCGATCCCGCCAATCTGCCCGACGGCATGACTCCCGGACTCGATGCCGACGCCTACAACGACTCCGACGTTTTCACGTTCCCGAATGGCTGTCACATGGCGGAAGTCGAGATAGACCCCGAAACAGGCGCGGTGACGCTCGAACGCTATCAAGCGATCGACGATTATGGGCGGCTGATCAACCCGATGCTGACGAGGGGCCAGGTCCAGGGTGGCGTCGCCCAAGGCATTGGGCAGGCGCTGCTCGAACACACGGTTTACGAGGGGCAATCGGGCCAGCTGTTGAGCGGCTCGTTTACCGACTATGCCCTGCCGCGTGCCGATGATCTGCCGCCACTCGACATTACCCTTGCCGAGTTGCCGACCGCAGTAAACCAGCTCGGGGTCAAGGGCGCAGGCCAAGCCGGCTGCATGGCCGCACCGCAGACCGTCATCAATGCGATCCTCGATGCGCTGGCGCCGCTCGGCATCGCGCACATCGATATGCCGGCCACCCCTGAGCGGGTCTGGCGGGCGATCCGCCGCGCGCGCAGCGGCTGATCAATCGCAGTTAACCCGAATCGCTGCGCCTGGGCGAGGGTTCCCAGCCGAAGACGCTGCGGCCGCCATAAGCGTGCGAATCCTGCCGCTCATGATCCAGCACCTGCGCAAAGGCAGGGCCGGTGACGCAACCTTCGAGCCTGCGCGCCTGGTCGTCGAGACGCTTCAGTGCGGCGAGCTCTTCCTCACGGCCGAGCCGGGCCTTTGCAACCGCAGTTTTCAGCACCCGGATCGTCTGGTCGTAGACGGTGACCGGCACTGGAAAGGGATGCCGGTCCTTGCCGCCGTGCGCGATGGAAAACCGCGCCGGGTCGGCAAACCGGTAGGGCGCGCCATGGACGATCTCGGCGACCATCGCTAAGCGACCGCACGGTCCGGGCGCCGACACCTGGGGTCAGCAGCAGTTCGGCAAAATCCTTCGAGCCGGCATCCGCTGCCGCGGCCAGAGTCGCGTGCAGCCGCCCGATATTGACATCGCTGGCCCGCACATCGTGATGCGCCGGCATGACCAGATGCGGCAATGGCGGCTGAGCTTCCGGTGGCGGCGCCGGCTCATCCTTTGCCGCCGACAACCGCCGCATCTCGTGCACGATCCGGTCGGGCCCTAGCGAATCCAGCAGGTGGAGCTGGCCGCGGCGCGAGGGTTCGGCGCGCCGATCGGCCAGATTGACGATCTCGCCATGGGGCTCGCCGGCAATCGCCGCATGCGGCGCATCGACAAAGCTCGCGAGACCTTCGGAGAGCCAATGATAGCGCCGCGCCTGCCTAAGGTCGCCGTTCATTCCCTGCTGCACGACGGTCCAATGGCCATCATCGGTCACGATAAATCCGTGCAAATAGAGGTCGAACCCGTCCTGCACCGCCGCACTGTCGACCTTGGCGACGAGCCGGCTCGCCGTGGCGAGTGCCGTTCCATCAAAGCCGACCCGCGCGCCAATGCCCTGGAGCTCATACGGTGTCCGCCGCGAGTGGGCTCCGCGGCCGCCGCACACGTGGATTCCAAGCTCGCCAGAGAGCGGCGCGAGACCGCGTTTCAGTGCGCCGACAACGCTCGTCGTGATGCCGGAGGAATGCCAGTCCATGCCCATGACGGCGCCGAACGACTGGAACCAGAACGGATGCGCCAGGCGGCGTTGTAGCTCGTCACGCCCGTAATGAGTGCACAATCGCCTCGCTGATCACAGCACCCAGTCGCGTCATGCGGTTGGCCAGCCATCTCGGGACGTGGCCGCCATGCAGCGGCAGATCGGCGCTGCCGGCTTTGCGAGTCATCAGCGGGCTCCCGGGGATCGGGACAACTGCAGCTTTGTCCTCCACTATATCGGAACACAACGTCTGGCAGGGGATCGATGTCGTTCTTGACTTCTCGGCAGCGGGTGGCGATGCAGGGGATCGGCAAACCAGTCCGGCGGCGCGAGGACGCGCGCTTTCTGACCGGTACCGGCAACTACGCCGACGACGTGAGCCTGCCTGGCCAAGCCTATGCCTATGTGGTTCGCTCGCCGCACGCGCATGCCAGGATTCTCGGCATCGATGTCGGGCCGGCGGCCGGTGTGCCGGGTGTCTTGGCTGTGCTGGCCGCCCGCGACGCGGCGGAGGATGGTCTGCAGCCGATCCCCCAACGGCCGGTGCCAGCGAACCCGCATGAGGTGCCGCTCAAGAGCCGCGACGGCTCGCCGTTCTTGATCGCGCCGCACCCGGTTCTGGCGCTCGGTAAAACCCGCTATGTCGGCGAGCCGGTCGCTGTGGTGATCGCCGAGACATTGTGGCAGGCGATGGACGCTGCTGGACGCCTCGTGGTCGCGTACGACCCGCTGCCCGCCGTGGTGCGGTCGGCGGAGGCGTTGGCGCCGGGAGCACCGCTCGTCTGGTACGAGTACAGCGCCAATCTGTGTGTCGACTCCGAAACCGGAGACAAGGCGGCGACGGAGCTTGCCTTCGCCGAGGCGGCGCATGTCGTGCGACTGGAGACCGTGATCAACCGAGTGACCGGCGTTCCGATGGAGTTGCGGGCGGCGGTCGGGGCCTATGACAAGGCCGCGGCGCGGTACACGGTTTACACATCAGCCGGCGGCGGCGTGGTTCGGCAGCGCGACGACATTGCCGCTGTTCTCGGCTTGCCGACCGCCGCGGTCCGTGTGGTCTCCGGCGATGTCGGCGGCAATTTCGGCATCCGCAACAACACCTATCCAGAATTGGCGCTGGTCGCCTGGGCGGCGAGACGGGTCGGACGCCCGGTCAAATGGACCTGCGAGCGCCGCGACGCCTTCGCCACCGATTTCCACGGCCGTGACCTGATCTCCGAGGCCGAGCTCGCGCTCGACGAGCACGGCAGGTTCCTCGCCATTCGCGCGGTCAACACCAGCAATCTGGGCGCCAGCGCGATTTCCTTTGTGCCGCTCGCCAAGGGGATCGCCGTCTCTTCTAGCGTCTACGATATCCCTTGCTCCTACATGCGCGGCCGTGCGGCGGTCACCAATACCTCGCCGACCTCGGCCTATCGCAGCGCGGGGCGCCCGGAGGTCGTGTTCGTCCTCGAGCGCCTGATCGACATTGCCTGCCGCCGCCACGGCTTTGACCGCATCGAGATCCGCCGGCGCAACCTCGTGCCACCGGACGCGATGCCGCACCGAAATCCCCTGGGTCTCGTCTATGACAGCGGCGACTATCCGGCCTCGTTCAGGCGGGCGGCGGAATTGGGCGATTGGGCCGGGTTTGCGGCGCGCCGGGTCGAAGCGCGCCGCCGCGGCCGCTGTCGCGGCATCGGCATCGCTGCTTCGATCGAGCTCAATACCGGGGCACCACGTGAGCGAGCCGAGATCACGATCGATCCTGCGGGCATCATCGAGCTCGTGCTGGGGACGATGGCAGCGGGCCAGGGCCACGAGACGAGCTTCGCCCAGGTGATCAGCGAATGGCTCGGGGTCGCGCCCGACCAAGTCCGGCTAATGACCGGTGATAGCGACCGTGTGCTGGCCGGCGGCGGCTCGGCCTCGGCGCGGTCGATGCGCCTCGGCTCGTGGGTCATCGCCAAAGCCGCCGACGCGATCGTCGACAAGGGCCGCCGGATCGCGGGCGCCATGCTCGAGGCGGCCGAGCAGGACATCGAATTTGCACAACAGCGTTTCCTCATCAAAGGGACCGACCGCGGCGTCGGCTTGTTCGAGGTTGCGGCCGCGGGACTCAGCGACGGCATTCCGAGCGATCTGCGCGGACCGCTGACGGGGGTCTCGGACGAAACGATGAGCATTCCTTCCTACGCCTATACCTGTGCGGTCTGCGAGGTCGAGGTCGATCCCGAGACCGGCCTCGTCGAGGTCGTCCGCTACGCGTCGATCGACGATTGCGGCCGGGCGGTGAACCCGATGCTGATCTACGGCCAGAGCCATGGGGGCATCGCCCAGGGGATCGGCCAGGCACTGTGGGAGGCGTGCGTCTACGACCCGCGGTCCGGCCAGCTGCTCTCCGGCTCATTCCTGGATTACGCGATGCCGCGCGCCGACCTGCTGCCGGCTTTTGATACAGAGATCAGCGAGGTTCCGTCGACAACGAACCCTTTGGGGATGCGCGGCGGCAGCGAAGGCGGGATCACACCGGGGCTCGCTGTGGTGGCCAATGCAATCGTGGACGCGCTTGCGGAGTTCGGCGTCGAGCACATCGAGCTGCCAGCGACACCCGAGCGCGTCTGGAACACAATCCGCGCCGCGCGCTGAAATGGCGCTGAACGGCGCGCCAGCCCGGCATTGCGCAGATGGAGTCCCGACTGAGCGCTGAGTCACCGTGAGAAATGGGTTTCGCTGGTCTTGAGGCCTAGATATCTGAAAATTTTTATAAAATTTCCACGACCCAGGCTCTCACCGCATGACCGCCTCGATATAAGGCCACCCGGTCTCGCCGGGTTGATACCGGGGGGCCTCGGCCTCCTATCGAGAGCGCCCGACCGCGTCTCTGAGGGCAGCGGGAGGGTGGCCACCCCCAGGCGACGGCATGCCAAATCGGGGATTTCTACGGGTTCCGCGTGCTTGCCGGCGGGCGGTCAATCGCACCATCGATCATTGAGCCGGCTGGCATCGAGCTCGGCGTGCCGTATGGTGTGCTCGAAGCAGCGATGGCCGAGATACTGCTGCAGTGTGCGGATATCCACACCTTGGTTGGCCAATTTGAAGTCGCAGCCGTGGCGGCCGTCCCTCGCTTAGCAGCCTGAACGGAGCGAGCCCTTCAAAATCAGCCCCAACCCACCCATGTAGCCCCGTGCATCACGAGTGCGCCCCAATGGCGGGGCGCCACCAACCGTCCCTCCGGCACGGTGGTTGCCATCCTGGCGATGCGGCCCTTTGTGGCAAAGGAGGATCCTATGCCCGATTATCGTCACCATGCGCCCTCGGTAGATCTATTCACCGACGACGAGCATCTCGTTCTCTGTGACTGGTTTGGTGTCGATTATGCACGCTACGAACGCTGGATCGATGACATCCTGGACGGGTGGAACATTCCCAACGAGATCCCCGAACACCGTCGCATCGACGCCGCTGTCGCGCAGATTTTGCTGGAGCGGGTGCAGGATGACCTCCCAAATTGGACTGCCGGTGTGGGCGACCGTTTTGTTGTCGCTCGACCTATTCTTGACCGTCGCGCCGTTCGGAAGGTCGAGCTGTGGCCGCGCCACCTGATGACGATCAACTGGGCGGATAGAGGCCCCGGGTTCTCTTGGCCGGTCGCTTATAAAGCCACGTACGTCCCAGGCTTCAGCCGGACCGTTGTAACCGCGTCGGCCGATTGCCCGGAGATGTTCGGGGGCGTTTTGCGACGTCGCGATTGACTCTTTCGGGCCGGACGTGTCGTTCCTTCACGGTAGCCCCGACGTCATCGTGTCCGACTGGTCTTCACAGCGCGACCACGCCCAACCGCGCTGGGCATATTTGTTCGACACCGGGCTCATCAGCAAAGCGGATGCGTATGCTTGGGCTAACGAAGTGTGGGTCGATCAAAGCGACGAAGAAGACGAGGACAACGACCCAGAGGCTGACCTCACTGCGCCAAGCTAATCTTTCGTGTGCAATCGCAGTAGTCGCGCTCCATCCGTCGGCTGGAAATAGGACGTCTCCGGAGCCCTGTTGCCCGACCTGGTTAACGATGGTCGATTTGCCTGACGCTGCCGGCCAACGCAGTACTGCCGGCGCCGGCATCGCCATGATCCGCACCAACGTGTGTCTTGCTGCGGCACCGCATCGGCGCTGAACGCCCGCCGTTCGATCCCGGCGTTGACCACCGAGTTGATGACCTCGAGCGGTTGTGCTAGCCGGCTTAGCCTATCGGCCGCTGTCGCACTCAACCCGACAAAACTACCCGGCGAGGAGCGCCCGGCCGAGCTAGTCGCTCGCCGGCGCGGGCGATCAGTCCCAGATCGCGTCAAAGCGCGATGGCGCGAGCCGGGTATAGCCGACTGTGTTTTGGATGTTTCGATGCCCCAGATAATCCTGGATCTCGCGGACCTCGCGGCCCTTGTCGGCGAGCGCAAAGCCGGTCGCATGGCGCAGCATATGCGGATGCACCAGCGGCAGCCCGCACTGGGCCCCGGCCCGCGACAGCAAGCGCTGAAGCCAGGCAATGCTGACCGGGGTACCGCGCTCGGTCATAAACACAAAGCGGGTTCCGGTCTCCTGGCTGCGCGCCAGCTTGCGCAGCTCGCGCAACTCGTCGCCGGCGATCGGGTGCGTGCTATCGAGCGAGCCTTTGCGGCGGTGCACGGTGAGCCGCTGGGTCGTGAAGTCGATCTGGCTCCAGCGCAATCCGCAGAGCTCCGAGGCGCGCAGCCCGTGGCGAAAGCACATCAGTATCGCCAGGCCGTCGCGCTGACCGTAGCGGCCATGGCTGCGCGCGGTCTTGACCAGACGGTCGACTTCGCCCGGTGTCAGATACTCGCGCTCACGGCCCGAGAGGGCATTCGTGGTTCGGCCGGGGGCGCGGCGGCCGATCTTCTCGCCGTCGTCGGTGGCAAGCCGCGGAACTGTTCGCAAAACGGTGGTCGGCATCTGGCAAGGTCCTTCGCGAAACCCAAGGGATCGTGCGCTATGCCGATCCCTTACTGTTGGTAAAATGGTCAGATTACGAACAGTTGCAGCAAGCGCCGGTCGGAGGGGATATGATTGGTCTCAGCCATTCGACGAGGTCCTTTCTCGTTTGGTGGTCAGAGGCGGCGCCGTGTGTCAGATCACGGTGCCGTCTCGCCTGTAAAAGTGGTCCTTTAGCAATAAAAAAGCAAGTAAATCGAGATGCTGCGCGCAGCCGAAAAGGCACAGCGGATCAGGGCGCTGCCAGAGGCCGAACTCAACAAGCTGCTGGCTGAAGCCTGTGGCTCGGTTGCCTGAGCGAACCCAAGATGTCGGATGCCATAGGCGTTGCGCAAACAGACGCTAAATCTGCTTGACTTTGGCCTCTATCGCGGCCACCCAGCAGCGGCCGGTCCCTGATTTTGGCTGCGTACTTGATCACCGCATCGAACGAGATCAACTGAGCCATCACCACCCTCGCTCGCGCGGGAAGCCGTCCCGCGGTGCCCCGGGTATCTCTTCCGGCGTGTATGCGTACGGATCGTAATCGCTTCTGTGGTAACGGCCCGGCCGTCTGTTCCTTCCCGGGCCAATCGGCGCTGGCGCCGGCATCATCCTCAGGCCGCGGCCGATCAGCGAGCAAACATCGACACCGTCGTCAAATTTGCCAGCTGGGAAGCGGGTTAGTTGCCCGAGCAGCTCGGCTTTCCACGGCGCTTCCACTGGCACCATCATTTTGTTCATCGACGCCAGCGCCTGAAATGACCTCGCCCGCGCGGTCTTCTCGGTTACCGACGGCAGCCACTCGATCCGGCAATAAGCACGCCGCTCGTTCATCCGGTGCGTCAGGTATGGCCTTACGGCCTTCTCGATCACGCCTTTCTCACCAAACCAGCACAATGGCTGATGCTTCAGGATCAGATCGCACTGGCGTTCGATCCAGATGTCGGTCACGGTCTGGCCCCGGTACCAGTCGATGATGTAGACGGTCCCGAGCGGGTCGAGCGCGAAAACACCATGCTCGGTGTAATCGCCGCCGCCATCAGTTACAGCATAGTCGCTCGCCCCGTAGCAGGTGATATTCTCGGGCAGGTGAACAAACGGGGCAAACCATTCGAGCTTGAAATATTCGCCTTCCTCGACCACCGGGCGCTGCTGGTAGAGCGCGTTCCAGGCACGGGGAAAACAGTGATACGCGGGCGTTTTCCCGGTTGCCTCTCGACCTTGATAAGTCCTGCCTCTTCTAAAGTCCGTAGGCCTTTTGAGACGGCGAACCTGTCTAAAGACAATGCCTGACGCCTATGAGAATTTAGTGTAACTGTCACACGTCTGGCTAACGCCACTTCCCAATTTATCAAATGATAAAGCCGATATAGACTTCCATGGCCACCTTTAAGTCTTAATACCTCCTCCATTTTGTTGAGAGGGATCGCCGAACTAATGGTAAGCTCCTTATTTGTCTTCTTGGTAGGTACCAATCCTAAATCGAAGATCGGTATCTCATTGATATGCGTGTCAGGAATACCCTTAGCTTCGATGATCGGATGGCCTAGCTCCCTCCATCTCTTCCTCTGAAACGAGGAGATCCCTCCAGTCCACACCTACCTTGATTCAGGCGCTGCTCGAAGCAGAGACATACTGCCCGCAAACACCCTATCGAAGGGCGGATTTACTACCCGTTCCATCCCGTTGCGGCGAGAACGAACGTGCTCATCGTCAGGCAATACGCCTACCGGGGTCTCGAGCTGGTCGATAGCCAGTTGAGGGGACCGCCATAGCGGCGAGGGGAGCCCCGTCCTGAGAATCGAGGTGTCGTCTCGCCTCTTGCCCCGCGCAGCGGGCTGGAGCGGAGCGACTTTGTGCATTGGCACTCATCGCTGGTTCGCTGTAAGGCAATGATTCGTCGGGAATCAGGGGCTAAGCGGACCCGTCATGATCTGCAAACAGGCCTTAACGTGTTCGGTGGCATCGCGCCCAACTCCGACGGTCCGGTCGGTCTACAACGCAGGCCAACCCAGAGGCTGTAGAAGGGGCAAAGGTCAGTTCTTCATAGGCCCACAGTGGCGGGGCAGGCATTGTCGTTGCATTATCTCATACGCTGACCCAGGGTTGTACGGACAAGGGACCCGAGATCCATGCTTCCGATCCACGAGAATGTCTTGCAACTAATCTGGATCGCCGAATATTGGTCTCGGGAAATCAATGGGGTGCGCACCTCCGCCGAAATCCATGACCAACTGCTCG
>Ga0306920_100012177_pt1 | contig 11656 bp, 9 predicted proteins | sample flu12Cox44000170_FD_204666 | JGI IMG/M metagenome (GOLD analysis project Ga0306920, IMG submission 204666) | Lab enrichment of tropical soil microbial communities from Luquillo Experimental Forest, Puerto Rico - flux4day.12C.oxic.44.000.170 (v2)... | ecosystem: Environmental > Terrestrial >...
CAACGGGGACGACTGCCTGGCCCTGCGCCTAGAGCCCGAACTGGCCCTGCGCCTGGAGCCCGAAGCGGCACCCTGAGCCGGGCGAGCGTGGCCCGGTTAGCCTTTCATCATGAGACCGCCGCGCGGCGAGGCAGGACGAAGGCTGCCGCGGGGAGGGGGATGAAGGCTGCGGGGCGGGCGGGACAGAGGCTGCCGTCACGGGGCAGGCAAGACAGCGGAACAGGTGGGTTGATGCGGGACACGCGGCCGGACATCGGGTCTTTCGTCGCACTGGGCGACAGCTTTACCGAGGGCGTCGGGGATCCGTACCCGGACAAGGCCGCCCACCCTGGCTCGGCCTACCGCGGCTCGGGCTATCGCGGCTGGGCGGACAGGTTCGCCGAGCGCCTCGCCGCTGATCGCCCGGGCCTGCGCTATGCCAACCTCGCGGTGCGGGGCAGGCTGTTGGGGCAAGTCGCCGCGGAGCAGGTGCCCAGGGCGGTGGCCATGGCACCCGACCTGGTCAGCATCGCGGCCGGCGGTAACGACCTGCTTCGGCCCCGGGCGGATCCCGATGCGCTCGCGCAGACGTTCGACACGGCGGTCGCGCAACTGCGCGCCGCCAGCCGCGAGGTACTGGTGTTCACCGGATTCGACCCGCGCGCGTTCCCGCTGATACGGCTGATCCGCGGCAAGGTGGCCGTCTACAACATGCACCTGCGCGTGATCGCGGACCGCCGCGATTGCCGTCTGGTGGACCTCTGGTCGATGCGGGTGCTCGGCGATCCGCGCGAGTGGAGCGCGGACCGGCTGCACCTGGGCCCGGACGGTTACCGGAGAGTGGCCCTGCGGGCCTGCGAGGTCATGGGCGTGAGCACGGACGCCGACTGGCGCGAGCCGCTGCCGCCGCGGCTGAGCCCGGAGGCGGTCCGGTTGCAGGCCACCGCCTGGCTCGCGGCGCGCAGGCTTGACGCGCGCTGGGCCAGGGAGTACGCCGTGCCCTGGGTCGGCAGGCGGCTGCGCGGCGTCTCCACCGGAGACGGCCTGGCGCCCAAGCGGTCCGAGATGCTGCCGCTATAGCGTGGCGGACCCGGGGTGTCACGGAGGGAACCTCAACGCTGGGCCTATATGCCCACCCAGGGTGGCCGGCTCACACCCTCGGCCGCCGGCGCTTCGTACGACATCGCCCGGGTCCTGAGGCTTACGCTACGCCGACCTGGACCCGGAGTCACTGGCCCCGGACGGGTCCACGGGATCAGGTGTTCAGGAAGGCCAGGACGGCCAGCACCCGGCGGTTGTCGTCGGTCGACGGGGCCAGGTCCAGCTTGGCGAAGATGCTCGTGCTGTGCTTGCCCACCGCCTTCTCCGAGATGAACAGCCGCTGCGCGATCGCGCTGTTGGAGCGGCCCTCGGCCATCAGCTCGAGCACCTCGCGCTCCCGCGCGGTCAGCCGGGTTATCGGCTCGTCGCGGGCCCGCCGTCCGAGCAGCTTGGCGACCACCTCGGGATCCATTACCGTGCCGCCGCCCGCGACGGCGCGGATCGCGTCGATGAACTGGTCGTCGTTGAACACCCGGTCCTTGAGCAGATAGCCGACCCCGCCCGCCTGGTCGGCCAGCAGCTCGCGGGCGTAGAGCTGCTCGACGTACTGGGACAGGACCAGCACCGGCAGGCCGGGCACCTGGCGGCGGGCCTCCAGCGCAGCGCGCAGGCCGTCGTCGGTGAACGTCGGCGGCAGCCGGACGTCCACGATCGCCACGTCGGGCCGGTGCTCGAGCAGCGCGTGCAGCAGCCCGGGCGCGCCGTCGACCGCGGCCGCGACCTCGAAGCCGTGGGCCTCGAGCAGCCGGACCAGCCCGTCCCTCAGCAGGAAGAGGTCCTCGGCCACGACAGCGCGCACGGTACCTCCATGATGATCATGGTCGGCCCGCCAGGCGGGCTGCTCACGGCCAGTATGCCGTCGAAGGTACCCAGCCGCCGCTCCACGCCTTGCAGTCCGGTGCCCCGGGCCGGGTCCGCGCCGCCGACTCCGTCATCGGTGACCTCGATCCGCAGCACGCCGGCCGCGGGGCTCACGGCGGGCAGGCGCGCGGAGCGCGGGGCAGCGGAGTACCGGATGCGGATCTGCACCAGGCGGGCGCCGGAGTGCTTGACCGCGTTGGCGAGCGCCTCGGCGACCGCGAAGTAGCAAGCGGACTCGACCGGCGGTTCGAGCCGGCCCGGCAGGTCGATGTCGGTCTCGGTCCTGACCGGGGCGTCCAGGGCCAGGGCCCGGACCGCGTCGGCCAGGCCGCGGTCGGCCAGCACCGGCGGGTAGACGCCGCGGACCAGGTTGCGCAGCTCGGTCAGGGCCTTGGCCGAGGTCTCCCGAGCCTCGGCGACCAGCGCGATCGCGGCCTGCGGGCTGGTCGGGATCAGCCGCTCGGCCGTGCGCAGGTTCATTCCCAGCGCGACCAGGCGAGCCTGCGCGCCGTCGTGCAGGTCGCGCTCGACCCGGCGCAGCTCGGCGGCGGCGGTGTCGACCGCGTCGGCCCGGGTCTGGGTCAGCTGTTCCACCCGCCCGGCCAGCTCGGCGTCCTCCCGGCCCAGCAGCACCTTCGCGTGCGCGCCGATCGTGCGGGGCACCAGCCAGGCCCCGAGCGCCAGCACCGCGGCGCACTGGAGTGCGGCCACCAGGACCAGAGGCCGGTCGGCGGCCGGGAAGACCGGCCAGGGCGGCCCGCCGGGCTTGACCGCTAGGGCGGCCGTTGGGGCGCGCGGCGGCGTGATCACGTCGAGGAACGAGAGCAGCCCGAGGACGATCAGCCCGGTCGCCGCCAGGTCCGCCGCCACCGCGGGGACCAGGACCAGGATGAGCAGCCCGAAGGCCGTGACCACCACCGCGGCGGCCCATCCTCCGTGGGTCGCCGCCTGCTGGTCGACGAGCAGGCACAGCACAGCGGCCACCAGCGGCAACAGCAGGCCCCACCGCGGCCGCCGGGGCTCGCGGTCAGCCAGCGCGGGCCTGCGGTCGGCCAAGGCGGGGCCGCGGGCCTGGCGCCAGCTCAGCCAGAGGCCGGCGCCCAGGAACGCGCAGGATTGCAGCAGCAGCGCGTAGCGCCACGCTTCGCCCCGGGGATTCAACGTCCCGGACTCCGGCCCGGGCCCGGTCGCCCACGCGGAATACGACCAGGCCAGCAGCAGGCCGAGCAGCCCGAGGGCCACCAGGGCGACCGGAATCAGCTTGCGGGCCGACGGCGGCGCGCAGGCGATGAGCAGGCCGGTGGCTGGCACGGCGACCACGGCGGGCCAGGGGTTGGCGTTGGTGGCCAGCGCCACCCCGCACAGCGCCAGCGCGACCAGGGCGATAATCAGCCCGGCCTCGCGGAGGCGCTCCCGGGACATCACCCTCGGGATCCAGCCCCGCACGGGCGGCCTGCGCCAGGCCAGCATCAGGCAGCAGTAGATGACGGCCCCTGCCGCCAGGACTATGTACATGACCGGCTCCTCGCATGGCCGCCGTCGTCAACCGATGCGTCCAGGGTGGCCCATGCCGCAGGCCGCCGCCAATGGGGTGGCGTCCACTCGCGAGGTAGGCAAACGCCTACCGCCCGCCGCGATCAGGGAGCCAGGTCGACGAGGATCTCCCTGAGCCGGTCCAGTTCCGCCTCGATCCACGGCAGCGCCAGCGGGTCTGGTGCGGCCAGCGCGGCCTCCTGCTGTTCGTCGGTCTCGCCGTAGAGGAGCCCGGTGGCCAGCCGCAGGCGCAGCGCCGTCGGCCGCTCGCCGAACGCGCTGCCCGGCAGGGTCCCGGCGCCGTAGCGCTCCAGCAGCAGCCCGGCCAGGCCCTCGCTCGTGGTCACGCCGTGCCGGCGGGCCAGGTGCACGCGCCACGGCTCGAAGTCCGGGTACACGTAGAACGCGGCCTGCGGCGGCGGGACGTCAAGCCCGGCGGCGGCGCACAGGCCGGCCACGGCGCGGCAGACCGCGGCGTGCAGGCGGCGGCTGGCGGCTATCCGCTCGGACAGCTCGGCCGGCTCGCTGAAGGCCAGGGCCGCCGCCTGCTGGATCGGGGCGGCGGGGGCCGACCAGATCTCGCTGCCGACGCCGAGCAACTGCCCCTGCAGCCAGCCGCCGAGCGGGCTGCCGGGCAGCCGCGCCACGCCGATCCGCCAGCCGCCCAGGGCCAGGCTCTTGCTGAGGCCCGTGGTGACGACGGTCCGCTCCGGGGCCACGGCCCCGGGGCTGAGCAACGGAGCCGCGGGATCGTGCACCAGGTCGCGGTAGATCTCGTCGGAGATGATGATCAGCTCATGCTCGGCGGCCACGTGGCAGAGCGCCCGGACCGTGGCCGGCCGGGGCAGCCGGGCGGTCGGGTTGTCGGGCAGGGTGACGACCACCGACCGGATCGTGCGCCCGGCGGCCCGGGCCGCGAGGACGGCGGCGCCGAGCGCGGCCGGGTCACAGATGCCGCCCTCGCCCGGCGCCGCGGGCACGAAGTACGGGCGGGCGCCGATCAGGCTGGCCTGGGCGGCGTAGCTGACCCAGCTGGGCCGGGGCACCGCCACGTCCGCGCCGGTCGCCAGCATCAGGCCGAACAGCAGCGGCTTGCTGCCCGGGCCGCAGACGACCGAGTCCGGGGTGGTCGGCAGCCCGCGCCGCTGCCAGTACCCGGCGGCCGCCGAGCGCAGCGCCGCGATCCCGGCCACGGGGCCGTAGCTATTGCTGGCCGCGGCCGCGGCCAGCGCGTCGCGCAGCGCCGGATGGGCGGGCAGCCCGGCCTCCCCGAACGCCAGCGGCAGCACCGGCTGCCCCTCGCGGCGCCGGGCGGCCATCGCCTCGTTCGCCGCGAGGGTGGCCGAGACCGGCCGTGGCCGCGCGGCGGGCGAGGGAAAGGTCGCGGGCGGGGGAGAAGCCGCCGCGGGGATGGCGGGCAGGGGCATGGTGATCGAGGCCGCGGTCGCGGTCCCGTCGAAAGGCATGGGAGTACTCCAAGCTGCGGGGGTGCGGAGAACGAACTGGAGCCAGGCTCTCAGGCTCTGGCATCCTCAAGTACAACCATCCGACTACCAGGATCTATCCTTTCCAGCATCAGGCTAAAGGTCGCATATCTGTGGCAAAGGTTAAGCTTCTCTTATGCTGGATCCGCGCCGGTTGCGGCTGCTGAGGGAGTTCGCCGAGCGCGGCACGATCGCCGCCACGGCGGCCGCGCTTGGTTACACGCCGTCCGCGGTCTCGCAGCAGCTGGCCGCGCTGGAGCGGGAGGCCGGGGCGATCTTGCTGGACCGGACCGCCCGGGCGGCCGAGCTGACCGACGCGGGGCGGCGGCTGGTCGAGCACGCCGAGCGGATCCTGGCCATGATCGAGGCCGCCGAAGCCGATCTTTCCCTGGCCGGGCCGGCTGGGCGGGTGACGGTCACCGCCTTCCCCACGGCCGCGGTGGCGTTCGGCCCCGCGCTGGTCCGCCGGGTGCGTGCGCACCCGGGCCTGACCCTGCTGCTGCGGGAGACGCAACGGGAGGAGGGCTTGCGGCTGGTCCGCACCGGCGAGGCGGACGTGGCCCTGGTCGCCGACTGGTCGGGACGGCAGACTAGTGCAGATTCCGCCCGCCCCGGCGGCACCGGAGCGCTGCGGTACTACCCGCTGATCCGTGATCCGGTGGTGCTCGTGCTCCCGCGCGGCCATCCGGCCGCCGATCCGGCCCGCCCGGTCGACCTGGAGAAGCTGCGCGACGAGCCGTGGCTGGCCGCGCCCGCCGGGGAGCCCTCCCGGCAGGCGGTGGACCGGTTGCTGGCCAGCACCGGCGGGGTGCCCCAGGCGCCGTGGGAGTTCGAGGGCCTGTCGACGATCCTGAGCCTGGTCGCGCGCGGCATCGGGATCGCCGTGCTGCCCCGGCTCACGCTGGCCGTCGGGGACCGGCGGGTCGCCGTGCGCGAGCTGCCCGGCCCCACCGAGGCGCGCGACGTGTACGCGGTCGCCCGGGCGTCCAGCGTGCGCAGGCCCTCGGTGGCCGTGATCCTCGCGGCGCTCAACGCGGCCGTCGAACGGCTCAACCGCTAACCGCCGCCGGTCAGCCGTCCCGCTCGATGGGGCAGGTCATGCACCGCGGCCCGCCCCGCCCGCGGCCGAGTTCGCTGCCCCGGATGGCGATCACTTCGATGCCGTGGTCGCGCAGCCAGGCGTTCGTGGTGACGTTCCGCTCGTAGGCGATCACCACGCCGGGAGCGACGGCGAGCACGTTGCAGCCGTCGTCCCACTGCTCGCGCTGCGCGGAGTGCACGTCCTGGGTAGCGGTCAGCACCCGGATGCTGCGGCCGAGCGCGGCCGCGATCGCGGTGTGCATGTCCTCCGGCGGGTGATCGGTGACCTTGAGTTCCCACGGCCCGCTGCCGGGTTCGATGGTGTAGGACGGCAGCATCCCGAGCCCCGCGTACTTCACGAACACCCCGTAGTCGGCCATGGTCAGCACCGTGTCCAGGTGCATGAACGCGCGGGTCTTCGGCATGTCGATCGCCACCACCCGGTCCGCCGCCGACGCGGAGAACAGCCGGTGCGCGAGCATCTCGATGGCCTGGGGCTGGGTCCGCTCGCTCATCCCGACCAGGACGGCGCCGTCGCCGAGCACTAGGATGTCGCCGCCCTCGATCGTCGCGGGCTCGGCGTCGGCCCCGTGCAGCCAGATCTCGAACCCGCCCGCCGCGAACATCGGATGCCACCCGTACATCGCCTCGTCGCTGACCGTCTCCCGCATCCGGGCCCGGCGGCGCATGGCGTTGACCGACACCCCGCCGTAAATCCAGCTGGACGTGTCGCGCTGGTAAAGCAGGTTGGGCAGCGGGGCCAGCACGAAGCCGTCCGGGTCCAGCGAGTGGAAGGCGATGCTCTTCGGCTCCGGGCCGAGCTCCAGGATCTCGCGCTTGGTGATGCCGCCGATCAGGAACCGTGCCAGGTCCGCCGCGTCCAGCCCTTCCATCGCGCCGCGGAGCGCGTCGACGGCCAGCGGCCCGTGCAGCCGCGGGTCGAAGACGCGGTCGAGGACGTAGGCCCGGGCCTCGGCGATCTCCAGGGTCTGCGCGAACAGTTCCCCGTAGTAGTGCACGCGGACCCCGTGGTCGCGCAGCGCGGCGGCGAACGCGTCGTGCTCGGCCTGCGCCTCGGCCACCCAGAGCACATCGTCGAACAGCAAGCCGGCGGCGTTGTCCGGGGTCAGCCGCTTCAATTCCAGGTCGGGCCGGTGCAGGATGACCTGGCGCAGCCGGCCGACCTCGGAATCAACGTGAAACATGGCACAAGACTAGGCTGCTGCGCTGTGGCTCTGGATCTTTCCCTCACCGCGCCCGAGCTGACCGCCCGGCTGGTCGATATCGAGTCCGTCAGCGGTCACGAGCAGCCGCTGGCCGACGCGATCGAGGCCGCGGTGCGTCGGCTGCCGCACCTGTCCGTGCACCGCGACGGCAACGCGCTGGTGGCGCGCACCAGCCTCGGCCGGGACCAGCGGGTGGTGCTGGCCGGCCACATCGACACCGTTCCCGTTGCGGACAATCTGCCCTCTCATATTGAACGCGGCGTGCTCTACGGCTGCGGTACCAGCGACATGAAGTCCGGCGTGGCGGTCCAGCTTCGCCTCGCGGCACTGGTCTCCCAGCCCAACCGGGATGTGACGTTCGTCTTCTACGACAACGAGGAGGTCGAGTCGGAGCGTAACGGCCTGCTCCGGCTCAGCCGCCACCGCCCGGAGCTGCTCGCGGGCGACCTGGCCGTGCTGATGGAGCCGACCGGGGGAGTGGTCGAGGGCGGCTGCCAGGGCACGCTGCGGGCCGAGGTGGTGGCCCGGGGCAAGCGCGCCCACAGCGGCCGGTCCTGGCTGGGGGTCAACGCGATCCACGAGGCGGGCCGGATCCTCGACGTGCTGCGGGCCTACCGTGCGCGCGAACCCGACGTCGATGGGCTCGCGTACCACGAAGGGCTGAACGCCGTCCTGATCAGGGGCGGGGTGGCCGGGAACGTGATCCCCGACGAATGCGTGATCACGGTCAACTACCGGTTCGCGCCCGACCGCTCGGCCGCGCAGGCGCAAGATCACGTGCGGGAGGTCTTCGACGGCTGGGAGGTGACGGTCACCGACGTGGTCGGCGGCGCCCGGCCCGGGCTCACCGAGCCGGTGGCGCAGTCGTTCCTGACCGCGATCGGCGGCACGCCGCGGGCCAAGCTCGGCTGGACCGACGTGGCCAGGTTCGCCTCGCTCGGGATACCGGCCGTCAACTACGGGCCCGGCGATCCGCAACTCGCGCACCGCGCGGACGAGCACGTCGCCCTGGCCGCCGTAACGGAGTGCGAGGAGCGGATGCGGGCCTGGCTGGCCGGCTGACGACGCTAGGCGGGCGGGTCCGGCAGCAGGTCCATCTGGCTGGTGTGCTGCCCCCCGGAGGTGTCCACCCAGGTGACGGAGACCGTCACCCCGGGGCGGTAGCCCTGCAGGATGGCGCTCAGCGAGTTCGGCGAGGTCACCGCGTGCCCGTCTACCTTGGTGATGACGTCCCCGGCGGTGATGCCGACCGAGGCGGCGGGGGTGCCGCAGAGGGTTCCGAGGATCAGCGTGCCGCTGCCGACCGGGGCGATGGTCCGCGGCACTCCGGCGTTCTGGTCGTTGGCCAGGCACTGCTGGCCCGACGACGGGAGCCCGCTGTTGCCGGACTGCTGGCTCGACTGCTGCTGTTGCTGCTGCTGCGGGCTGCTGAGCGTGCTGGCCCTCTGGGAGGGCACCAGCACGCCGATGAACCCGGAGGGGCCGATCTTGACGGTCGAGCTGCTCTGGCCGTTGATGATCTGGTGAGCGATCGACAGCGCCCTGTTGATCGGGATCGCGAAGCCGACGGTGGAGCCGCTCTGGTTGCCGAAGCTCCCCGAGGACGCGGCCGTGTCCATGCCGATGACCTTGCCGGACGAGCTGACCAGCGGGCCGCCGGAATCGCCCTCCTGGATGTTGGCGTTCGTCTGCAGCATGCCGTGCAGCGTCTCGGAACCGCCCAGGTCATCGCTGGCGGTGATGGTCTGGTCCAGCTGGGTGATCGAGCCGGTCACCACCGTGGGCTGGCCGCCGACACCCTCGGCATTGCCGATCGCGACCACGGACTCGCCCTGCTTCACCGTGGACGAGTTACCGAGTGGGACCGTGCGCAGGCCGGACGCGTTCTGCAGCTGGATCACGGACACGTCGTCGGTCTTGTCGTAGCCGAGCCACTTGGCGGTGAACTTCTGGCCGGTGCTGACCAGCGTCGCGGTCAGCCCGGTGGTGTCGACGATGACGTGGTTGTTGGTGAGTACCAGGCCGTTGCTGCTGATCACCATGCCGGTCGCCTCGGCGGTCCCGCCGACGTACTGCAGATTGCTCTGGATGTCGACCACTCCGGGCTCGACGGCGCCGGCGATGGCCCGCTCCTGGGAGCTGCTGACCCCGCCGCCCGAGTTCGAGCCGTTGCCCTGGCCGGAGCCGCCGCTGTTCGGGTTGAAGCCGTTGCCCGACCCCGGGTTGACCGGGGCGCCGACGCTCGGCGAGTTCTGTGCGGCGTTCGTCGAGTGGTCCAGGGCCGCCACCGCCCCCGCGCCGACCCCGGCGGCTAGCGCGGCCACGACGAGGTAGACCAGGAAGCTGCGGGCCTTGCCGCCTCCGCGCGGCTGCTGCTCGATGTAGTCAGCGGGATGGCCGTATCCGCCCTGGCCGTATCCGGGCTGGCCATAGGCGGGGTAGCCCCCGGGCGGGGCATAGCTGCCGGGCCGGCCGTAGCCGCCGGGCTGGTCCGCTCCGGGCTGGCCGTAGCCACCCTGGGCGTAGCCGCCGGGCTGGCCGTGACCGGGGTAGCCCTGGGGCGCGCCGTAGCCGCCAGGCTGGCCCGCTCCGGGCGCGCCGTAGCCGCCGGGCTGGCCCGCTCCGGGCGCGCCGTAGCCGCCGGGCTGGCCGTACCCGGGGTAGCCCTGCGGCGCGCCGAATCCACCCTGGGCGTAGCCGCCGGGCTGGCCGGAGGGCGGGCTGGGCTGGTCAGATGCACCGGGAGACCCGGTCAGCGGGGCGGTGTCGTCCGGCCGGGCGGGCCCGGCGTCAGACGGCGACGACCCTGCATCGCCGGCTTCGGGCGGCGATCCGGCATCGTCTACCGGCGGCGGCGACCAGGGGCCCACGTACTCGGGCTGCTGGTTCTCGCTGCCGCTCTGGTCTTCCCGCATATCTCCATCACCTCTGCCCGAAGCCAGCGTACTTCCCATTTGTCCGCCGCCCGAACCACGGGCAGCGGACATGGCCACCGGCTGACACGGCTAGCAGCGCGTTCCGGCTCATCTTTCAGTAAGCACTATCGATCTGGATGTTGCCTGAATACCCACTGAGGATTCACCGCCGTGATGAGGGTCACCCGCCGCGCCGCCGCCGATTCGCCGGGGCGTCGGCTAGCGTACCGCCAAGAAGCGATATATCTTAAGTGTGCACGTGCCCGCAACTCAGGGAGTGAAGATGTCGGCACCAACTCGCAACGAGGACCCGGAACTGACCCGGCGAGATGAGCTAGCGGTCTCCAGCGCGGCCATGTCGGGTGCGCCGTGGAAGACGGCCGGCGCTGCGGGCGCCGTCGTCGCGGGCGGCGACCTGGTCCTGCACCTCATGGGCGGCCACCTGGCCGTGCCCACGGCCCTGTCGGCCGGCACCGTGGCCCTGTTCGCCGTGGCCGGGGGCGGCACGCTGCTGCGCTCGCAGTCAGGCCGGGCGATGCGCTGGGCCCGCAGCCACCCGTGGCGCTTCGCGCTGCTGCCCGGCGCGGCGGCCGCAATCGTCGTCTTCGTGCTGTCGGTGCTGATCGGCAGCAGTGGCCTGTTCGGCGGGGCCTTCACCGCGGTGTGGCACGGGGCGGTGGCCTACGGGCTGACCGGCCTGGCCGGAACGGTCGGGGGCAGCCGCAAGCAGCGCGACGCGTGACCCGTTCCAAGAACGCCCGGCGGGCCCGCAGCACGGCGCCCGGGCCCGGTTCCGGGCCGCGCGGGCCGCGGACCCGGGCTGTCCCGGGCTCGGGCTGGCCGGATCCCGTTCCGTGGCCGGCCCGCGCGCCCTGCTGGCCGGATCCCGCCCGCTGGCCAGCCTCTGGAGCGTGCTGGCCTGCCCGGAAGACCCGCATTTCCTGATTAATTCCTCTGTAGGACGATCTAGCCGGCTTGCGAAGCTAGCGCGGCGGGGCGTTCTCGGTAGCCTGGGCACATGTCGGTAGTCGAACCCGACGCGTTGGCAGAGCCCGGTGACGCTGGCATCCGGTGGCAGCGCCCGTCGCGGCTGCTGCTGCGGGCCCGGCGCATTCAGGTCGCCCTGGTGACCGTGCCGGTCGCGCTGATCGGCGGTCTCATCGCGGGGGCGGCCGGATCGCCCGCGCTCGGACTGGCCGTCGGGCTCGGGCTGGTGGTGGCCGGGCTGCTGGGCGAGCGGTTCCTCGCCCGCCGGGTCGCCGCGTGGGGGTACGCCGAGCGGCGCGACGACCTGATGGTCCGGCGCGGGGTGCTGATCCGCCGCCAGTCGGTCATCCCGTACGGGCGGATGCAGTTCATCGACGTCACCGCCGGCCCGGTGGAGCGCAGCCTGGGACTGGCGACGCTGCGGATGCACACCGCGGCCGCGGCCAGCGACGCGCGCATCCCGGGCCTGGACCGGGCCCAGGCCGCCAAG
>Ga0306920_100012178_pt1 | contig 11654 bp, 12 predicted proteins | sample flu12Cox44000170_FD_204666 | JGI IMG/M metagenome (GOLD analysis project Ga0306920, IMG submission 204666) | Lab enrichment of tropical soil microbial communities from Luquillo Experimental Forest, Puerto Rico - flux4day.12C.oxic.44.000.170 (v2)... | ecosystem: Environmental > Terrestrial >...
GCAGGCGCTTCGCCGAGTAAGGCATGCGCAGCGATTTTGCCATGTTGCTGGCAGTCGCCGGCATCAGCTGCATCATGCCCAGAGCCCCTGCGGAGCTGATCGCCTCGCGGTCGAATGCGCTCTCCTGGCGCGTCATGGCGAGAACGAGAGCGCGTTCGGAATGGCCGCCCGGGGGCAAATTCGTCACCGGGTAACCTTCCTCGAGCAGGAAGACGCCGGCATAGTTCGCGCGCTTGGCGACGCCGATCGCAAGATCGCCACGGTCGAGCCGCACCACGAGATGCGCCAAGAGCGCGTGCTCGGCCGGCGACTTGGCGAGTTCGCTGATACGACGGGCGAAGGGACGCATATAGTCGCCGCCGCCGACCTCGCCCAATGCGATGAGGACGCGGACCAATTCGCGCTTCTCAAAGGCGGCCTTCTCGGCGGCGCTGGGCTTTGGCGCGGCGGCTTGGGCGAGGGACGGCGTCGTGGTCGCCGTGGTTGCCAGTTGGCCGTAGTAGGTCGTCACTTGCTCGGCGGCAGTGCGATACCAGGAGGCGGCGACGTCGCGGTATTTAAGCGCTTCGGCGGCGCGGGCCGACCAATAGGCGCCGCGGGCGACGCTCACCGGTAGCTTCACCTCGTCATAAAGCCGGACGAAGTGGTTGTAGGCGATGTCCGGCTCGTGCAGGAAGCGTAGTGCGATCCAGCCAGCGAGAAATTCGAGCTCGGCGAAGACCGGTCCGTTGGCGAGGCCGTGGCGCGCCGCAAGACGGTAGGCGAGCGAGATGTCACCGTCGCCGAGCGCGTGCCTCGCCAGCGCCTGACGTTGTGTCGCCCACGCGACGGGGCGAACGAGATCGCGCGGTGCGTGCTCGAGCAGCGGCAGCGCCTCGTCGTAGCGCTCCTTGCGGATGCGCCAGCGCAGCCGCTCGTAAATGAGGCCGGGATCGTTGAGCAGGTGCTCCGGCAGCTTCGTGATTAGTCGCTCGACGCCGGGCTCGAGCTCGGCAAGGCGGATGCGGGCTTCGGCGAGCGCGCGATGATCCGAGTCGACATGCGGCATCATCCGCCGCGCCGCCTCGGTTTCGCCATCCCAAAGCAGGCGGTCGAGTCGCGCCCAATGATCGGCCTCGCGGAGCAGCTGGTGATAGCGCTGCAGCACCGTCTTCTCCTCGAAGACGATGAAGTCGTTGTTGATCCAGATATCGCGGATGCGGGCGACGCCTTCCTGCTCCCGGCCGGCCGCGATCCACAGATCCGCCTGCTTGAACTTGCCAGCAGGCGTCACCGGCGGGAAGCATTCGAACCAGGCGGCGAGCGTCTTCTCGGGGACGCCGCCCATCGATTCTTCGGCATGCTGGCGCAAGGCGGTTTGGCCTGGCCAGTCGGGATTGGCGTTCAGGAATTCGGCGAAGTCGCCGAAAACGGCGCCGCTTCCACCGCGCGACAGATTGGCCCACCAGAGCACTTTGGCGAGCAGCTTGTCACGCGCCCGCTCGGTCCGTCGTCCGGCCGCTGCCCAATCACCGCTATGCGCCGCCTGAAATGCTTCGCGATAAGTCTGGCGGTCGCTGTCGTTGAGTTCCGCGTTGGCTGGAATCGCCCAAGCCGCCAGCAGGGATGCCACCGTGAGACGATGCGCAAAGCGCCATACCGGCATCACAACTCCCAGGCACCGTCCGCTGCGTGGAACAAAACCACGAGATATTGAACGACATGCTGCCGGCGGGCAAGCCACGCCAGAAGCGTCAGCATCGCCGCGAGCCGTCAACTTTCGGTAAATTTTTTCCTAAACCCTGCGGTATGTTGCCGCGTCTGCCGACAACAGCTATCGTCCGCGCTGAAGCCAGTGCCGGAGGCGGGACATGTTCAAGGGCTCGATCGTGGCGCTCCTCACCCCCTTCCGTAACGGCGCGGTGGACGAGCGCGCGTTCCAAGAGTTCGTGGAATGGCAGATTTCGCAGGGGACCCACGGTCTTGTGCCCTGCGGCACGACGGGCGAATCGCCGACGCTGAGCCACGCCGAGCACAAGCACGTCGTCGCTCTTTGCGTCGAGGCCGCGAAGCGGCGCGTGCCGGTGATCGCCGGGACTGGGTCCAACTCCACCGCCGAGGCGATCGATTTCACGCGTCACGCCAAGTCGGTCGGAGCCGACGCGGCGCTGATCGTCTGTCCTTACTACAACCGTCCCACTCAGGAAGGGCTTTATCAGCACTTCAAGGCGATCCATGACGCCGTCGAGCTGCCGATCATCATCTACAACATCCCCGTCCGAACCGCGGTCGACATGAGTGTCGCCACCATGGCGAGGCTCGCCAAGCTCACCAACATCGTCGGCGTCAAGGACGCGACCAACGACTTGGCGCGGCCCCTGCGCACGCGCCAGGCGATCGGCCAGGATTTTTGCATGCTCTCCGGCGAGGACGTGACCGCGCTTGCTTTCAACGCGCAGGGCGGCGTCGGCTGTATCTCCGTCACGGCCAATGCCGCGCCGCGCGCCTGCGCCGACATGCAGGAAGCATGGCAAAAGGGCGACATCGCCCGCGCCAGCCGCATCAACGACAGGCTTGCGGCTCTCCATGACGCGCTCTTTGTCGAGACGAGCCCGGCGCCGGTCAAATACGCGGCCTCGCTGCTGGGCAAGTCGACGCCTGAGGTACGGCAGCCCTTGGTGGCGGCGAGTGCGGAGGCGCAAGCCAAGGTGCAGCAGGCGATGCGCGTGGCGGGCGTGCTCAATTGATTTAGATGGCGCTTCGGGGGACGGAGCGCTTCGTCGCACAAAATCGGCGGGCGCGTCACGACTATCACATCGAAAGCACGCTCGAGGCGGGCATGATGCTGGCGGGCACCGAGGTGAAGGTGCTGCGCCAGGGGCTCGCCAGCATCAACGAGGCTTACGCGACGGAGCGCGACGGAAACATCTATCTCATCAACGCGCACTTTCCCGAATATCCCTCGGCCCGCTTCAATCACGAGCCGCGCCGCCCGCGCAAGCTGTTGCTGCGGCGGCGCGAGATCAACCGCCTCATCGGTGCCGTCAAGCGCGAGGGCGTGACCTTGGTACCACTCTCGATCTACTTCAACGAGCGCGGCTGCGCCAAGCTCGAGCTTGGCCTCGCCAAGGGCAAGCGCAAGGCCGACAAGCGCGAGACCGAGAAAGCGCGCGATTGGCAGCGGCAGAAGGCGCGCCTCATGCGCGAGCGGGCGTAAGGCTGGCAGTTCTCACGAAGGAGAGGCGCCGATGAACCAGATGAATGAGTGGCACATTGCGCAAATGAATGTCGCGCGAGCGCTTTATCCGCTCGATCATCCCGGCATCGCCGAGTTCGTGGCGGCGCTCGACGCGGTGAACGCGCTCGCCGAGCGCAGTCCGGGCTTCGTCTGGCGGCTCAAGTCGGAGGAGGGGAACGCCACCGACATCAAGGTCACTGACGATCCGCAATTGATCGTCAACATGTCAGTGTGGCAGAGCGTCGAGGCGCTCTTCGACTTCGTCTACAAATCCAACCATCGCCAAGTGATGGTGCGGCGGCGTGAATGGTTCGCGCGGCCCACCGGCGCTTACCAGGTGCTGTGGTGGATGCCGGCCGGCAGCGCGCCGGCGGTTGAGGAAGGCCTCGCGCGGCTTGCCCATCTCGACGCGCACGGGCCGACGCCGCATGCTTTCACCTTCCGCCAGAAGTTTCCGCCGCCAGGGACGATCGGGGCTCCCACCGATCTGAGCCCCGATCCCTATTGTGTCGGCTGGCGGTGAGTGGGGGCCGTCGCTTCAGCCGCGGTCGAGAGCTTTCCTAAGCGCCGCAAACACCGCTTCGAACATGACCGACGTCAGCTTGCCGGTGTTGGTGTTGTAACGCGAGCAGTGATAGCTGTCGGCGAGGACCAATCCGCTCGAGAGCGTGTGCATTGCGCCGTGGCCGAACGGGAAGGCTGAGCGCCGCTCGCCGAGCGCCGCCAAGACCGCCTGATGTGCGATGGCGCCGAGCGCCAAGATCGCGTTGAGGCGCGGCAGGGAACGTATTTCTACCTGGAGAAACCGGTTGCAGGCAGCGATCTCGGCGGGTTCCGGCTTGTTCTCCGGCGGCACGCAGCGCACCGCATTGGTGACGCGGCAATCGATGAGGGCGAGCCCGTCATCGGCGCGCTCGGCATAGGCGCCGCGGGCGAAGCCAAATTTACGCAGGGTCTCATAGAGGAGTACGCCGGCAAAGTCGCCGGTGAAGGGACGTCCGGTCCGGTTGGCGCCGCGCAAGCCGGGCGCGAGCCCGACGATGAGCAAGCGCACATCCTCGCCGCCGAAAGAGGCGACGGGCGCGTTGTGCCAATCGGGAAAGAGCGAGCGCTGCGTGCGGCGGAACGCGGTAAGCCGTGGACAAAGCGGGCAATCGCGATCGGGCTGCGCCTCGCTCGGCGCAGCGCGGCTCACGTCACGCCGAGATTCTGCGGAGTCTGCATCTCACGATGATGGGCGCGCATGATGCTGGGCGCCAGGTCCTGCAACTCGACAAAAACGTCGGCCTGGCGGCGTAGCTCGTCGGCGACCATCGGCGGCACCGAGCGGATGGTGGAGACGACGGTGACGCGGACGCCCTTGCGCTGCACCGCCTCGACCAACCGGCGGAAGTCGCCGTCGCCCGAAAACAGCACGATGTGGTCGAGATACTGCGCCATCTCCATGACGTCGATGGCGAGCTCGATGTCCATGTTGCCCTTGAGCTTCCGGCGTCCGGTGGCGTCGAGGTATTCTTTGGTGGGCTTCGTCACCATCGTGTAGCCGTTATAGTCGAGCCAGTCGACGAGCGGCCGAATGGGCGAGTATTCCTGGTCTTCAAGCAACGCCGTATAGTAGAACGCGCGAATGAGGCGCCCTTTCGCCCCGAAAAGCTCGAGAAGGCGTTTGTAATCAATATCGAATTGCAGAGCGCGGGCGGCGGCGTAGAGATTGGCGCCATCGATGAATAGAGCGATCTTCTCTTGTGGGTAAAATACCATCACATCTACTCCATGAACACTAGTGAACGCATTTGCGAACTATTGATGTCAGCATTTGCTCGTATGGACCCGATTCCGTCAACGGAGAAAGTCACACGGCAATGATCTTGCTGGGCCTCGGCGCGAACTCGCCAAGCGCGGTCGGGCCGCCCGAAGCAACCCTCGCGGCGGCGCTTCATGAGCTCACCGGCGATGGCGTGCGCCTGGTGCGGCGATCGCCCTGGTACCGCTCGGCGCCGGTGCCGCCGAGTGGGCAACCCTGGTACGTGAACGGGGTCGCGCTGGTGCAGACTGAGCGTCCCCCGGCCGATCTTCTCGGGCTCCTGCATGGCATCGAAGCCCGGTTCGGCCGCCTGCGCGGAGAGCGCAATGCCGCGCGCCCGCTCGATCTCGATCTGCTCGATTATGAAGGGCGCCTCAGCGGGCCAGGAGAGACGCCGATCTTGCCGCATCCTCGGCTCCACCTGCGCGCCTTTGTGCTGTTGCCGCTCCGCGACGTCGCGCCCGACTGGCGGCATCCTCGCCTTGGCGGGACGGTCGCCGAGCTCATCGGCGTTCTAGAGGATCAGTCGCCGATCGAGCGGATTTGAGGCGATTGCGTGTGTTGGCGTGGCGAGCCGCACCGCCGAATACTCATATTGCTCAACGGGGTCGCCTCCCTATATACTTTGCGACTCTTTTCCCGTAGTGGAGACCGTACGGCATGGCGCGCGTCACCGTTGAAGATTGCGTTCTCAAGGTACCTAACCGCTTCGAACTGGTCTTGCTCGCAGCGCAGCGGGCTCGCGACGTAACCGCGGGCGCACAGATCACGCTCGAGCGCGACAACGACAAGAACCCGGTCGTCGCTTTGCGCGAGATCGCCGATGAGACGATCGTGCTCGACCAGCTGCAGAATTCGCTGATTAAGGGTATGCAGAAGCACGTCGAGATCGACGAGCCGGAAGAAGACACCGAGATCGAGATCGGCGCCCAGCAATGGCCGGCCGACCTCGCCCCGCCGAGCGAGGTCGAGGAAGAAGGGGCCGTGGACGAGGAGTTGAGCGAGGACATGCTGTTCGTCGCCGATGACGACGCCGTGGGCCTCAGCGACGACGTTAACCCGGATCTGGCGGAAGGCGGCAGCGAGATCCGGGGGAAGAAGCCCTAAGGATGCGACGCGGCGGCGGGATCGTTCGCCCGCGCCGCGGCAGCCATTTCGGCGCGCCGGCGGAGTGACGCCGCCATGATGCGCCAGGCGGTGATGCGCCAATTCGAGCTGGTCGAGCGCGTCAAAGCCTACGATCCCACGGCCGACGAAGACGCAATCAATCGCGCCTACGTCTTCTCGATGAAAGCTCACGGCGCGCAGCTGCGCGCCTCGGGCGACCCTTACTTTTCCCATCCCATCGAGGTCGCCGGCATTCTCGCCGAGATGAAGCTAGATTCGTCCTCGATCATCACCGGCCTGCTGCACGATACGGTCGAGGACACGGTGGCGACGCTCGACGACATCGAGCGTCTCTTCGGTGCCGACATTGCGAAGCTGGTCGACGGCGTCACCAAGCTCTCGCGCCTTGAGCTGCAGTCGGACCAGACGAAGCAGGCCGAAAATTTTCGCAAGCTGGTCCTCGCCATGTCCGAGGATATCCGCGTGCTGCTGGTGAAGCTCGCCGACCGGCTCCACAACATGCGGACGCTTCATTTTATCAAGGACGAAGAAAAGCGGCGCCGCATTGCCCGCGAGACGATGGAGATCTACGCGCCGCTCGCCGAGCGCATCGGCATGCACGACATGAAGGACGATCTCGAGGATCACGCTTTTGCCGAGCTCCATCCCGATGCGCGCGCCAGCATCATGGCGCGCCTCTCCTTCTTACGCGAAAAGGGCGAGGGGCTGGTCGAGCGCATCATCGACGAGCTCAACGAGACGCTGAAGGCGGCGAGCCTCGATGCGGAGGTCTCCGGACGCGAGAAGACGCCCTACTCGGTCTGGCGCAAGATGCAGCAGAAGAATGTCGGCTTCGAGCAGCTCTCCGACATCATGGCGTTTCGCGTTGTCGTCGATGACGTCGAAGAGTGCTACCACGCTCTGGGCGTGATCCACAGCCGCTATCACGTCGTCCCCGGGCGGTTCAAAGACTACATCTCGACGCCGAAGCCCAACAACTATCGCTCGCTTCACACCGCCGTCATTGGCCCCGAGCGGCAGCGCATCGAAGTGCAGATCCGCACCAAGGAGATGCACGAGGTGGCCGAGCTCGGCGTTGCCGCGCACTGGGTCTACAAGCAAGGCGCGCCGCGCACCGAGGGGCGGCAATATCGCTGGCTGCGCGAGCTTCTCGACATTTTGGAGCACGCCTCCGATCCCCAGGAATTTCTCGAGCACACCAAGCTCGAGATGTTCCAGGACCAAGTGTTCTGCTTCACGCCCAAGGGCGATCTTATCGCGCTGCCGCGCGGCGCCACGCCGGTCGATTTCGCCTATGCTGTCCATTCCGTCATCGGCGATACTTGCGTCGGCGCCAAGATCAACGGGCGCCTGGTTCCGCTCCGCACCCAGCTCACCAACGGCGATCAGGTGGACATCATCACCTCGAAGGCGCAGACGCCGTCGCCCACCTGGGAGCGCTTCGTCGTCACCGGCAAGGCGCGGGCGCGGATCAGGCGCTTCGTCCGCACGCAGCAGCGCCAGCAATATCTCGATCTCGGCAAGGCGATCTTGCAGAAAGCCTTCCGCCACGAGGGTCACGAATTCCACGAGAAGGCGCTCGAAGCGGCGCTCAAGCAGTTCAACTGCGCGGCGGTCGAGGATCTCTATGTCGCGGTGGGCGAGGGCAATGCGACGGGGCGCGAGGTGGTGCACGCGCTCTATCCGCCGAAGCCCGACGCCAAGCCGGCGAAGGTGGTGCCGATCGCCGCGGCGCGTGGCAAGAAGGCGCTCGAGAACGCGGTGCCGATCCGCGGTCTCATTCCCGGCATGGCCGTGCATTTCGCAGGCTGCTGCCATCCGCTCCCCGGCGATCGCATCGTGGGGATCGTGACGACGGGGAAGGGTGTCACCATCCACACGATCGACTGTGACGCGCTTGCCAACTTTGCCGAGACGCCGGAGCGCTGGCTCGACGTCGCTTGGAACAGCCGCGGCGAAGGCGAGGCGGGCCATGTCGGGCGCATCAACGTCACGCTCGGCAACGAGCCCGGCAGCCTCGGCAGCCTCACCACGGTGATCGGCAAGCAGGCCGGCAACATCACCAACCTCAAGATCACCAATCGCTCGGCCGATTTCTTCGAGATTCTCGTCGATATCGAGGTGAAGGACGTGAAGCACCTCACCAACATCATCGCCGCCCTGCGCGCGACGCCGGTGATCAATTCGGTCGAGCGCGCTCGCGGCTAACGGGCGAGCATTCGCGATGTCGGCCGACCCGCGACCGCTTCGACTCGGCGTCAACATCGACCACGTGGCGACGGTGCGCAATGCGCGCGGCGGCCGTCATCCCGATCCCCTTCGTGCGGCACGGCTCGCGATCGAGGCGGGTGCCGACGGCATTACCGCGCATTTGCGCGAGGATCGCCGCCATATCCGCGATGACGACATCCGCCGGCTCATGGCGAGCATCGAGCGCCCGCTCAATCTCGAGATGGCGGCCACCGCGGAGATGATGGCGATTGCGCTCGGTCATTGCCCGCATGCGGTTTGTCTCGTCCCCGAAAGGCGCAACGAGGTGACGACCGAGGGCGGCCTCGATGCCGTCGCCGGACAAGCGCATCTCGCACCCGTCGTGCGGAGACTAGGCGACGCGGGAATCCGCGTCTCTCTTTTCATCGACCCCGAACCGCGGCAGCTCGATGCGGCGAAGGCATTGGGCGCGCCAGTCATCGAGCTTCACACCGGCTCCTATTGCGATGGCGATGACGGCGCGCCGCGCGCCAAAGAGCTGGCGCGGCTCGTCAAAGCCGCCGCCCATGCCGAGGCGCTCGGGCTCGAATGCCATGCCGGCCACGGCCTTGCCTTCGACACGGTGGGAGCCGTCGCTGCCATCTCCACGATCGTCGAGCTCAACATCGGCCATTTCCTGGTGGGTGAAGCCCTCTTCGAGGGGCTTGCGGCGGCGATCAAACGCATGCGCGCGGCGATGGATGCGGGGCGCGCGACCGGGCTGGGTGCGCGATGATCCTCGGCATCGGCAGCGATCTCATCGATATCCGCCGCATCGAAAAGACGATCGAGCGCTTCGGCGACCGCTTCCTCGATCGCGTCTTCACGCCGACGGAGCGCGCGCGCTCCGATCGCCGGCTCAATCGCGTCGAGAGCTATGCCAAGCGCTATGCCGCCAAGGAGGCGTGCGCCAAGGCGCTCGGCACCGGCTTTCGCCGCGGCGTCTATTGGCGCGACTTGGGAGTGGTCAATCTGCCGACCGGGCGGCCGACGCTGGCGCTAACCGGCGGCGCGCACGCCCAGCTCGTGCGCCTCACGCCGGCGGGCATGGTGGCGCGCATCGATCTCACTATTACCGACGAGCCACCGATGGCGCAGGCACTCGTCATCATTACCGCGCTCCCCATCGGGCGCGATGCCGCCGCTTGACTTCCCCCGCCAGCCTTCGCTTAATCCAGGCTAACCGACCGGTTTTTCTCCCTTAAATCCCCAAATTCCAGAGTTGTGGCGGGCGTTCTTAATGAGAAGCAGAACCTCCGGCGGCGTCGCTGAGACGATCAAGACGCTCGTCTATGCCATCGTCATCGCCGTCTTCATCCGCACGTTCTTCTACGAGCCTTTCAACATTCCATCGCCCTCGATGGTGCCGACCTTGCTTGTCGGCGACTATCTATTCGTCTCGAAATTCTCCTACGGCTACAGCCGGTATTCGCTCCCGTGGGGCGTGCCGCTCATTTCCGGCCGAGTTTTCTTTCATGAGCCCAAGCGCGGCGACGTCACGGTTTTCAAACTGCCCTGCGATTTTTCACGCCTCGACCAGCGCGATGCACAGTTCCGGCACGCGAGCTGCGAGACCTCGACCGACTACATCAAGCGGATTATCGGCTTGCCGGGCGATCGCATCCAGGTGAAGCACAGCCTCCTCTACATTAATGACGTCCCCGTGAAACGCGAGCACAGCGAGGATTGCGACGTGCCCGCTGGCGAAGGGCGAGGGCAGGCCTTTCAGCGGTACTGGGAGACGCTGCCCAATGGCGTGCGACACTGCATCGTGCAACACGACGAAAGCGTAAATTCGTCGATGAACAACACCGACGTCTTCGTCGTCGGTCCCGGGCACTACTTCATGATGGGCGACAATCGCGATAATTCCGCCGACAGCCGCGATCCCACGAGCGGGGTCGGGCAGGTGCCGGCGGAAAATCTCGTCGGCCGTGCCGAATTCCTCTTTTTCTCGACCAACAGCTACGCGCGTTGGTGGGAGATTTGGAACTGGCCTTTCACGATCCGCTACGATCGCTTGCTCACGGCGATCCATTGAGATGAAAGAAGCGGCCGCCGATCCTGCGCCGCTGATCGAGAGCCTCGGTCATCCCTTCGAGCGGCCCGAGCTCCTCCGTGAGGCGCTGACGCATCCAAGCGCCCGTTCGCGGCGCGGCAGCGCCGTGCGCGGCTACGAGCGGCTCGAGTTTCTGGGCGACCGGGTTTTGGGACTCATCATCGCTGAGCTGCTGTGGCGGCGCTTTCCGGACGAGGCGGAAGGCGCGTTGACGCGCCGCCACACCAGCTTGGTGCGCCGCGAAACATTGACCGGGATCGCCAAGGAGATCGGTCTCGGCGCGCATATCGTGCTGTCCGCCGGCGAGGCGGCGGCGGGTGCCCGCACCAATGCGAGCGTGCTCGCCGATGTCTGCGAGGCCGTCATCGCCGCGCTCTATCTCGATGGCGGGCTCGCTGTCGCGCGCCGCTTCGTCGAGCGCTGGTGGGAGCCGCGCTTGATGAAGCTCGGCGCGCCGCCGCGCGATCCCAAGACGGCGCTTCAGGAATGGGCGCAGGCGCGCGGCCGCACGCTGCCGATTTATCGCACCGTCGCGACCGAGGGTCCGGCGCATCGCCGCACCTTCACCGTAACCGTCACCGTGAACGGGTTGCCGCCCGCGACCGCCACCGGCTCATCCAAGCGCGCCGCCGAGGCCGCTGCCGCCGCAGCCGCGCTCGCGACACTCGATCTCCCGGTATGAGTACTCGGATACATAATTCGGGGTCGCACATCTGCCTCACCCTGTCCCTCTCCCCGGTGGGGCGGGGGGACGGGCTGCGCTGTTCTTTCTCCTCTCCCCTCGGGGAGAGGGAGGGGCCCGCCGCGAAGCGGTGAGAGGGTGAGGGCGATGCGTACTAGCGCAACGCCGTTTCGTTCAGCAGCGCCGCCAACTCCTGCGGCGTGTCGAGCATGAGGTCGTGCCCGCCCGGCAGGTCGGCGACGCGCCAGGCGGGATCGCGCCGCAAGCGCTCGGCGACGGGGGCGAAGGCGGAGGGCGTGTAACGAGCGCCGCGGATGTAGAGGCGGCGCGTGATCTTCTCATGCGCGCCCGTCAGGTCGAGCTTCTGCTCGAAGCATGCCAGCGGATGCGGCGTGCATTGCGCGTCGACCCAGGCCTGATCGGCTTCGTTCACCTTGTAGACGGCGGCGGGGATCGCCGGCACGAGCCAGCCGAAGCCGCGCTCGCGCACGCCCTTGTCGAATTGCTCGCGCCG
>Ga0306920_100012179_pt1 | contig 11654 bp, 9 predicted proteins | sample flu12Cox44000170_FD_204666 | JGI IMG/M metagenome (GOLD analysis project Ga0306920, IMG submission 204666) | Lab enrichment of tropical soil microbial communities from Luquillo Experimental Forest, Puerto Rico - flux4day.12C.oxic.44.000.170 (v2)... | ecosystem: Environmental > Terrestrial >...
CGTCGCGCGGCGAGATCGAGGCGGCCAGCACTTCGCGGCCAAGGAACGGAAAGCGCCGGAACATCGCGGCGCCATCCAGCACTTCGAGATCGAGCCCGTGCGCGCGCGCCTGCTCGGCATAGCGATGAAAGTATTCGGCATCGTGCGCGTGATAGCACACACGCGTATGGCCGGAAGGCAGAAACTCGACGTCCTCGCCGAGCAGCGACTGCGCGCGGTACCAGATATCGAGCGCGCGATTGGACATCGCGAGCTGGGATAGCGCGCGGCCCTGGCGGCGCACGCCGCCGAAGTTCACGCCGCTCGCCTGCTGCCCCGTCAGCCCGCGTTCGATCAGGATGACTGAGCGCTTGCGCCGGCTCAGGAAGAACGCCGCAGACGTCCCGATGATGCCGCCGCCAATCACGATCACATCGGCGCGATCCGTCATACGCTGAACTCCTTCGCGCAGCACGCGCCCTGCGCTTCGTCGATGCCGCTCGCGGCGGCGCTGAGCGCCATCGGCAGCGGCTTCACCGGCGCCTGCCCGCGCAGCCGGCCCACGGCTTCGAGCGGCACGCGCGCTTCGGCGGCAATCACTTCGGCGCCAGCGTGCGCGCAGAAGCGCCCCTGGCAGCGCCCCATCCCCACGCGTGAAAACGCTTTCGCGCGGTTGGCTTCCGTCGCGCCCGTCTCGCGCACCACGCGGCGCAGCTCGCCCGCCGTGATGGATTCGCAGCGGCATACGACGGTGTGGTCGGGCAGCGCCGCCGCGAAATGCGCGGGCCACGGAAATGCCTGGCGCAAGCCTTGCGCGAAGCGCGTGTAGCGCGCGAGTTCGCCACGCAGCCTCGCTGCATCCGCTTGCGCATCCGGCGTGGCCACGCCCGCATCCTGCAACGCCGAGAGTGCGGCGAGACGCCCCGCGCGCTCGGCGGCGTCGGCGCCGCGCACGCGCGCGCCGTCGCCGGCCAGATAAACGCCCGCGACGCTGCTGCGGCCGTCCTGATCCACTTCGGGCAGCCATTGCCGCGCGGCCGGATCGAAGTGGAACGCGCAGCCGGCGAGATCGGCAATCTGCGTTTCGGAGCGCAGGTGATAGCCAAGCGCTACCGCATCGCATGCCACACGCAGCTCGCTGCCGCTGGCGAGCTTCACGCGCACGGCTTCCACGCCGTGCTCGGGCGTCCCGTCGATCGCGAGCGGCGTGACGCCGCGATGCACCGGCACGCCCGCGCGGCGCAGCGTGCGAAGCAGCGCCACGCCCTTGCGCAGCGTCGCGGGCACTTGCAGCAGATCGGGCAGCGCGCGCACGCGCTGGCCGAACGTGGACGTATCGAGCACCGCGCTCACCGTCGCGCCCGCCTTCACGTACTGCGCGGCAACGAGGTACAGCAACGGGCCGGTGCCCATCATGACGGTGCGCGCGCCGATGGCGCAGCCCTGCGACTTCAGCGCGACCTGCGCGCCGCCCAGACTATAGGCGCCTGCCAGATGCCAGCCCGGCACGGGCATGAGCCGGTCGGTCGCGCCACTGCAGACGATCAGCGCGTCGAAGGCAAGCTCCCTGTAGCGCGTGCCGCTCGCGAGATGCACCGCCTTCGGCGTGACGTTCCAGACCAGCGTGTCGGGCAGGTAATCGATGTGCGAGCGCAACGCGTCGAAGTCGCGGTGCAGCGCCGCCGCGGGGGCGGCCTCGGTGCCATAGAGCGTCTCGTAGCCGCGCTTGAAGCTTTCGGGCTGGCGCCGGTAGATCTGCCCGCCGTCGCGCCGCCCTTCGTCCACGACGATGGGGCGCAGCCCCGCTGCGACCAGCGTCTGCGCCGCGCGCACGCCCGCGGGCCCCGCGCCGATCACGATCACCTTCAGTTCTGCGCGCGCGGCCATAGGCTCTCCCCAGCAAGCGCATTGCGCGTGACGATCGACATGCCCGGCGCCGCCGGCGTCGTGCAGGCGCGCACGCGCTCGCCCTGCGCGGTCCACACCCAGCAGTCCTGGCAGGCGCCCATCAGGCAGAAGCCCGCGCGCCGCCCCTCGTCGAACTCGCAGTCGCGCAGCGCATCCTGCGCGGCGAGCAGCGCGACCATGAGCGTGTCGCCCTCTGCGGCCTGCGCGACGCGGCCGTCGATCACGATGTTGAAGGTCGGGCGCCCTGCTTCCGCCACTCTCACGAAGCGCGCACTCATGCTGCGGCCCTCCTGGTTGCTTGCGTTGCTTCTGCGACTTGCAGAGCCTGGGCCGTCTGCAGGCGCTCCAGCTCCGCCGTCGAGTGGTGGCACAGGATCTGCGCGCCGGTGGGCAGGCGCTTGATCGCGGGCGGGGTGACGTTGCACGCGCCATCGATACGCACCGGGCAGCGCGCGCGGAACGCGCACAGCTCGCGCACCTCGGCCGATGGCCCGAGCGGCGGAAGCGGTGTGCCGGTTACGGCGCGGCGCGCGTCGAGCCAACCCGGCTGCAGGGCCGGCACCGAATCGACCAGCAGGCCCGTGTACGGGTGATAAGGCGGCGCCTCCAGCACATCGCGCTGGCCCGCCTCGACGCACTGGCCCCCGTACAGCACGACGACGTCGTCGCAAATCGCGCGCACCGTCGAAATGTCGTGGCTGATGAACATGTACGAGACGCCAAGCTCGCGCCGCAGCTCGGCGAGCAGATCGAGAATCGCTGCGCCGACGACCGTGTCGAGCGCGGACGTCACTTCGTCACAGAGAATGAGCGCGGGCTCGGCCGCGAGCGCGCGGGCCAGGTTCACGCGCTGCTTCTGGCCGCCCGAGAGGCCGCCCGGCTGACGCTTCGCGATCGACGCGGGCAGCTTCACGAGATCCAGCAGTTCGAGCATGCGCTTTTGCGCGGCCGCGCCGCGCAGGCCGTGATAGAAGCACATGGGCCGCGCGAGGATGTCGGCGATCGTGCGGCTCGGGTTGAGCGCCGTATCGGCGTTCTGGAACACGATCTGGATGCGGCGGTACTGGTCGGGCGTGCGCGCCGAAAGCGTGGCGGGCAGCGGCACGCCGTCGAGCAGCACCTCGCCGCGCGCGCGCTCGACTAGCCCGGCCACCACGCGTGCAAGCGTCGTCTTGCCCGAACCCGATTCGCCGATCACACCCAGCGCACTGCCGCGCGGGATGCGCAGGCTCACGTCCTCCAGCACGCGCACGGCGGGCACGCCGTTCGCGTCGACGCGGCCGTAGCCCGCGTTCAGGCCGCGCACTTCGAGCAGCGGCACCTCGGCGGCCGGCGGCGCGGCAGGCGGACCGGGGTCGGGGTGCCGGCGCGCGGCCAGCAGTGCGCGCGTGTAGTCGTCGGCGGGGGCGTCGAGCACCTGGAGCGTCGTGCCGTTCTCGCGCACCGCGCCATTGTTCAGGACGACGATGCGATCGGCCATCTGCGCGACCACGGCGAGATCGTGAGAGACGTACACAGCCGTCGTGCCCAGCTCGCGCACGACCTTGCGGAAGGCCGCGAGCACTTCGATCTGCGTGGTCACGTCGAGCGCCGTGGTGGGTTCGTCGAATACGACCACGGCGGGGTCGGTGATGAGCGCCATCGCCGCCATCAGTCGTTGCAGCTGGCCGCCGGAGACCTGGTGCGGGTAGCGCGCGCCGATCGTTTCGGGCGACGGCAGCGCGAGCGCCCGGAACAGGCTCACCGCCTTTTCGCGCGCCGCCGCGGGCGACATGAGCTTGTGCAGCAGCGCGGGCTCGGTCACCTGATCCATGATCGTGCGCGCCGGATTGAAGCCCGCCGAGGCGCTCTGCGCGACATAGGCCACGGTGCGCGCGCGCAGCGCGCGGCGGCCGCGCTCGTCGAGCGCGAGCACGTCCGTGCCGCCGATCTTCACGCTGCCGCCCGCAATGGCGCAGCCGTCGCGCGCATGCCCGAGCAGCGAGAGCGCGATGGTGGTCTTGCCAGAGCCCGACTCGCCGATCAGCGCGAGCACTTCGCCCTTCTTCACTGTGAAGTCGACGCCCTTGACGATCTCGACGACCGGTTCGGGCGCCGCGCCCGCCACGACGCGCAGGCCCGCCACTTCGATCATGTTCATTTTCCGCCTCCATGTGCGCGGCCGCCGTGACGGCGCAGGCTGTCGATGAGCAGGTTCACGCCGACGGTCAGCGTGGCGATCGCGACGGCCGGCATCAGCACGGCGGGCGCGCCTTCCGCGAGGCCGCCGATGTTCTCGCGCACGAGCGAGCCCCAGTCCGCATCGGGCGGCTGCACGCCAAGGCCGAGGAACGAGAGGCCGCTCAGCAGCAGCACGATGAACACGAAGCGCAGGCCGAAGTCGGCGAGCATCGGGTGGATCATGTTCGGCAGCACTTCCACGCGGGCGATATAGAAGAGCCCCTCGCCGCGCGCCCTTGCGACCTGCACGTATTCGAGCGTCATGAGGTTGACGGCGAGCGAGCGCGAGATGCGGAACGCGCCCGGAATATAGGCGAGCGCCGCGACCGTGATGAGCATCGGCACCGAGGAGCCGAACGCCGCGATCACGACGAGCGCGAGCACCTTGCTCGGAATCGAGATCAGCGCGTCGAAGATGCGGCTCAGCACCTCGTCGATCCAGCGCGGCGCCACGGCGGCAAGCAGTCCGAAGAATGTGCCAATGCCGCTCGCGAGCAGCGTCGCGGCAAGCGCGAGGCCCACGGTATATTGCGTGCCGTACAGCACGCGGCTCAGCATGTCGCGGCCGAGGAAATCGGTGCCGAGCGGATGCGCCGCGCTGTACGAGCCGAAGATCTCCGTGGAGGTGATCGCGCCGCCCTTGTACGGCGCGACGAGCGGCCCGATGAACGCGACGCCGAGCCAGAACACGACGATCGCGAGACCGATCAGGCCTAGCACCGAAAGTCGGCCGGCCAGGCGGCGCAGCGGCGAGCGCGGCGGCGTGGGAGCGTCGTTCGGCGCGTCCTTGACGACCTCGGCGGCGGTCCGGTCCTCGCTGTCGCCAGCGGCGTAGAGCACCGTCGCGGCATGGGATGTGGCGGGTCGGTTCATCGTTGACGCAGCCTCGGGTTGGATACGATTTGACACAGGTCCGCGATCAGCACGAGCACCAGATACGCAGCGCAGAACACCATCACGCAGCCCTGCACGAGCGGCAGGTCGCGGTTCGTCACGGCGTCGACCATCAGGCTCGCGAGGCCCGGGTAGTTGAAGATCGACTCCACGATCACCACGCCGCCAAAGAGATACGAGAGGCTCAGCGCAACGGCGTTGGCGATCGGCCCGATCGTGTTGGGCAGCACGTGGCGCAACACGATGCGCGCGGGCGACGCGCCCTTCAGGCGCGCCATCTCCACATAGGGCGCGTTGAGCTGGTCGAGCACGGCCGCGCGCGTCATGCGCGCCATCTGCGCGACGATCACGCAGCACAGCGTCATGACCGGCATCGCGTAGCTGCGCAGCAGCGTGCCGAACGAGTCCACTTCCGAGAGGTACGAGAGCGCGGGCAGCCAGCGCAGCTTCACGGCGAACACCAGCACGGCGATGGTGGCGACCAGGAACTCGGGCACGGCCACGGCGGAAAGCGTGAGCACATTGAGCGCGCGATCGAGCAGCGAGCCGCGGAACACGGCGGAAGAGATGCCGATGGCGAGCGCGAGCGGCACCGAAACGAGCGTGGTGAGCCCCGCGAGCACGAGCGAGTTTGGCAGGCGCGTGGCGATCAGCTGGCTCACCGGCAGGTTGTTCGAGAGCGAGGTGCCGAAGTTGCCGGTGGCCGCCTGCAAGAGCCAGTGCAGGTAACGCGTGAGCGCGGGCTGGTCGAGGCCGAACTGGTGGCGCAGCGCGGCCACCTGCTCAGGCGTGGCCGCCTGGCCAAGCGCCTGCTGCGCGGCGTCGCCGGGCAAGAGGCCCGTGAGGCCGAACACGATTGCCGAAACGATCAGCAGCGTGAGCAGCGCGAGACCAAGACGCGCGGCAATGAGTCGTTGCGCGTGAGCTTTCATCGGGTGTCGCCTCCTTTGGCATCATGAAGCGAGGAATCGGTGGCCGGGCTTCACGCCCGGCCGTATGCATCACGCCTCGAGCCAGACGTTTTCAGCGAACTTGAAGCCCATGAGACCCGCAATCGGAATCGAGCCGAGGCCCTTGAGCTTCGTCGTGTGCGCGTCGAGCGAACTGAGGAACAGCGGAATGCCGATGCCGCCGTCGCTGTGCACGAGCACCTGCATGTCGCCGTAGATCTTTTTGCGCTTCGCCTCGTCCGGCTCGCCGCGCGCGGCCAGCAGCATCTGGTCGAACTTCGGGTCTTTCCAGTTCGCTTCGTTCCACGGCGCGTCCGACTTGAAGAACTGCGTGAAGATCACGTCGGCGCTCGGGCGCGCGTTGATGTTGCCGAAGGTCAGCGGGTGCTTCATCCAGTGATTCGACCAGTAGCCGTCGCTCGGCGTGCGCACCACCTGGAGGTTCAGGCCCGCCTGCGGCGCGACCTGCTGCAGCAGCATCGCCATTTCGACGGAGCCGTCGGCCGTGGGCGACGCATAGATCTGCAGCGGCGTGCTGCCGAGCTTCGCCTTCTGGAAGTAGAACTTCGCCTTCTGCGGATCGTACGGGCGCTCCGGCAAGCCGGCGAAGAAGTACTTGTTGGTCGGGTCGATGGGCTGGTCGTTGCCGATCGCGCCATAGCCGAGGAAGACGGCATTGCGGATCTGCTCGCGGTCGAACAGGTGCATCATGCCGCGGCGGAAATCGGCGTTGCCCGTGATGCCGCCTTCGTCGCGCATGATGAGGTCGGTGTACTGGCCCGTCTTCGTCTCTTTCACCGCGAAGCCCGGCGTGCCCTTGACGCGCGAGGTCGAGCGCGGGCTCACCTGGTTGATGAGTTGCACGTCGCCCGAAAGCAGCGCATTCACGCGCGCCGATTCGTCGCCGATGCCGACCAGCTCGATCTCGTCCAGATGCGGCAGGCCCGGCTTCCAGTAGCGCTCGTTGCGCACGACGACCGTGCGCACGCCCGGCGAGAACTCCTTGAGCTTGAACGGGCCGGTGCCCACGGCCGTCTTGAAGTCGTTCGTGCCGTCCTTGACGATCATGAAATGCGAGTCGGCGAGGATCACCGGCAGGTCGGCGTTCGCGCCCGAGAGCGTGATCGTCACTTCGTTCGGGCCCGTGGCCTTCACGTCCTGGAACTGGTCGGCGAGCGTCTTGACCTTCGAGCCCACGGCGGCGTCCTTGTGGCGCATGAGCGAGTACACCACGTCGGCAGGCGCGAGCGTCTTGCCGTCGTGGAACTGCACGCCGCTACGCAGCTTGACGACCCACACCGTCGCGTCACTGGTGTCCAGCGACTGTGCCAGCGCCAGTTGCGCGCCCAGGTGCGAGTCGTACTCCGTCAAGCCGTTGTAGAGCATGTTGCCGCGAACGTAGTCCGTGGACACCGAACCTTTCGCGGGATCGAGTGTGTCGGAAGCGGACGCGGACTGCGTCGCCACGCGGATCTTGCCGCCCTGCTTCGGCTTTTCCTGTGCGAAGGCCGCGCCGCTCGCGGTGAGGAGGCCCGCGCCGGTCATCGACATCATGCCGCCCGCGACCATCGCGCGCAGGAGGTCGCGGCGCGAGGCGCCGCGTTTCGTCAATTCCTCGAGCCGCACGCCAGGGTGGGCCAGCAGTTGGGCCAGGTCTTCAGGCGATTTGTCGATGCTCATGAAACTTCTCCGCGTCTGATGTGGGGGGGCCGCAGCTCGACGTATCGAGGCTGTGTGTTGTGGAAAAGCAGGGTCAGTAAAAAGCGTCTTTGAGCTGGTAGTACGCGCCGACGAGCGGCAAAAACCATGGCTTGCCCGTGTGGCCAGGAATGGCGGGCCACGCGAAATCGCGCCACGGGTTGGCGGCTGCATTGCCGCTCATCACCTCGGCCATCACCTGGCCCATGTGTGTCGACATCTGCGTGCCGTGACCGCTGTAGCCCATCGAGAACCACACGCCTTCGTGCTGTCCCGCGCGCGGCAGGCGGTCCGCCGTGATGTCGACGAGCCCGCCCCAGCAGTAATCGATGCGCACGCTCGCGAGCGCCGGAAAGAGCTGCGCGAGATTGCGCTGCAGGATGCGGCCGCTCTTCGCATCGGACGGCTGCTCCGACGCCGTGAAGCGCGCCCGGCCGCCAAACAGCAGGCGAGAATCCGGCGTCACGCGAAAGTAGTTGTGCATGAGGCGGCTGGTCGTGTACGACCGGCGGTGGGGCAACAACTGCATCAGCTGCGCGGGCGGCAGCGGCTCGGTCACGACGATGAACGAGCCGACCGGCGCGAGACGCCGCCGGTACCACGCGAACGGACCGTGCCGCGACGGCCCCGTCGCGATCAAAACCTGTTGTGCGCGCAACGTGCCGCGCGACGACTCGACGCGGTAGCCGCCGCCTTCCTTCGCGATCGACGTCACCTCGGCGTGCTCATAGAGCCGCGCGCCGCGCCGGACAGCCGCGTTCGCGAGGCCCACCGCAAAGCGGCCCATGTGCATCTGGCCGCCGTGCTTTTGCAACAGGCCGCCATGGAAGCCGTCCGATTCCACCTCGTTGCGGATCTGCTCGCGGCCGATGATCTCGACGTCCGGATCGACTTCGCGGCGAATCAGCTCTGCCGTGCGTTCGAGGTGCTCGAGGTGATGCGGCTTCGCCGCGAGCTTGAGCTTGCCAGACGCGAGGTAGTCGCAATCGATGCCCTCTTCGCGTATCAGGCGCTCGACCGTATCGACGGCCGCCGCGTAGGCGCGGTAGCAGCCCTGCGCGCGCTCGACGCCCAATTGCTCGCGCAGCGCCGCGTAGTCCTGCGCCACGCCCGTATTGCACTGGCCGCCGTTGCGCCCCGATGCCCCGCCGCCCATGCGGCCCGCGTCGAGCACCGCGACGCTCGCGCCGCGGCGGCCAAACGCGAGCGCCGCGGAAAGCCCCGTGAAGCCGCCGCCGATCACGGCGACATCCACGCGGCCCTCCACCGGCCCCTCGCTTGCGAGCAGGCCGCCAGGGGCGGTATCGAGCCAGTAGGAGTCGAGCTTCATCGGGCGGCCTCGGCTTTCGCTGTTCTCACAGACCCAGTTGCGAGGCGAGTTCGCCAATCGTCTCGACTTCGTAGTACTCGTAGTACGGCGTGCCCGGCTCGTGGCCGCGCTTCACGAATGCCTTGTGCTTGATGCCCATATCATGCGCCGTCATCAGGTCGTAGCGCAGGCTCGACGAAACGTGCAGCACGTCGCCGGGGTTGCAGTTCAGCTGGTCGAACATGTATTCGAAGCCCTGCATGCGCGGCTTGTACGACTGTGCCTGCTGCGCCGTGAACACGCGGTGGAACGGCGCGCCGAGCTTGTCGACGTTGCTCTGGATCTGGTCGTCCGAAGCGTTCGAGAGGATCACGAGCTTGTACTTCTTCGCGAGGCGCGAGAGGCCTTCGGGCACGTCCGGATGCGGGCCCCAGGTCGGCACGGCGGTGTAGAACTTCTCGGCCTCGGACTCGATGAACTCGACGTTCATGCGCTTGCAGGTGCGGCGCACCGAATTGACGACCACGTCGCGGTACGGCTTCCATGCGCCGAGCACCTCGTCGCGGCGATAGCCCGCGAAGAACGCGACGAACTTCTCGAGATCCGCGCCCTTGAGGCGGTCGCCGTACATCTCGCGCGCCATGTCGGCCATGCGGAACTTCGTCAGCGTGCCGTAGCAGTCGAACGTGATGTACTTCGGCTCGAAATCGATCATGATGGCAATCCTTTCGTGTGATGAACCCGCTCCGGGCTCAGTGGCGAAAACAGGTGGAAGTGCGTCCCTGTGGAAAATTTAAACAGCGCAAAAAACCGGGATGTCGCCGAATCTGGGTGGCTGGACGGTATAAACCACGCGTTTCGAAGTGCCGCCACAGCAGATTCTGCGGTGGTGCATCGGGCGCGCTCTGGTCGCTTACGGGTTCCTTGCCACCCGCATGACCGTGCGTTTTCCCCGTGCCCGCTCCACACATCGTCAGCGCCTGGTATCGATCAGCACGCTCTTGAAGCGCAAGTGCGCTTCATAGCCCTGCCGCCCGAGATCCTTGCCGATGCCCGAGCGCTTGTAGCCGCCCGTCGGGATCATGAAATCGCTGCTGCGCCCGTAGCGGTTGACCCAGACCGTGCCCGCCTCCAGCGCGCGCACGAGACGCAGCGCGCGGCCGATGTCCGCGGTGTGCACGCCGGCGGCGAGGCCGTATTCGGGATGCGAGGCGAGCGCGAGCGCTTCCTCCTCCGTGTCGAAGGTCTGCACCGTGAGCACCGGGCCGAATATCTCGGCGCGCACGGCTTCGGTTTGCGGTGTCACGTCGGTGAGGATGGTGGGCAGGTAGAACGCGCCGGGCACAGGCGCGTCCGCGCGCCGGCCGCCGCAGCACAGCACGGCGCCTTCAGCCACGCTGCGCTCGACGATGGCTTCGATGCGCGCCGCCTGCGTCTCCGAAATGATGGGTGGCAGCGTCGTGCCGGACGCCCATGTCGCGCCGGCGCGAAGCGAGGCGAACGCCTGCTCGATGCGCGACACCAGTTCCCCGGCGATGGCGCGCTCGACCAGCAGCCGCGAACCGGCCACGCACACCTGCCCCGCATTGCCGGCAATCGCGCCGGCAATGCGGCGCGCGACCTCGTCGAGCTTCGGCGCATCCGCGAACACGAGCTGCGGGCTCTTGCCGCCCAGCTCCAGCGTGAGCGGCTTCGTGCCGCTTTGCGCGCACGCCGCCATGATCGCGGCGCCGGCGCGCGTCGATCCCGTGAACGTCACCTTGGCAACGCCCGGATGGCGCACGAGCGCGTCGCCCGTCGTCGCCCCGTCGCCTTGCACGACGTTGAAGATGCCGGGCGGAATGCCCGCCTCGATCGCGAGCTCGGCAAGACGCAGCACGGAGAACGGCGTCATCTCCGAGGGCTTGAGCACCACGGCATTGCCCGCCGCCAGCGCTGGGCCGATCTTCCACGATGCCATCACGAGCGGGAAATTCCACGGCGCGATCGCGCCAACCACGCCATAGGGCTCGGCGATCGTCATGCCCAGATGGTCGTGATCGGTGGCCACGACCTCGCCGCCGATCTTGTCGGCGAATTCCGCATAGAAGCGGATGCCTTCCGCCGTGAACGGTATGTCCCATGCGCACACGTCGCGCACGGGGCGCGTCGAGCCGAGCGCTTCGAGCGGCGCGAGCGTCGCGGTGTCGGCGGCGATCAGGTCGGCGAAGCGGCGCAGGATGCGGGCGCGCTCGCGCGGCGCCATGCGCGCCCAGCCGCTCTCGCGAAACGCCCGCCTTGCGTTCTCGACGGCACGGTCCACCAGTTGCGCGTCGCCCACCGGCACCGATGCATAGACGACGCCGTCCGACGGCCGCGCGACCTCGATGCGCGCCGCGCCCTCGACGACCCACTCGCCGCCAATGAAATGGCCGGCTTTTTCAGCCACTGCTGCAGCCACTGCGGCGGGATCGAACTGGTCCATGACTGGATTCCCTCGACTTGGTCTCGATGGGAAATATCGTAGGTCCACCGCCACCGCATATTTCGCCGACAAAAAAGCGCAATCAGCAGAATCGACGCGTTATTGACCGTCCAACCCCGCGTTTTGCATTGCATCACCGGGCGCGGGGCGCACGCACCGAAACAGGAAGATCGTCCTAGCCAGCCGTGGCGGCCGATGCGATAGTCACGGAACGCGTATACAGAATCTGGAG
>Ga0306920_100012181_pt1 | contig 11653 bp, 10 predicted proteins | sample flu12Cox44000170_FD_204666 | JGI IMG/M metagenome (GOLD analysis project Ga0306920, IMG submission 204666) | Lab enrichment of tropical soil microbial communities from Luquillo Experimental Forest, Puerto Rico - flux4day.12C.oxic.44.000.170 (v2)... | ecosystem: Environmental > Terrestrial >...
GGGACTGGCGGCGACAACAAAAATGAATCACGCTCCGCGGTACGGACAAAAGGTAGAGCTTCTCTGGACGCGGACACGATCGAGCTGCAGCATCAGCGAATAAGGATCCAAGGCATCGACGCTCCCGAGCTGGATCAAATCTGCACCCGCTCGGGAGCAACCTATTCCTGCGGCATCGAAGCGCGTGACCAGCTGGTCCGCTATCTCGGATCGCGCATCGTGGCGTGCGAGACCAGCGGCAAGGACATCTATAATCGCTGGCTCGCAGTCTGCAGGGTCGACGGCGAAGACATCGGAGCTTGGCTCGTGCGCCAGGGATATGCGCTCGCGTTCACCCGCTACTCGTACAGATACATAATCGACGAAGCCGTCGCTCGCGTTGCCGGCAGAGGAATGTGGGCTGGCGAATTCGTCCCACCATGGGACTGGCGGCGACAACAAAAATGAATCACGCTCCGCGGTACGGACAAAAGGTAGAGCTTCCGTGGTCGGACAGTGTCTGGGTCGCTCGCCGCGAACACGCCGTCTTCCTGCGCGCACACGGCTGTACTTGGAGGGAGACCGGCACACGCTTAGGCGTGTCAGCCGAACGGGCACGACAAATGGTGCGTAAATCGAAGCAACCCAATGCCTCCAAAACATGAACCCGAAGTCCAACGCCGCATTCTCGCTGCCGCACAGAGCGCACAAACGCTACGGTGCCCATCCTGCGCAGTGTACTACTCAGGCAGACATGCGACCGAGATCAAACCCGACGGACCTCAGATAACGAGCTTTATCTGCGAAAACTGCTGCCAACCGGCCCGGTTCACCCTCGCGGTGAGTAGGTCGGGAAAGGTGTCTCTCCAGTGGAGGAAACGTCAATCTGCCTGACCAAATCCTGGTAACGTTACCGTAAGCCGGCGCATAGAAGGCCTCGCGCTCGAGCCTGGGCAGGGCGCGGAGCATCTGCAGCTCCCCTGGATCCAGCGGTCTGATCAACCCCGTACGATCAGCGTACCGACAGCGATCCTGAAACGCGCGGAAAGGTGTCGAAGTGCCCGTAAAACCACGACAGCGCCAATGGTGGCTTCGCTAGAGAGCGGGCGCAGGAGATAGGCCCCTAGACGGCCTCCGCACGGGCGGAGGGAGGCCTTCTAACGAGGCACCACCTAATTACGCCACCTAGGCGACCCAACGGCCGACGGTCACCCGTGAAACAATAGATCAACGGACTGTGCCGGTGGTAGGCTGCAGCGCGGCCAGGAGGTCCCCATGAAGGATCGCGCCCCCAAAGCTCTCACTACAGCTCGAAAGAGGGTCGAGGATCTTGAACGCGAGGTCGCAGAACTCAGACAGCAGCTCGGTGACAAGCAAGCAGATCAAGCCAAGAACCTCCCCACCCTCACCAAAGATCAGGACTTCATCACGGACATGGCGAGGTTCGCGAGCGGCATCTTGAGCGAGTCGTATCTACGCCAAAAATATCGTCTCAATGAAGACGCTTGGATTGCGATGAGCGAAGATACTGACCTCATTGAACGGATAGAGCTGGAAAAAATTAGGCGCACACGATCGGGCGCAACGAAGAGGGAATTGGCACAAAACCACATCGTCAAAGGACCCGAGATTCTGGAAAAAATCATGAGCGATCCTCGAGCGAACGAACGACATAAGATCGATGCCGTAAAGGCCTTAGATGCTCTCGCCGATCCCGGCGCACAGCGAGCCACAACAGACGAAAATCGCGTGATAATCCACATCGATTTTAGCGGCGACAGCAAGCTCAAGAACCCCGAGGATATCCTCGTCATCGACGCAGCGATTCCAAAACGGGAGGAGAACGGTAGTGGCAACGCTATTTGAAAAACTGGGACCACCGCCGGCTGAAAAGGCGCCACCAAAAGAAAAAATCGAGCAACCGATTGATCACCTCGAGATACTCCTCGAGTGGCTCATGAGCCGCTGGACTAAAAACACAATCACCCTACGAGATATCTCTGCCTACGGGCCTTACCCAATCCGAAAGAAAGAAATAATCACAAACCTGACGCAGATTCTCGCTGCACGCGGATGGCTCATTCCGACCAAACCACGCCAATACAACGCAAAGCGTTGGGAAATCGCCCGCGGACCAGCAAAAAACGCCCCAGTAGTGCAACCTGTGCAGCTGTGCTGCAGGTTAGAAGCACAACTGAAAACCCCAATTTTGCGCGTGCGCAACCCCAAAATCCTACTGGACGACCGGACCGTAACCCCAAAACCCTACTGGATGACTGAGCCGTAATCCCGAGAGCCCACAGCCTGCCGCTCATCCACATTGCATCGACCAAACGCCCCATCACACCCCAACCCCAAACCAACGAGCAGCCGAGGGCACTCAACCCGCAGTTGGCCCATCAATTCGTAAGTTCGTAAAATCGCCACCAAATACAAAAACATGCAAAAATACCCAAGAGCACCGAGACGCACGCGCACGCGCAGGAACATTGATAGAAATTATATAGATATATCAAATACGTACCTTTTACCCGGTATTCTGAAACCTCTTCCTCTCTCGGTTAAATTCTCTTTTTTCTATGGCGGCACGAATTAACGAACTTACGAACGATAGTAGCTAAGTCATTGAAATTGATGGGGATGGGTTGTTCGACTTTGTTCGCTTGTTCGTTTCGTTTACGAACAAAGTCGCCGAGTTTCTCGGGCGCGCCCTATCGCGGCCTTTCAGCGTCTGGTGGTAGTGGCACGCCCTCGCGGCTAGATGATGAACCACATCTCGCGCGGCCGCCCTACCCCCTTCCTGGTCTCGCAGCGCGCAACGCTTCTTTTCTCCAAGCCCATTAAAATCGAGCGAATTTCGTTCGCACCAAGATTACGGCTGAACAGGTCGTGTATATCGCGCATGGTCATCCCGTCTGCGCCTGCGCGCTTCAGGTTGTGCAGAATGATGGCCGCGTGGTCGTATTTGCCGGCGACCGGCTCGAAGATGTGATGCGCCGAGTCCACACAGTACCGCCACAGTGCCAATGCCGCGGTGAGGTGCTCGGTACCAATTGCTGTCGCGCGATCGAGCAGGGCATAAAGCAGCGCCAGCCGCACCACCTGCGCCTCTGCCCGCGCGGTGGCAGCGCCAAGCAAGCCTGGTGGTTTCGCCGATAACTTTGAGTAGATCACCCGCCACATGGCGGCCGCTTCGGCCGTTCGTTCCACGCAACCCATGGACTGCGCGAACGTGACCGCTTCCTGGGTGGCTTGCGAGAGGTGCGCAAGCACTTCCGGTGGCAATGGCCCCTCGTCGGGTATCTCTTTGCTGCGCTGTACGCACACAAACAGGAACCGGTTTGCAAACCCATTGAAGTACGCCAGCTCGTCGAGTTTTTTCTGCAGCTCGCCCGGCGTGATGTGCGCCATGATCGAGATGAACGGGTTGGTCACCTTCAAGGGCGAATGCCGGACCTTCGTCGTCAAAAGCGGCCGGCAATCCCAGGCGTCGCGCAACATTCGACTGAGGTTGTTACCCTCGCGCTGCATGACGGTGAGCACCTGGCTGAACTCGGTCTCTTCGATCATCTGCCGCTTGTCGGTGACGCCGGGATCGGCCAGTTGCATCTGGCCGCCTTTCATTACGAAGCTCGGATCGCGGATTTCATGGATGAGCCCTTCGCCGGTGCTCATGCCGCCGGTCTTGCGTTGCACCCAGTCAAGGTCAATCGACCTGTAAATTGCTGTTACACGATCCGCAGACGTCCCTTTGCGCGATGAAGTCTCGCCAACCAACACACCGTAGATATTCGTGAAGTGAGCTGTCTCGCCAACCTTGAAGAATGGCACGCGGCCGACGACATTGCCAAAATAAGCGAGGTAGTTCACGAGTAGCGCAACGGCATCGGCTTCGGTGTTTGGGATGATTGTGGCGACGACCTCGCCGGCGAGACCATGGAACATGGTCGGGTCGGGGATCGGCCAGGCTGCTTCGATAGTGAGCGCCGGGCCCTGGCCATTTGACTTCTGCTCGGCCGGCTTGGGATCGGCCGGCTTGGGATCGTCCGGCATCTCCTCAAAGCCTGAGCTCCAGTCAATATTCATTGGACACCCAGCTTTTCCAGAACGATGTCGTTGAAGTCCTTGCTCCGCTGCGGGCGCAGCCGGATTGCCCCGCGTCCGGCGTTCCGCCACGTTTGCCGGCACGCTTCGGTGCAGGCTTCTCCGGCCGGGTCCTGGTCGACTAGCAAGACAAGGCGTCCGACGCCGGGCAGCACCGGAAATTTTCTTATCGGTGCGCTGCAGCCTGCTGCCCAGGCCGGTCGCATCGGCGCACCTCGGTATTGCAGGCGGGTGGCGGCGGCGAGCACGGTCTCAATCCCCTCGCCTAGAAACAGCTGCGATCCGATCGGCCAGAGCTTGATGGCGCGTGGCTGCGGCCAGAGCCCAAGGGTCAGGCGCTGCACCTTGCCACCGGCAAATACGTCCGTGGTCAGGGCAATGCGATGAATGCCGGCCTCGACGTCGGTCACAACATCGCGATAGAGCGCCAGCAGGCACGGCTGTCGCTGGCCGCCGAACGGGCAGTTCGGGTGGAAGCGCAATGTGTGTTCGCAGTCGGTCGGTAGTGCTGTGACGTCGATGCCGCGTACTTCGCGCAAGTAACGTTCTGCCGGTGTATCGGTAATCGGACCGGCTTCACGCCACAGCTGATGGGCAAACCCCAGCGTCCTGCCGTCGTCTTTGGGCTTCACTTCTGCTGCACGTTCCTGTGGCTTCCAGTCCGCGAGCGCGTCCAACGCTTCTTGAAAATTCAAGCCTTCCACCTCGCGCAACCAGTCTATGTGGTCGCCGTGTGCCCCGCAGACGAAGCAGTAGAAATGGTCCGCGTAGATGTGGCAGGACGGGCGGTGGTCGTCGTGGAACGGGCAGAGGACCTTGCCGCCAGAAAGCGGCAGGCTGATCAGATCGGCGAGTGGGATCCGTCGCCAAGGCTTATCATGTGTGCTGATGGCGTCGCCCGCTGCTGGCGGCAACACTTGCACTCCGATGATCGCAGACGGGGCAGACAGTGCCGTTGGCGCTGACACGGGCGTGGGCGCAGGCACGGGCGCGGGCAACCCGTGTAGCTCCTCCCGGTTGTGCGTGGCGTCGCCCCAGCTGCGGCCGTACTTGATGTCGGCGCGCATTGGCACTTCGAGTTTGACGGCTTCGCAAGCCAGCTCCGCCACCCGCTCGCCCTGCTCATGCGTCGTGACCGAGAGCTCGAGACCATCATGCATCTGCAGCAACGGCACGATGCCTTCGCGCCAGACGGCGCGCATCCACAACTTCGTGTGGCGCGCAGCGTCGCCCTGAATTTGGGCGTTGAGCGCGGTGTGGATGCCGACCCGTTGTAAGGCGCGGTTAAACCAAGGGTGTTTCGGATCGCGGGTGCGCTGTTGCGCTTCTTCGAGCGAGCAGGGACCGGCACCCTTGGTGTAGTTCCGTGGTGCCCAGCGGTCCCAATGTCGCAGCGCGCCGTCATAGAGCCGCGTGTAGCCTGAACGATTGGCTTCGTATTGGCACAGCTGGGCGAGCTGCGAGATGAACGGAAGCTTTTGATCATACCGGGCGTTGATGATTTGCGCCTCGGACAGTGGCTTGCCAAGCATCTCGGCAATTTTCTTTACTCCTGCGCCGTAGATCTTGGCGAAGTTGAAGCCTTTTGCATCTTTCCGCACGAGCGCCGTCATTTCGCTCGCCATCACGTGAAAGTCGGCTTTGAGATCGTTGCGGTAGCGTTCGACTACGGCAGCTACGCTAGGCAGGTTGCGAATGAAAGCGTGGTGCGCCAGGAGGCGAAACTCCTGTTGGGAACAATCGACCGTGCACCAAATCTCGCCTTCTTCCGGTAGGAACACGCGCCGGATCAGTGGTGCTAGTTCTTCGTCGCGCGACGGCATTTGCTGAAGGGGCGGATCGGCGTAAGAAAAGCGGAACGATTTTGTGCCGCCTTCTTCAGAGCGATGTGGGTTGATCTCGCCGTAGATGCGATCGCCGATTAGATGCTCGAGAATGTGGCCTTGGAGAAACGTGCTGCCTGCGAAATGGTATTTGTTTGTTTTCGCGATCAGTTGCGGCAACCAATGGGGATGTGTGGCCATCCATCCCAATTTGCCGGCCTTGAATGAGGGATTGCCCTTCGCTGTGCGCGGATAGTCGATCCCGTAGGCATCAAAGGTTCGCTCTTTCCATTTCGACGACGCGATCTCGGCCATGCTCACTTGACTGCCAAGCTGCTTCGACAGTTCAGCGAGTGTGGTGTCGCGTTTCTGCAGGCACTCGTCGCGTGCTTGTTCGGCTGCACTCTGATCGACACGAATGCCGCGACGGCGCATCTCGTGCACCATTGGCAGCAGGTCAATCTCGAGCCGATAGGCTTCGCGCGTGCCTTCTTTGTTGAGGATTGGCTTTAAGTTTTCAGACAGCAGCAATGTGCTGGTAGGATCCTGCTCGGGGTAGCGTCCAACGTAACGCGCTGGCAGTTGATGAATGAATGACTGCAGCGGGGTTTTCTTGCTGATCTTGAAGCCTGCTGCTGTTGCAGCCTCGCGTAGCAGCGTCTCGTCCTTGCCGGGCAAACCGCGCCAACCGCACAATGTGTCAAGTTTGTAATTGAAGAGGTTCTCATCAACCAGTGTCGCCAGTGCGAGAACTTCCTCAAGTCGCTCGGACGGCGGCATCTTGATGTTGGCTTCGGTGCGCAACCAGCCCCAGTCATACAAACCATTCTGGGTGACAATGCGCACGTTGGATGCGACCAGATCCTTCACCCACGCGAACACTTGCGCAGGATTGAGGTTCTCGCTGTCAGGGTGGCGGATCGGAAAATAGTGTGCGCGAATTTTCCCGTCAGCGCGGTAAGCGGCGCTAACCCCGCAGATATAGCCGTCGTGCCAAGGCCATGCCGAACCACGCCCTGCATTTATCCCATCGTCTTTGGTCTCGGTATCGAGTGCCACTTCATCGACACGACGTAAATCGGGCAGCTCGGTCGGCGTTCGCCATTCCGTCGGCGGGCCATTAGCGGGTTCCGGCTTGGTCGCCGGCATGCCTGGAGGCGGCTCGTCATTCGGTTTTTTCAAAGAGGCTTGCGGCGATTGTTCTTGCTGCTGACCGCGAATCGTTGATTCTTTGTTCGGGTTTGCCCCTCCGTTCTCAAATTTCCGCTGACATTCCTCGGCGTAGGCGACAGCAGCATCGTGGTCCTTAATCTCTTCATAGACGCCGATCATCTCCCTGACCCCGCCGATGCACCTGAGCACGGAGTCGGACCATTGTCCGGTCACGTAGTTAACTCGAACCGAACCATCGTTGCCGAAACGAACGTCGTCTGGCGGTCGTGATATGGCCTTGTTGGGCTTGCCGAAGAGATTGACAGCGACGGCCTCGGCATACGCGGCCCAATCAAACTGGTCTGCCATTGCGTTCCCCTATGGGAGGCCGCGGGTGTAGTGTTGCTCCGCTCGGTCGAGCGTGCGTTCGATCGCGTCAATTACAGCAAGGTAGAGCTTGAGGCTCGGCGCTCCGTTGTTGCGCGTATCGATATCGACGCAGGTGGGGCAGATGTTGAAGCGAGAGTTGGCCAATCGCCGGCGCACAGGAGGTGGGAGCTTCTCGAGTCTGTGTATCCACACCGAACCCTCGTCGAACGTCGTACACCGGACTTGCCTCCCGTCGAGCACCGCCATCCGCTTCGAACTCCAGATCGGGTTGAGCCTGATAGGAGAGTCCCTGCGCACGTCCTGTCTCCAAGAAATCGTCATAAGACTCGCTCACTCGCTCACTGCTTGCGACGGGGCTTGCCGCCGGGTGAGCGGGTGAGCGAGTCTCGCGACGGTTTTTGCAGGAGCCGCGCCCACGGGTTTTCAAGCTGCGCACGCCGGTAACCGCCCCGGTTCTCGTCCGAACGCCCAGTTGGGTGCAGGTTGTGAATGGGCCTGATCCCGAACGGCCGGAGCACTGCGGCGAGTTGGTGCGGAGTGATCGGCCCTTTACCGCGAAAGTCGGCGTATTCCCCCGATGCATGTCCCGCCAGCGCCTTGCACAGGCTCTCTGAGATCCACGTCTCCGCCTTGCCCCAGACGTCCTGTAGCGCCTGAAACAGCCGAATGGCCTCGCTGGGTTCGTCGCGGTCGGTCTCCAACTCCAGCGCGGCATTTCGTACTCGCTTGGGCCACTCGCCACCGGCAAGCTCGGCGATCGCCAGCAGCATCTTCCAGTTCACGCGGATGCGGTTATTGAAGCCAGGTGGAAACTCCGGCTTGGCAGCGCGCAGGGCTACCGCATTGTCGATCGCAAAGCGCAGCAGCTTGCGCCGAATAATTTTGAACTCGTCATCGTCCTGGTAGGTGAACTCCTCTACCAGCTCACTCGCGAGCTTGGGCCAGATCAAGCAAACGATGGACCGGCTCAACACCGTGTCGGGCATCCGCAACTTCTTCATGGAAATTATTTGCGCGCCGTAGACATCAAACTCCTCGACAGTCTTGCCGCTCGGTGTGGCGCGAGGAACCTTTCGCCGGTTGTTAGCCCAGCTGGCGTTTATGATGTGCGCCAGCACATTACTCCGCGCAAATAACGTATCGCCCTCATCGAGCAGCAGCGTGGGCCGCAGCCGATCGATGATGCGGTAGATGGCAGCGCCGGTCGCCTCAACCGCCCCATACGGGCGCAACACCATCCAATAGAGAACATCCTGCGCCATGCTCTTGCCCGCATCCCTTTCCGGAAAAGTGAAGACCAGCTTGGGAGCGTGCGTCGTGACCTCGACGACGTAACTGAATGGCGCATACAGTGTGGACGCTGTAACGATAGCGTCGGACGCTACGACGTAGCGGCGAAACTTTGCTTCGATCGCGCCGAGCAATTCGGCCGCATCCACCGGCTCGTCCCACGGCTGCAGGGCCTCCGGGATCGTGCGCGCGGCGAGGAAGACCTCGAATTCTTCCATTAGGATCTCGAGGTTCTCGCCGAGACGCGCGGCCGCTTCTTTGAGGCGTGCCTCGTGCGTTAACTTCGGAAGATCGGCGATCTCAGCGAAGGCGGCTTCGCGCTTTTTCTGCTTGCGCTCCGCGCGTTCGGCTTCTTTGCGAGCGCGCTCTTCGTTCTGACGAGCGCGTTTATCATCGCGCTCCTGCTTGCGCTTCTTCTCGCGCCTGGTCGTGCTGCGTTGTTTCTCAACCCGCTGCTCGCGTTTTTCCTGCTCGCGCTTGGCTTCGTGTGCCTTCTTCTCCCGCTCCTTGGCTGCCGCCGCGATCATCTCCTTGAGCTTGCCGGGTTCGACACCGTGCTTCTTGGCGGTATCATCCAAATAGAGCACCCGCTCGTGAGGCGGCAGTTTCGCCTGCCGTTCAACCTCGGCCAGCAGACGGCGGGTCCTCTCCTCAGCGTCGGGGAAAGCGACGATCTTGTCGTTTGGGGACGTTTTGCTAGGATCGCTCACGGTTCGCTCGCGCCTCCTGTGCGCGGATGAACAGAGCTCGGCCGCCGGCACAGCGGTCGGGCTCGCTCGTTAAGTCCGCCTTTTTGGGGACCGTTTCAGTGATTGTTTGCTGATGTGCCGATTGCTCTTGGCCGCGGCATCACCGGCCTTCGCGGCGCGCTCCGAAGCCCTGGCCTCGAGGTCGGGCTGTGGCTCCTGCATTTGGCGTTGCCAATTGCGCTCGGCTTCGCCGGTTATGCGGACGAGGTTCAACCCGAGCCGCATCTCCACCGGAGCGCGCCCCTGCGAGCGCAGACGCCGATAAGTCGGCAGGCTGATGCTATTTCGGTGACAGAATTCCGCGACGCTGAACGCGCATCGCTCCAGCGAGGAAGGGGCTGCTTCGGATCTGGTCGTGCCCACTCGGGGCCTCCTTTCTTCGGGGGAGGCCCAAAATCAAAAGGAAGCCTCCCGGCGGCACAGGACGGTTCCTGCGCCACGCTCGGGAGACTCCCACTGTAAGTGCCCGGAGTGGGTAGTCTCAGCTCTTATGCTTCTGGGGCCTATTGGTGTGTCCTAATCCCTCTGTGTATTAGGACGACGGCCCTTCACATTTGCCGTGAGCAAACGGCCCGGACAGGAGAGAAGAGGAACGCTCCCTTCAAATGAGTCGCGGATGCCCGCTGCAACTGATAATGTGAGCAGACTATGGCTGCTCATTGCGTTTGTCCAGATAAAATCTTTTAGACAACATCCATCAGCGCATCGCTCCCAGCGCGACGACGTTGGCTGGACCGCCGCGCTCGGCGATCGTCACGATGGCTTTGGCGGTCGCCTCCATGATCCGTTTGTTTTCATCAGCGTATCGATGCCGATCGTAAACATCGGTGATACCACCAGTCCGGTGGTTACTGATCCGGTTCATCGCATCGCGACCGAACCCGAGTTCCGTGATTTTTGAGCAGAATGTCCGACGCAGGTCGTGCGGCGTCACCTTCTCCCGCACGCCGAGCTGAGCGCAGATATCGCGCATATCTTCTTGCATTTGGCCTCGGCGCACGGGCGTCGCCAGCACGTCCGGCAGCAGCGCATGAGCAGGCTCGGACAGCCAGACCCGGTGGCTCTGGGCATTCTTCGTGCCCAACCAGCCCGTCTTCGGATCGGGAGCTCCCGGCATGACCCACCACCTGCCATCGACCACATGTGCGCGATGAAGATGGGCAACCTCGCCCGGGCGCTGACCGGTGAGCAGGACCATTTTCAGCGCCGCGCTGAGGTGGGGCCAGAACGCGGAGATCTCGGCGTTGCTGAGCACGCGCTCGCGACTTGTCGTGTCGTTCCTCTCCACGCCGGAGCATGGGTTCGTGGCGATGATCTCTTGCCGCACGGCCCAGGTGAAGATCGCGCTCGCTGCAGCGAGAACCTGATTCGCTAACACCGGGGCGGCGATGGCCGCCATGGCAGCCTTGACGTCGGGGCGTCTGATGTTGCCGATGTCGAGCTTGGCCCACCGCGGCAGCAGGTATCTGGCAACAAGCGCGTCCGCCTGCCGCCAGCTCTTGTTCCGCTTCCTGGCGTGCTCCTCGAGGTAACGCTTCGCCACCTGTTCGAACGATCCTCTGCCGCGCAGCGCGAGCCGGTCCGCATGCGGATCCCCGCCCTCAGCGACTGCAACCATGATCTTGCCGGCCAGCCTGCGCGCGTCGGAGAGCGATATAGCTCGGGCGTCGCCGATGGAGTACCAACGCGGTCCGCGTCCGCGGATCGTGTAGACGCACTTCCAGGCGCGGTGGCCTGACGGCTGCACCGCCAGCGCCAGGCCGCGTTGGAGCGTGTCCCAGTACATGATAACCCGCGTAGAATCGCTCCGCATGGTCTTGACGAAGGCTTCTGACAGCCGTCGGCGGTTTGGCTCGCGGGCGGGAGTGCCGTCTCGCCGGGATCTCGGCATTCCAATTAACCCCCAGCTAACGATTGCTCATAACTAAGAGAAACAGTCCGAAACTCTAAGATAGCTAATAGGGCATATAAGTCAGTAGTTTCGGACCGCTATAAACAGGGTTTATCCAGGTATGAAGGTAGCACAATTTTAACGCCTCGTTAAGCCTGATCGGCGACAGTGCCCCAATTCGGCACACGTTCGGCCTGGGGGTCGCCGCATGCGCGAACGCAGTTTGATCGTCAACGACAATCCTGTGGAGCGCCGCCTCCTCGACCGGACGGTGC
>Ga0306920_100012182_pt1 | contig 11653 bp, 11 predicted proteins | sample flu12Cox44000170_FD_204666 | JGI IMG/M metagenome (GOLD analysis project Ga0306920, IMG submission 204666) | Lab enrichment of tropical soil microbial communities from Luquillo Experimental Forest, Puerto Rico - flux4day.12C.oxic.44.000.170 (v2)... | ecosystem: Environmental > Terrestrial >...
TCTCGGCACGCGTGCGCCAAGTTATGGCGGATGTGTATTATGCACGAACGGGTACGATGTCGGCACGAAACCAGATAGCGCCGCAGCTGTTCTCATGAGAAGGCGTTGGTTTGCAAGTTTGTCATCCTGAGCAAGGAGCGAAGCACCGAGTCGAAGGACCGCTATCGCGCCCAGATATTCGCTATAGGGGCCCTTCGACTGCGTTCGCGCGCCTGCAGCGTGCTCACTCCGCTAAGGATGACAGCGCGTTTGGCAGGACCCTAAAATGCTGTTACCTGCATGATCCCTCGCATCGCCATCCCGATACCGAACTCCACACGGCCCGACTATGTGATGCGGGCGTTGCCGCAATATGAGCACGCGGTGCGTGCGTCGGGAGGAGAGCCTGTCATCATCCGAGTCGATGCCAGCTCGAGCGAGATCGCGCAGGCAGTCAAGCATTGCGATGGAGTCCTACTTCCCGGCAGTCCAGCCGACATCGATCCCGAAAAATATGGAGCGGAACGGCACGAGAAGACCGCCCCGGCCGATCCCTTCCGCGACAACACCGATGAGCTCCTTTTGCAGGATGCCTACAACATGCGCAAGCCGGTGCTCGGCATCTGTTATGGCTTGCAGTCGCTCAACGTCTGGCGAACCGGCACCCTCGATCAGGAGTTGCCCGACGGAGTCAACCACAGCGCCGGCCGTAAGGTCGCGCAGGCGCATCGGGTGGAAGTCGAGCCGGGTTCCAATCTTGCAAGAATTTTGCGCGATACCGGGGCATTTTCCGGAGACAACGAACTGAGGATCCCAGTCAACTCCAGCCATCATCAGGCGCCCGCGGTATTGGGCGATGGTTTGCGGCTGGCGGCATGGTGCCCCGAGGACAAGGTGAAGGAGGCGGTCGAAAGCACCTCGGCCGATCACTTCGTGCTGGGCGTGCAATGGCATCCCGAGCGCGACTTCGATTCGTCCCCTTCTTCCCAGGCAATCTTCTCGGCTTTCCTGCGGGCTGCAGAAGCATGGCACAAAAAACTAGCCCACCGACAAACGGATTTTGAATCGGTAAAGAGATGAATTCGCGCCGCGGCTCGGCGGCATGATGCACGGCCAGCCTCCGCAGCAATAGCGCCAGGCAGAGCCAGCCGCTCAGCGGACGTTATTGCCCTTCTCCCATGCTACCGACGATGACGATGGGGGACGTCGGTTTGTCGGAGCCGGCTTCGTCCTCGACCGTAAGCGCGAAAGTCTTGGCTTGAACGCCTGCGGGCATTCGATGGTCGAGCATCATTGCATTGCCGTGCTCATCAGGTTTGAACACTCCAGCTGCAACGGGCGCTCCCTGTGGCGGGATCACCCACAACTCGTAAGCCTTGCCTGGGGGCACGGGCGGCAGGTTGCTGGCCATCAGTGTCATGCGGTTCTGAGAGGGGCTAACGATGGCGGTGGCATTCGGCTGCTTGCCTGCCTTCGGCGGAGTCAGTGAAACGTGGACCGCGTCCGGCGCCAGGAGCAGTCTCATGTGCTCCTGCGCCTGCGTCAGTTGAATCTTCTGGTCGTTGTAGCGATTGCGTAACTCTGCCAATTGATCATTCAGGCTACGATTGGTCTGCTTCAGTCCAATGGCGAAGATGATGGCAGCTAATGCAATCGCCGCCGGAACCCACGCCAACCAGAAGGTTCGCCGCGGAGCACCAACCGGAGATAAAGCTGATGAGCTCCCCCTTGGCTCGGCGGCGATAGCTCGCATCAGCCGCTCCTTGCTGCGCACGGGCGGTCTCGGGCCAACAGCCGACAGCCCCAGCAGACCGAGATCGTTGCGCAGCGACTGCAATTCGCGGCGGCAGGCGGCACACGTATCCAGATGCTGTTTGATTTCGCGCAACTCTGTGCCGCTCATCTCATTCAGCGCGTACAGTGCCAAATCATCCGCGAATTGTTCGTGCGTCTTCATGCTCGAGTCACGCAAGCTTTGCCCGCAACAGTTGCAACCCGCTGCGGATCCGGGTCTTGATGGTGCCCAACGGCTCGCCGGTCTTGTCAGCGATCTCTGTGTGGGTCAGGCCTTGGAAGTAAGCCAGCTCCAGGGCTTTCCGCTGGTCATCGTTCATCTCAGCCAGCACAGCGCGCACTTTCTCAATGACAAGAGTACGCTCCGTCTCATCGCGTAAATCCGTACCACTGGCAATTACCACTTCCTCCAAATCCGTTTCCGGACGACGCTGCCGCAGCCGATCAATGGCACGATGTCGGGCAATCACAGCTAACCAGGCGGCCAGGCTACCCCGGCTGCTGTCGAAAGCGTCGGGCTTTCGCCAGAGCTGAAGAAAGATGTCCTGCAAGACGTCTTCCGCTGCTGCCGCGTCCTGTAGCACTCGCAATACCACTCCATACACCACCCCGGAATAACGATCGTAAAGCTCCGACATGGCCTGCTGCTCGCCGGCACGAATCCGGGCGATGAGCCTCATCTCGTCGGCTGCGTCAGCGCGGTGCATCTCGGGAGTTCCGGTCGTTCCCATAGAACGTACGGAGACGACCTGCCGGCAGATTGTCCAGCTGCAAGAACCGGCAGAATTTACTTGCGCAACTTATTTGTTAGGACGAAAATCCGTTCCGCAATTTACGTCGTAAGCGAAGCCGCAAGTGCAAACCTCGAAAAGATACCAGCAAAGGAAGCGCGGAACAACTGCCAGCGGCACCGTTTAGCGCTAACTCAATGAACAGCGGGGAGGGCTTCTTCATTTCCCACCCCAACGCTATACTGCTGACAGGACGATGATCTCTTCCGATCAGGTCGGGCCACACTCCAGCCAAAGTGTGCCCGAGCAGACACTCCCGGTCCCCCCCGCCGCCCGCATCGCCGGCGCAGAAGAGCGCCAAATCACCATCGACGGAGTCTCTTGGCGCTACCTGCGCGCTGGTTCAGGACCGCCGCTCATTCTGGTTCATGGGCTAATGGGATTTTCCTGGTCGTGGCGCTTCAACATGCAGCCGCTATCGCAGTACTTCACGTTGTATGCGCCTGACCTGCCGGGCTGCGGATTCTCACAGCGCAGCGATTCGCTCCCCGGATCGCTGCAGAGCGATGCCGAAGCGCTACTGAAGTTCGCCGATCATCTCGGTATTGATCAGTTCGACTTGCTCGGAACGTCTCGCGGAGGCGGCGTCACCATCATTCTGGCGGGCCTGCTGGCGCAGCGCGGGATGCAGCGTCGCATTCGCCGCATGATCCTGTCGGCCCCGATCAATCCATGGTCGAAGTTTGGACAACTGCGCGCCCGATGGCTCGCCACAGCAGTGGGACGTCTATGGACGATCCATGGCGCGCCGCGCATGCCGTTCCTCATCAACAAGTATTTTCGTAACCTGTACGCCGACGTTTCGCGCATCACCCAGGGCAGCGTGGAAGGTTATCGCGCGGGCTTCGGTCCGCCCGGCACCTTTCATCAGCTTGCCCGGATGATGCGCGTCTGGCACCAGGATCTGAAGCAGATCGAGACGGCGCTCCCGCTCGTAGGGCAACTACCGGTTCTGCTGCTTTGGGGGGACCGCGACAGCGCGGTCTATCCTTCGTCGGGGTACGAGTTGCACAAGCGGCTGAGGAACAGTGCGGTTCTTATGATGAAGGGCGTCGGTCACCTACCATACGAAGAAGTGCCCGACGACTTCAATCGCATCATCTGCGAGTTCTTCCTGCGGCACAGCCCCCGAACTCCACTCGAAATTGCACAACCTTCCGGGGCAAGCAAGCCGGTCGAATCCGCGGCACGGCGAGCCGAAACCGGAGTCCTGCCGAGTAACATTGCCGGCTAGGCATGCTGCCCGACCTCTTCGAATTTCTTCGCAATCACTTCACCACGCACGGTTACTGGACGCTCGCTATCACGCTACTGCTGGAGAACGCCGGCATCCCGCTGCCCGGCGAGACCATGCTGCTGTTCGCCAGCTTTCTCGCCTTCGAACATCACGAACTAAATCTTGGGCTGATCATCGTGGTCGGCACGCTGGCGTGCACACTGGGCGACAACCTGGGCTACTGGATCGGCAATCGCGGCGGCCGGCCGCTGCTGCATCGTTATCAGAAGGTCTTTCGAGTGTCAGACGAGCGGATTGCGCGAGGCGAAAAGATGTTCGAGCGGTTCGGGCCGGTGACGGTATTCTTTGCCCGATTTGTTTTCGGCATGCGCGTGATTGCCGGTCCGATGGCAGGCGTGCTGCGCATGCAGTGGCGACGGTTTGTACTTTTCAATTTCCTCGGCGCTATGACTTGGGTCACGATGATTTCGTGGGTGGGCTATTCCTTTGGGCAACACTGGCAACGCCTGCTACAGATCGTCAGCCGAGTGAACGCCGCGGTGTTCGTGGTGGCGGCGATTGTTGTCTTGGCGCTGTGGTGGCGGTACAAGACAAAGCGGTGAACCACCGACTGACACGGAGGAACACAGATCAGGTCTGAAAATGCAATCGCAGTCCGATCCGTAAAGATCTAGGGAAATCCGTGGTCTGCTTCTTAATCTGCTGCGGTTTCGAGCGCATCGACAGGCTGGCGCACCGGCCAGGCTGCGGCTGTCGCTGCGCCAAGATACATCGCCCCGACCAGCCAGAAGCCGTATCGCAGGCCTTCGCGGTGTGCGGCCTCGCCGACCATGAGAGAAGTGACGATCTGCAGGGCGCTCGCCAGGAAGAAGAACGTATTCTGCACGCGGCCCATGAAGTGCTTCGGCACCATCTCCATCATCTCGGTGGAGATTGCGATGCCGCCGACGCCACGGCCCGATCCCATGATGAAGTACACGGGTACGGCAAGAAGGAGCCAGCGCGACGCGGGAAGAAAGATCAAGGAGAGCGCGATGGTGGTCATGGTGACGGTGACAGCGCGATTTGCGCCCAGCCGCCGGATGAAGCTTGACGCGTAAATTACGCTTACGAACGCCCCGACTGCCCATCCACCATTCAGCCATCCGTAACCGACCGCGCCGCCATGAACGATGCGGTCGCTGAGGGGGGCCGTGATCACGCCGGAGGTCATCATTGCAGCAATGAACAACGCCCACGCAATGCCGAGCAGCAGCGCACGGCGGTTCGTCCCGACGTATTCGAAGCCCTCGCGCAGCTCGTGGAAATAACGGGCAATAGCCGTAGCCGGGCGGTCATCTCCCGCCTGTTCGCGTTCGGGAGGCTTGACTGTGACGCGGCCCTTGCGCACGTGGAATACACAAGCAATTGAAGCCGCGTAGCTGGCCGCGTCGATGAGCAGTACACCGCCCAGCCCGACGTGGTTATACATGAATCCGACGAACGCGCCCGCCAGCATCCATCCACCCTGCACCGCCGCCAGCATCAGGGAGTTGGAATCGAGCAGCTTATCTTCCGGCGCCAACTCCTGCACCAGCGCATTCAACGTCGGCCAGAAGATCCAAAAGCCGATCGAGACGAGCATGGTCATGGCATACAACTGCCACAAGTGTACGCGATGCGTAAGCGCCAAAATGGCGATAGCCAGAATGACCAGGCCACGCCCGCAGTCGAGGAACATCATCAGGTGGCGGCGGTCTTCACGGTCGATGATGACGCCGGTCAGCGGCAACAGCGCCAGCGAGGGCAGGGTCATCAGTGCGACCATCAGCCCGAGGGAGACCTCGGAATGCGTAGCCTGGAGGATGTACCAGGTGACCGCCGCGTGGTTCATCCCGCTGCCAACCATGGAAATGAAGTTGGCGGTGAAGATAAGCCTCATGCCGCGATGGCGCCAGATTTCGCGCATGATGCAACTCTAGCGCAGTTTGGGCTTTGAAAGTTCTTGACAGGGATTCTTGCGGGTAAAAGCCCTATCGGCATCACAAGCTGAGAAGAGTGACCGCGTTCGGCGCAGCTAAAGCTATGCCGGTTCACGGCTCTACACTTATAGCAGTGCTTCGTGCAGCCGGCGCACGGCTTCGCTTGCATCCGACTCGTTCACAACAACACTGAAGCTAAGCCGCGAAGAGCCCTGCGAGATCAGTCTCACCGTGAGTCCCGAGAGCGCTGCGAAGACCTGAGCAGGCAATTGCGGAAAATCGCGAATCCCTATCCGCACAGCACCGAGCCGCCATTGATATTCAGTACTTCACCAGTGATGTGGCGCGCCCAGTCGGATCCGAGAAAAACGATCGCGTTCGCTACGTCGTCCGATGTGGCGAGGCGGCGAAGGGGAATGGTCTTGATCACTTCCCGTTTGTAGGCGTCGTCCTCGGGAGGAAACACGGGATCGTTTAGCTCTGTCTCCACCCACCCCGGAGCAACAACATTGACGCGAATGGTAGGAGCCAGTTCCACGGCCAGCGACTTGGCGAAGCTGATCTGGCCGCCCTTCGATGCGGCATAGTTGGAATACCCGGCTTCACCGCGCTGGCCCGCCGTGGAGCTGACGATCACGATTGAGCCGCCACCGTTCTTTTTCAGTGCAGGTACGGCGGCCCGGCAGACCGTCCAGGTTCCGCGCAGATTGCAATCCAGCACCCGGTCCCAAACATCGTCGGTCATGTTTTCGACGGGCGCTCCCTCCCAAATACCGGCGTTTGCAACCAGGAGATCCACCTTCCCGAAGTGGCTGAGCGTCTTCTCGACCAGGGCGCTCGCCTCCGCGCTGCGGCTTACATCCGCTTGTACTGCGAGGGAACGAACGCCCAGGTCAGCGACTTCGCGCACCGCCTCGCGGCCCTCTTTCTCGTGGACAAAGTAGTTCACGACGACATGGGCGCCGGCTTCCGCCAGCCTCTGCCCGTGGCACGGCCAATGCCGCGCGAACCACCGGTGACGATGGCGACGCGGTCGCGCAAAAGATGGCCGGGGAAGGTGGCCGTCTTAGGTTCGGTTAGAACTGTCATCATTTCTCCTCTATGAATCGGTAGAGCGGGCCTTCAGGCCGCGCCTCTCGCACGAAAATGGACGTCAAGCGTGCGCCCAAAGAACTGAAACTGCTGCGAAAGGCTGGCCTAAAGGCCAGCTCCACTTTTTTCATACCCTCAACTACATACAATCGCTCTCGAGCTCTTTTTCCCGCCAGCGAGGCGTCGCGCATCGAAGCGGCCATTCACAACCGCGGCGATAGCATCGACCTCCGCCAGAAATCCGTCGTGTCCGTGCGCGGAATCAAACTCCGTGTAGTCGCATGACGCGCCGGCAGCATCGATGCGCTCGGCCAACTCACGGACATCCTCGGGCGGAAACAGCCAGTCGGACGAGATACCGATCAGCGAAACATGGGCAGTAATCCGTTGCAATGCCTCCTGCTCGGAGGCATACCCGCGCGACAGATCGAACGTGTCCATCAGCTTTGAAATAACCAGATATGAGTTGGCATCGAAACGCTGCACAAACTTTTCGCCCTGGTAATCGAGATACCCGGCAACGTCAAAGCGCGCGTGCAACGATTGCAGCGGGTCCTCGCCGTTGCGATTCGGCTTGCGCGCATAGCGCTCGCCAAAAAGCTCGGCCGACTTGTATGAGCACATCGCGATAGCTCGCGCCAGCCCAAGTCCCTCGGCGGGTTGTTTTTCGTCGGGATAGCGTCCGCCTTGATACTTCGGATCGAGCAGAATCGCCTTGCGCTGCAGATGATTCAGCGCCAGCCCCATCGCCGAGAGTGGCGCCGCGCCGATCGCGATGCAATGTCCTACTCTGTCAGGGTAATCGACCGCCCACTGCAGCGCCTGCATTCCGCCGATCGAAGCGCCAATCGCGGTGCGCAAACGCTTCACCCCGAGCTCATCGAGCACTCGCGCCTGGGTGCGAACGACGTCCCCCACGCTGACAAGAGGAAAATTGGGTCCGTAAGGCCGACCAGTTGCAGGATTGATCGAAGTAGGACCGGTTGACCCGTAACACGAGCCGAGCATGTTGGTACAAATCACGCAATCCCGCGAGAGGTCAAAGACGGCACCGAACATTTCGGGCCACCAGTCGGCGGCCCGCGCCGAGCCCGAGAGCGCATGGCAGACAAGTATCGTGTTCTCGGGATGCGCGTTCAGCTCGCCATAAATCGCGTAGCGAATGGAGACCGGTTGCAAAGCAGCACCGGCCTCCAGTTGAAACGGTTCGTCTTTGGCGAACGTAATGTCGCCTTCACGCGTCGGTCGCAGACCTGCACCCATGCTTATACTCACTCCGCTTGTAGCGCGGCTCTGTCGCATGCCGGCGACTTGCCGGTTGCAACCTGCAGCGCCTGTTCGATATCGGCAATGATGTCGCGGACGTCTTCGATACCGACCGATAGCCGCACCAGATCAGGCGTGACGCCGGTCTCGCGCTGTTCCGATTCGGCGAGTTGCTGGTGCGTAGTGGAAGACGGATGAATGACCAGCGACTTGGCGTCGCCGAGATTGGCCAGCAGGCTGAACAGTTGCACTGCGTTAATGAACTTCTTGCCTGCTTCATAGCCTCCGCGAATTCCGAATGTGACCAGAGAACTAGCGCCCTTGGGCAGATACTTCTTCGCCCGCTGGTAATACTTGCTGGTCGGCAGACCGGGATAATTCACCCACTCGATATCAGGATGACCGGAGAGAAACTCCGCGACCTTCAGAGCGTTATCCGAGTGCCGCTCCATGCGAAGGTGCAGCGTCTCGGCGCCTTGCAGGAACAGGAATGAATTGAATGGGGAAAGCGATGCGCCGGTATCGCGCAATCCCTGAACGCGGGCTTTGAGAATGAACGCCAGCGGACCGAACGCGCTGGTGTACGACACACCGTGATAAGACGGGTCAGGCTCGACGAAACCTTTGAAACGCCCGGACCCTGCCCAGTCGAACTTGCCCGCATCAACGATAACGCCGCCGATGGAGTTGCCGTGTCCTCCGATGAATTTTGTTGCTGAGTTGATGACAATGTCGGCTCCCCACTCAATGGGCCGACACAGCGCCGGGCTGGGCGTGGTGTTATCGATTATCAGCGGCAAGCCGTTCTCATGCGCGATCCTCGCCAGCTCTTCGATATCGACGATGTCGAGCTTCGGATTTCCAAGTGTCTCGGTGTAGAGGGCCTTCGTTCTCGGACCAATGGCTGCCCGCAATCCGGCGAAGTCGTCGGCATCGACGAACTTCACGTTGATTCCAAGCTTGGGCAGCGTGTAGTGAAAAAGGTTGTAGGTTCCGCCATAGAGCGAAGTGGTCGAGACAATGTCGTCGCCCGCGGACGCCAGCGTAATGATAGCGAGCGTCTCGGCTGCTTGTCCCGAGGACAGCGCCAAGCCCGCAACTCCGCCTTCGAGCGCGGCAATGCGCTTCTCGAAGACGTCCGTCGTCGGGTTCATGATCCGGGTGTAGATGTTGCCAAACTCTTGCAGCGCGAAGAGCCGCGCGGCGTGGTCGGCATCATCGAATACGTAGGACGTGGTCTGGTAAATTGGCACGGCGCGCGATTTGGTTGTGGGATCGGCCGACTGCCCACCGTGAATGGCGAGTGTGTCGAAGTGGTAATTCGGTTTGGGATCCTGTTCGCTCATGAGCAATTCTCCTCTTTAATCTTGCGTCGCCTTGAAACGTGGGAATCTTCGAACTGTAAAGTTCGCGTCAAAAGCAAAAAACCCACGATCTCGGGACCGTGGGTTTCTGAAACTTTGCGGCTGATTTAGCTCTCTATTCGCCGCTCCTGCGCAGGACCCATGGGCAGACACTCCGACACATGCACATGACCATGGTGCCGAGAGCTGTCACGCTGTGAGTCGCGCAATTCATGCTTCCTGGTACGGTATCGGGACTTGATTCTCTTGTCAAGCGGTATGGCTCGTAGCCAGTGTCCTAATGGGAGATTAGGGCACTACCGGTTCGTGCGTGTTGGCGATTTGCCGCTCCGCTGGCGGCGCTGGTAGACTCGTATGTTTGCCTTAGACCTCTGTATCCATCCATTACATCTAGATCATCATGTCAAGCCCAACTGTAGATATCGCAATCGTCAACGGCGCCCGTACGCCTATGGGCCGCTACTGCGGAAAGCTTCGTGACTTCACCGCCCAGGAACTGGCAGCAATCGCCGCTAAGAAAGCCATGCAGCGCTCCGGGGTCGCTCCCGCCGAGATCGATCACTGTGTTATCGGCAACGCCCAGCAGACGTCGGGAGACGCCATTTATGGCGCACGCCATGTTGCGCTAAAGGCCGGGATTCCCATCGAAACGCCAGCTCTGACGGTGAATCGGCTGTGCGGCTCGGGCATGCAGTCTATTGTGAGCTCGGCGCAGATGATTCAGCTTGGCGAGTCGAAAATCGCGTTAGCCGGCGGCATGGAATCGATGTCGCAGGCGCCGCATGTAATTCGCGGAATGCGTTGGGGGGTAGGCCTGGGCGAGGGCAAGCTGGAAGACTCGCTGATGGTTGCGCTGCTCGATAGCTACTGCGGCCTTCAGATGGCCAACACTGCCGAGCTCTACGCCGAGCGGCAGTGCATCAGCCGCGAGGCGCAGGACGAATTCGCGCTGCGCTCACAGAAGTGCGCGGACGATGCCTATAAGGCTGGACGATTGCAAGAGGAGCTGACGCCTGTACCGCTTCGCAATAAACGCGGCGAGCCCACAGGCGAAATGTTCACCGAAGACGACCACCGGCGCCCAGAAACGACGATGGAGGGCCTCGCCAAGCTGAAGCCTTCTTTTGGAAAGAATGGAACGGTCACCGCCGGTAATGCCAGCGGCATTGTCGATGGCGGCGCAGCGGTTGTCGTAATGCCGCTCGAAGAAGCCCAGAAGCGCGGTCTGAAGCCGCTGGGCCGCATCGTGAGCTGGGGAATCGCCGGAGTGGATCCGAAGATCATGGGCTCAGGACCGGTGCCCGCCACGAGGATAGCGCTAAAGAAAGCCGGGATGAAGCTCGACGATATCGACCTGATCGAGCTGAACGAGGCTTTCGCGGCCCAGGCGCTTGCTGTAGTGAAAGAACTCGGAATCGACCCCGAGAAGCTGAACGTGAACGGTGGCGCGATTGCGCTCGGACATCCGTTGGGCGCGACCGGAACACGCCTCGTGCTGACGGTGCTGTATGAACTGCGGCGCCGCAAATCGAAGTACGGCCTGGCAACAGCCTGCATCGGCGGCGGCCAGGGGATTGCGATGATTCTGGAGAACCTGCAGCGGTGAGCGGGATTGCGATATGACGGAGTCGCCCTCGCGCGACTAAAACGCAGGATCACGGGAAAGACGAAAAAGATAAAGCCGAACTGATGAGTTGATTCCTTGCTTCCGAGCGAGAGAAGAACTTACTATGCAACATCACTTGTCTTGATCAAATCAGAACAGCTGATATTGTTCTGTTGTATGAACGGCTGTTGAGTTATATTCTCTTCAATGAATTGGGTCACTCCTTCTGAGATTTAGAGATGCCAAAGCAAATTTACGTCATGTGTCGGGTTTCAAAGGGTTTTTGGGAAAACGAGTTGTACGTGAGTGTTGGAGGCACTTCAGCTTTCGTTCAACGTGAGAACGTCAGAGTTGACGATCCTCCTGAACCCAACAAAGAAGTAGTTGGTAAAGTTTTGGCGTTCTTATTACACGAGAGCGGAGATAAGGCGCTTATTGAATTGCCTGGCGAGCCGGTGGTGGGAGGACTTAGAAATTGGGTTCCTATGGCGGCTCTTGCGAAGGCATAGCTGATACTATCCTGCAGGAGATTTCTGATTTTGAAACGCCGTACGTATCTCTCC
>Ga0306920_100012185_pt1 | contig 11652 bp, 8 predicted proteins | sample flu12Cox44000170_FD_204666 | JGI IMG/M metagenome (GOLD analysis project Ga0306920, IMG submission 204666) | Lab enrichment of tropical soil microbial communities from Luquillo Experimental Forest, Puerto Rico - flux4day.12C.oxic.44.000.170 (v2)... | ecosystem: Environmental > Terrestrial >...
GTCCGGGGCCGGGCGCTTGAGGTACAGCAGCATCGGCTTGCCCGCGGCCAGCCGGAACTCATCCTCCAGCCCGGAGATGCCCATCCCCGGCGCGACCCAGCCGTACCGCTGCCAGTAGATGCCGACAAACACCTGGCTTTGATCCAGGTACGCCCGGTACATGGACCGCGGTGGATGCGGCCGCGCACCAGCCTCATAAAAGACCGGCACCAGGTGCAGCCGGGCGATCGCCCGCCGCGCCGCCGCCCGCTCCTCAGCGAGTTCCCCCAGCGTGGAGGAAATGAACACCCGCACCCGCTGATCGGGAGTGAGGATCGTACCTGTCTCGGCCATCACGTCACAGGCTAGACTGCACCGTCCCGACGATCAGCTGCGTCAAGCAGGGACCGGGCCGGCCACAGCACGCCTGCTCCCTGACATCCCCCATTGCCGCCTGGCGCGCATTGCCCCGTTACCACCAACTGCAGAGCCAAGCGTCTTATCCCCTGCCGGCTGTGCGACCGGATCGGCTATCGGCGCTGTGCCGCAATGTGCGCGGCCAGGCGGTTGAGCAGGAAGGCTTCGGTTCCGGCCAGGCCTACCGAGAAGAACAGCGAGATGGCCGCCCGCCCTAGCGGTGGGATCTCACCGGCCCGGACCGCTCCCAGGGAGACGAGCCGCTGGCGGTGCGGGGTACCGGCCAGCATGTGCGGCGGGTGATAGGCGCCGATCTGCTCCAGCGAGTCGGTGACCAGCAGCGCCGCAGCGTCAGGCAGGTCCAGGCCGAACTCGGCCCGGCCCTGCTGCTTGGGGCCAAGTGTGGTGACATAGCTGCCCGGGGCGATCCAGGCGGCGTCGATAACCGGTGCTGGGCTGCTGGTGGCGAGGATCACGATCTGGGCGCCGTCCACAGCAGCGCGGGCGCCGGGAGCGGGCCGGCAGGGGCCAGATACCAGGCGCTGCGCCCGGGCGGCGAAGGAACTGCGGCGCGCCGGGTCCCTGGAATACACCCGGACCTCACGCAGGTCGCGGACAGCGGCCAGGGCCCACAACTGGGTGTAGGCCTGGACACCGGAGCCGATGACGGCCGCGGTCACGGCGCCGGGCGGGGCGAGGGCATCGGCCGCTACCGCCCCGATCGCCCCCGTCCGGCGGGGGCCGAGTTCGTTGCCGATGGCAACGGCCCGGACCTGGCCGGACGTCTCGTCGTGGACCACGACCAGCTGGGCGCCGGGATCGGCAGGAAAGGTGTCGTAGGAGCGGTATCCGAACCAGGACCCGCGGAGGTGGCCGGCCGTGAACACGAGCCTGCCGTCACCGAAGTCCGCGTGGATCCGCGGGGGCGCGGCCAGCTCACCACGGTGGTGAGCGTCGACCGCCTCACCTGCCCACCGCACAGCGTCTGCGGCGGTCAGCCAGGTCAGCACATCACGGTCGCGCAAGACCACGTCCACCAGCACATCCTGGCGCACCGGGACACCAGTGCGGCGTCCGGAACTCCGTAGCCACCGCGAGGCAGGGCTGGAATCATGGCATAGGTGGCCGAGCCGAAGATCGTCGTTGAGCATCGTGAGCATCTGTGGTACCTGCTCGCTGAGGCGGGCCAGGTCGAGCACCTGATCATGTGCCAGTACCTGTACGCGAGCTTCAGCCTGAAGGCCGGTCCTGAGGACGGGCTGACCGCGGACCAGGCGGCCGCGGTGGCCCGCTGGCGGGACCTGCTGACTGGCATCGCCATCGAGGAGATGCTGCACCTGGCGCTGGTCTTCAATGTGATGACCGCGATCGGCGCGGCACCGCCGCTGAGCCGGCCGAACTTCCCGCGCAGTAGTGAGGACCTGCCCGGCGCCGTCCAGTTCCGGCTCCTCCCATTCGGCACCGAAGCGCTCACGCACTTCCTTTACCTGGAGCGGCCGGAGGGCATGGAGCGTGTGGACGCGGCGGGATTCGTCCCGGCGGTCCCGCCGCGCGAGCCGGTCGAGCCTGGCGAGGCCATCAGCCGTGCGCAGGACTTCGGCACGGTCGGCCACCTCTACCGCGGTATCGAGCAGGGCCTGGCGGCCCTGGCCGGCCGTTTCGGCGAACGTGGCCTGTTCGTCGGCCCGAGACGGACCCAGGCCACACCCGAATTGTTCCGCTGGCCACAACTGGTCACGGTGCACGACCTGGCATCCGCAACGGCTGCCATCAACGAGATCATCGAGCAGGGCGAAGGGGCACGCGGGGACTGGCAGGCCGCGCACTACGGCAGGTTCCTCGGCATCTGGGACGAGTACACAGAGCTCAAGAAGGCCGACCCGGCGTTCGAGCCGGCCTTCCCGGTCATCCCCGCGTTCACCCGGCAGCCATACGACATAGCCGAGCCACAGCCGTGCCTGACCGACCCGCTGACCCGTGCGATCGCCGAGGTGTTCAACCTGGGCTACGAGGTACTCCTGCAGACCCTGAACCGGTTCTTCACCCATACCGACGAGACCGATGAGCAGCTCCAGATCCTGGTGAACGCCGCGTTCGGGCTGATGGCGAACGTTCTGCGACCACTGGGCCGGACGCTGCCACGGCTGCCGGTCGGGCCCGACCATCCCGGGCGGACGGCCGGGCCGACCTTCGAGATGTACTACCAGTTCGGCAACTTCGTGCCGTGGCGCGAGCCGGCCTGGGCGCTGCTGTCCGAGCGCGCGGCCATCCTCGCGACGCGGAGCGCAGCTGCGGCAGCCCTGCCCGGCGCGCCGGCCGCGGTGAGCGGCGCGGCTGCCGCAGCAGCCGGCCTAGCGGCGCAACTCCTCGCGCACGTGCCGGAAGAGCTCCGCCACGTGGCGCCAGCCAGCCGCACCGGTCACGGTGCCTGAAAAGCCAGAGTGACCGGCAGCGCCCGGAGCCGCCTGGCCGGCGAGCTGATCGCCGTGGTGGCGGGCGCCGCCGGGCGGAACCACGCCAGCTACGTGCGCTGGCCGGAACGGAGGGCCATGACCGCGCTTGGCAGCAACGCGCACATCTTCGCCAAGCCACAGCGGCGGCAGGATCTGCGATGGTGCTTCGAGACCGCCCTGGGGTGCGGGCCGGTTGCCACCGTTGAGTACCCCGGGATCGCCGAGCCGATGCTGGTCGTCCGGTTCCCCGATGGCGGGAGCCTTAGCATCGAGTTCACCGACCAGGCGCCAGACGATGATCGCCCCCGGCTCGGGGCATGGCTCGAATTGCGTGCCGAAGACCCAGCCGCTGTCATGCGCGCCGCGCTCGACGCGGGACTGCCCCAGGTGAAGCATCCCGGCCACCCCTACTACTTCATGGTGCCAGGAGGTCAGGTCTTCACCATCGCGCCACTGCACTGACCGAGATCATGGCGCTCACCGCCTGGCGGCTACCGCCTCGACGGTCGTGGGGCGGACCGTTGCCACCCACCCGGCCGGCGCGTCCTGCGCCTGGCCAGGCCGGCCCGGCAGAGCGAGCCCGATGAGGGCCCAGGCCAGGGCGAGACCGGTCGCGGCCGCGAAGGCGGGCGCGAGCCCGGCGCTGAACGCGGCGGCCGAGGTGTAGCCGCCCGCTGCGGCGAACACGGCGGCGGCGATCGCGACCCCGAACGCACCGCCCAGCTGGCGCATCATGGTGAAGCTGCCCGACGCCTTGCCGATGTCGCCGCGCGGGACCGAGCCAACCACGGCCCTGGTGACCGCGGGTACGGCCAGGCCAAGCCCGGCGCTGGAGATGATCATCGGCGCGAGCAGCGCCGGGTAGGCCATCCCTGGGGCCGCGACGATGGCGATCCAGGCGAACCCAGCGGCCAGCAGCAGCATGCCGGAGACAACCAGCGGCCGCTCGCCGATCCGGTCGGCCAGCTTCCCCGCCCTCGGTGCGATCAGCAGCGGTGCCACGCCCCAGGGCAGCAGCCGCAGCCCAGCGCCAAGCGGATCCTGGCCGAGACCGACCTGCAGGAACTGGGCCATGAAGAAGACCGCGCCGGTGATCGACGCGTTCATCAGGAAGGCGACGGCGTTGCCCGCCGAGAAGCCGCGGATGGCGAACAAGCGCATCGGCAGCATCGGCGCCCGGGCACGCCGCTCCCAGCCGGTAAATGCCACCGCCAGCACCACACCGACGGCGAGCGCCCCGGTGACCTCGGGGCTGGCCCAGCCAGCTGAACTCCCGCGCACCAGGCCCCACACCAGCCCGAGCGCCGCGCCGGTGGCCAGCGCCACGCCGGGCAGGTCCAATGGGTCGCGCGGGCCGTAACTCTCCTGCAGGCGGCGCAGCGCCAGCGGAATGGCCAGCAGGCCGATCGGCACATTCAGCCAGAAGATCCACTGCCAGGCAATGCCCTGGGTGATCGCGCCGCCCAGCACCGGACCAACCACCACCGCCAGGGCGGTCACCGAGCCGAAGATGCCCATCGCCCAGCCGCGGCGCTGCGGCGGGACGGCCGCGTTCAGCAGCGCCAGCGCCAGCGGCATGACCATGGCCGCGCCGACGCCCTGCACCGTGCGTGCCGCGATCAGCCCGCCGGCCCCGGGCGCGAGCGCGCACGCCGCTGAGCCGGCCGCGAACACGCCCAGGCCGATAGCAAAAACCCGCCGCCTGCCGAACCGGTCACCGACCGCCGCCGCGGTCATCAGCAGCACCGCGAAGGCCAGCGTGTAGGCGTTGATCGTCCATTCCAGCTGCCCGATCGAGGCGCCCAGGTCGCGGCGGATGGTGCTCAGTGCGGTCGCGACGACCAGCAGGTCGAGCATGACCATGAACGACGCCACCGACGCCAGCCCCAGCGCCCAGCGCTGGGCGCGGGTCGCGGCGTCCTGCCTGCTCGCGGTGTTCACGTGTCCTCCAGTGCTGCGTTGTGTGGTGTGCCGCTGGATGAGACACCGCCGGCGGCCGCGAACTGACCGGTGACTTTCCGGCCTGGCTGGTGTCGTTACCTTGAGCACCCGGCGAAAGGGTGACGCGATGCGAGGATGTGATCGTGACCACGACAGCGCTGGTCCGTGCGCGGGCGGGCGATGGGGAGGCGTTCCGCGAACTCACCGACCCCTACCGGCGCGAGCTGCAGCTGCACTGCTACCGGATCCTCGGCTCATTCCAGGATGCCGAGGACATGCTGCAGGAAACGCTGCTGGCCGCCTGGCGTGGGCTCGGCCGGTTTGAGGAACGTGCGTCGATGCGCTCCTGGCTGTACAAGATCGCGACCAACCAGTGCCTGAACGCGCTGCGCGCCGCCGGCCGCCGCCCGGCTACCGCGGCCGGGTACCAGTGGTCTGCGCCCCCGACGCAGCCCACCCGCCGGGCCGAGCCACTATGGCTGCAGCCCTACCCGGACGCGCTGCTCGATGACCTGCCCGATGCCGCGCCCGGCCCCGAAGCACGCTACGAGACCAGGGAAGCGGTGGCGCTGGCGTTCGTGGCCGGGCTGCAGCGCCTGCCGCCCCGGCAGCGCGCCGTCCTGGTGCTGCGCGACGTGCTCGGCTATCCCGCGGCCCAGGCCGCCGACATGCTCGCGGTCAGCGAGGTGTCGGTGAACAGCGCTCTGCAGCGAGCCCGCGCCACACTCGGCGGCCAGCTTCCCGCCGCAGGCTGGGACGGCGCTCCCGCGCCGCGGTCGGCCCGGGAGCGTGAGCTCACGAGCCGGTTCGCGGACGCGTTCGAAGCCGCCGACACCGACCGCCTGGTGGCGCTGCTCACCGAGGACGCGTTGCTGACGATGCCGCCCGAGCCGCTGGAGTACCAGGGCCACGCCGCGATCGCCGAGTTCTTCCAGAGCCGGCCCTGGTGGGGCACGCGGACGGCCCGGCTGGTGCCCACCTATGCCAACAACCAGCCTGCGTTCGGCTATTACCACGCCGACCCGCACGCGCCGGTCGCCTACGCTCACAGCCTGGTCGTGCTCACGATGGCCGGCGACAAGATCTGCGCCATCACCCGGTTCGGTGACACCAACCTGTTCCCCCAATTCGGGCTGCCGCCGACCCTGCCCACCTAGCCGGCCGCCAGCAATGGGCTAAGCCCGTGCGCCGGAGCGTCCCGCACCCAGGCTGCGGCATGCCCGGCATCCCGCGGCCGGCCGGGCGTGGCGGATCAGGATGGGGAGGGGGAGCCAGCCCCGGCGAGCCGGTCTGAGAGCATCCCCCGCAGTTCGGTCATGGACTCACGGATGATCCCTGGCAGGTCCGGCTGATCCGGCTCGCTGATCCAGCGCGCGAAGGCGATCTTGAAGACGGCGGTCCCCGTCTCGGCGGCCAGGTTCGCGGCCGGCCCGGGGATGCCGCGGTCGTGGAGCGCGTCGGCCACCGCCGAGGTGAGCGCCGCGAGCTTGATCAACTCGCGTTCGCGCAGTTCCGCATTCGCGGACACAATCGCGTCGCGCAGCCTGACCCGTTCCGGGTTTTCCTGGAGCACGGCGCCCGCAGCTTCGAAGGCCGTGCCCACCGCGTCCATTGCCGTGGCCCGAGGCGGAAGCGTCCGCGACAGCGCGCACCAGCAGGTCCCGCAGCATCTCCATGCCGTACCTACGGCACCGTGTACGCCACCACCTGCGGGTCTCCGCGCCTGGTTCTGGTGCGGGGGCCGCCCGCCGGAACGATCACGGTGTGGCCAGCGATAGCGATCGGCGAGTTGGCCGATGTGGGCAGCTGGCGGCGGTAGATGATCGCGCCGGTGCTGCGGTTCAGCGCGATCAGCACCCCGTTGTAGAGCGTCGTGAAGACAAGATCGTTTGAAACCGTGGCCGCGCCGAGCGGCAGCTGCGGCACCTTCGTATCCCATTCGACCTTGCCGGTCGCGAGACTGAGCGCCTCCACCTCCCCGGTGGCAGGGCCAGCGACCTTGGTCGGGACCGGATCATTCAAGCTGGTGTAGGTCAGCGGCAGGTTCACAGTGACCACATAGACGCTGCCGCCGGCGAGGGCCATGTTGGTCAAGACGCCGCCAAGACTCCCCGGCAGGATCGTCAACGGCGCCTTGAGCGTGCTGTGGTGCTCGAGAGCCTGCAGCGAGTCGTTGTCGTGGCCGTTGTGCTCGCCAACCGGGGTCTTCCAGATCAGCCTGCCGGTCCTGGCGTCCATCTCGTAGACGTAGCCCACCTTGCCGCCGCCGACGACGACAGGGACGCCGTGGCTGACCGCAGAGATCGGCGAGGCCTGCAGGTCGTAGTCCTTAAAGTCGTTGGGCACGCCCTGGTAATACCACCGGAGCTTGCCGGTCGCCGCGTCGAGGTTCACGTCGCTGTCGGTGTAGAGCTGCGCGGAGGGATGCGCGACCGCCTCCGCCGGCGATTGATACGGATTGCCGATGCCGTAGGTCACGGATCCGTCGCTGCTCACCAGTGGCGTCTGCCAAGCGCCGCCTGAGCCGACGCCAAGCGACTGCACGCCTGGCTCTGCGCCGAGGACAGTGTGGAACTTCCAGAGCAGCCGGCCGGTTGACGCGTCCAGCGCGACCAGCACACCGCCGCCGGACCCGGAGCCGTATTGGCTGGCCAGATACACCCGCCCATCCGCCGCTTGCGGCTGGATGCCGAAGGTGCCCTGGCCTGTGCTGAGGAGATTGCTGTTGAGCCAGATCGACCGGCCGGTGGCGGCATTCAGCGCGAAGGCCGCCGTGGGGGTGAGCCCGTACACCCTTCCGCCAACGACGGCAACACCATTCGGCCCCGGCCCACTCCGCTCCGGCTGATTGCAGCGATACTCCCACTGCAGCTTCCCGGTCCTGAGTGCGAGCGCGTACACGTTCGAATCGAGATCCTGGAGATAGACCAAGTCGTCCCGCACGATTGGGCCCGCGACCAGCGAACCGTACGGGGACACGCCTGCCGCCGCCGTTCCGGTGAGCTTGAACGCCCATGCCTGCCCGAGCCGGGACACGTTTGCTGACGAGATCGCCGACCCAGGGGCGTCCCGGGTGTTCGCCAGGTCGGCGTTTGCGTACGGCCACGACCCCGGCGGTGCATTGGCCGTCGAAGCCGCCGCCGTCGCCGTGGTCGCGCCTTTGACCAGGCTGCAGACGGCGGCGGTGCTGGTGCTGCCGCCGCAGGCCACAGTCATCAAGCCGGCCCCCGCAAGCAGAACCACGCTGAGCGTGGTGCGGACGATCATGCTCGTCTTCATGTCAAGGCACCGCTTTCAACGTCTCTGGCGTGCGGGACAGGCGCCACCCGGTGGGATTCTAGGTCTCGCTGCTGCGCGGGGCTTTGACCGGCTCCGCCAGGCTCGCGTGCCTGGCGCGAGGCACACACGGGGCGGCGTGAGCTGGCCTATTGCGGCATCGGCCGGCTTATTATCACTTCGTTCTGTGACCGGATGGGATGGTGGGTAGGACCGGACATGGGGGAGCCGCAGCAGGCGGGCGCGGCCGCTCCGCCGGGTGAGGAATCGCCGGCGGACCAGGCCGCGGTGATCTTGACGCCTGATCAGCGGGTGCGGGTGTTCATCTCCTCGACGCTGGGGGAGCTGGCCGACGAGCGGGCCGGGGCGCGGCGGGCGATCCGGCGGCTGCACCTGCTGCCGGTCTTCTATGAGTCCGGCGCGCGGCCGCACCCGCCGCGCAGCATGTACCGGGCATACCTGGACCAGAGCCAGGTATTCGTGGGGATCTACTGGCAGCGGTACGGGTGGGTCGCGCCGGGGATGGGCATCTCGGGGCTGGAGGATGAGTTCCGGCTGGCGGCGGGGAAGCCGATGCTGCTGTATTTGAAACGCCCGGCGCCGGACATCGAGCCACGGCTGGCGGAAATGATCGACAGCATCCGCGCGGCGGGGACGGTGTCGTACCGGACCTTCTCGACGGCGCGGGAGCTGGAGCGCCTGCTGGCCGATGACCTGGCGGTGCTGCTGAGCGAGAGCTTCGCCGGCACGATGGTCAGTCCCGCTGCGCCACGTCCGTCGCCGGCGGGCCCGGGCCGGCCAGCGGAGACGAGGCTCCCGGCTGGGACGGTGACGTTCCTGCTGACCGATATCGAGGGGTCGACCCGGCTGTGGGAAACGGCGCCGGAGGCAATGGAGGTGGCGCTTGAGCGGCACAACCACCTGCTCACGAGCGTGATCGAAGACCATGGCGGGATTGTGGTGACCGCCCGGGGGGAAGGGGACAGTTTCTTTGCCGTCTTCGCCAGCGCGGCGGCGGCGGTGGACGCGGCCGGCGCCTGCCAGCTGGCACTGGCGGCCGGGCCGTGGCCGGCGGGGGCGGTGCCGCGGGTGCGGATGGGCCTGCACACCGGGGAAGCACACGTCCAGGACGGCGACTACACCGACCACGCGCCGATCAACCGCTGCGCCCGGGTGAAAGCCGCCGCGCATGGCGGGCAGGTACTCATCACCCAGGCCACGTGCGACATGGTGGGCGAAGGTCTGGGCAGCGGCTTCGGCCTCAAGCGGCTAGGGGAGTTCCGGCTTCGCGATCTCAGCAAGCCAGAGTTCATTTACCAGCTCACCCATGCTGATCTGCCGGCCGACTTCCCGCCGCTCAACACGCTTTCGGAGCGCACCAGCAACCTCCCCATCCAGGTAACAACGTTCGTGGGACGGACAGAGGAGCTGGCTCAGATCGCCGGCCTCTTGGCAGGAAACCGGCTGGTCACCCTGATGGGCCCGGGCGGCAGCGGCAAGACCCGCCTTGCCGTTCAGGTTGCCGCAGACCTGAACGGACGGTTCCCGGACGGGCAATGGCTGATGGAGCTGGCGGCCGTGACGGACCCCCGCCTGGTCGCTTCGCAGGTCGCAGCGGTTCTCCACCAGCCCGAGTTCGATGTGGACAAGCTTGCGGCGAAGCGGCTGCTGATCGTGCTCGACAACTGCGAGCACGTGATCGGCGCCTGCGCAGAGCTGGTAGCTTCCCTGCTCCGGACGTGCCCCGGGATCGTGGTGCTGGCAACCAGCCGTGAGCCACTCAACATCGTCGGCGAGCAGGTGGTCCGGATAGGGCCGCTGGAGCGCGCCGATGCCGCCGAGCTGTTTGTGGAGCGAGCTGCTCTGGTCCGTCCCGATCTCCACCTCAGCGCGCCGGAGATGGCCACGATCGCGGCGATCTGCCAGCGGCTCGACGGCATTCCTCTCGCCATCGAGCTGGCAGCGGCACGGATGCGTGGCATGACCCCGTCGGAAATCCTGGATCGCCTCCAAGACAGGTTCCGGCTGCTCACCAGCCGCAGCACAACCACAAGCGAACGTCATCAGACCCTTCGGGCGGCCGTGACATGGAGCTATGAACTGCTGGAGGAGCCGGAGCGGGTCCTTTTCCGGCGCCTTTCTATCTTCTCCGGTGGGTGGCGGATGGCTTCGGCCGAGGCGGTGTGCGCCGAAGGCTTCGCAGACGACGGCTACTACCTAACGGATCTCGTGCTGACTCTCGTGGACAAGTCACTGGTGCTTGTGTCCGGGCAGGACACGAGCCGGTACGGAATGCTCGAGACACTGCGGGAGTTCGGCCGGGAGAAGCTTGCGGAGGCCGGCGAGCTGGCCGCGCTGGAACGCCGCCACGGTCAGCATTTCCTGGCACTGAGCACCGCGGCCGACTGGCCAACTGCGATGTGGTGGGTCGACCGCCGGATTCCTGCCGTGATCCCCGATCTCGACAACTACCGCGCAGCGCTGCGGTGGAGCAAGGGCCAGCCTCCCGATACCGAGCTTGGCCTGGTCGTTGGGGCGGCACCGTTGTGGATGGCCGCGGGCCGCTTCGCGGAAGGCCAGCTGGCCCTCACCGAAGCCCTGAAGCGGGCCCCGGAGCCGTCCGTGCTCCGCCTGAAGGCCCTCGAACGCCTGGGCTGGCTGGCGGTCGAGCACGGTGAGTTCGGCACTGGCGCCAGTACGGCCAAGCAGGCCCTTCGCCTGGCCGAAGAGCTTGGCGGCCAGTTCGTTGCCGACGCCCAGTCCCTGCTTGGCTTCACGGCACTCCAGCAGGGGAACCACACTGTGGCAAGCAGGCTTCTCGCCAGCAGCTTGCGCAACTACCGAGCGAATGGCGACCTGACCGGCGTCGCCCAGGTTCGCCAGCACCAGGCATACCTGGCAATGAGGACGGGCGACCCGGCGCGTGCAGAGGCGCTCTTCGACGAAGCGGTCACCATCGCCCGCCAGGCCGGGGACACAGGCCTGGCAATGTACGCGCTGCTCAGCGGAATTCCACTGCTCGTCGACGGCGGCAGGGTCACCGAAGCCCGAAACCACTGGCTGACCGCATACGAGCAGATAGGCCCGGCTAGCTCGGCGGTCGTCCACCTTGCCCTGTTGGGTTACGCGGCATCCATCGCTGCGGCCGGTGGACGGTCCCACCGGGCGGTGGTGCTGACCGAAATCGCGCTCGGGCTGCTATCCGAAACGGGCTGGCAGGATGACACGCTCCTCGCCTGGTACTGGCGGACCGTCGCGCCCGCATACCAGGCTCTCGGCGAGACGGGCGTCAACGAAGCGCGCGAACAGGGGCAGCGCATGCCGCTGGACGCCGCCTTGTCATATGCCGCAAGTGACGACGACTGAGTTTCGCCAGCGACTCCCTGGCCCACACGGCCAGCGTCACCTGCAGGCATCCTGGCGGGAGCCTCGGGGGCCCGATCGGACCCCGGATGGGCGCATCTCGTCGATGATGACCTGGGCGAAGGTGCCTGACGCTCGCCGCTGCCTCGCCTCAAACGGCTGGCTACATCACGCTGGTCTTCCGCATGTACGGCATCTATATCGTCGCCTTCGGTCTGCTGGC
>Ga0306920_100012188_pt1 | contig 11651 bp, 9 predicted proteins | sample flu12Cox44000170_FD_204666 | JGI IMG/M metagenome (GOLD analysis project Ga0306920, IMG submission 204666) | Lab enrichment of tropical soil microbial communities from Luquillo Experimental Forest, Puerto Rico - flux4day.12C.oxic.44.000.170 (v2)... | ecosystem: Environmental > Terrestrial >...
AGGGTTTCAGGAACTCGGACGGTTGGACATTGACCCCGAACAAGACCAGCCAGCGCCGTGCTCCCTTTACTTCGGCGCCGAACTCGAGGGTAGCGGCAACAAGCAGGACGCTGAGCACGAAGACCCAGAGTGCCAGCCGCCGGATATAGCGCGGAGGCAGTAAGGATGTCGCCAGCATGACCGCGGTGGCGGGAAACACATAAAGCATGTGTCGCAGAACAAAATGGAACGGGTCGAGCCCCAGCCGCGACGCAACGGGCGGGCTTGCGGCGAGCGAGAGCACGATGCCGCCGAGAACGAGCGCGAACAGCGCGGCCAGCAAAAGGCGGTCGACCGTCCACCACCAGGCCGCAAACTGCGTGCGCTCGAGCCGTGACGCCATCCGCCCCCCAAGCAGACAGTGGTGCCCATGCCTGGTTGACAGCGCGTTAACAAGCGGACGATTCTGCTCCCGAGGAGATCACATGAACATCGAAGGCAAGGTCATTATCATCACCGGGGCCGCCCGCGGCATCGGACAGGAATATGCGCGCTATCTCAGCGGCCAGGGCGCACGCATCGTGATCGCCGACATCAACGACTGCTCCAACACGCTCGACCTGGTCAAGGCCGCGGGAGCGAGCGCCGTTGCGACGAAGGTCGATGTCGCCGCGGCCTCGTCCGCATCGGACATGGCACGCACGGCACTCGATGCGTTCGCGCGCATTGACGCGCTCATAAACAATGCGGCCTTGTTCGGCGCCCTCAAAGGCGGCCGTTTCGACGCGATCAGCGAAACCGAGTGGGATGCCGCCATGGCCGTGAACGTCAAGGGCATCTGGAATTGCTGCAAGGCCGTTGTGCCCGCGATGCGCGCGGCCGGCGGCGGCAGCATCGTCAATATCGCCTCGCTTGCCGCCACTTACGGGATGCCATATGGGCTGCACTACACGACATCGAAAGCGGCCGTGATTGGTCTTACCCGCGGTCTTGCGCGCGAGCTCGGGCGCGACAACATCCGCGTGAATGCCGTTGCGCCAAGCGCGGTGCTCACCGAGGGAGCACGCGAATTCTTCGCGGAAAAGGCGGAGAAGGCGCTCGATGCCATCCAGAAGGGGCAGGCGATTGCGCGCAATCTCGTGCCCTCCGATCTCGTGGGCACGATAGAGTGGCTCGTCTCCGACGGAAGCCATCTGGTCACCGGGCAAACCATCGCCGTCGATGGCGGAACGGTCATGCTTTGAGAGCTCAGGCGATACCCTCGTTGGGGAAACGCGGCGCGCGTTTCTCGCGCAATGCAGCCGCACCCTCCGGCAGCTCGGGCCCGGAGAAGCCGAGGAACTCCATGCCAAGCGATGCATCGAAAATGGGACCGGCCGCACGCAGCCAGTTGTTGAGCGCGTATTTCGTCCAGCGGATCGCGTTTGGCGCCCCTTCCGCAAGCCGCACGGCAATATCGAGGGCGCGCGCCTGAAGCTCCGTGTCGGCTACTGCAACCGAAACGAGACCGATGCGCTCGGCCTCCTCGCCGCTGACCGGCTCGCACAGCAGCAGGTGATACTTGGCCTTGGCCATTCCGCACAGCAGCGGCCAGATGATGGCAGCATGATCGCCAGCCGCCACACCGAGCTTGGTATGGCCATCGATCAGTCTCGCCGAACGGGCGGCAATGGAAACATCGGCAAGGATGGCAAGCACCAGTCCCGCACCTACAGCCGCGCCATTGATGGCGGAGACGATGGGCTTGCTGCAATTGATCACGTTGTAGACCATCTCGCGCGCCTCCTTCCAAACACGCATGCGCGTGTCGAAGTCCGCGATCATCCGGTCGATGAGATCGAGATCGCCCCCCGCCGAGAATGCCTTGCCGGCGCCCGTAAGCAGCACCGCGTTCACGGTCGGGTCGGCATCGATTACCCGCCAGATATTGGTGAGGTCGGCGTGCATGTCGCCGTCCGCAGCATTGAGCTTCTCCGGCCGGTTCATGATGACCCGCAGCACCCGTGGATGCGGCCGCTCGATCAGCAATCGCGAGAAGCGCGCATAGGATTCATCCATGATTCCCTCCTCTGCCGTCACGCGGGCTTGACCCGCGTCTGCTCTGGACACTTCGTGCGCCCAACTGGAACACGCTCCGCCTGACCGTTCCGGCGATTGAACCATCATCGGAGCAAGCCGACCATATGGGGAGCGACATCCCTATGCGGGACGGTCCTGCCTCAAGTTTTCCCCTTGGGAAGTCCGAGTTAACCAACAGGTTGGATTGTAGGTCTCGTTTCCGGCATCAAGAACCACAGGATCAACACGGCGACGAGACCCACCGATGCAATGCTCAGAAATACAACGGTGCTTCCAAAGCTCGCAGCTATGAAACCAAACAGCGCAGTGCTCAGCGAAGCACCGATCCCGGATGCTGTTCCGACCAGACCTTGCCCGAGGTTGAAGCGACCGGTACCGTTCGTTGCATCGGCAATGACGAGCGGTGTCAGCACGCCAACTACTGCCCCACTGATACCATCCAGTAACTGATAAACAAGCAGGAGCGGCGCATCGGTGGTCAGCGCGAACAGCAGCGCACGGATTGGCAATGCGCCCAATCCGATGAGGAGAAGCGGCCGTCGACCCAACTGGTTCGCCTGTCGTCCAATCCATGGAGCTATCGCCGCAACAACGATCTGCGGCAGGACAATCAGTGCCGAGACGACGAGCGAGGAGCGGCTTTCTCCCTGATATATGAGCGACTCTCCCGCAAGCGGCAACATCGACGCGTTGGCGAGCTGAAACAGGAACAAGCAGGCGCCAAAAACAAGCAAGGCCGGACTCTTCCACAGGGTCGCGCGGCCAGCCCTCGGAGGCCGAGCGGAGGTGTGGTGATGGGGAGCTCCGCAGGAGCGACCGAAGTGAATATCGGCTGCATGGATGCGCGCGAGAGCAACAAACAGCGGAAGGGCGAGGGCGATGACCAGCAGAAATATCGCGTGGTAGGAGAAAGCATATCCCACCAGACCCATAAGTGCGGCTGCCACAAGACTTCCTGTGGAGGCAAAGCGCTGATTGCGCCCCAGCCGTTCAGGCAAAGCCGCATGACCGACCAACCCAAGACTGATCGCAGCGATCGCCGGCCCCAGTAACCCGCCGGTGATTCCCTGCAGCCCCTGGGCAATCAGAACCAGCGGAAAGCTCGGCCAAAATTCAATGATCATCGCACTGATGGCAACCATTGCGGCGCCCAGCGCAACCAGTGGCCGCTTGGAGCGGACCGTATCCAGGAGCTCGCCTCCGGGCACCTGACTGAGCAAGCCGGCGAGTGCACCTGCGCTCAAAACCAAGCCGATCTTGTCCTGCGTCCATTTCTGATCGGCCAGATAAACGGCCACATACGGACCGAAGCCCGCCAAAATCCCGGCAAGAAAGAAATTGACACCGTCAAGCCCGTGAAGGCTCGCCGGGGCAGGCGAGAACTCTGCCGTAACGGGCCGCAGCGGCATGGTTGCAGGAGTCGACATCGACTTCACGACGCGGGGCTTGCTCCCTCCCCGCGCTGCTGCGCGGGGCCGACATCGTGCAGGCTCAAAGCCGTCCTGAGCTCTTCCGTTGAGCCAGCGCCCGTCGCAATTTCAGCGCGTGTGCCACTCATCACGCGCACCTACTTCTTCAGAAAGGTCGCCAGGTCGCAGTTAAGCAGATCGCCGATCCTGCCAAGCTCAACATCCGCTGGCGGACTCCCGGCCAGAATATCTGGATCAAATGCATAGTGGCCCTGCTTCGGGAATACCGTGGTAACCCGCTCACTCCAGATCTTTTTCACGGCGGCCAGGATGCTCAGCTTGTCGTCGATAAACACGTAGCGATAAGCGTATTGTCGACGTCGAACAGGAAACACGACAGCGGGCGTTTTGGACATTGACGCAGAGGCTCATCTCGCTCCTGTCGCCGTGCTCATCCCACAACCCGGTTCTTGACTGCCTCTCGCGGGCGTCTGATGGCTCATTTCGCCCCTCAGTTTTCGCTGGTTCTCCCCCACCCAGCCAATCAAGCCACCAGCCGCGACTTAGTTCCGGCGCTCACGGTTGGGAGATCACGATAAAGTGCGTGACCGCGCTCAGCCGTTGGTTGCTCCGCTTTGATGTTTGTTGCTGCGCGCCGCTGGCGATTGAGTGGGCCGGATCATATCGCTGGCAGTCCTCAGCGCCGTGGCCTTCGATGCGATGTCGCAGCGATCGACGAACTGAGGGTCTCCTTTGATTACATCAAACGCCGTTTTTTCGCCCTCGCGCCAGAAGCGAATGTCAAGCTTGTTCTTGCCGATGCGAAGATCACGGACGGTAAGATCAGGCAGCCAGGCGGGAAGGAACGGGTCGACATAGAGCTTGTTGCGCGGAGCGTCCGGCAGGAATCCCAACAGGGCCTGCGTGAGCATGAACACCGAGCCAGCCGCCCAAGCTTGAGGGACGTTGGCGCCAAGATACTGCACCGGGAAATTCGACTCGTTGCGCTCGGGCGCGGTATAAAGTTCCGGCAACTGATTAAGGAGGAAGTGGCTGGCCGCCACACTAACGTCATACGCGACCCGTGCCGCCTCCGCATGAAAGCCATAGAATTTGAAGCCCATTGCAATGATGGCATTGTCGTGCGGCCAGACGGAGCCTGTCTGATAGCTGTATGGATTAAACGCCGGGTGGTCGGCGGACAGCGTTCGAATGCCCCACCCCGTCCACATGTCCCGGGCCATCAGTCGGTCCACCACTTTCTTCGCGCGCTCGCGCGGCACGATGCCGGACCATAGGCAATGCCCGGCATTGGACGCGACGGTCAGGACCTTGTTCTTGTCTCCGTCGAGCGCATAGGCGTAAAAGCCGAGACCCTCGTCCCAGAACACTTCGTTGAAGCGCGCGAACAAAGCGGCAGCCTTGGCGCGCAATTCGGTCGCCCGATCGGCCTTGTCGAGCGCATCGAAGACCTCCGCCATGCGAAGCCAAGCGTTGTAAACGTAACCCTGAAGCTCGCAGAGCGCCTTGGGTCCCTTTACCATCGAGCCATCAGGATACATCACCGAGTCGCCCGAATCCTTCCAGCCCATGTTCTCGTAGCCAGCGGAGGAGCGAGTCTGATATTCTTGGAAGCCATCGCCGTCGCGATCGCCGTATTTGTCAATCCAGGCGAGGCAGCCTTCCGCCGTCTGCAGGTGCTGCTCCAGCAGGTCTTGGTCGCCGGTCGCACGCCAAGCCGAGTGCAGCGTTATCAGATAAAGCGGCGTCGCGTCCGCGGTTCCGTAATACGGCGTGTGTGGGACCAGCTTGAAATGGGCAAGCTCGCCGTAGCGCAACTCGTGAAGGATCTTGCCTGGTTCCGCATCTCGGTATGGATCGTCCTCCTGGGCTTGCAGCCCGCCTAAGATCTCCAATGCCCCGCGTGCGAATTCCGGATAGATCAGCATATTCTGCAGCGAAACCAGCAGGCTGTCGCGGCCAAACGGAGCGACGAACCACGGCAATCCAGCAGCCGGTATAAAGGCCATGTGGTTCGTACCCCTGATAGGCAAGCGTAGCGCGGACATGTCCTCCAGGGCTTGGCGAAAGAGACGGTAAAATTCCTCGTTGCTGGTCTCGATCTTGACCACCGTCTTCAACCATTCCGCCATGGTCTCGGAATGACGGGAGTTGGAGTTCTTCTCGACACAATTGCGCGGTGCGTGGAAGCGCTGCTCGCCATCTTCGAGCGCATACAGCAAGCAGGCGTGCCAGGCTTCGCCCGTTGCCAACGCTATCTCGAAGCTGAGCCGGCCATTGGCGGAAACGGCTTTCACGGGTGCCTTGGCTACGGATGTGGTTACTGCCCGATGGAAATCCTGGTTCGAATACGCGGTGCGAACCCGTTGTCGCCGCTCCGACCATTCAGTGCTGATTTGGCCACGGCGTACGATGCGGCCCGACTTCACCTCGAAGATGTCAGCAAAGTCGCATCGGAAGGCGACCTCAAGCTGAAAGCGCACAGGCCTCATGCTATTGTTGGTTATATCGAGATCCTCGTGCATGCCGCCGCTGATTGATCGGCTGATGGTAAGGCCGAGCGTGCGGGGCGCAATCGGTCCATCGGCGGTGAGGATCGACTTATTGGTGAGGAATATGCGTGCCGCGTGGTAGCTGATCGGACCGCCGTTCAGCAGCTCCCATTCTTCGCCGTTGGCGTAGATCGCCCAGTTGCTGATGATCCGCGTATCAAGAAAATAGAGACCTTTTTCGCTCGGCCAGGTGATCTGCCCGTCCTGCTTGGTGACGAGCACCGTCTGGCCCTCGTGGATGGCGATCTGGGGTGGACCAACCTGAACCTTGAACGACATCGCGTACTCCTCATAGCCGCGCCTCCGACGGTGGCACAGCCGAGGTCATTTAAGCCAGGTAATGGCCCAGCATCTTCATCAATGTGCCGAAGCCGCCCGCGCGATGACCTCGCGCACGAGCGCATGGCGCTGGATCTTCCCGGTCGGAGTGAACGGAAATTGCGAGAACAGCTCGAGCCGCTCGGGCCGCTTATAGGTGGCGACGCTGTCGCCGAGAAAGCCGAGCAGACCCTCGAGCGTCGGGGTCTCGCCGGGCCGGGGCACCAGGCAAAGGCAGCTGCGCTCGCCCAGACGCGGATCAGGAATACCGACGATGGCGGCATAGAGAACCTGCGGATGGGTGTAGAGGATCTCCTCGATCTCGCGCGGGAAGAACTTCATTCCGCCGCGGTTGATCATCTCTTTCAGGCGTCCGACGATGCGCAGATTCCCGTCTGCATCGATCATGCCGAGATCACCGCTGCGGAACCAGCCATCCGGCAGGAAGGCTTCCGCATTGGCGGCAGCATTGTTGTGATAACCGAGATGCACGGAGGGCCCATCGGCGCAGATATCACCCTCCTCCCCGCGCGGCACCTCGCGGCCTTCGGAATCCACGAGCTTCAGTCCCATGTGGCTGGCGGGCCGGCCGACCGAGCCGGCAACCCGTTCGGGATCGTCGGTCACACGCGTATAGGTCTGATAGCCCGTCTCCAGCATACCGAGCAGCTCGAGCAGCGCGCCCGGGGCAATTCGGCGCCAGGCGCGGATGGTTTCGACCGGTGCGGAGGCGCCGCCGCTCACCACAATGCGCAGGCTCCCGAGATCGCGCCTCTTAAGGTCCGGCTCCTGCAGGATGCTGGTGAGAGAGGCCGGCGCGGTCGGAATGTAGGTCACGCGCTCGCGCTCGATGCACTCGAGCGCGGCGGCCGGCCGGAAACGATCGAGCAGCACGGCCCGCGCGCCTGCAAGCACCGATTGCACGAGCGTGAGATAACCCCAGTTGAGGCCAACCGGCAGCCAGATCAGCATCACATCGTCCGTGCCGAGCCCGAGATCACCGTTGAGTATGCGCGCAGCCGCCAGAGTCGTGTTGTGACTGTGCATCACGCCCTTCGGATTGCCCGTGGTGCCGGAGGTAAACGCCATGCGCATCACGGAGTCGGCATCCATCGCAACCGGCACGAAATCCGTGGGCGGCGCGGCGCCGGCGGCAACCTCATCAAGGCTCACCATGCCGCGGCCAGGCTCGCCGCGGACGATGCCGATGGAGGCGAGCGCGGGAAGCCGCGGCCACAGCTCCTGCGCCATGGCGACATGATCGAAGTCGCGGAAGCGGCCGCAGCAGACCAGCATCTTGCTGCCGGCAAACCGCATGATGTATTCGAGCTCGCGGCTGCGGAAATCGACGCTCACCGTCACCGCCACCGCGCCGACGCGCTCGAGCGCAAAGAACACAAGCGCAAACTCGATCCAGTTCGGCAGCTGGATGGTCACCACGTCGCCTTGACCGATACCTAGCGCACGCAGGCGCGCTGCCATGCGATCTATTGCCTGCGCGAGCTCGCGGTAGGTGAGCCGGTGCGTGCCGTCGGTCAGCACCTCGCGATCGGGCCTCTCGGCCACGCGTCGCGCCAGCACGGTAGCGAGGGTCTCATCGCTCCAAAGGCCGGCACTGCGCCAGCGTGCAGCCATCGCCGGCGTAAGCCGGGTTTCGAATGTCACGCGCTTTTCGTCGCGCAAGATCATGCTACCCGTAGGCTACCCATTCTGCACACCAGCTAACCGGCGATGATCTGCCCGCCGTCGACTTGCAGTACCTTGCCCGTGATATAGGCGGCATCCGGGCCAGCCAGAAAACACACGACGCGCGCGACCTCGTCAGGTGTACCGATCCGGCGCAGCGGAATGGCGCGAATGATGCGTTGAGAAGTCTCTGGACCCCATTGCGCGAAAGCGGCGCGCCCCATGTCGGTATCGGTGAGGCCGATGGCCACGGCGTTGGCACGAATCCCATATCTCGCCTCCTCGCGGGCGACGACGCGTATCATTGCCTCCAGGCCTGCCTTCGCCGCAGCGCCCTGGACGTTGCGCGGCTGGCACATCTGCGCCGCAACCGATGAGATTGCCACGATTGCGCCTTTGCTGCTGCTGCGCAGATGCGGAATCGATGCGCGAATGGCATAGAAGGCTCCCGACAGATCGACAGCCAGATAGCGATCCCAATCATCGGTCGAGAGGTCGACCGTCGCGCGCCAGGCCACCATCGCACCGGCGGCCTGCACCAGGACATCAAGCCCGCCGAGCTCAGCCGTCGCCTGCTCTACCGCAGCGCCGACCTCGGAGGCACGGGCGAGATCAGCCTTGAGCGGCAGGGCGCGTCGGCCGAGGGCGCGAATCTGCGTTGCCGTCCCCTCCGCTTCCGCATCGCGGCTGTGATAAATGAAGGAGAGGTCGGCGCCGCGACGGGCAAGATCGAGGCAGACCGCGCGCCCCACGCCGCGGCTGCCGCCGGTCACGAGCACCTTCTTGCCCTCGAAATCGGTCCCGCCCATGGCTGCAAGCTTCAGCCGCTTTTAGTCCGCGCGCAAGGCACCAGGAAGACATCGGATTAGCTGGCATATTTCGTTGCGATGCGAAGCCCTTCCCTGCTCGCAGTGTGGTAGGCTCCATCTTCGACCTGAAGGACGAAGCCGATGCGGCGACGGGAATTCATCACGCTATCTGGCATCGCAGCGGTCGCCTGCCCCCTCGCGTTGCGGGCGCAGCAGGTGGCGATGCCGGTGATCGGATTTCTGCATTCCAGCTCGGCGGAGCCTAACGCCAATCGGGTATCGGCATTTCGCAAAGGCCTGGCCGAAACGGGCTATGTCGAAGGCCAGAATATTGCGATCGAATTCAGGTGGGCGGAGGGCCAGGACGACAGGCTGCCGGAGTTGGCCGCCGATTTGATCCGCCGGCGAGTGGCAGTCATTGCGACGCTGGCCAGCACACCAGCGACGCTCGCAGCCAAGGCGGCCACCACGAGCATTCCCATTGTGTTCGCCGTTGCCGCTGACCCGGTCGCACTCAGACTCGTCACAAGCCTCAGTCGGCCGGGCAGCAACGCCACCGGAGTAAGCTTCCAGTTTGTCGAGCTTGTGCCAAAGCAGCTCGGGATGTTGCGTGAGCTGGCCCCTGGAGCCAGCCGCTTCGTTGCGCTCGTCAGCTCCAGGTCTGCGTATACCGACGCCGTTGTCACAGACCTGCAGACGACCGCTTCCGTGCTTGGGGTTACAATCGAAACCTTTCGCGTCGGCACCGGTCGCGAGATCGATGCGGCGTTCGCAAACTTCGTGCAAAAGCCCGGCAGTGCATTGCTGGTCGTCCCCGACGCGTTTTTTACAGGCCGACGCGCGCAAATCGTCACGCTGGCGGCGCGCCACGCGCTGCCCGCGATCTATTACTCGCCTGAATTTGCAGAGATCGGCGGACTGATGAGCTACGGGCCGAACGTTGCAGACGGCTGGCGTCAGGCCGGCATCTATGTCGGCCGCATCCTCAAAGGCGAGAAGCCGACCGAGCTGCCCGTCGTGCAACTGACCAAATTCGAGCTCGTCGTGAACCTCAACACCGCCAGGGCGCTCGGCATTACCATTCCGAACACGCTGCTCAGTATTGCCGACGAGGTGATCGAATGAGGCGACGCCAGTTCATCGCGCTGCTCGGCGGCGCGGCAGCGTGGCCGGTTAAGACAAGCGCGCAGCAGCCGGAGCAAATGCGGCGTATCGCCGTGCTGACTGTGCTTGCCGAGAATGACCCTGAAAACAAGGCGCGGCTTGGAGGCTTCAAGCAGGGGCTTGAAGGACTCGGCTGGTGGGAAGGCCGCAATGCGCACATGGACTATTACTTTGGCGGGACGGGCGATGCAGAGGCGCTCGCGCACGCCATTCTCGCCTCTCAGCCCGATGTGGTTTTTGTACAGGGAACTCCATTTACCGCGGCGCTGCAGCGCGAGACCTCCACCAACCCTATTGTATTCGTTGGTGTAGCCGATCCGATGGGGTCAGGATTCATCGCCAGTCTGGCTCGACCAGGGGGCAATCTGACCGGCTTCATGCTGTATGAGGCCGGCGTCGCGGGCAAATGGTTGGCGATGCTCAAGGAGATTGCGCCTGGGCTCGCCCATGCCGGTCTCATGTATGAGCCGGGAGTGACGGCCTTTTACCTGCATGCGGCAGAGGCCTTGGCTCCGTCGCTCGCAATCGAGCTCGTCCCCAGCCCGATAAAGAATGCTGCCGATATCGAGCGCGCCATTGAATCGTGCGCGCGCATACCGAACAGCGGCCTGGTCGTGGCCCCCAATCTCACGACGCAGTCTCATCGCGATCTCGTCATTACGCTCACCGCTCGATACCGTTTACCTACCGTCTACTCCTATCGGTCTTTCATATTGGAAGGCGGGCTCATGTCTTATCACACCGATTATGTGGAGATGTTTCGGCAGGGGGCACGCTACGTCGATCGCATCCTGCGCGGCGCCAAGCCCGCGGATTTACCGGTGCAGACGCCGACAAGGTACGAGACAGTGCTCAACCTCAAGACCGCCAAGGCGCTCGGGCTGGAGGTGCCGCCGTCCCTGCTCGTGCGTGCCGACGAGGTGATCGAGTAATGCGACGGCGTGATTGCATCGCGCTGCTCGGCGGCGCGGCTGCTTGGCCGCTCGCGGCCCGCGCGCAGCAGCCGGCAATGCCGACCATCGGCTATCTCGACAGCAGGTCGCCGGATGGGGTGGCGGGACGTCTACGCGCTTTTCGGCAAGGGCTTGGGGAGGCAGGTTTCGTCGAGAACGAGAACGTCGCGATCCTTTACCGCTTCGCCGAGAATCAAATCGATCGTCTGCCGCAGCTGGCAGCCGATCTGGCGCGCCGGCGGGTCGCCTTGATCGCCGCCCCGGCTGGCGCGCCGGCCGCCTTAGCGGCCAAAGCGGCAACCACAACCATTCCCATCCTATTCGTCCTCGCTGAAGACCCCGTCGGGTTCGGCCTCGTCTCGAGCCTTGCCCGGCCCAGCGGCAATATGACCGGCGTCAATTTTCTGTCGGCGGAGCTGGCCGCAAAGCGGCTCGAGCTCCTGCGCGAGATGGTGCCGAAAGCCCGTCGGGTCGCCGTGCTCGTCAACCCGGCGGATGCGAGGCGCACCGAGGTTACATTGCAAGACTTGGAACCCGCCGCTCGCAGGATGGACCTGCAAATACAGGTCCTCAACGCCAACACAGCGAATGAGATCGATGCCGCATTTGAAACGATTAGCCGCGAACAGCCCGATGCTCTGTTCGTGGCGCCTACCCCTTTCCTCAATGTGCGGCTCGTCC
>Ga0306920_100012189_pt1 | contig 11651 bp, 9 predicted proteins | sample flu12Cox44000170_FD_204666 | JGI IMG/M metagenome (GOLD analysis project Ga0306920, IMG submission 204666) | Lab enrichment of tropical soil microbial communities from Luquillo Experimental Forest, Puerto Rico - flux4day.12C.oxic.44.000.170 (v2)... | ecosystem: Environmental > Terrestrial >...
GCCGTTCACGCGCCCGACCCGCACGCCCGCGATCGGCTCGGGGAACGGGATGTCGGAGAGGCACATCGCCATCGATGCTCCGACGAGCGCCAGCACGTCGGCGTCGTTCTCCTGGTCGGAGGACACGACCGTGGCCATGATCTGGGTTTCGTATGGGAAGTGCTTGGAAAACAGCGGCCGGATCGGCCGGTCGATCTGTCGCGAGCTCAGCGTTTCCTTCTCGGTCGGCCGCCCTTCACGCTTGAAGAAGCCGCCCGGAATCTTGCCCGCGGCGTAAGTGCGCTCGCGGTAGTCCACGGTGAGGGGCACGAAGTCGAGCCCGGGTTTCGCGGTCTTCGCCGCGCTCGCCGCCACCAGCACCACGGTGCCGCCGAGCTGCACGACGGCGGAGCCGCCGGCGAGCTTCGCCATCTTGCCGGTGCTGATTTCGAGGGTCTGGTCCCCCAGGGCTACGGTCAACTTTTGCTCTGCCATCTATTCCGTCCTGTCCTCTCGCCTCGGGCAGCGGCCCTCGCCGCAACCCAGGTGACGCCCGACCGGAGAGGCGACATGCCGGGGGCGTGTGCGGGGACACGCGTCCCCGCGCGGGAGGGCGCCACGGTGGCGCGACTCCCCGTGAGCGGCCTGCTAACGGCGCAGGCCGAGTTCCTTGACCACCTTGCGGTAGCGATCCACCTTCGTCGCCTTGAGATAGTCCAGCAGTCGGCGACGCTGACCGACCATGCGGAGCAGGCCGCGGCGCGACGCGTGATCCCGCTTGTGGATCTTGAAGTGCTCGGTGAGATAGTGAATTTTTTCGGTCAGCAGCGCGATCTGCACCTCGGGAGAGCCCGAGTCGCCTTCGTGAGTCTTGAACTTGCCGATGATCCCCTGCTTCTGCTCCTTGGAGAGCGTCACCGCAGAGTCCTCCTGCATCCTGAGGGGGTACTGAATGGCCCCGGCCCGCGAGTGCAAGCTCTCCACGGGCGGAGCGTTCCACCGGGTAGGCCCTGCTTGAGTGCGACCGGGCACTCTAACATCCCGCCGCACCGGGGGCAACGCGGCCCGGGCCCCGGCCGGGCGCGGCGCGCGGATCGGGCGGCGTCCAGGGCTCGGGCTCCGGGGCGTGCGCGAGCCGGTCCTGCGCCTCGATCACGTCGCGGCGCATGGCCTCGATCAGCGCGGCCGCATCGTCGAAGCGCTCCTCGGCCCTGAGCCAGTCGACGAACTCGACCTCGAGCTCGCGGCCGGGAAGCTCCCCGCTCCAGCCGATGAGGTGCACCTCGAGCGTCGGGATGTGCCCGCCGAACGTGGGACGCACGCCGATGCTCATTGCCGCGGGCAGGCGCGCGGGGTCCGGCAGGATGCGCGCCCACACGGCGTAGATGCCGTGCGCGGGAGCGAGCTTTTCCTCGAGGAGGCGCAGGTTCGCAGTCGGAAATCCGAGCGTGCGGCCGATGCCATCGCCGCGCACGACCAGCCCTGAGAGCCGGTAGCGGCGCCCGAGCAGCCGCCCCGCGGCGGCGACGCGCCCCGCGGCGAGCAGCTCGCGAACGCGCGTGCTGCTGACCGGGGTCCCGTCCTCGATGCGCAACGGCACCGCGTCCACCGCGAAACCGCGCGGGCGCCCGATCTCGGTGAGCCGCGCCACGTCGCCGGCACGGCGATGGCCGAGCGCGAAGTTCTCGCCCACCACGAGCCAGCGCGGATGGAAGCGCTGAACGAGGTGGCGATCCACGAATTCCTCGGGTGACAGCGCCGCCAGCTCGCGCGTGAACGGCATCGCGTCCACTGTGTCCACGCCGAGCTCGCGCAGGCGCGCGCGCCGCTCGGGGAGCGGCGTGAGCGGCGCGAGCGCGCGGAACGACTTCGCGAGCACGAGGTCGGGGTGCGGATCGAAGCTCACGACCGCGCACGGCCCTGAGTCCTCCCGCGCGCGATCGATCGCGCGCGCCAGGATGTCGCGGTGTCCGAGATGGAGCCCGTCGAACACGCCGATCGTGACCGCGCCGCTCATGCGAGCGCCCGCGCGCCGCCCGGGGGCGCGGGCAGCTCGCCGCCCTCGCCGCCGTCCGCCGCCTCGCCGCCTGCGAGCCGCCCGTCGCGCACCGCCCATGGCATGAGCACGTGCGGGCAGACCAGCAGCGCGCCGCCCTCCGCCTCGGCGAGCTCGCCGAGCCCGAGCGCCGCGCCGCGCGCGTCCCGCAGCACGATCGAGCGCGCGCCGCCACCGACCGGCAGGCCCCGGGCGCGCTCGCGCGCGATCACCGGGCGGCGCCCGAACCCGGCCGCGTCCGCCTCGGCCGGCTCGAGTCCGAGCCCCGGAAGGTGCGCCGTGGCCTGATCGAGCGTGTAGCCGCCGTCCTTCCAGCAGGCGTCGGGCGGCTCGCGCACGATGCGGGCGAGCGAGGCCGAGCGCTCGAGCCCGAACGGCTCGCTGCGCAGCCGCCGCAGCGCGGCGAGCGCGGCGCCGGAGCCGAGGCGCTGGCCGAGATCGTGCGCGAGCGTGCGCACGTAGGTGCCGCCCAGGCAGCGCACGCGGAACGTCGCGTCCGCGCCCTCGAAGGAGATCCATTCCCACGCGCGCACGGTGACGCGCCGCGGCGCGCGTTCCACGGTGACGCCGCGGCGGTGCAGGCGGTGCAGGCGCTGCCCGGCCACCTTGAGCGCCGACGCCATCGGCGGGATCTGATCGATCTCGCCGACGAACTCCGCGCTCGCGGCGCGGATCGTCTCCGGAGCCGGCCGATCGTCCGAGCGGCTCAGTACCTCGCCATTCAGGTCCTGCGTGGAGGTCACGATGCCGAACCGCATGCGCGCCTCGTACGTCTTCTCGCCGCCCTGGAGCGCGGGGACGAAGCGCGTGGCCGGCCCGAGCGCGACCAGCAGCAGCCCGCTGGCGGCGGGATCGAGCGTCCCGAGATGTCCGGCGGATTCGACGTGCAGCCGGCGCCGCACGCGCTCCACGACGTCGTGCGACGTGACGCCGGTCGGCTTGTCCACCGCGAGCAGGCCGCAGGCCCACTCCGGCGCGGCGTCCGTCATGACTCGTCGTCCTCGATCGTCTCGCCGCGGTTCAGCCGGCGCAGCAGGTCCTCGACCCGCGCGCCGCGCTCGATCGAGGTGTCGAGCTCGAAGCGCAGCTGCGGAACTTCGCGGAGTCCGAGTCGCGGCGCGAGCTCGTGCCGCACGTAGCCGGCCGCGCTGCGCAGCGCATCGAGGCTGCGCTCGCGCTCCGGCCCTTCGGGAAGGATGCTGACCCACACCTTCGCAAGGGAGAGATCGTGCGTGACCTCGACGTCCGTGACGCTCACCATCGCGCTCACGCGCGGATCGCGCAGGCGGTTCTGCAGGATGTCGGCGATCTCGCGCCGCATCCGCTGCGCCACGCGCTCGGGACGTACGCTCACGCGCGCTGCTCCTGCCAGTCGAGGAGCTCCGCGCCGTGCGTGCCGTGCACGAGCTGCCGCACCGCCTGCAGCCGCTCGTCCACCTGGCGCGATTCGCCCGACACCACCGCGACGCCGAGCGCGGCGCGCTGCCACAGGTCCTGGTGATCCACCTCCGCCACGGAAGCCTGAACGCGCTCGCGAATCCGATCCTTCAAGCTCCGAATCACAGCGCGCTTGTCCTTGAGGGAGGTCGATCCAGGCAGATGCAGCTCGATGCGAACGATTCCGACGAACACGGCTCGCTCCCAAAAATGGCCGGTCCTAAGAAGTGGTCTGGCGGTCCGGCGTGCGTCGTTCTAGGGTCGGTCTGAAGACGCGCGCAGCCAGGGACGGCGGAGCGCGTCTTCAGCCCGAGCGGGGCGGAGCAGGATGCGGAGCCGAGCGTGCCCTGGAATGACGCACGCCGGATCGTCAGACCACCGCGTGAACTGGCGTGGCATGCCCCGGACCGACGCACGCCGGACCGCCAGGCCACCGCGCGTTACAGCGTGCGGGCGAGCTCCTCGATCGTGTAAGCCTCGATCACGTCGCCGACCTTGACGTCGTTCATGCCGTCCAGCGCAATGCCGCACTCGAAGCCGTTCGTGACCTCGCGCACGTCGTCCTTGAAGCGCCGCAGCGTCCCGATCCTTCCGTTCCACACCGTCGCGCCGTCGCGCAGCAGACGCACCTTGCCCGTGCGCGGGATCGTGCCCGACGTGACCATGCAGCCCGCGACCGTGCCCGACTTGGAGAGCTTGAATACCTGGCGCACCTCGGCCGCGCCCACCACCACTTCCTTGAGCTCCGGCTTGAGCAGTCCTTCGAGCGCCTGCTTCACGTCCTCGACCGCCTTGTAGATGATGTCGTAGAGGCGGATCTCGACCTTCTCGCGCTCCGCCAGATCGCGCACGCGCGCGTCCGGTCGGACGTGGAAGCCGACGATGATCGCGCTCGAGGCCGCGGCGAGCAGCACGTCCGACTCGGTGATCTGGCCGACCGCCTGGCGCAGGATGTGGATCTTCACCTCTTCGTGGCTGAGCTTGGTCAGCGATTCCGCGAGCGCCTCGACCGATCCGTCCACGTCGCCCTTCAGGATCAGGCGCAGCTCGCCGATCTCGCCCTGCGTCATACGGGAATGGAATTCCGTGAGCGAGATCGCTTTCGCGGCGCGGAACTCGTGCTCGCGATGCAGCGCCTGGCGCTTGCCCGCGATCTCGCGCGCCTCGCGCTCCTCCGCGAACGCCCCGAACAGGTCGCCGGCCGCCGGCGTGCCGCTCCAGCCCAGCACCTCGACCGGCGTCGAGGGGCCGGCGTCCCTCACCTGGTGCCCGCGCTCGTCGAACATCGCGCGCACGCGCCCGGAGTGCTGTCCGGCCACGAACGCCTCACCGATGTGCAGCGTGCCGGACTGCACGAGCACGCTCGCGACCACGCCGCGCCCCTGCTCCACGCGGGCCTCGAGCACCACGCCGCGCGCGCGCCGGTCGTAGTCCGCCTTGAGCTCGAGCAGCTCGGCCTGGAGCAGGATCATCTCGAGCAGCTTCTCCACGCCGGTGCCCTTCTTGGCCGAGATCTCGACGCAGACGTTCTTGCCGCCGAACTCCTCGACCACGACGCCGTGATTCGCGAGCTCAGTCTTGATACGGATCGGATCGGCGTTCGGCAGATCCATCTTGTTGATCGCGACCACGATCGGCACCGCGGCGGCCTTTGCGTGGTCGATCGCCTCGACCGTCTGCGGCATCACCCGGTCGTCGGCCGCCACGACGAGCACCACGATGTCGGTGACCTGCGCACCGCGCGCGCGCATGGCGGTGAACGCCTCGTGGCCCGGCGTGTCGAGGAAGCAGATCTTGCGCCCGCCGGGCAGCTCGACATCGTACGCGCCGATGTGCTGCGTGATCCCGCCCGACTCGCCGGCGATCACGTTCGTCTTGCGGATCGTGTCGAGCAGCGAGGTCTTGCCGTGGTCCACGTGGCCCATCACGGTCACGACCGGCGCGCGAAAGCGCAGGTTCGCGGCCGAGTCGGCCTGCTCGGCCTCGGCTTCCTCCTCTACGCCGTACTCCGACACGAACTCGACGTCGAATCCGAACTCGTCCGCGACGGTCTGGATCGAGTCCTTGTCGAGGCGCTTGTTGATCGTGGCCATGAGGCCGAGCCGCATGCAGGTCGTGATCACTTCCTGCGGCTTCACTTCCATCAGATTCGCGAGCTCCGCCACCGTGATGAACTCGGTGGCCTTGATGACCTTCGCCTCCTCGGTGACGACCTCGCCCGAGTCCTCGTCGTGACGGCGATGGCGCCGCCGCGCGCTGCCCTGGTCCAGGCTCGCGAGCGTCTTGCGCACGCTGTCGATCACGAGCTTCTCGTCCACGACCTTCTTCTTCTTGCGATCGCGGCGGCGCGGGCCGCGCATGTCGAAACCGCGCGGAGCGGCCGGGCGCGGCGTCGTGACCGGACCGGCGCCGCTCGCGGGAGCCGGGCGCGCGGGCGTGCCGGCGGCCCGGGCGCGCGCCTCGGCGGCCTGCGCGGCGGCCGCCACGCGGGCGCGCTCCTCGCGCGCGCGCTGCACCTCGATCTCGTGCTTGCGCGCCTGCTCCTCGCGCACGGCGGTGCGCTCGTGCGCCATCTCGGCCTGGATCTTCTCGACCGTCTCCGGCAGCAGCGTGCTCATGTGATTCTTGACCTCGACGCCGAGCCGCTTGACGATCTGAAGCACCGCCTCGCTCGACATGCCAAGATCCTTCGCGACTTCGTAAACGCGCAGCTTCTTCGCCGCGGGCGCGGGCGTCATGAGCTCGCCTCCTCGGTCTTCGGCGCGTCACCGTTCGCGGTCGGCTCGGGCGCGGACGACGACGGCTCGGGCGCGGACGACGACGGCTCGGGCGCGGGCGTGTCGGCCGGCGCGGCCGCCGGGCTGGCGGACTCCGCGGGCGGCGCCGGCGCTTCGGCGGACTGCTCCATCTCGGGCGTGAACGCCAGCTCGGCGGCCGGGGCGGCCTCGGGCGCGACCGGCGGGTGCGCGGCGAGATACTCCTGCGCGGTCGCCAGCATCTTCTCGGCGGTCTTCTCGCCGATCCCCGGGATCTCGACGAGTTTCTCGAGCGGGGTTGCGATCAGCTCCTGGGCGGTCTCGATGCCGGCCGAGATCAGCTTCTCGGTCGTGGCCTCACCGAGCTCCAGCTTCTCGACCTCGACGCGGCTCGCGCGCTCCAGATCCTGGCGCTTCTTCTCCTCGCTCTTCGAAATCAGGTCGATCTTCCACCCGGTGAGCCGCGCGGCCAGGCGCGCGTTCTGGCCGCCCTTGCCGATCGCGAGCGACAGCTGATCGTCCGCCACGATCACGACCATACGCTTCTCCGGCTCGTGCACGCGCACGTCGGTCACCTTCGCGGGCGAGAGCGCGCGCGAGACGAACACCGTCGGATCCTGCGACCATGGCACGATGTCGATGCGCTCGCCGCCCAGCTCGCGCACGATGCTCTGCACGCGCGAGCCCTTGAGGCCGACGCATGAGCCGACCGCGTCGACGCGCGGATCCGTGGAGTAGACCGAGATCTTGGAGCGCGCGCCGGCCTCGCGCGCGACCGCCTTGATCTCGACGATGCTCTCCGCGATCTCCGGCACCTCGCTCTCGAACAGGCGGCGCAGGAAGTCCGGATGGGTGCGCGACAGGATCACCTGCGGACCCTTCGCGAGCTTGTCCACGTTGATCACGACCGCGCGCACGTAATCGCCCTGGCGGTGGTACGAGCGCGGGATCTGCTCGCGCGCAGGCAGGAAGCCCTCGGAGTGGTCGAGCTTGACGATCACGTTGCCGCGGTCCACCTGCTGCACCACGCCGCGCACGAGCAGACCGATCTTGTCGGAGTACTCCTTGAACACCTTCTCGCGCTCGGCCTCACGGACCCGCTGGATCAGCACCTGCTTCGCGGTCTGGATCGCGTTGCGCCCGAACTCCGCGATCGAGAGCGGGAACGTGAGCACGTCGCCCGGCTGGGCGTCCGGCTTGATGCGGCGCGCCTGGGCCACGTCGAGCTGCAGCGACGGGTCCTCCACGGTCTCGACGACGTGACGGCGCAGCACCATCGTGATCGCGCCGGTCTCGTTCGAGAAGCGCACCTCGACGTCGGCGGTCGCGCCGTGCTTCTTGCGCACCGCGCTCGCGAGGCCGGCTTCGAGCGTCTCGATGAGCAGCGCGCGATCCACGCTCTTTTCGCGCGTGATCTGGCTCAGCGCATCGAGAATCTCATTGTTCATTCCGTTCTCCCCCGTGGCTCATCGCGGTCCGGCTCCGGATTCGCGCCCACGGATCGACGATCAGGCGCGCCGAGCGCACCTCGCTCCAGTCGAACCAGACTTCCTGACCATCCTCGGTCTTCAATCCCACCCGGCCGCCGTCCGGGACGCACAACTCGCCCTCGAAATTCCGGCGGCCGTCGCGCGCCTCGACCAACGTGAGGCCCGCCCGCTGACCGCTGAACCGGGAGACCGCCTCGAGCGTCCGCAGCGGACGATCGAGCCCCGGGGAGCTCACCTCGAGGTGATAGCCCCACGGAACGGTCTGATTCATGTCGAGACAGTCGGACAATCTCCGGCTGAACGACGCGCAGTCCCCGACCGTGATCCCGCCCGGCTTGTCGAGGAGCACGCGGATCGAACGGTGGCGTCCCTGAACGGCGAACTCGACGTCCACCAGCTCGTAACCGGCCTCCTCCGCCAGCGGCTCGGCCAGCAGTCGAACTTCTTCTCGGACTTCCAATTTGCGCTCCCGGCGGGGACAAAAAACGGAGTGGTCGCGCCTGCCCCACTCCTGGGCCGCACAATACAATAAGGAGTGGCGGATCGGCAAGCCGCATGCCCGGCCGCGGGGGGTGCGGCGCCTCACATCATCGCGCGGGACAGCGTGTTGGCGGCGACCCAAGGGGCTGCGGGCCCGCCCGGTGCGGCGCCGCGGGGCGACGGCCGCGGCTCAGGGGCGCGCGAGCGCGCTCTCCGTCACGATCCACACCGCGACGCGCGAGACCTCGGCGAGGCTCGCGGCCGAGACCTGATCCGGCAGATCGCGATGCGTGTGCCACGCAGGATAGTCGAAATCGATCACGTCCACGGCCGGCATCCCGGCATCGAGCAGCGGAACGTGATCGTCGGTGAGCGCGTAGCGCGGCGTGTCGTGGAATCCGCGCGCACCGGTGGCGTGCGCGGCGGCGAGCACCACGCCGACCAGGTTCGCCGCCCGCTGCGAGGACTGCACCTCGGGCCAGATGCCGAGGTCCTTGTCGCCCACCATGTCGAACAGGAACGAGGCCGACGGCCGGTCGGGATCCGCGTGCATCACGGATGCGTAGTGCATCGCGCCGAGGCAGAATTCGCGCGCCTCGCTCGCGCGCCCCTGATCCTCGCCGTCGAGGAAGACGAGGTCCACGCCGACGCGCGGTGGCTGCGCGTGCAGGCGCTCCGCGACCTCGAGCAGCACGGCGACGCCGGAGGCGCCGTCGTTCGCGCCCGGCACCGGGTCCGAGCGATGCGTGACGTCCGGATCCTGGTCTGCGAACGGCCGGGTGTCCCAGTGCGCGAGCAGCGCGATACGGCGCCCGTGCTCCGGTCCGTAGCGTGCGATCACGTTGCAGAGATCGAGCGGACGGCCGAGCGTGGTGTCCTGGAACGCCTGGCGCTCGACGCGCGCGCCGAGCCGCGTGCACTCGGAGGCGATCCATTCGAGCGTCGCCGCGTGTCCGGGGCTCCCCGGGATGCGCGGCCCGTCCTCGACCTGATGCCGGACGCGCGCGAGCGCGCGCTCGCCGTCCACGTCCGGGCGCCCGGCGCACGCGCCGACCGCGAGCCCGAGCCCGAGCAGCAGCCGCGCGAGACGCGCGCGCGCGGACATCAGAACGTGAACTGGCCGCGAACTTCGACGCGGATGTTGCGGTGGATGATGTCGCGCAGCAGGTCGCGCGTCTGGCCGAACCCGAGGGTGGCGTGTCCCGTGACGTTGCTGCTGAATGCGTACGAGCCGTTGCCGTTCATGTCGAGGCGGTCCTCCCCGATCGGATACTCGGGATTCGGGTCACCGTCGCGCAGCGTCTTCCCCGTGTGGCGTGAATACGACGTCGCGAGTCCCAGCGTGATCGTGCTGCGCACCGTCGACGTCTTGCCGAGGAACGTCACCTTCTGGCCCTGACTGTACGTGCGGGTGAGGTTCAGGTTGAAGTCGGTATGGTAATCGAGACTGACCGAGCGGCCGAGCAGCAGGTTCTCACGCCGCGAGGAGCGCGTCACGATCTTGGCCTCGGCGCGCGTCCCGTTCTTGAAGTTCCCGTCCACGCTGAGGAGCGGCGACCAGGCGTCGCTCGTCGCGCTGCCGATCTCCTCGTTGTCCGTGCCCTGGAAATCCGACTGGGTGGAGCGGCTGTAGCCGCTGCGCAGGTGCGCGTCCCGCAGGATCCGGTCGAGCTGGATGACGTGGGCGAGCTTGCCGAAGTCCACGTCGAAGTCCGGGAAATGGGAGCCGATCGTGAGGTGCTCGACCGAATTGTCGTTCGAATTCGCCGACGTGTACTCGGCGCGCGCGTTCAGCGCGGATCCGTACCCCATCGAGATGCGGCCGTGCGCCGCGGTCCGCCATTCGAGGCGCTGGGAGAAGACGTTTCCGAACTGCGCCTGCACGCGCCCGAGGCTGTCGGCGTGGAAGCCGGGATCGCGCGTGAAGCCCAGCATGTACGCGAGGCTCGGAACGCCGGTGAGCCGCGAGTAGGCGCTCGTGGTCGTGATCGAGCCTTCGGTGCCGATCTCGCCGAGGTACGACAGCAGCTGCCCGATCGGCGAGTGGTGTACGACGCGGCGCAGCGTGTCGCCCGGGGCGCGCGGCAGCGTTCCGGTGGATCCGGTGCCGAGCTGATCGAACGGCAGCCCCCAGGCGATCGACGCAGTCTGCCCGTTCCCGATCGCGCGCACGCTGAGATCGGGCGAGAGCTCCGGCCCGTTGTTCTGGATGTAATTCGAGCCCCACCCGAACGACGGGCGCAGCCAGGCGCCGCGATTCATGTTGTAATGCCAGTCCATGTTCTGGCGCCAGTTCACCGTGCGTCCCAGGTTGATGAAGCCCCATTGCTGGTTCAGGGACCCGAGCGTGAGATTGCGGTTGCCCTCGAAATGCTGGTGGAACGCCTCGAACGGCCGGAAGTCGCCGCCGAACGCGATGCCCGCCGTGCGGCCGATGATGTCGCTGCGCGGCACCAGCGTGCGCAGCGAGTCCGAGAGCCGGTCGTAGCCGTGGCTCTCGCTCGTCGTGACCGCGTAGTTCCAGAACAGGCGCTCGGGCAGCGGATAGAAGCGCACGCGCCCCATCGGCAGCGCGAGCAGCGCGCGGGGCGAGATGCCGTAGCTGACCGCTCCGGCGGTCCGGATCGAGGAGTCCACCGAGCTCGGCGTCCGCGCGAGTGAGACGGAGCGCGAGATCGTGGCGCCGAGCCCGCCAAGCGTGAACCGCAGGAATGGATTTGAGCGGCTGCTCCACGCGCGGCTGATCGAGGCGTTCCAGCTCCGGGTCTCGTACAGCGTCTGGCTCGCCTGCGCCTCCTGGTCGGTGCGCACCACGTCGTCGCCCGCGGAGTAACGCGGCTGGCTGGTGTTGCGCGTGTAGGCGTACCCGACCGGCAGCACGAGCCCCGTGCCCTCGATGAAGCGGTGGGCATCCATGGTGCCGGCGAAGTTGACCTGGCTCGCGACGAACCCCTGGCCGCGGTTCTCCCCGACGCTCAGGAAGTCGGCGTCCCGCCCGGTGTACGTGAGGTTGTATCCGAGCAGGTTCGCGAACTTGCCGTTCAAGAGCACGCGCTCGGCGCGCCCGATGTCCTTCGCGACGTTCGTGGCGCGGATCTCGTCGAACCACAGCGCGCCGGTGGGATAGGACTTAAGCGGACTGCTCGAGAGATTGATGAGTCCGATCGAGAGACGTCGCAATCGGGTGAACGACGGGCGCCCCACGATCGTGTACGTCACGCCCGGCCCGTCGCCGGGCACGGAGTAGTAGATCGGGTCGTTGCGCGGGAAATTCGCGTTCAGCTTCAGGTTCGACAGCGTGGTGAGCTTGAGCGCGATCGACTCCCAGTGGATGTCGCGGTCGCTCGAGGACGCCGGCAGCGGCGCGCGGTATTCGTAATAGCTTCCCTCGTTCACGTCCGAGGAGAAGCGCACGAAGTAGTACAGCGAGTCCACGCCCTTCGCGTAGCCCGG